>CYGL01000170.1_pt1 | contig 34736 bp, 52 predicted proteins | sample 485531 | NCBI WGS metagenome assembly CYGL01 (sample SAMEA3497897, study PRJEB9818) | human gut metagenome | reverse complement strand
GCAAAAGTCGCTAAACGTGTTTATCGCCTCCCTGCGGGCCTGGTTTGACATTGAGGAGTTCCGGCGGAGCGACGTGAAGTATAACTGGTCCCTGGCTGAACTGTCCCGGATGCCAATCCATTGGTACGGCGGGTCCGACCTGTCTAAACTCCACGACCTGACCGCCGCTTGCCTGTTTGGCCACTACCAGGGAGTGGACATCATCATCCCTCATTGCTGGTTCCCCCTGGCGGCTGCCGCTGCCAAGGCCCACGAAGATGAAATCCCGCTGTTTGGGTGGAAGGATGACGGCTGGTTAGATATGCCCAACGATGCGGTCACCAACCACAGCGACGTGGTCAGATGGTACAAGGGTATGCGGGACGATGGTTTTAAGATCGTCCGCGTCGGACACGACCGGAAGTTTTGCCGGGAATACTTCGTGGAAATGAAGCAGGCCCACTTTAAGATCAAAGACCAGCCCCAGTTATTCACCCGAAAATCGGAAGGCTTTCGGTATTTGGAAGCCTCGGCCAAAAAGGGGACGCTCTACTATCTACACTCGGAGCCATTTGAATATTGCGTCCAAAATGTACGGGGCATTGAGAAGGCCGATGACATGGTCATGTATGAAAAAATGCAGCCCAATCTTCGCATTGATGTTTTTGATGCGGCAGTATTTGCCGCCTGTGCCTATCTGGAGGACCTTGAAAACGCAATGAAGGAAAAGGCGTGGTTTGGAGACAAATGAGAGGAGACAAGAGCATGAGCAAGCGCAAAAAAAATATTAACGCCGCCCGGGATAAGCCCGGGCAGACGCGGAGCAGCGTGGGGTTTGTTCTTGGCTCCGGCTGGGACACTCTGTGCTGCGACGGCTACACCCGGCTGGCAGATAACCCAGAGGTGCTGATGGCCGTGGGACGGATCGCGGACCTGATTTCCTCCATGAGCATCCGGCTCATGGAAAATACGGACAGCGGCGACGTCCGACTGAAAAACGAACTATCCCGGAAACTGGACATCACACCAAATCCGTGGATGACCCGAAAAACGCTGGTTTACTCCATCATCCACACCCTGCTGCTGGAAGGCGGCGGAAACGCGGTGGTCTGGCCCAGGACCCAGGACGGACTGCTGGATGCGCTGATCCCCATCTCTCCCTCCTCCGTCAGCTTTGAGGCCAAAGATTTTGGATACCGTATCCGGCTGGGCGGTGAGCTGCACGACCCTGACCGGCTGCTGCACTTTGTGGTGAATCCGTCGCCCACGCGGCCCTGGTACGGCACCGGGTTTCGCGTGGCGCTCAAAACGGTGGTTAAAAATCTGGGCCAGGCCGCCCAGACGAAAAACGCATTTTTGTCCAGCGAGTGGAGACCATCGGTTATCGTCAAGGTTGACGGCAACTCCGATGAACTGACCACCCCGGATGGCCGCAAGCGCCTGGCAGAGCAGTATCTCAAGACCTCCAGCGCCGGGGAGCCGTGGATGATCCCGGCGGAACAGATGGAGATCACCACCGTTAAGCCGCTGACCCTTAACGACCTGGCAATCTCCGACACCGTCAAGCTGGATAAGCAGGCGGTAGCCGCCATCCTGGGCGTCCCGCCCTATGTGGTGGGCGTGGGGGAATTTAAGCAGGCAGAGTGGAATCATTTTATCACGGCAACGATCATGCCCATTGTCCGAGGTATGGAACAAGAGCTGACGCGGAAACTGCTGATCTCTCCCCGCTGGTACGTGTCAATGAATCCCTGGGCGCTGTACGCCTACGACCTCAAGGACCTGGCCGGGATCGGCGCGGACCTGTATATCCGGGGTGTGATGACCGGCAACGAGGTCCGGGGCTGGCTCAACATGGCACCCCGCGAGGGGCTGGATGAGCTCATCATCCTGGAGAACTTTATCCCTCAGAGTATGATCGGAAACCAGAAAAAATTGAACGGAAATGGAGGTGACGCCGATGAGTAACAATTTAGAGCAGCGGACGCTGCTGCCCGGCCTGAATCAGTTTGCCACCCGGGCCGAGGGCGCGGACCTGTATATTGAGGGCTACTTTTCCGTCTTCAATTCCTCCTATCCCATCCTTGACGGGGTGGAGGAACAGATCGCCCCCGGAGCCTTTGCGGACACGTTGGGCGGCGACATCCGGGCGCTCATCAATCACGACACCAGCCTGGTGCTGGGGCGGACCAAGTCCGGGACCCTGACGCTGCGGGAGGACAACCGTGGCCTGTGGGGTTCCATCAAAATCAACCAACAGGACGGTGACGCCATGAACCTATATCGCAGGGTGCAGCGCGGCGACGTGGACCAGTGCAGTTTTGGATTTTTTATCGAGGCGGAGACCCGGGAGGTGCTGGAGGACGGCACCATCCGGTACACCATCAACAAGGTCCGGCTGCTGGAGGTGTCGGTGGTCACCTTCCCGGCCTACGAGGAGACCTCCGTTTCCGCCCGGGGGCGGCAGGAGGCCGCCATCCGGGACCGGGAGCTGAGCGAGTGGCGCGTTGCCACTCTGAAAAAATTAAAAGGAGAGTGAGTGAATTATGGCACTGAAAGCCCTTTTGCTCCGGAAAAAGATCGACGATCTCACCGCCCAGCTGGCGGACCTCAACCAGCGCATGACGCCTCTGTCGGAGCGCACCGCCCAGCTGGCCGCCCGGGAAGCGGAGTTGGAAGCCGCCGTGGGCGAGGCCAAAACCGAGGAGGAGCGCTCCGCCGTGCAGGAGTTGTGCGACGATTTCCTGAAGGAGCAGTCCGAGCATCGCTCCGCCGTGGACGCCCTCCAGGCGGAGATCGACACCGCCACCAACGATAAGACCGCCGCCGAGGAGGAGCTGCGGAGCCTGGAGGAAAACTCCCCCAAGCCCCCCGCCGCCCAGCCCGGCGAACCAAAAACGAGAAAGGATGAAAACTATATGCCAAAGTCCCAGCTCCGCGCCTTTGGCGCGATGACCATGGAGCAGCGCTCCGCCCTGATCCAGCGCGACGATGTCCAGACCTTCCTGGCCGATTTCCGCGCCCGCTTTGCGGACGGAAACGCCCAGCGGCGCAGCGTCTCCGGCGCTGACCTGCTGATCCCCGAGGTGCTGCTGGATGTAATCAGGGAGAACATCGGAGAGTACTCCAAGCTGCTCTCCAAGGTCCGCACCGTGTCCGTCAGCGGCTCCGCCCGTCAGCCCATCATGGGCACCATTCCCGAGGCGGTGTGGACCGAGGCTTGTGCCGCCCTGAATGAGCTGTACTTTACCGTCGGCCAGGTGGAGGTGGACGGCTACAAGGTGGGCGGCTATGTAGCCGTCTGCAACCCCACCTTTGAGGACGATCCAACCCTGCTGGCAAATATTGTCTCGAGCATGGGTGCGGCGATTGGCATTTCTCAGGACAAGGCCATCCTGTTTGGCACCGGTGTAAAAATGCCCCTGGGCATTGCCACCCGCCTGGCCCAGACCCAGAAGCCCACCGGCTACTCCGACAAGGCCCGGGAATGGAAGGATCTGCACCAGTCCAATGTGGTGACCATCCCCAGCGGCTCCGCCACCGGGATCACCCTGTATCAGCAGATCCTCCAGGCATCCGCCAACGCCAAGGGCAATTACTCCACCGGCGGCCTGTTCTGGGCGATGAGCCGGGCCACCCTGGTCAAGCTCCAGGTGGAGGCCACCAACATCAACGCAGCGGGTTCCATTGTCTCCATCCTCAACGGCACCATGCCTGTGGTGGGCGGCGACATCGTAGTTTTCGACAACGACATCATCCCCGACAACACCATCATCGGCGGATACGGCGACCTGTACCTGCTGGCGGAGCGCGCCGGTACTGCCGTAGGCTACTCTGACCAGCCTCTCTATATCCAGGACCAGACGGTGGTTAAGGCTACCGCCCGTTACGATGGTCTGCCCGTGATCCCCGAGGGTTTTGTGGTCATCGGCATCGGCGCGGCCCCCACCACCTCCGTGAGCTTTGCCCCCGACGTGGCTAACCCCGCTGTGGCGGCGCTGTCCGGCCTGACCATCGGCGGCCTGACCCTGACGCCCAGCTTTGATGCCAACACCGCGGCCTATACCGCTACCACCAGCAACGCCACCAACTCCATCGCCGCCACGCCCTCCGTGGGCTGCACCGCTGAGATCACCCTCAACGGCAAGAAGGTCCAGAACGGCAGCGCCCTGACATGGAAGCCAGGTGAAAACAAGGTTGACATCACCGTCTTTAATGGCACCCTGAGCAAGAGCTACGCGGTGACCGTGACCAAGTCCTGAGAGGGGGCCTCCGCCGATGGAAGACGATAAGCTGACCACCCGGCTGGGGCTGCTGAAAGCAGACCTCCAGCGGACGGGCCTGGACCTCCCCGGCGACGCGGAGTATTTGCCCTTTTTGCTCCAGACGGCGGAGGCCCGGCTTACCCGGCAGGGTGTCAAGGATGATAACACATTTGACTACACCCAGACGGTGGTGGGTACTGCCGCCTGGATGTACCGCAAGCGGATCACGGGCGAGGCCGAGCCGCAGTACCTCAAACGGCTGCGCGTTGACTTGCTTCTGGCCCGAGGGAGGGAGGCAGCGACGCGATGATCTTAGACGCTGGCGCGGTGACCATCTACGCCGTGCACTCCGATGAGGGCGCAGCGGTGGAACCCTCCGTAACTCTGACACCCAGGATCACCGCTCCCTTCGGGGAGCGGGTGGTCGGGGCCACGCGCTACTATGCGGCGGCCAAAGCAGGGCAGCAGATCGACCGCACCGTCCGCATCTGGGCCGCCCCGGACATCACCGTCCGGGACGTGGCAAAAATCGGGACGGGCTGGTATCTTATCCGCAAGGTGACCCAGATCACCGATGAGGACGGTCTCCGTGTCACGGACCTGGACCTGGAGGACACGGACGGGAGCGCATGGGAGGGATCGTATGTCAGTCAAAATTGACGCTATGGATAAGGTCACCTCTGACCTGCTGGCCCGGTATGGCAACCTCGTCAAGGATGAGGTTGCCAAAGAGGTGGTAGCGGTTGGAAAAACCGCTCTCGCTGATGTCAAGGCCCGTTCCCCCGTCCGGGCGAAGGGCGGCGGCGCATACCAAAAAAGCTGGGCCATGCGGAAAGAGGCCAACGTGCGCGGGGATGTGATCCGTGTGATTATCCACAACAAGAAGTATTACTGGTTGACCCACTTGCTGGCAAACGGTCACCAAAATCGGGACGGAGGCCGGACCAAAGCATTCCCGCATATTGCCCTGGCCCAAGAACAGGCAGATCGGGACCTGGAAGCCGGTATCATTCGTGCGGTTGGGGAGGCGGGACTATGACCCTTGACCAACTCCGCACCATCCTGACGGCCACCGGGTTACCGGCGGCGCTGCACCATTGGGACCACCCGCCAAAGCCGCCCTATGTGGTCTACATGGATGACAGCACCGACAATTTTGCCGCCGACAACGTGGCCTATCTGGAGATCACCAACTACTGGGTGGAACTGTACGACAACCGCCGCAACCGGGCGGCGGAGAAAAAAATTGAAGACGCGCTGACCGCCGCCGGTATCTTTTATGACCGGGAAACGGACTATATCGACAGCGAGCGGATGTATCAGACACGTTATGAAATCGAGGTGTAAAAAATGGCAGAAAAAGGAAGTACTGTTAAGTTTGGCCTGGACAGCGTATATTACGCCATGCTGACCATCAGCGACACGGGTGAAGCAACCTATGGGGCGCCTAAGCCCATGCCGGGGTCCGTCAACCTGACGTTGTCCGTTCAGGGTGAGACCAACAAATTTTATGCAGACAATCGTGCTTACTATGTGAGCACCAGCAACGACGGCTACCAGGGAGACCTGGAGCTCGCCCTGGTCCCGGAAAGCTTCCGCGTGGACGTGCTCGCAGAGGTCCTGGACAGCACCGACAAAGTCCGGGTTGAGTACAGCACCGCCGAGACTAAGCCTTTCGCCCTCTTATTTAGATTCAAAGAGGACCAGAAGGACGCTCTCCGAATTATGTACAATTGCAGCTGTGCCCGCGCCTCTGAGGAGGGCAGCACAATGAGCAATAACAAAGTGCCCACGACGGAGAAGCTGTCGATTACCGCGTCCCCGCTGGGAAATGGCATGGTCAAAGCGTCCAGTACCGACGACACGCCGGAAGAAGTGCGCGCCAACTGGTTCAAATCGGTCTGGATGCCGTCTAAAGTGGGGGTGTAATCCATGACCACTGAGGTAGTGATTGACGGCCAGACCGTCAAGCTGAAATCCACCGCCGCGCTCATCCGGATGTATCGGGATGAATTTGGGGCGGACATTATGACGACGACCAACGGCGACAATGACAAGATCGAAGTTTTCGAGAATTTGGTCTATCTGATGGCAAAGCTCGCGGACCCGGAGCAAGTCCCCGCCACCCCGGCGGAGTTTGTAGATGGATTTAGCGTGACCGGATACTATCGGCTGCTGCCGGTGGTCAAGGCCCTTTGGGACGGCAACCTCCAGGCATTGGACACGGCCAAAAAAAAACTGGATCAATCGACCGCCCAGTCACCACTGCGCTGATCCTCTTGCGCGCCGTCCAACTGGGGATCTCTCTCCGGGACCTGGAACTGGTGACCGTGGGCATGATCAACGAAATGTATGCCGAGGCTGCCAACGATAGCCTGGACTATCCCCGGATGGCGACGCAAGAGGACATGGAAAAATTTTGATGAGGAGGTGAGGACATGGCACAGCGCATTAAGGGCATTACCATTGAGATCGGCGGCGATACCACTAAACTGGACAAGGCCCTGACCGGCACCAACAAGCAGGTCAAGACCACCCAAAAAGAGCTTAAGGCCGTGGAAAAGGCCCTGAAACTGGACCCCACCAATACGGAGCTGCTGGCCCAAAAGCAGCAGCTCCTCGCGGAGAGTTCTGAGGAGCTGCACCAAAAATTTGACATCCTGAGCGCCGCTGCGAGAAACGTGGACGAGGCCCTGGCAAATCAAAAGGACTACGATGCTCAGTATGAGCCGCTGAAATCGGCCATTGACGAGACCAGTCAAAGGCTCAGGGAACTAAAGGCCCAGCAAGAGGACATTGAGCAGGGCTTTGCCGCCGGGAAGCTGCCCACGGAGCAATATAACGCCTATCAGACAGAGGTTGCGGAGACGTCCGACAAGCTGGGCGAGCTGAAGCATTCCATGCAGGACCTACAGTCTGGGTTTGCTGGCAAGGACATGATCGACGCCGCCGGGGCGCGGAATCTTCAGCGGGATCTGGTGGAGGTGACCAAAGCCACCAAGGACGCGGACGACGCACTGAAGGACTTTAATAGCACATCATCTAAAATTAAGGACGCCGCGGATAGTGTGGGGAAAGGTGCAGAGGGGCTGAAAAAGAGCATTGGCGGCCTGTCCAAGGGCCTGGGCCTGTTTGCCGGTGCGGCCGTGGGCACCGTCCCCCTGACCGACGAACTCCGGAGCGACCTGTCCATGCTGGAGAATAACGCCAGGCAGGCGGGCGTGGGGATTGATATCACCACAAAGGCATTCCATGCCCTTTACGCCGTCTCTGGGGAGACCGACAGCAGCGTGGAGGCCGTGTCTAACCTCCTCCAGGCGGGGGTCAAGGAAAACCGCCTGAAAGAGGCTGTGGAGGGCCTGGCGAACGTCGCAACATCGTTCCCGGACACCATCAAAATTGAGAGCCTGGCCGACTCCCTCCAAGAGAGCGTCGCCACCGGAAAAGCCACGGGCCAGTTTGAGGAGGCCCTGGGGCGCATGGGCATCAACGTGGACAGCTTTAATGAAAGCTTAGCGATGTGCGTAAGCGAAAACCAGCGCATGGAGCTGGCCCTCAACCAGCTGTCCAGCGGCCCCCTGGCCGGAGCCTATCAGGGGTGGGCCGATAATAACGAGGCCCTGATCGAGAGCCGCGAATCCGCCCTGCAAATGCAGGAGGCCCTGGCTGACTTTGCGGAGACCATTATGCCGGTGATCACCGACATTACGGAGTTCGGTTCCGCCCTCATCGATATGTTCACCAACCTTCCGGAGCCAATTCAGCGCATAGCGGAGGTCGGCGTTTTGTTCGGGGCGGTGGTATCCCCGGTGCTGGACATGGTGAGCAGCGTGTCCAGCGTTGTCAGCGATCTGGCCGACCCCACCAGCACCCTGCGAGAGACAATCTCCTCCGTGGGTACAGCTGCTCAGGGGGCACAGGGCGCAGTCGCCTCCTTTTTGACCGGCCCCGCCGGTATCGCCTTGGGCGCGGCGGCGGCGGTGATCTCTGTTGCTCTGCTGTATGAGCATTGCGAGGGTTTTCGTGACTTACTGGGAGACATCGACGAGTGGATCACCGGTGTACTAACAACGGACTGGACGGAGTCGTTCGGGGCAATGGGTGAGGTCCTTAACGGATTTTTTGACGGGGTCAAAGAGGTCTACGACGGCATCAAACGGACGCTGGGCGGCATTGTGGACTTTGTCAACGGCGTTTTTTCCGGCGATTGGGAACGTGCCTGGACCGGGGTGCTTGACATCTTCGGCGGCCTGTTTGACACGCTGACCGGCCTGATTACGACCCCGATTAACGGTGTGATTGGAGGCATCAACACTCTGCTCTCCGGCGTGGCCAACGGACTTAACGCCTTAATCGACGCAATCAACAGCATCAGTTTTACCATCCCCCAGTGGGTCCCCGTGGTGGGTGGAAACAGTATCGGATTTAACCTCTCTCCGGTCACTGCCCCCAGCATCCCATACCTGGCCAGCGGCGGCCTGGCCAAAAAAAACAACCCCTTTTTAGCCGTCGTGGGCGACAACCCCACCCAGGATGAGATCATTGCCCCGGAGGCGGCGATCAAGCAGTGGACGGTGCAGGGAATCCAGGAGAGCGGGCTGCTGTCCATGGCGCGGAGTTCCGGGGGCGGGAACGCCACCATGACGCTGGATGGGCGGGTATTTGCCCGGCTGCTGTATCCCTATTTGCAGTCAGAGGCCATCCGCCGGGGCGTGACCATTAAGACTTAAGGAGGCCACCTATGGCAAGCTATCTATTCATCGTGCTGGATGGCACGGAATACAAGGTCCGCGTTCGGGCGGACAACCCGCTGGCGGAGAGCTTCCGGGTGGCCGATGGTCCCAACACCATGACCACCCTGGACGGCACGGAGCTGCGGGACGTGCTGGGCACCTACTACGACCACTCCCTCTATGTGGAGGAGGACCCGGCCCACCCGGAGGACTACGACGCATTTTACGAGGCCATCTCCGCCCCGGTGGCCTCCCACCTGGTGCAGCTCCCCCACAGTCAAGGGGAGCTGCAATACCAGGCAAAGATCACCAAGGGAAGCCGCAATCTCCGTGGCACCCTGGGCGGACGGCGGCGGTGGTACGGTCTGCAAGTGGGATTTGAAACCATCAAACCCCAGCGGGAGCCGTGAGGAGGTGGGCGCGTGGCAAAAAACAAAATCATATACCAGGGCAGAACCTACGACGTACTGGGGGCCGGGGAGCTGCACCTAGCTACCTCCCTTCTGCCGGAGCAAGTGGAGCCGGACACCCTCAACGTGACCGTGTGGTCGGCAGACAAAGCGCTGATGGACTTTGTTCTGGACGCGCCGGTCACGCTGTACTACGAGGACAGCATTGTGGGCATCTACTACCTCCAGTCTGTCACCCGCACCGGGCGGCTGAGCTATGATCTGTATGCGGAGAGCGCGGTGGGACTGCTCATCAAGCGGCCCCACCGGGGCGGCATCTACGCCGGCCAGACGGCGAAGGAGGTGCTGGCCCCCATCTTTGGGGTGGTTCCCTGGCGCTGCAAGACCAGTTTGGCCAAGATCGCCCTGTATGGCTGGCTGCCCTACTGCAAGCCCACGTCCTCCAGCGCCCGGGACAATCTGCTCCGGGTGCTGCTGGCCCTGGGGGCGGTGCTGCGGACGGACCGCAACGGCAAGCTGTGCGTGGTCCCCCTGTGGGACGGCCTGTCCTCTCAGGCGGGGCGCAACCGGCTGGGGCTGGACGCCTCTGTGAGCATGGACGCCAAAGTCACCGCCGTGGCGGTGACCGAACACCAATACCTGGCCGGGACGGAGGAGGCGGACCTCTTTGAGGGCACCACCACCGACGGCTACGAAGTCATCTTCGACGAACCGATGCACAGTCTAACGGCGGACGGCTTTGCCATCGTGGACAGCGGCCCCAACTACGCCATCCTCTCCGCCGGGGCCGGGACCCTGCGGGGGAAAAAGTATATCCACAATACCAGCATCGTCCGCCGGTCCACAGGCCACAGCGGCCCGGAAAACATCATATCCCTGCCGGACGATAACACCCTGGTCTCCCTCACCAACTCCCGGGCCGTGGCCAGCCGCCTGGCCGCCTATTACAAGCATCCGGAGCGGATCGACGGCCCCCTGTCCTACATCGGCGAGGCCGCCGGGGACCGGCTGCGGGTGTGGCACCCCTACGACAACACCTATACCACCGCCTGTGCTGAAACCATTGACGTGACCCTGTCCAACCTGCTGGTGGCCCAGGAGAGCATGGTGGTGGGGTATGTGCCGCCCAGGCCGGAGGCGGAGCGGATCAACCAGGAGGTGGTCATCCGGCAGTCCGGCTTCCACACCGTCCCGGCCAACTCCACCTATGTGGTGGGCTACCTCATCGGCGGGGGGACCGGCGGAAGCAGCGGCCTTAACGGCAAGCCGGTATCGCCCGGCAGTTTGCAGCAGGGATCAAACGAAGACGCTACTGACGTAATGATGTATACCAAGGCTTATCCGCCTGTCCTTGGCGGCGACGGCGGCGAGGCTGGAGAGGGCGGAGCCGCCGGGAAGGTCCTGCGGTTCGAGATGGCTGTGACCCCCGGCACGACCTTTCCCGTCACGATTGGCGCGGGCGGCGCGGGCGGAGAGCCAAACGGAACGGACCACGTCCCAGGCGCGGAAGGCAGGGCCACTACCTTCGGTAGCCTGACCAGTGCGTCAGGCTACCGCGTCCCCGGCGGGGTGCAGGACGATCTCTCGCACACCATCTACGCGGTGCCCGGTTCCAACGGCGTGGACGGTGGCAAAGGCTCCGGTGTCAAGGGCTGGAACATCCATCCCCTCGGAAACGCATGGGATTGGGGTGAGGTAGTCGAGGGGACGCCAGTTACCGCAAACGGACAGACCTGGAAGCCCGGAAGCTCGAAAAAAGATGACATCTACACCGGCGGAAAATATACGGATCAATATGGCACACATTTTAGCTACTATCAGCGCGGCTTTGGCGGCGGCGCTGCCGTGGGGTCCGATGGCGCTAGAGGCACGGCGGGTCCCTATCAATCCTACCCTGGGCGCGGCGCTGACGCAGTCGCGCCGGACGACCAACAGGTCCCCGGAAGCGGCGGGCATGGCGGGCATGGCGGCGGCGGCGTGGGCAGCGCGGGATACAATGTCACGCGGCTGCGCGTCGGGGGCAACCAGATCGGCACCATGCAGGACGTCAGCACCCCCCCGTACTCCTATACCTCGAGCCGCCCCGGCAAAGGCTCCCGTGGGTCCAATGGTGCCCCCGGCATCATCATCCTGTACTACACCACAACAAAGCCCGACACATCCGGCTGGGCGGCGGACAAAAATAGGCGCTGGCGGCTGGACAAGTTCGGCCGGCGGTGCATTGTGTGAGGTGATTTCATGGCAAAGACTTTAGAGCAAATCCAGGCGGAGCTGGAGACCCTGAAAAGGCAGTTCACCGATTTCTCCGCCGTCTCCCCCGTCAGCTACTATGTGCACCAGTACTCCGGCGAGGAGATCGACGCGGCGGTGGGGGCGGTGCCCACACTGGTGCGGCCGAATTTGCTGGATAATGCATACTTTGGGAATCCGGTTGATCAACGGAACGGGTATATTGTGCCGGCTGGTGTGGCGTACTACAAGGTGGATGGTTATGTCCCACAGGGACCTATACCCGAGACAGTCAAAGTTGACTATATCGACCACGCAGGCAGCGCAAGGTTTAACTATGGTGGTGCTGCCTGCTATGTCCCGAAGGATGGAGGATATGTGCGGGGGTATACGGGCCAATTTGTCTATACGATTGATAGATGGTTCCTTGGTGGAGAACCGTCCAACTCTATGACGATTACAAACGGAGGTATTCACATATCGTACACGACGCCTGGGTGGAATGTGATACAAAAGTTCGAAAATGTCCTTCGTAAGGGGAACACCTATACATTTTCAGCTGTATACAAATCGACACTACCACTTAGGCTTGCTGTTACTTGGGGAGACGGTAAATATTTTTTCAACGAAAGTTCTCCTGCAACTAGTGAATGGGCACTTGTTACTATAACCGGAACTGTCCCAAATAACGCGGAAATCGCATATGAACAAGTGGTGTTTCAATCTTTAGGTTCAGTCGCGGGTACTATGGACATTAAGGCCGCAAAACTTGAACTCGGCGCAACCCAAACCCTCGCCCACCAGGAAAACGGACAGTGGGTGCTCAATGAGGTGCCGGAGTATGGGGAGCAGCTGAGGAGGTGCCAGCGGTATCAGTTTGAAGTTTTTGACACAATTATTGCCGGACAAGGATACCTTGCTCAGGTAAAAGCAATCGATAGCACCCAAGCATACGGAGTACTTCCAACGCCAGTGACAATGCGAGAGGGTGTTGTTCCGGCGCTTGTTACAGATTGCTCTGCCGCCAATCCCTATGCCACATTTGGAATGAATTCTACGGGGTATGGAATCGTTAATATTACAGAAATTACCATATATAGCAAGATGCAGAACGGAGTCATCTTACGAGCCATTGGATCGAATTTTGTAGCAGGAAATGACTATCAGATTTGGATAAGGGGTCAGATAGGTCATAAATTCTTGATTGACAGCAACTTGTGAGGAGCTACGCTCAACCAAAACAAAAACCATGAAAAGGAGGACAGCAATGGAACTTGAAATGAAAAGCCGCGTCTACGCCCTGCCCGACGACAAAGACCGTGTCACCCGCATTGAGGGTCAATATACCCTCCCCGCCGACCTGACCGGCTGGACCCTCATCGAGGAGGGGGAACCGTGCGACCGGCTCAACCTGGCGCAAACCAACTACCTCCCCCACCCCCTCCTCACCCACGACGGCCTGTACCGCTACCGGCTGGCGGACGGGAAGATCGTGGAGCGGAGCGAGGAGGAGCTGAAGGAGGAGCGGGCGGGCTTGCCCTGCCCGGAAGTACAGCCCACAGCCAAAGAACTGATGGACGCAATCCTGGAGTTATCCCAGACGATTGGAGGATAAGACGATGGCAAAACTCTGGTATATCAAAATCATCAACTCGGGCGGCGCGATCACGCTGGCCGATGTCCCACAGAGGTGGCGGGCCGAGGTGGCCCGGCTGCTGGATCAGGAGGTGGGCGTGTGACGCTGCTGGGATTCGTGGCGGCGGTCCTTGGCTCCGGCGGTCTTTCCGCCGTGATTCTGGCGCTTATGCAGCGCCACTGGAGCAAGACCGACAAGGGCGACGCCATTGTCGAGGTGCTAAAGGTCCTCACGGTGGACCGGGTGCGATACCTGGCCCGCCGATACATTAAAGACGGCGACATTTCGCTGGAGGACAAGGAGACGCTGCAAGAGATGCACCGGGCCTACAAGTCCCTGGGCGGCAACGGACATCTCAACACCGCAATGGCTGAGGTGGAGCGGCTTCCCATTCGTAAGAAAGGAGGTGATTGAGATGGACTTTGGCATTGCAAGCGTGGCGGCTATCACCGTCATTTGCTACCTGGTTGGGCTGATCGTCAAGGCTGTGCCCGGCGTGGAGGATAAGTATATCCCCATCGCCTGTGGCGTGGCGGGCGGCGTTCTGGGTGTGGCCGGTCTTTACCTTGCCCTGCCCGACTTCCCGGCCCAGGACCCGCTGACGGCCCTGGCCGTGGGCATTGTGTCTGGGCTGGCGGCCACGGGGGTGAACCAGGTTGCTAAGCAGCTGGGGAAGTGAGGAGTTAGGGGGGACCTGCAAAAAAGCCTTCCCCTGGGGGAAGGTGCCCGCAGGGCGGATGAGGGGAACGCTTTCGAAAACCACACGGTTTCGACATAAGAACGGCAAGGCCCTTCGGCGTTCCCCTCATCCGTCACGGGCTGCGCCCGTGCCACCTTCCCCCAGGGGAAGGCTAGGACAAAACCTGAGGGTGCGGCGGTTGACGGCCCCCGGGAATTGCACGGACATTGCACGATAATCACACAATAATCAACGATTGCGCGAAATGCGCGGAAAAGGAGAATGTTATGAACGTCAACATGCTGTATGAGATTTACGCCATCAACGAGGGCACCCAGGGTGAGGACCTGTCCATCTCCCTGGCCAAGTATCAGGCCCAGCACCCCGGCATGAGCGCCGAGGAGAGCAAGGCCGTGCGGGCCTTTATCGGCAGCCACGGCCCCGACCTGGCCAAGGCTTTCAATCAGAGCATGGAGGCCTTTGTCTCCCTGGTGGAGGAGCTGAACGCCGCCGCTGCGGAGGCTGAGGAGGCCCAGTGATGGGGGTGTACTTCAAGCAGGCCCGCCCGGAGAACTTCCGGGCGGGCCGGAAGTCCCCGGTGGAATACCTGGTGCTCCACTACACAGCAAACCAGGGGGATACCGCCCGGGGCAACCTGGACTTCTTCGCCCGGGAAGTGACCCGTACCTCCGCCCACTACTTTGTGGACCGGAACGAGGTGTGCCAGTCTGTGCCCGAGGGGGCGGCGGCCTATCATGTGGGGGGCAAAAACCGAAAGCCCTCCCACTGTGTCAACGACAACAGCATTGGCATTGAGCTGTGCGACAGCGCATTCAGAGTGCCCCGGGAGACGGAGCAGCGGGCGCTGGAGCTGGCCCGGGACATTATCCGGCGGTATCACATCCCCCCGGAGAACGTGCTGCGGCATTACGACGTAACGGGCAAGCTGTGCCCGCTGCCCTGGGTGCGTGACCCGGCGGGCTGGTGGGCATTCAAGAAAAAGCTGGAGGATGATTCCATGACCTATGACGATTTCAAGGAGTACATGGCCCGGTATCGGGCCGAACTGTCCAGCGCTGCGGCCTCTATGCCGGAGCTGCTGGCCGACGCTAAGGCCCAGGGCCTGACCGACGGCTCCCGCCCCCGTGACTTTGTCACCCGGGAGGAGGCCGCCATCATGGCCCGGGCGGCGGCAAATCACAAGTGACAGAAACACTAGCTACTGACATGCTGCGGGATTCACGGCGGCGGCTGCGCGTGTGGCAGCTCGCCGCCCTGGCCCTGGGGTTGCTGCTATGGCGGGAGCAGCTCAGATAGCGCCGATCTATAGGGAGCTATGAGCTGTTTGGCTGATTTTACACGCGCGGAGTGCGATTATTTTCGTCGGGAGTGCAACTTCACCCCGGATGAGCTGGCCATCTTCGACCTCCGCTCCAGGGGCGCGTCTGTGGTGGAGGTAGCGATGGCGCTGAGCATGTCGCTGTCTACCGTGACGCGCAAAACAAATAAGATCAAGGCAAAAATCTGGAAAGTGCTTTGAGCGCAAAGAGAGGAGGCCCCGCCGGTTGGCGGGGCCTCCATTTTTTAATCATCATCAAGGACTAGGACGCCTTCGATGTGATCAGAGAGATCATGGTCTGTATCCCATGCCTCAAATTCCTCGCGATTTAGGAAATACCAGTAGATCGTGATACTTTGCTCGCTCTCTACCTGAGCATTGGGTTCGATTGGAGCGTCATAATAGGTATCCATTGAGTATGTGATGTCTTCCGCCAACGTGTAGGTCTGCCCCTTATATGTTACGGTCCGGTGAGCGGTGTTTGTGATTTTGTACTCCACGACCTCATGCTCTACCTCTCCCCGCGTGACAACATAGATTTTGCTGCGGCCGTAAATCAGCACGGCATCATCAGTGGTATCATCATCGGACACATAAGTCCCAAGGACACCCCACGTCCCATCAATTTTGTGGAATGTATTCCACATCCAGTCTGATTTTGGTGTATTTTCCTCGGCCCAATTAACCATGGCCAGCCACATTTTATAAAAATCAACCTCATCTGCCGGGATAGCCGCCGGGTCTCCGTGCTCCACATCCTCCTCATGGGTGCCTACATCGGCCAGGTCAAAAAAGCACAGAGTATCAATGAGACCCCAAGGCCGGTTTTCTTTTTTCAGGTCCACGTCCCGATACAGCTCGAAAATGCGAGCAAAATCCACAAAGTGGACGCTGCCGTCCTCAAAATAGCGTCCGGAATAATTTGGATCAGAGCTAAAATACAATTCTTTTCTCATGTTGTTTTTCCTCCTTAAGTCCCAATTAGCGGGGGGCTCGCCGCCGATGATATAGGCCGGTCACCTCCGCCAACAGTAGGCGGACATAAGCGGGGCAAGCTCTTGCCTGGGTCCCATCGGCCTCCCAATTCTCCACGCTCCGCCGGGGGATACAGTGGCGCTCCGCGAAGGCCCGCTGAGACAGGCCGGTGGCAGTGCGGATGTCAGCCACGGACAGGTGGGCCACGTCCCATATCTCGCCCAGCTCCTCTACCAGAGCCGGGTCCACCGTGGCATCCTCGGCCCCGGTGAAGATGGTGGACAGTGCCCAGTCTGAGACAAATGCGTCCCGGTCCGGGGCGGTGAGGGCGTCGGAAAAAACGGTGTTAAATTGCTTATCGGTCATGGTCATCCTCCTGAGTTGTGTCCCTCTTGATGGTATTATCATACCACTCAACGAGTGGCACGTCAAGGGGGTTTTGCTATTTTTTTGACTTTTTTTTGACCGGCGGCAACGGCAAAAAATTGCGAAAATATAAGCACAGAGGAGGTGCCCACTATGGCAAACTACCCACCCAATTACATTTACCAGTCCACCCCGCAGCCGTGTGGCGTGGCGACTCAGCCTATGCAGCCCCCAATGCAGGGGCAGGCATTGCCGCCCCAGCAGATGGGGCAGCCAATGGCCGGGCCGCGTATCGCCGTCCGACAGGTGGCCAGCGAGATGGAGGCCGTCTCCATCCCGACTCCGTTTGACGGCTCCATCCTGATCCTGACTGACTTGGGGCACGGCATGATATATGTGAAGGCGCTCAACTGCAACGATGGTACCGCCATCTTTGAGCGCTTCGGGCGGCAAGCGCCGCCAGCCCCCGCCCCGGCGGTGGAATATGCCCCGCTGGACATGGTCCAGCAGCTTCAGCGACAGGTTGCCGCCCTGGAGACGGCATCCGCCACAAAACAGGCCGCCAAAAGCGGCCAGAAGGAGGCAGTTAAAACATGATGGGCAACCCCATGCAGATGATCCTTCAGGCGGCCCAGATGGGCCGCAACCCCATGGCGATGGTTCAGAAGATGGCGGCCAGTAACCCCCAGGCCGCCCAGGCGCTCCAGCTGATCCAGGGCAAGACGCCCCAACAGCTCCAGCAAATCGCCACCAACATGGCCCAGCAGATGGGCACCACCCCGGAGGCTATCGCACAGTCTCTGGGCCTCCCGATGCGGCGCTGAGTGCGCCGCCCTCCTATCAGCCCGCGGGGCTTGATCAACACCCGCCTCGACTTAATGCGTCCGGGGTGCGCGCGGCCCCGCGCAAATATAACGATAGGAGATACTACTATGGATAACGACTTTGCGACCGGTTATGCTCTCGGCAGTGACAGCGGAAACGACCGCAACAACGGCTTTTTCGGCGGTGACGGTTTCTGGGGCATCATCATCCTCGCCATGATCTTTGGTTGGGGTAATGGTGGCTGGGGCGGCGGCTGTGGCGGCAACAACGGCGGCGGATACGTCGCTACTGCGGCCACCCAGGCGGACATCCAGCGGGGCTTCGATAACTCCGCTGTGATCTCTAAGCTCGACGGCCTCAACAACGGCCTGTGCGACGGATTTTACGCCGTCAACACCGGTCTCCTCCAGGGGTTTAACGGCGTCAACACCGCCATGCTCCAGGGATTCAACGCCCAGACCATTGCACAGATGCAGGGCGTCAACGCCCTCCAGGCCCAGCTGTCCCAGTGCTGCTGCGACAATCGCGCCGCCGTGGCGGACCTCAAGTACACTATGGCGACAGACACCTGCTCCGTGACCAACGCCATCAATGGCGCGGCCAGGGATATCATCGACAGCAACAATGCCGGCACTCGAGCCATCCTTGACTATTTGTGCCAGGATAAGATCGCCTCCCTCCAGGCGGAAAACAACGACCTGCGCCTGGCAGCCTCTCAGGACCGCCAGAACGCCCTGTTGACCACCGCCATGAATGCCCAAACCAACCAGATCATCGGCACTCTGCGGCAGCCCACCCCCGTTCCTGCCTACCAGGTGCCCAACCCCTACAATTACGGCTGCAATAGCGGCTGTTGCTGACAGTTTTTCAGGGGGCGGCCAAATGGCCGCCCCCTTGACTACAAAGGAGTGATATTATGAGCTGCAACACCTCTTGCAGACTTTGCCCCCGGCTCATCCTCAGCCAGGGCGTGACCTACGCCTCCGGCGTTTTAACCGTCAATCTGCCCGCCGGGAGCTACAGCAACAATGAGCGCTACTGTGTCGTCATCGCCCAGGCCATCCCGGACGATGCCATCATCGGCGCACCCGTGGTGATCACCATCGGCACCGGTACCGTGACCTATCCATTGCTGCGCTGCAACGGCGCTCAGGCCGTGGCAGCCAATCTGAGGACCCGCACCCGCTACCCCGTCCGCGTGGTCACCAGCGCCACCGGCGGCGCGTTCCGCTTGCTGGGGCGTATGTCCTGCGCCCCAGATAATAGCCTCGCTGCCATCGATGGCAGCGCTACTTAAGGAGGTGCGACACAATGAGGAGACTTACCCGCATGATGCTGCTGGGCGATGAGCGGCCTCGCCGCCGCCAGGAGCCCTACTATCCCATGGAGCACGGCCCCCGGGATTACATTCCGGAATATCAGCCGCCCTACGTGGGCGGGTGGGACGCTTACATCAGCTCCCGCCCGGACGACCTCCCCCACAGACCGGAGCCGCGCCCCATGCGGACCTACTACGATGAGGGAGCGCACTGGGGGTCCCGGCCCATCGGTTTTGGCCACGACTGGGGCCACATGGGCGGCGCTGACGCCACCGTCCGGCGCTACCGGGAGATGGACCGGCTGCCCGGCAATCGCGCCGCCTCCGGCCACATGGACAGCACCGTAATGGGGCCTATGGACATGGCCACCGCAGAGGAGTGGACCAAAAGCATGTGCAACGCAGACGGCACCAAAGGCCCCCACTGGTCCGTGGAGCAGGTCCGCCAGGTCATCGCCCAGCGCGGCCTGAACGTAGACCTGCCCGCATTTTACGCCGCACTGAACTCCATCTATAGCGACTATGTCGCCGTGGCCAAAAATTACGGCATTGGCGATAAGATGGGCTACTACGTGGACATGGCCCTTGCCTGGCTCGAGGATGAGGACGCAGTCCCGGACAAGGCGTCTGCATACTACCAGTGCATCGTTAAGCACTGACCCCGCCGCCCCTTCGGGGGCGGTTTTTTATTGTCCGCCCCCGCAATCTTGATCTTTGCCTTTCTGGCGCTGAGCTTTTCGGCGGGCCGCAATCTCTGCCTTATGCTCCTTATAGTACGCTGCATTATACCGCTGCCTGACTGCTTTGTTTGCTCGATATATCTGGGCGCTTCGCTCCCGGGCCGCCGTTGCATCGGCCCAATATTTGGCATGACTGTATGCGCGGACACAGTCCCTCTGCTTTTGAGCCGCACACGCCTTACAATACTTGGAGTTATTCGACCGCACTTCATAGTCGCCCCCACAGATTTGGCACTGCTTTATTCTCATTTTTCCATCCCCTAAAAGCTACAGTGTCATAATATTATGTCATTGAGAGCCTGTCAAGTTTCCGTTTGTAACGGTCCAAAATGTTAGTTACAAATTAGTTACGCATTAGTTACAACCCCCGCAAAAATCCTTGATTTACAAGGGTTTCTGCGAGCGTGTAACTTTCCAGTGATGGAAAGTAGCCGTTTTCCAGCCTAACATTTCCGCAGTCTTTCCCGCCGTTTGGCTGTCAAAATGGTCTAAAATCGCAACGTCTCCCGATGTGCCGCTTTGTGGATGTTTGTTGCGTTAGTTACAAAACGGCCAAAATGAGGGGCTTAGCGGCTCCAGCTCTCCACCAGCTGGGCGCTGTGGCGGAGGGGGTCGGTCTCATCGGACAGGCGGGCGGAGAGATCGGCGGGGGACATGGTGGCGGGGGTGGTGATGGACAGCAGCTCCACGCGGCAGGCGTGGCGGGGAGACTCGCGGGTCCAGACCTTCAGCGCCCACTCGCGGGCGGCGGCCTGGTCGGTGCTGGTGCCGCAGCAGAGGTTGTCGTTGTCCTCGTCGTTGAAATCGTAAAATCTCCAAAAGTAAGTAGTCATCATGTCGTTTCCCTCCCGGGCGGTGCCCCTCTTGATGGTCTTATCATACCACCCAATGAGTGGCACGTCAAGGGGGTTTGCAAATTTTTTTGAAGAAAAATACCCCTGCGGGAGGCAGGGGTATTAAGAGACCTTGCGGAGTTCGGCGGCCAGCTGGGCGGGGGTGAGTTGGGTATAGTGGTCGGTGATATTGGCATCGGCGTGGCCGAGGATACGCCGGACGGCCAGGGGGTCGGCATTGGCGTGGTGCAGCAGGGAGGCCATGGTATAGCGGCACCAGTGCGGGGTGGCCTGGGGACAGCCCAGCGCGTCCACCACGGCCTGGAAGTGCTTACGGTATCCGGAGACGGACCAGGCACCGCCGTCCTCCTTGCATACGATTCGGTCGCCCTTGCGGGCCAGCCAGGCCAGCAGATAGGGCCTGATCTTGGGATGGACGGGGACCACGCGGTCCCGCCCGGCGTCGGTCTTTTTGCCGCCCACCAGGTAGTCCACGCCGCCCTCGCTCTGGTAGGCAAACGGGGTGAGGTCCAGCAGCTCCCCCACCCGAAAACCGGTATAGCAGAGAATAAGCACGGTATCCGCCATAGGCACCCCGGCGGCGGCCAGCTGCTCCAGGCGGCGGAGCTGAGGCTCGGACAGGGCGTTTTTCTCCTGCCGCGCGCCGGCGGCGGGGAGCTGAACATACTGGCTATAATCCTTAGTGATAATATCTCGCTGCATGGCGTAGGCCATGAGGGAGCGCATGGTCACCCGTATTTTGCCCACGGTGGCGGGGGCAAGCCCGGCCTCCAGGGCCAGGTCGAGACAGCCTTGCAGATCGTCAATGCCGATGTCCCGGATACGCTTCGCGCCCAGGTGCGACAGCCGGAGCCAGGCGGCACGGTGGCTATCCTGGGCCTGGGGGCCGATCTTGGGGTATTTCCAGGCGGCCCAGGCGTCATAGACCTGTTGAAGGGTCTGGTTTGCCCGGTCGGTCTCCGGGGCGGTGTGGGTGCGGCACCACTCATCCAGGGCGGCCTGGGCCTCTGCGGCCTTTGCATGATAGCTTAAGTAGCGCTGCCGGACGCGCCCCTGCTCATTGCGATAGGGCACCCGCACGGCCCAGGGCTTCCGCCGTGCGCCTGACAGTTTGATTATATTTCCCGTGCCATTACATCGCCTCATAGTAGACAATCGCCTCCTATGGTGCTATACTATCCACAGACCTCCTTACTATGGTCTGCTGAACACTCTCAGCACCATTCTCTTCCGCCTGAGCGGAGACGTACTCCCATACGTCTCCGCTCTATTTTTTTGCCCAAATCCGCAGGCGTATGCGGATTTGGGCCATTGCTTACCAGCAGCGGGAGCAAGCGGTAAGCCCCCGGGAGTGCGCCTCAGAGATCGTGATTCTGGACGCGCTGGTCATATTACCGCAGTCCGGCTTACTATGATACTTAGACCCGGTGGCGGAGGCATACACCATTTTTTCGGTGGCGTGCTGCGCCGCCGACTCCGCGTCAATCTGGTACTTATCATAGAGTATCTTGTTGTTCATCGCGCCCGCAAGGTTGTCTCCGACGGCGCTCTGGATGATGACCAGGACGGTATAGTCCCCCTGATCCGGGACGGCGCTTTGAGCGCCGTTTGCCAAGCCGATCAGGGTCTCCTTTACATCGGCCCAGTTTGAGGGCTTTGTGCTGCCATCTGTGTCGCTAATCCCGGGGACAGATACCACGCACTCCACCCGGCTGTGGTCGGCGTCCTTTTTCGTGTGGGCCACGGGATACCCTTGGTCGGCTAGATATGCCTCGACCCCGTCGGCAATGATGTCGATGGGCCGGGCCTGTCCGCCCGTCGTGATTGTTACGGTAGTTTTTGTTTTGCCATCGCCTGAGGTGGTCACGGCAGACGCGGCAGACGCGGCAGACGCGGCAGGTTCCGCAGGGGTCTTATGTCCGATGGACCCTAACCACACGTATACAACACCGAAGAGCACCAGCCAGATAACCAGCGCAATCAGGCACCCAGGCCCAGACGGCGCCCCCTCTTTGCCTCTGCGCTTTCCGCCTCCCCCCGATGTGTTGCTGTAGGAGAGACCGGTCCCGGGCACTCCTACGGACGAGGTCGCGCCACGACTTGAGTTAATCGAGAAACGCGCCCCTTTGGCTCCGGCACTGATACCAACACTCCCTTTCCCCAGATTGAGCCGGATACCCTTGCCCAGCCCAATCGACTTCCTAAATCGCAGACCCACGATGTTACCTCCAATCAGATGTCCGATAGTACGGTCTTTCCTCTCTCGTTTTTAGGTTGATTTTGTCGAACGTGTGTTCTATTATTATGCTAGGCCACTCAAGCCCTGATCCATCCCATATTGCCCAACAAAACATCGGCGGTGATGAGGAGGCCGGCAAACACCAGCAAGGTCACCAGCAGCACCATGATGAGGTGCTTTTCCCGGCGCTCCAGCAGGATGGTGCGCTTGAGATCGATGATGCGGCGCTCGTATACGTCCACCATCTGTGAGGGCATCTCCACGCCCCGATCGTTTTTGCTGTTGGGGGCCGGGTCCGCGGCTGCGGCATCACGGAGGACCTGGAGTATCTTAACGGCCACCTCATAGGGCGGTTGTACTCTGCCGCTGAGGTAGCGGCTCAGGGTGCTCTCTGTCACCCCGGCGGCGGTGGCTAAATCACGGCTTGTCATCATAGCTTTGTCCTTGAGCAACGTGGCCTCATCCACAAAGCTGAGCATATCGTTCCATCTCTTTCCGTTTTGTCTGTTTCTGGCATTTTTCGCGCCTTTTGTCGAGTTTCGGCACGAAATTGCATATCTGCAAACAAGCTTGCATGATTTTTTTGTAGTTTGCACAAAAAGCGATTGTTTTTGCAGGATACATAAGTTAGTATCTGGTTAAGCCAACCGCCAAACCTGTACCCGGAAAGAGGTGACTGCCGCCACAGTCACCGCCGGATACGGGGAGGCGGTGGCTCCCACGTCAGACTTGCCGGGTCCGCCCGGCGTGAAATATAGGAGGTTATCAAAATTATGGGAGAGAGAATCAAAGAGCTGTCCGAGCTGTTCCAGGCGCTGCCGGAACGAGAACAAAACCTGATCCTTGATTTTGCCAGGTCACTGGCAAAGTCTCCCGGAGAGGACTAAGCGGGTTTCCGCTTAGTCCTCTTTGCTGTCTCCGACAATTCCCCGCAGGTACTTCTCCAGCATGACCCAGCCACTCTCATCCAGCCGGGACAGCACCGAAAGCAAGCGACGCTTAAAATTATCGCTCTCCCCCTTCATAGCGTCTGCAACAAACTCCATAATCTGGGTGTCTCTGCTGGACTGCTGGAACATGGGGCCTACGCCATTGTTAAACCAATCATCATTAACTCCAAATGTGGAAATAATTAGAGATATTACCGCAGGTGTTGGTAGGCTCCGTCCGACCTCATAAGTCGCTACATTACTCCGGCTGACGTGTAATTTTTCCGCGAACTCTTGCTGAGTCAGCCCAAGAGCAAGCCGCAATTGCTTAATACGCTCCCCCATTGGGACCACCTCCTCTCGTTGGCATTACTGTACCACAAAAAAAAGTCGTATGTCAACAAAAAAGTTCTTGACAAGAGTTGTATTCCGACGTATAATTGTCGCAGAACGACAGAGGAGGCGAAAGCTATGACGGAACTCGAACGGAAAATCAGTGAGACCATGGCAAACCTTGTGCCCCGGCTCAACGATCAGCAGAAGTTGGGTCTTCTGGCCTACGCCGAGGGCATGGCCGCGATGGCCGACGCAATGGCACAGGCCCGGGCCGACCGGCCCGCGTAACCACAACACAGCGCCCCCGCGATGGTTCGCGGGGGCGGGTAGAAATGGAGGAGGATTTGTGATGGAGTATTCCGAAAGAATTAAAAAAATCGAAGAGCTGCTTGAGCAGATGAAGGAGTTGGGGGTGAATACGCTGAGCGTCGAACCCGGAGCCAAAGGCAGCGCTTATTTATGCCATGACGATTATGGCGACCTGCGGGAGGTCGAGCCGCGATTCAGTCGCTTCGCGCCCAACACCATCCGGGAGACGAACCTCCCCAACGGCATCCGCCTGGTCCTGGTCCAGGGGATGGCGACCGAGCGTGTCTACCGGAAGAAATGGGTGTTGGACAATGGCAACAAGTGAGGAGTTGGAGCGGATGGTCCGCTGCCCAGAGTTTTCTTTGGATACGCACACCCTGTGCCGCAACGGGATTCCGTGCCTTACGGAGTACGGATGCAGGCATGAGTGGATGTGCTCCAACATAGCCAGGGCTTTCACGGGCGATAAACGCCCCCCGTGTCTGAGAGGAGATGGTGGCGACGATGTGGACACCTGAGGAGCTGGAAGCAATGCGGCAAGCGGACGCGGAGATCGAGGCGGATTTTATGATCTCTCACGATGAGATCGTAGCCGCCCGGGAGCGAGATCGCGCGGCATTAGGTCATCGCGGTCCCTCCGCCTATAAGCGGGCCTACTATGAGGCCCACAAGGAGCAGATCGCCGCCTATAAGCGGGCCTACTATGAGGCCCACAAGGAGCAGATCGCCGCCTCTCAGCGGGCCTACCGAGAGGCCCACAAGGAGCAGATCGCCGCCTTTCATCGGGTCTACTATGAGGCCCACAAGGAGCAGATCGCCGCCTCTCAGCGGGCCTACCGAGAGGCCCACAAGGAGCAGATCGCCGCCTATAAGCGGGCCTACTATGAGGCCCACAAGGAGCAGATCGCCGCCTCTCAGCGGGCCTACCGTGAGGGGGCGAGAAGGAGAAAGGAGTCCGCCCATGTGGACACCTGAGGAGCTGGAGGCCCGCCGCAGGTACAGGCGGGAGTATGCCCGTGCCTATTACTGGGCCTTCCGAGACAAAATCCTGGCAGACTACCGCGCCCACCGCAACCGCAACCCCGCGTATCGCGCCCAGCAAAAGCGTTGGTACGACGCGAACAAAGACAAGATCAATGCCCGCCGCCGGGAGCTGCGGGCGCTGAACAAAGATAAGTATAACGAGTATCAGCGGGCCTATCGCGCCCGCAAGCGGAAAGAGAAATTAGGAGGTAACGATCATGAGAGCACGATCTCTGCCAATCCCGACCGATGAGGACATCCTGGCTCAGGATAACGTCCCCGTGGAGATGGCCGCCCGCTATCTGGGCAGCGGCTCCAACACCTTGTACGAGGCCCTGCAAGAGGAGCGCGTCCCCTTCGGCTGGGCGGTCCGCCGCTCCGGCCATTGGGCCTATAATATCAGCCCCGGTGCCCTGGTCCGCTACAAGCGTGAGGGTCTGCCCATGTACAAACTGGCCGACATCCAGGCCATCCTGGCCGACGAGGTGGTCCGCCTGGTGGACAGCAAACTGGGCGCGATCAACAAGATCATCGGCCTGGCGGTACAGGCGTGAGGGCAAAAAAGGGCGCTGTGCTTACACACAGCGCCCAGAGGAAAAAATGCGTCACCTATGCCGCCGCCAAGCGGCACAATCAACAGGTGGTGACACAAGTACTATACCACAACAAAAAATAGATGTCAAGGAGGTCGACATTCGTGGCGGAGAGTACGATAAAATCAGGGCGCAGAAAGCCATTTGTGGTCTTGTATCGCGAGGTAGCCCAGGATGGGCGCTTATCCCTGGAGGCTCGCGGTCTGTTTGCGGTCATGGCATCCCTGCCGGAGGACTGGAGCTACACGGTCAGCGGCCTGGCCAAAGTGGCCGGCTGCAGCAAGTATAAGCTCCGGCTGCTGCTGACGGAGATGGAGGACGTGGGTTATCTCATCCGGCAGCAGTCGCACGGCGGGGGCGGAAAATTTGGCGGGAACGTCTATGTCCTGCAAGACGAGGCTCCCAACCGTTGTCCACAAACTCGGACAACGGTGGACGCAGAAAAAACACCGTTGTCCGAAAATGCCGTCAACGGCAAAAACCGTCAACGGGAAATGCCGTCAACGGCAGAATCGAACACTACAAAAGACTTATTTGCAGGTAATAATTATTCTAATCCCCCCTTACCCCCCACGGGGAAGGCGCGTGGGCGCAGAATCAAGACGGAGGCCGACCACCTCCCCGAACTGTTTGAACGATTTTGGCGGGCTTACCCCCGCCACGATAGCAGACAGGCGGCGATCAAAGCATGGGACAAACTCAAGCCGGATCAGCAGCTACTGCACCAGATCGCCCAGGGCCTTAACCGGGCAAAGGCATCCGAGCTGTGGCAGCGCGGGATTGGGGTCCCCTATGCCTCGACCTGGCTCAACAACGCCCGATGGGAAGACGAGTACAAACCCGCCGCACCCGCCGGAGCACCGGCCGCTCACCCGGCCAATGAAACGGGGTGGGATTGATGGCTGTACGTGACGACATCCAGCTGGACCAGGCCAGCGTCTTAGGCTCCATGCTGCTGACCCCCAAGATCATCGGCTCCGTGCTAGGGCAGCTGAGGCCGGAGGATTTTACCGTAGACGGCGCCCCGGAGATGTTCCGTGCTCTGCGGGAGATCTACCTCGAGGACGGCCAGATCGACCCCGTGACCGTCCTCAACCGGATGGGGGGCACCCCGCAGCACAGGGCGCTTGTCCTGGCTGTCATGGACCTCACCCCAACCGCCGCAAACTGGCAGGAGTACGTCAGGATCGTCCGGGAGCAATCCCAGCTCCGGCGGGTCCAGGCCACAGCGATGGCCATCGTCAGCGCCGGGACAAACCTTGACCAGGCGCGGGAACTGGTGGGGCAACTGGAACAGCTGGTGGCCGGACGGGAGGAGATCGAGTGCTTGAGCATGGAGCAATGCTTGCTGCGGTTTATGGACAACATGCAGCGCAAGCCAGACCACCTCCCATGGGGCCTGGATTTTCTGGACCAAGGCCTGATGGTCGAACCGGGCGATTTCGTTTTGCTGGGCGGCAACCCGTCCAGCGGAAAGACGGCTCTTGCCTTGGCAATGGCGTGGGAGCAAGCCAAGACCAAGCGGGTTGGATTTTTTAGCCTGGAGACCCAGTCTGATGAGCTGTTTTTCCGGTTGGTCTCCACGGTGTGCGAGATCGATTCCAGACACATCCGCCGCCGGACGCTGGACAAAGATGACTATCAAGTCCTCGCGGAGCGGTCCGATGACATCCGTGGGAACAATCTCCACTTGCTTCGGCGGGGCGGCACAATGACCACGGAGGACATCGTCTCAGTGTCCAAGGCAAAACAGTTTGACGTGATATATATTGACTATCTCACGTTGATTGCCGCACCAGGGCGGGATGAGTACCAGCAGACCACGACGATCTCCAAGTCGCTCCACAGGGCGGCCCAGGATTTAGGGATTACTATTGTCGCTCTGTCTCAGTTCTCCCGGGCCACCGCCGGGGAAAATCGGGCCCCGACAATGTCCTCGTTCCGCTCGTCCGGACAACTGGAGCAAGACGCGGACGTGGCAATGCTCCTATACAAAGAGGACGAAAACAACATCCGCAGTCGCCGCATTTTGCGCGTAGCGAAAAATAAAAAGGGCCTGACAGGCCAGCTAGTGCTGCTATTTGACGGGGCCACCCAGACCTTTATCCCGGACTTGATTCAGGATGTCCAGCAGCCACAAAATCGAGGAGGCAAAACAAAATGAGGACGTATGCAATCGTCAACCGCAAGGGCGGGGTAGGCAAAACCACCACCGCCGTGAATCTGGCCTATGTCATGGCCACAAGCCTCAACCACAAGGTCCTGCTCATCGACGCAGACAGCCAGGGTAACGCCACCAGCACCGTATGCATGGAGGCCCACCCCGCCGCCGGGCTGGATGAGGTGCTGCACACCGGCACCGCCTGGTACCCCGACCTCATCTACCCCACCGGCGTCCCGGGCGTGGATATTCTTCCCTCCACCGAAGGCCTGGCGGACTATGAGCTATGCTGCACCATCGGACAGGCAACCCCAAACTTTGGGCGGCTCCGGGAGCTGGTGGAGGCTATCGCGGAGGACGGCAGCTATAACGACATCATTATTGACTGCCCGCCCTACTACTCCGTGAGCTGTATCTCCGCCCTGTCCGCCTGTGACAGCATTATCATCCCCAGCGATATGGATGCCTACTCCGCCACCGGCGTGGCAGCGCTGGTCCGGCAGATCGACAACATTCGGCGGGCCTGTCCCAACGTCAAGGTCTCCGGGGTGCTGATTACAAAGTTTGACCGTGGGGCCGTGGCGGCGGATGCCGTGGACTACCTGCGGGAGGAGTGCCCTGTCCATGTTTTCCGCACCAAAATCCGCACGTCGGTGGAAAAGGCCCGTGGTGCTACCTGGGCCGGTATGCCGCTGGGGCAGTGGTCCCCCTGGTGCAATGCCGCCCGGGATTATCGTGCGTTTGTGGCCGAGTTGATGGGCGAGGAGGTTGAGGATGGTTGACTTAACCGGAGTGCTTACCCCAAAAGAGGGCCGGGACATTGAGACTATCACCAACGAGGTCCTGGAACTGAAAAAGACCGCCGGGGAGTCCATCCTCGGGATCGGGCACCGGCTGCTTGAGGCCAAATCGGTCCTCAAGCACGGTGAGTGGCTGCCCTGGCTATCTGAGCGTGTGGACCTGTCCGAGCGGGCCGCGCAAAATTTTATGCGGCTGGCTCGGGAGTGGTCAAATCCGCAGGCGCTTTCGGATTTGGGAGCCAGCAAGGCGCTGGCCCTGCTGGCCATCCCAGCGGAGGACCGGGAGGAGTTCATCGCCGCCGACCATGTAGTGGACGGCGGCGAGGTGAAGAAGGTGGCGGAGATGACCACCAGGGAGCTTGACCGGGCCATCAAGGCCCGCGATGAGGCCGTCGCCCGGGAAAAATCCGCAGTCGCCACCGCAAACGAGGCGGTTGAGACGGCGGACAGATTCCGGCGGGAGAATAATGCCCTCTTGGATATCTACAAGGACGCCAACCGCCGCCGGATCGCGGCGGAACAGCGGGCCGAAGACCTCCAGCGTAAGCTGGACCAGATGGAGGCACAGAGTCCGGAGCCGGTGGAGGTGGTGCAGGTGCAGCCCACCCCGCAGCCGTCGCCGCCCGTGGATGCCCAGAGTATGCTGGTGCGATTCCGGGCTCTTGAGGAGCGCGCTAAGTCTATCCGGGCCGACATGGAGGAGATTGTCAATGCGGCAAAACGACTGCATCTTCCTATTGTGGATGAGGTTGACGAGGCTTTTGAGACTTTATTTTTTTGAGAGGGGGATAATTGGATAAGTGCGGAGGCTAAGGCGCTGCTGGAAGCCATCGGAGAGCTGACAGCCAAGATTGAGAGCCTGTTCGAGACGGTGGAGCCAATCGCGGCCCGTCTCAGGGCGGAGAACGATCGCCGCAAAAGAGAAGGCGCTTACCGACAAAAGATGTGCGACGTACAGGACCGGCACAATAAAGAGATTGCCGCTATGCTCGCCAAAATTGTGTGCAACGATATAATTGCTAGGGGAAGTGACAATGCTTAATCGAATTATCATCATGGGCCGTCTGGGCGACGACCCGAAGGTCAGATACACCCAAGGTGGGACGCCGGTGGAGTCCTTCTCCCTGGCTGTGGACCGGGATTTCAAGGACCAGAGCGGGGAGCGTGTCACCGACTGGGTCCCCGTCGTGGCCTGGAATGCCAAGGCCAAATTTGTGGAGCAGTATTTCATAAAAGGCCAGTTGGCCGTCGTGGATGGCCGCTTGCAGGTCCGCGACTGGACCGACAAAGATGGCGGAAAGCGACGGAGCTATGAGGTAGTCGCCGATAACGTCTACTTTGGCGGCTCCAAATCCGACGGGGCCGCGCCGAATCAGGCCGCTGCCGCTCAGGCCCCGCAAAAAGAGGACTGGACACGGGAGGCGGATGAGAGTGAGGAGCAGTTACCGTTTTAAGGAGGAAAGATATATGTTTAATTGGAGTGTAGTTCTAATTGCGAGTGCCATTGTTTTATTTTGGTCCCTACCCAACCTCTTAGATACTTGGGTTTCACTTGCTGGGTTAATAGTGTCGGTCGGTGGGGTAATTATTTCCGCGAGTTGTTTGATTATGATCTGCGTAATCTCTCCGCTGGATATGAGCGTATTTGAGGAGCAAAAGAGATATATCGAGGGCAAAGGAGACTGCGGTGTAGTAGAGGATGCAGCCTTAACGAACAAGAAGATCGAATTAAATGATTGGCTCTACTCAGCGCAGATGGATCGGCGGCGTTTTGGTGAATGGAGCGTATATCCAGATAGTGTGCTGGATATGACACCAATTGAGTGAGACCGGTGGGGAGACACCCGCGTGGTGGAGGTTCGGGAGACCGCGCCGGAGCAGATGACGATACAAGCCACAGTGAAAGGAGAAAAAATCAATGGAAATCAGAGATTTACTGCCGGAAACCGAACTGCTGGCCCAGCTGGCAGAGGAGGCGGCGGAGCTGGCCCAGGCCGCGCTGAAGCTCCGGCGGGCGCTGGATGGGACAAACCCCACGCCGATCTCACTCCATCGGTGCCGGAAGGCTTTGGCTGAGGAGTACACTGATGTTGCCCTGTGCGCGAGTGTGCTTAGCGTTAGGTATAACGTTAATCTGGCGGCCTTTAAGCGCCACAGATGGTTGGAGCGGCTGACCGCCCAAGATGATGGAGGGAATAACGATGGGCAGACGCAGAGCTAATCCGCCCAAGCAAGACACGATCTGCTGGCGCTGCACTAAGCCAGGGACCGGCGGGTGCTGTTGGGATAAGGCCCTTATTCCGGTCCCCGGCTGGTATGCGACGTCCGTGCGATGGGAAAAGTCCGGCGATAGCAATCGTCCGGGCAGTTACATTGTCCACAGGTGTCCGGAGTTCGAGCCGTGCGAGACAGAGGCCGAGTCGGCTGTCTCGCGTGTCGCTTGACCGTGTGCTGTTGCGGCGTTGGATATACCTGGGGCTTACCGATGCCCAGATTCGTAAACTGTCCGGCCTCAGCAAGCACACTGTCGAAGCGTGGCGGAAAAAATGTGAGGAGGTGTAGGCTTATGATGGCAAATGCAAGGGTCCGGTGCGAGCTGTATCATGATAATTTCCAAAATTACAAGCGTTACAGCATCCCCAAGGCGCAGTTGGTGATTGCGGACATCCCATATAATATCGGGGTGGATGCCTACGCCAGCAATCCCAATTGGTATCAGGGTGGAGACAATAAAAACGGGGAAAGCAAACTGGCAAAGCAGAGATTTTTCCATTCAGACGGAAGTTTTAGAATCGCGGAGTATATGCACTTTTGCAGCCACATGCTCCGTAAAGAGCCAAGGGGGAAGAGCCAGGCTCCGGCAATGATTGTCTTTTGCGCTTTTGAGCAAATGCAGACGGTGATTGACTACGGACGCCGTTATGGATTTGCCCATAATTATCCGTTGTTTTTTTGCAAAGGCTACTCCGCGCAGGTGCTGAAGGAAAATATGCGGATTGTGGAAGCGACGGAGTTTGCCGTGGTCCTGTACCGGGACAAGCTGCCAAAATTCCGCAACGGGCGACAGTACGATGAGGATGGTAAGGTTATTCGCGGCACAGGCAAGATGGTGTTTAACTGGTTCATCTGGGGGCGCGATGAAAATAGCATCCCAAGAATCCACCCGACGCAGAAGCCCATTTGCTCGCTGAAGCGCCTGATCGAGTTGTTTACCGACCCAGGCGACGTAGTGATTGACCCCTGCGCCGGAAGCGGCTCCACGCTGCGGGCGGCCCTGGAATCCGGCCGGAGCGCATACGGATTTGAGGTAGATCGTGCATTTTACACGGCGGCCAAGGAAAAAATGATTGCCCCGGCGCTTATGGGGTCAAGCGGAACCGTATTAGACCAAACCCGTTTGGATGCGATGTAAGGAGGCAGCGCAATGGGCAAAAAGTACCTTGACCGTCTGCGGGAGCGCTCCCGCCTGGAATACGGAGCTGTGGAGCGCGTGACCCGTCAATTTGAGGTGGATATTTGGCAGATCGCTCTGGCCCGGTACCCTAAGCTCAGCCTGGGCTATCAGCGGATCATGGAGATCGCCAATCTGGCCGATGAGGTCCGGGCGGAGTATCGCGGGGCTGTGCTAGACGGCCCCGAACAAGACGTGTGCCGGGACCATATGGACAACGAGCTTCGGCAGATCATGCGGGACCAGGCGGACAGGCTCATCCCGTTCGAGCGGCGGTATCCAGAGTTGGGTACCCCGGATTACAGGGGGAGGCGGGAGAAATATGAGCAACACTAAGGTCATAGTAACCATGGATGCCCACACGCTTACCGTCGAGTACGCGGACGGAGCAATCCTGAAGGAGGCCGTCACCGACGGCAGCAGTCTGGAGGAGTTACTTATCCGGGCAGATGCCCGGCACGAAATGTATAACTATCTCGGAGGTGTATAATGGAGACAGCAACAAAACAGGTGCTTGTGGTCTCATCCCCGCAAAAGACCATCGATGAACTACGGGAGACGCGGGACTATATAATGGAGTGCCTGAGTGTGGGGGTTATGGTCCTCTCGCCCGGCATGGGCTACGAGCTGGTGGAGTTCCCGCCGATCTCCGGCGTGTGCGTGGCAAATGAGGATCATCCGGTTTTGCGAGCGAAAGACTTGATCCCTGCCGTTGTGGTGGGTGGCGGTAAAAAATCCCCGCCGCCCACGGTGAAAAGCGAGAAGATCATCGCTAGGGACAAACTGCTGGCCTATCGGGCAAAGGAGGGCCTGGGTTGTCTGGGCCGGTTAGCCTCCGCCACCGGCGGAAAGGTCAACGCAGAGACGCTCCGCAACGTTATCAACGGAGAGGAGTCCTTGACCTCCGACCAGTGGCAGCGCGTCGGCAAGGCGATTGACGCACTCCAAAAATCAGGAGGTGCGGATGAGTAAGACCCTAAAGCAGGTCCGCGCCGGGCGGCTGGTGTATGCTGTGGTGTACACCAGCGCTGTCCCCGGCGACGCGCCCAGAGTCCGGGCGCAGAAGCTCAAGGCATCCACGGCAGCCCGGGAAAAGCTCAACGCCCGCACCAGTTTTCAAAAGCTGGAGCGGGCGCTGGCGGCCAACTTTGACAGCGGCGATCTCTTTGTAACATTAACCTATGACGATGAGCGGCTACCGCCAGACCGAGACACTGCGGTCCGGCGGGTCCGAAGTTTCTTCACAAAACTCCGGCGGGCCCGCAAGGCCCGGGACGCGCTGACCAAATACGTCTATGTCACCGAGGGCGACTGTCCGGGCGGGCGGCTCCATCACCACCTTGTCCTCAACTCCACCGGCGCAGACCTGGAGGAGCTGCGGCAGCTCTGGATATACGGAGCTAACATAGAGGTCCGGCGGATTACCATCGACAAGACCCACACCTACGAGGACCTGGCCAGCTACCTGACTAAGGAGCCTCGGGAGTGGGGGCACCCACAAATAGGTGAAAGGACATGGACGCCATCGTTGGGCCTAGCCAAACCTCAAGCAGAGACAGAGTCGGTGCCTGACTATCTGACCCTGGCCGCGCCGCCGGAGGCGGAAGTGCTGGCCAATGAGGGGCCGATCCGCAATGGGTACGGTGAGTACACTTGGATCAAGTACTTGCTGCCATCCAGCAGCAGCAAGACCAACAAAACAAAGCGCCGCAGACCCAGGCGGCAAAAGCCAAAAAGAATAGCTTTTCTATTCTTTTCGGTCTCGGGGGTAAGTATATTCTCTTTGTATTTCCAGCAGAAAGGGGAGACAAAAAGTTTGACGGCAGTGGGGACCATGTAGGTAAAATATCTATCAGAGAGGGATGGATTATCTGTCCCAGCTGCGGGAAAGGGGAAGCTCCAACCGGTGCTACCCACAACGTCAGCCCGTGACCTGCCGCGCAAGTGTAAGCGCTGCGGCCAGATCACGCAAATAAATATCGATCCAGCGCCTGCGCCAGTGTCGACTAAGACCAGAGCCTGAGCCATCGTAACCAACCCGAGGGGGAGGTGTGATGGCTCAGGCTCTTTTTCTTTGCCCGGAGGTGATAGCCCAGGCATAGAGACCCGGGCCGAAGGCTATGAACTACACGACCAAACGATGGGCGGCAGCACGTCAGCGGGTGCTAGCTCGGGACAAGGATAAATGCCGCGAGTGCAGCCGCTACGGCCTGGCAGTCCAGGCGCTTTGTTTTGTTGGTCTTTGCTGCTGCTGGATGGCAGCAAGTACTTGATCCAACGTGTACTCACCGTACCCATTGCGGATCGGCCCCTCATTGGCCAGCACTTCCGCCTCCGGCGGCGCGGCCAGGGTCAGATAGTCAGGCACCGACTCTGTCTCTGCTTGAGGTTTGGCTAGGCCCAACGATGGTCGTCCATGTCCTTTCACCTATTTGTGGGTGCCCCCACTCCCGAGGCTCCTTAGTCAGGGTAGCTGGCCAGGGTCCTCGTAGGTGTTGGGTCTTGTCGATGGTAATCCGCCGGACCTCTATGTTAGCTCCGTATATC
>CYGL01000169.1_pt1 | contig 34789 bp, 50 predicted proteins | sample 485531 | NCBI WGS metagenome assembly CYGL01 (sample SAMEA3497897, study PRJEB9818) | human gut metagenome | reverse complement strand
CTACATTAAGTCTATGCTGCGTCAGATAGCAGTTACAGAACCTTTTAAATCTTTAGCTGACGAGACGGAGCTATCAACGCAGTCTGATCAAACAATCGAAAAAAGGACGAATAATGTTCTAAGAGCCATCTCGTTTGAGTCTGGACAGTTCGATTCTTTTCACTTTACTACAGCTATCGTTGACGAAATTGGTGAAGTAAAATCGCGTGACAAAGTTTCAAAAATTATCTCGGGTCAAGTTAAAATCAAGAATAAACAGTTTATTCAGATATCGACGTCATATCCTGATCCAAGCGTTCCTTTCCATGAAGATCAGAAGATGTTGCAACAGGCGATGGAGCAAGATTGGAATCGTGATGCGGACAGCTATTTAGGCTTAATATGGGCTCAAGATGACTTAGACGAGACTTTCAAAGATGAGACTTGGGTTAAGTCAAATCCTTTGCTGCAATTGCCAGACCAACATGATGTACTGTTAGCAGGTCTCAGAGACAAGCGCGACAGTGACATGTTGTCCGGAGTTATTTCCGATTTTCAGAACAAGAATTTGAATCTTTGGCTGCAGGAGTCAACCGATAGTTTCCTGAAACTTAACGATATTGAAAGTGCGATTATTGATAACTTTAGTTACGATGGACAGGTTGCTTATCTTGGATTTGACTATTCAATGTCAAGTGATAACACAGCGTTGGCGTTCGTTATTCCGTACGCGGACACAACGGGTAGAAAGTGGCATGTCATGCAGCATTCTTTCATACCGTGGCAGAGAGCAGGATCCATAGAGGCGAAAGAAAAACAAGACGGGATCAATTATAGGGATTTAGCCAAAAAAGGTTATTGTACGATAACAGCGCATGAACAAGGTCTAATAAGCACTGAACAAGTATTTAACTGGTTGGTTGATTTTGTTGATGAACATAAGTTGAAAGTTGTATTTTTTGGATATGATGCCATGGGGGTCAATGAATTTATCAAGCGCCTTGAATACAATACAAGTTATCCATTGCAGGCAATCAGGCAGCGGACGGGTGAATTAAAAGATCCTACTAAGTTTCTGCAGAAGATATTTGTAGAAGGTTCGGTAACAAGATTTGACGATAAAATTATGGAGAAAGCATTGATCAATGCTCAGTTATATGAAGATAAAGTTGGAATTCAGGTTGATAAGGCCAAAGCAACGCTTAAAATCGACGTTGTGGATGCGATTATTGACGCCATGTATCAGGCTATGTACCATTTTGAAGATTTCGGAATTGTAAATGACAAGAGCAATGAAGTTGATTTGCTTACCGAACAAGATGTTCTAGACTGGTTTAACTCAAATGACAGTGATTATACGGATTAAGGAGGTGATGATTATTTTAAAATTTTTTCAATGTATTTGGAAAGTGATTGACGTTATTTTCTATGTAGCATCGATCGCTTTTTTTGTTTGGGGTTTCTTTCGTGTGAGCACCACGGTCGGAATTTTTTCGTTGGGATTTGCTTTCATCATCTTAGGGCTGCTTAGTGAAGCCATTGCAGGGCAGAAAGGAGGCGGTAGGTAGTGCCTATTTTTAATTTGATGTCCGTTCCTGACTCTGATAATTATACGGTTGCCAATTTTTTAACCGGAGAAACTGAAAACAATTATGTTTCGGCTAGGCTGGCATTGCAGAACTCAGATGTTTTCGCAATCGTCAACCTCATTTCAGGAGACTTGGCTACGTCTAGAATACGTGCGTCAGCATCTAGAATGCAGGGTATGATTGACAATCCAACTACAATGTCCAATGGCCATCTGTTTTGGAAATCTGTGTTTTTGCAATTGCTGCTAGGTGGTGAGGCATTTGTATATCGTTGGCGCAATAAAAACGGAGTTGATCTTCGGTGGGAGTACTTAAGGCCTTCGCAAGTTGATGTATTTGAGCTTGATGATGGTTCTTCCCTTGTTTATAATGCGACGTTTGATGAACCTGAAATTGGTATCGTTAATGCTATTCCTCAGTCTGACATGCTGCATTTTAGGTTAATCAGTAGGAATGGCGGAAAAACAGGCTTATCACCGCTATCATCGTTATCTTCTGAACTGGATATAAAATCAGCAAATACGCGCTTAACGCTGACTGCGCTTAAACAGGCAATAGTATCACCGGGCATTCTGACCATCAAGAAGGGCGGCCTGCTTAATGAGAAACAGAAAGCTGCTCGGTCAAGGCGTTTTATGGCACAGCAAGAGTCATCTAATTATGGTCCCGTGGTGCTTGATGACCTTGAAGACTACAAGCCGCTTGAAATCAAGTCCGACGTGTCGGCACTGCTCAATCAGACTGACTGGACGGCTAATCAGATTGCCAAGGTATACGGGATACCGGACAGTTATCTGAACGGACAGGGTGATCAGCAGTCATCACTTGACCAAATCAAGGGAATGTACACGAACGCTCTTAACCGCTACATGGGGACGATTCTCGGAGAGTTGAACAACAAGCTGAACTGTCGGTTCACTGCTGATTTGCGTCCTGCTGTTGATCCGTTGGGAGATTGCTATGCAACAAAGATTTCCGAGATGGTCAAGACCAACGCCATTGACGGCAACCAGGCACGATACATTCTGCAGAAATCCGGCTACTTCCCGGAAGACATGCCTGAATACTCGGGAATCTTGAAGGGGGGTGAAGACAATGACAGTAATTGAAGTCAAGGCGGATATTGTTGATAACGATACAGGTAAGTTCTATGACTGGATAGGATGGGATGCGGTATATCCGGGCAAGGTCTCTACTCTGCTTGACGGTGCCGATGAAGTTGAGGTCAACATCAATTCAAACGGTGGTGACGTGTTTGCCGCGTCAGAGATTTACACGCTGCTGTCACAGCATTCGGGCATGGTTACGGTTAACATTCAGGGTCTTGCCGCGTCAGCTGCGTCAGTCATCGCAATGGCCGGCGATGTAGTGCATATCAGTCCTACGGCGCAGATCATGATCCACAAAGCGTGGACGATTGCTGACGGCAACGCTGATGATATGGCTCATACGTCAGAATTTCTTGACGGAATTGATGATTCAATCATGAATGCATATGTTGTCAAGACAGGGCTCGACAAGTCGGAATTGTCAAACATGATGGCCAAGGAAACGTGGCTTACTGCAAATCAGGCGGTCGACTACGGTTTTGCTGATGACGTCATGGATTTTGGCAGGTCAAAAGAGCCCGTACTTAATTCTATCGGTTATCCACAGGTCAGCCGAGCCGTTGTGGACAGATGGAAGAAGGCCATGGCAAGCGCAGAAGCCTATGAAAAGCAGAAAAAAACTAGCTGAAAATAGAGACGCGGAAATTGTTGGAAAGAAGAAGCTGCAGGCCAAGATTGACCTGCTTTTTTAGTAGAAAGGAAGTAAAGCAATGCACGTAATGAACGTTAACGAATTGAAGATGGCCTTCGATGAAGCCGGCGCAAAGGTACAGGAGCTCGAAGATAAGCGCGCCGACCTCATTCTTGACCTGAAGAAGGATGCGGATTCGCATTCTGCAGACGAGCTCAAGGCCGTCAAGGATGAATTGTCAAAGGCTGTTGTAGTTCGGGACGCGGCAGAAGAGGCATATGCCGACGCCCGAGCGGAACAGGTCGCAAACATGAAGGCAGAGGACAGGGAGCCGCTGACTGCCGATGAGAAAACACTCAAGAACAAGTTCGTATCAGATTTCAAGGATATGGTTACAGGCGCAAAGATGTTCAATAAGGTTGATTCCACTGTTGATACGTCCGGTTCAGCTGCAGGATTGACGATTCCGGAGGACGTGCAGACGACTATCCACGCCCTGGTCCGCCAGTATGATGCACTCCAGAACTACGTCAACGTTGAGAACGTCGGTACGGCCACAGGTTCCCGTGTCTATGAAAAGTGGTCTGACGTTACACCGCTTGCCTCTATTGATACGGAAGATGCGAAGATTGGCGACAATGACGATCCAAAGCTCACAACGGTCAAGTATGCCATTAAGCGCTATGCCGGCATTACTACGGCCACAAACACGCTGCTTGCAGACACGGCAGAGAACATTCTCGCCTGGCTGACCGGCTGGATTGCCAAGAAGGTTGTCGTAACACGTAATCAGGCTATTCTCACCAAGATTGCTGCTTTCGAGAAGAAGCCGACACTGGCCAAGTGGGATGACATCATTGACCTTGAAAACTCTGTTGACCCTGCCATCAAGGCAACATCAGTCTTCATGACCAACTCTTCCGGCATGAATGCCTTGCGCAAGGTCAAGAATGCAATGGGTGACTATCTTATGCAGCGTGATGTCACTGAACCGGGCAAATACACAATTGACGGCTACCGTGTGATTGAAATTTCAGACCGTTGGCTTGCCGATAATACTGGCTCCCACCCTCTCTATTTTGGAGATTTGAAACAAGCTGTTACGCTGTTTGACCGTCAGGCTATGTCTCTTATGACAACTAATATCGGCGGTGGAGCGTTCGAAACGGATACGACCAAGATTCGCGTCATTGACCGCTTTGATGTCGCCTCAACTGATGCCGAAGCGTTTGTTCCCGGCTCGTTTAAGAGCATTGCCGATCAGTCTGCTAATTTTGCGGCAGCTTCCACAGCTTCTAAGTAAGGAGTGATTAGATGGCGGTTAGTTTAGAGATGCTCAAGGACTCGTTACGTGTTGATGATGATGCAGATGATGCTTTGCTAACTGGCTATCTGGACGCGGCAGAATCATTTGTTAAAAATGCAGTCGGAGCTGATGAAGATTACTATGTAAATAATACTCGTTTTGATACAGCAGTTTTGGCACTGGCATCAACGTACTATACGTATCGCATGACCTCAGTAACTGGTACGGTAACCACGATGAATGCGACGATGAATGCCTTGATTAGCCAAATGCGCGGGGAGGTGGATGCGATTGAAGAGTCTTAACCCAAGTCGCATGAGGGGCAAGGCATTATTTGGACACATGGGAGAAACCGGTAAAAAGAACCCTAATACCGGCAGGCCTATTAAAGGCTTTGTTGCTGATTTTGCAGTGTGGTATGGCAAATATTCATTATCGATGTCTGACAGTATTGCTTATCATGGCATAGATCAGAGTATCGCAATGATAATTTTTGTACGGCATAATCCTAAGATTACCGATAAATTTAAAGTACAAGTCAAGGGATTAACGTATGATATTCAAAGTATTAAATCCGATGATGGATTGTCGCCTGACGGTTTTGATTTGGTTACGCTTAAGAAGGTGGATTCGAATGGCTAAGTCGGTTGAAAATGAAGGTAATTTTGAAGCATTGCTCAGTAGGTTGGCACAAGGCCTGACGATAGATGACAAACTGAAGGCCAACAAATCTGGCGCAGATATTTTCAAAAAGAACCTAAAAGCTGCAACGCCTCGCTCGGATACCGAATACAAGGGGAAAACTCCTCATATACAAGATGCAATTGTAGAGGAATGTCACCCTGACGGAAGAGTTGAAGTGGGTTTTTCTTCTGAGTCATCGCGTGGATACATTGCTAGATTCCAGAATGACGGTTGGATTGCTACCGATCGTAATGGCAAAAGTCATAAGCATGTTCCTGGAAAGCATTTCTGGGAGCAGGCAGAGCATGCTTCAAGAGGCAAGATTCAGGAGGCGGTTAAGCAGTCTCTTAAATCAACAATTGATAGAAAGGTGGGGAAATTGTGACACCTGCCGCATATGTTTATGGAATTCTTGCTGATAACATTGATTCAATTCCAGGTCTTAAGTCAGATGATATCTGCACGTTCGACGTGGACGATTCTGCAAGTTCCGATGTGATTGTGCTGATTACAGAAGAACCGGGAATGGGTGATGATTATGGCAATGATAATGTCCTGTATAGCAATAAGCGAGTACAGATTGATTTTTATTATCCTAGAGATTATGTGGGCGACATGGATGAGTTGGAACGGCATCTGAAACAGGTTTTGAGGGGGCATGAAGTGTATTGTTGCTCTGATGCGGGTCATGTCCTTAGTTTGGATAGCAAAAATATAACTAATACGTTGAAATTTAATTTTAAAATGGAGGTCTGAATATGGCTGTAGTAGGTTTACAAACAACATATGTTGGTATTAAAGATGAAGATGGAAATGTGATTGTTGGTGTTGATAAAGGCGGTGTTTCTGAAACGGGCGTTTACGAGATCGATACTTCCAAGAAAAAAGGCAATTTAGGTGCCACAACGGCAAATATTACCGGTTTGTCAGGAACATTGACAAAGGTCTATGGCAACGATGCCCTTGTGGACGTAAGCAACCCGCCATCGGCGCCATCTGTTGCATTGACGTATAATCAAGTCAACGTCGCTGTTAAGCAAGCATTGCTTGGACGTAAGCTTGTAAATGGCGGGTACGTCGATACTGATGATACCATTGAAAGCGCGTTGATTGTTAAGTCTCACGATGAAATCGAAAACAAGGCAATTTATTTCGCGTTTCCGCGTGGAGTTTTCAACGAAACTCAGCAGAACGTGCAGTCAAATACTGATACTGCTCAAACTAGAGAGACTGAGCAGATGACATTTACTGCACTTGCTTCTCCTGCATTGGGGAATAAAACATTTAAAATCTATTACGAAGGTGCACAAAATTTCAGTTTGAAAAAGATGTTCGATGAGGTATTTGGATCAACCCAGAAGTTCATTACAGCAGAAGCTTCTAATGTTGCAGGATCACATCAATAAGTAAGCTAAGCGACAGAGACGAGCAATGTGAGACGAATAACGGAAAGGAAAAGATATAATGGCAAAAGTAGTTAAAATTGACGGAAATGTTCTGGGGTTCCCTGAAAAGAATTGGAATTTGATTGATTCAAACACCAACGTGAAGAAGTTTATCAGGAATTTTACCAACTGGAATGACAAAATTTTAGAGATTGAAGATAACCCGATTGCCATGATGGGGTTCATCGTTGACGAAGTGCCAAACATTTTGGAAGATATGCTCGAACTTAGCAAATCCGAACGAAAAAAGCTCGATGAAGCATCATTTTCTGATCAGTATGATGTTTTCAGAGAAATGGCACGACAATTCCTTGGAATTGATATGGCATCGATTAATGGTGATGATGATCTTCCGGATGGTGAAGACCCAAAAAAGCCAGTACGCAGAATGAATCTGCAGCTCAAACAGCTAAGTGATGATATTGATTACATGGCAAAGCAACTGTTAATGGAAAATGGCGTATTGCCGGATGACTACTACAGGTCTTCATTTTCCGATATGCAGACGGCATTGATATCTAAACCACGTGAAGAACGCATAGTTGACGCTGGCGCATTTGCTAGATCACTGATGAAAGGAGGACACTAATATGGAAGAGATTCAAGGGTATCGATTTTCTATCGACTTGAATGATGGCGAAATGGGGAGAAAACTGCAGGTAATTCGACAAGAAGCGTATGCCTTGAAAAATGCAATGAGGACTAATTTTGCTGAAATCAGTGCCGGTGAAGGCGTAATGGCTGCGTATGCTAACAAGGTTACCGATGCAGGAAGGGCCATTAAGGCACAGGAGAAATTGATTGAGCTACTGACAACAGAGCAAAAAGGTTTGGATCTTACGACTGACAAAGGACAGAAAACGTATTTGAGATATGAAAATCAAATCAATGCTGCTAAAAGAGCAATTGTTAGTCTTACGTCCCAACAAGAAAAAGCAAAATCCATCAGTTCTCAGGAGAATCAGCTTCACCTTCAGGCAATACGAAATCTTGAAACGCTGACTAAGAGGACTGACGAAGTCCGCAACGCAACGTCGAGAGTGACGGACATTACCACCTCATATGCTCATGCTCTTGAAACCGAGGGACGGACAAATGAAGCCGCCAGAGCAAAGCTGAAGGGGTTGGAAAGCGTTCGGAAATCACTTGAAATTCAGTTGAAACAGGAAAAATTGCTTCTTCAGGAAACGGCAAAGGTTTCCGGTGAAACCTCAAGTGCATACCAGTCACAGAAGGCAAAGGTCGAGGACCTCACTCTCAGCTACAGACAGAATGAAGCTGAGATCAGGAATCAGATAAAGGTCACGAAAATGTGGCCTGATTCTCTAAATAGGCTAAGAGACGGAACGCTGAAACTGAAGTCAACGATTAAGCAATCGTTTAACGAGATAAAGACTGCAGCTATGGTTGGTGGTGCTGCAGTTTCAGCTTTTTCAGGGGCGTGCCTGAAAGGTTCGGAGAAGGCGTCTGAACTCAGCAGTCAGTACAATGTCATCAAGAATAACCTGGTGACGGGCGGGGAAAGCGTCGTCGAGGCAACCAGGGCGGTTGCAATCATGCAGTCTGACGGAGAGAAATACTCACTGAAGTATGGTAAGTCTCAAAAAGACATCGCTGACGCTTATCTGGAACTTGTCAAGCGCGGATACACAAGCAAGCAGGCAATTGGTGCAATGAACACCGAACTTCAGGGTTCCATTGCTTCGGGGGATGATTTCTCTGATGTAGTTGAAGTTGCGTCTCAGACGCTTGAAGGATTCGGGATGACCGTTGACAAGAACGGAAAACAGCTCAGTTCCGCCAGGGAGATGACGGTTCAGACAAAGAAGGCCGTCAACACCTTGGCCTATTCTGCTGACGTTACGTCAACATCATTCCAGTCTCTGGGCATCGGGATGTCTTATGTATCGGCTACAGCTCATCAGGCGGGATTCAGTTTGTCTGAAACGGCAAGTGCCATGGGTGTTTTGAGTAATAATGGTTTGGAAGCAGACAAGGCTTTGGTAAAACTGGCCGCTTAGCGAGAAATTGCTTTGAAAAACAACTTTGTTAATTCGGGGAAGGCTAAATCATGATATAATAATCTCAAGAAGATAAACGCTTTACGGAGGTGATAGCATGTACAAGTGGAAAAAAGGCGATGGTAAGACAATGGCAGTTCTTGTAGTCGTCTGCATAATTGCTTTCATTTGGGGGTTGTGTGATTTACCATCACCGATGGATTGGATTGACAATTTCTTTAAAAATGCATTTGCATTTGCATTTATATTCACTATCCTTGCTGTCGGCGGCGTAATTTCGTTTATCGGTGGGTTATTCAAGTGACATGTTGATCCCGAGCCAAGCCCGTCAGAAACGGCGGGAAGGTGTAACGACTAGAAAAAGTAAGCTAAAAATCAAGCGAGTCTCTGAAGGCTCGCTTTTTTCATGCGGAAATTTCCACGAAGGCAAAGCTCCCGGAAGGGATGAAGATATAGTCTGAACTGCATGGAAACACGCAGAAGCAGGGGATAAAGAGCCCTTGCGATAACAATTGGGTACAGGTCTGCGCAAAGTTATCAACTCACTGGTATCTGCCGTTAAGGCGATCGGCAAGAAAAACTCAGTGCTTGATAATCTTGGAATTAAAAAGGAAGAGATGGTTGATGCTAACGGGAATCTCAAATCCATGACGGACATAATGGGAGTGTTGCAGAAGCACACCGAGTCAATGGACAAGACTAAAAAGAACGCCGTTTTCAACAGTCTGTTCGGCGCGACAGGTCAACAGGCGGGCATGATTCTTGCCGAGAATTCTCAACGGTTGGGCGAACTTACTCAGAAGACACAGGAAGCAGCTGACAAGGGCAAGTACGTACAGACACTGTCGGAAAAGAACTCGGAAACCGCTCAGGCCAACAATGAAAAGTTCAAGAAGGCATGGGAAGATCTTGAAATCAAATTCGGTGCAGAATTACTGCCGTACATGACTGAGGCAACCAAGGAATTAGGGGAATTGTTCGGTCAGAAGGATTTCCAGAAAGATGTCAAGGCCATGGCTGAAGGCGTGGGATCAGTTGCCAGGAAACTACTGACCGTTGCTGAAAGTGCAATCAAGTATCGTGATGTAATTCTCGATGTAGCTACTATACTAGGCAAAATATGGATTGCTGACAAAATTATAAATTTCACGCTCAAGATAAAAGAACTGGCAACCGTATTTGGTAGATTTAGATCTAAGGTTGCAGAAGAGCAAGCAGAAGTAAAGGCGCTCACGTTTGGGTATCAATCTCTTGCCGAGGCGAAGACGCTCGCAAGTAATTCATATGTCGGTAGTTCTGCAGCAGATGCTGAAAAAAAGATGTCTAAACCAGTTCAAAGCGCGAAAATAGCCGAAGGAGTAGAAGAAGGTATTGCGACATCCTGTGCGGTGGAAAAAGGTGTAACGAAGAGTGTTGCGGCTGCCGGGGAAAGCGCAAAGCTTGCTGGATTCGTTTCGAGATTTGGAACTAAATTAATGGGAATTGCTGGTGCAGCCATTGCGGTAGTCAGTGTAGGAAATGATATCTCCGAAGCCATCAAGACAGGTTCTGAATCTTCCAAAGTAAAAGCTGCTGCAAATGTTGCTGGCACTGCTATCGGAGCGGGTGTTGGTTTTGCTGCTGGCGGACCCATGGGGGCGGCTTTAGGCTCTTCTATAGGGAATATGCTTGGCAGCACGTCCATAGCGCAGAAAATCGTCAAGGGACTCAACAATGCAGTTAAGAAAGCTGCAAAGGAGCAGCAGAAACAGATTGATGAAACTGGTTATGTCACTATGTATGACGGAACCACGGTCAAGGTGGGCAAGGTCAAGGTTGAAAAGAGCTCACTTACCAAAGCGCAGAAGAGCGTATCTGATGATATCCGGAAGTCAATGGACAAGGCGGACCTGTCGGTAATCAAGATGTCGGTTCAGTCTGATGACAAGAGTCTGAACAAAGCCAAGGCTACGCTTGAAGGTTTCTATGTCTCTGTCGCTCGTACTGCTGAAAGGCAGTCGCAAAAAAGGGCGGATGCTGAAAAACGTGCAGTCGAGCAGATGTACAAGCAGCACCAGATCAGCAAAAAACAGTATGAAGAGTACATTAAGGGAATCGATGATGCCGACAAGAAGCGACAGTCCAGTCAGAAGAAAACCTATGACAGTCTAATAAAGGCAACAAACAAGTATAACGAAGACTTGAAAACGGCCACTGCCAACGGGCAGGGCAATGTAAACCGGATTACGTACACCTATAACAAGAAACGCGAGAAACTGGCAAAGGATGAAGCTGAAACTATCAAAGGGGTCAGAGAATCCGGTTATGTACAGATAAAGGGCAGGACTTACACTGGTGAGGAAGCCGTGAGAAAGGTACAGGAGCAGTTCAAGGCAAAACGGGAGAAGCTTGTCCAGCTTGAGAAGAAGGAACAGGCTGAAATCGCCAGGAATACGGCCAATGAAAAGAAAAAAATTACTGAAAAGTACAATAAGGAGCGATTGAGCAAGCTGCAGTCATTGTCTAAGTCGATTGCTAAGGAAATGGGTACAAGTTCCAGGCAGCAGAAGGAAATTCTCGATAAACTACGCAAGGACAAGGGCAGAATAAGCGATAACGAAGCACGGGATCTGATTAATAAATCGGCCCGCGAAACTAAAAAGCTAATTGAGCATGCTGAGAAAACGCGCAAGGAAACTGTTGCCAAGGCGCAGCAGACCTACAAGGGCAAAGTAGAACAGTACAGGAGAATGAACAAGGACATTCCAGGCTACACCAAGGATATGATGAACAAGGATATCGCCAATGCCAAATCGGAGCGTGACACTACTGTCAGCGTTGCTAATGAGGCAAAGAACAAGATTGTCGGAAGCGCCAAGGCCAAGCACAATCAAGTTGTAGATGAAGCCAGAAAGCAGAACAAGTCTGTAAGTCAGAATATTGTAGCTGAAGGCAACAACGGCATCAAATCATATAATGCCTGGGGTGCCGCTGTTCACAACACTCTGAAGTTCCTGTCTGATGCATGGTCATCTGTCGTACACGCATTCGGTGGGTCGTACAAGGGAAATGTCGGCTCATACAGACCGGCGGCAAGAATCAGTTCCTATGCCAACGGTGGTGTTGCACGTACCGGCCTTGCCCTGGTCGGAGAAGCCGGTCCCGAGCTGGTCTATACGCCCTGGAGCAAGTCCGCCAGAATCGTCGGAAGACACGGAGCTGAAGTTGCACCGCTCAATCAAGGCGAGCAGGTGCTGAATGCACGTGACACAGCAAGAGTGATGGCCGGCAGTTATTCCGGCACTCTTCCGGGCTATGCCACAGGTACGTTCTCACTGTCCGGCTTTATCGGAAGCATTAAGGACAAGGCACTGGACATTGCCGACAGCGTGCTTGACGTCTTGAAGAAACCGGTTAAATGGATTGCCAGAGGATTCAGTCACTGGCCAAGTGTTCAGGCGTTCAGTTTCACTCACACAACATTGATGGATCAGACAAGGAACATGGCCAAAAAGTCACTGATAAATCCGGTAACACAGGCCTTCAAGAAGCTGCTGAAGAGTTATGATGACAGTGGCACAAATCCAAGCGGGTCTGGTGTAAAGAGATGGGAACCCTATGTCAAGAAGGCGTTGGCTAAGTTGGGGCTCTCCACAAGCAGTGCCATGGTAAGCAAGGTGCTCAGACAGATTAATACGGAATCCGGCGGCAATCCGCATGCTAAACAGCCCGGAGCAGACCCTGACGGAGACGGTTCGGGTCCGGCACTCGGTCTCATGCAGACAAAGCGAAGCACGTTCAATGCATACGCTCTTGCCGGACACAAGGATATCTGGAATGGCTATGACAACATGCTTGCCGGACTGAACTATGCTCGCACGAGATACGGCGCAAGTCTTTCGGCTCTTGGCAAGGGACATGGCTATGCCAACGGCGGCCTGGTCTCCACTCACGGAGTGTATGAGATGGCTGAGCAAAACCTTCCGGAAATGGTCATTCCACTGGATTTGTCAAAACGGTCAAGAGCATATCAGCTCATGCAGAAATCATTGGACTATTTTGCCCGCACCGACAATCATCAGGGAGTATCCAAATCCGATGTTGAGTCTGAGAAGTCAAACAACAGACTTGAACAGACTTTGAGCGCAATGCTGACCATGCTGTCTAAGATATTCGGTGCCAGCGAAGAACAGATTGAAGTGCTGCGCATTCTCAGTTCGGGCAATGCTGACAGGCAACTGGCAGATATCGGGCAGAAGCTTGACGCCATTGCCAACAAACAGTTGAGAGTCGACGGCTCCAGTTTTGCCCGCAGCTATGAACAGTACGGATCAGTTGAAAGGAATAGAAGAGATACGATGCTAGGAAGGGGGATGTCGATTGACACAAGAATCTAGACCATATGGTTTCGAATTTGCCGGTCACCACTCGAGCGATTTCGAGCTGGTAGTGCTGGCAGAAAAGACAGTGACAATGCCGTCTAAGCGCAAGTCTCAGCTGCAGTTGCCGTACCGTACGGGATATATCGATTTGAGCGACTTGTACGGCCTCAACACGTACGATGAACGGACAGTGACGTTTCCCTGCCGTCTGCCATACGGCCAGTCGAACCTGTCATTGATGAATCAGAAGCTGACGGAACTGATGAACTGGTTGATGAAGCCTACTGGAAAGACACTGCTCAAGGATGATGCCATGCCGGGCTATGCTTTCATGGCCGAAGTTCAGACCGCTCCGACAATCGAAGAAGGTTGGAATTTCTGCAAGGTGACGGTCGTATTCCAGTGTTATGCTTATCGTCTCAAACGTTGCTATGACGATGTATGGGACACGTTCTACTTCAGCCTTGACGCCGCCTCCAATATCGAGGTTGACGTCAAAGGGCATGAGAGCGTTCTGTTGATAAATACAGGTCATAACCGGGTTCGATTGACTGTGACCTGTTCCACGGCCATGTCTGCGTCAGTCAATGACCACGTTTTTGCGCTTAAAGCCGGGGACAATGTAAATCCTTACCTTGAGCTGATGCCGGGCGAGAACACGGTCAATCTGGAAGGTACCGGTCACGTCAAGTTCAACTGGACGGAGGAAGTGCCATGACAAAAGGGTTTAGAATTACGATCAGAAACGGTTGGAATGGTGAAGAGAAGGTGCTCAACTCGGACATCTTCCCAAACTACAGGCTTGTTTCTGCGGTGCTATCGAAAAGCACGACGACATATGATTCATTTACGTTCGATATAGATCCGACGCATGCGATGTATACGGAAATTGAGCCCTATACGTGCTTTGTCAAGGTAACCCGTCCGGATAAGGGGCTGACGCTTTTTGAAGGGCGGGTTCTCACGTATTCCGACAGTATGGATTCGTCGGGAACAGTACAGAAGGAGGCGGTCTGCGAAGGACTGGCGGGTTTTTTGCATGACAGTGTTCAGCCGTGGAAAGAGTTTCATAACACCACGCCTAAGGATTTCCTTCAGGCACTTATTACGGAGCACAACAGACAGGTTGAATCATACAAGCAGATAACGCTTGGAACCGTCACGGTAACGAACTCAACTGATAATGTATATCGGTTTACTGATGACACGCAGGATACCTGGGCCAACATACAGGACAAGCTTGTCAGCCGGCTGGGCGGTGAGATGAGAATCCGAAATGAAGGCGGAAAACTGTTCCTAGACTATGAACCTGAGATATCGTCGGAATGCCCGCAGAGAATCGAGCTTTCGCATAATATGGTCTCAAGCTCACGGACTGTTGATCCAAGTGAGATTGTTACTGTTCTTAAGCCGCTCGGCGCAACTCAAGAACGTCAGAACAACGATGGCAGTACCGACGTTTCAAGCCCGCACTTAACAATTGCCAGTGTTAATGGAGGCAACGATTATCTGCGTGACGATCAGCTGATCAGTCAATTCGGAATCCATGTCAAAACTGAAACGTGGGAAGACGTAACAACGCCACAGGCTCTGCTTGCAAAAGGCAGGGCTTTTCTTAATGCTCAAAAGGCGATTAAATATCAGCTTCAAGCCGGTTATATCGATTTGTCTTTCCTGGAAGAAACTATCGGGATGATTGAATGCGGGAGTTATGTCAGCATTGTCAATCAGCTGGAGGGTCTGTATGCGACGGAACGCATCGTGGCCATGTCACTGGACCTGCTCAACATCGCCGATTCAACCATCACCCTCAGCGACAATCCGATAGACCTGACGGCATATCGTGAACAGCACCGGTCGGAAACCGACGCGCAGAAGGCACTGATCAACCGTCTGATGTCACGTCAGACAAAAGCAAACAAGGAAATTGCTGATCTGTCCAAGCAGAATCAACAATTGTCCGACAATTACAGCAAGCTGTCAAGCGATTATGCCAAACTGTCTGAACGAGTTAAACAGCTTGAAAACAGCGGTGGCAATACCCCGGCTTGGACGTCTGGGAACAAGTTCATTGATTTGTCATCGAATAACGGCAGTCAGGCTCAGTCATGGTATGACAAATTGTATCAATCAGGCGTCAAAGGCCTGATGATCAAGCTCACCGAAGGCTCGGAAGCGGGCAGTGCGTATCTCAATCCATTGTTTGACGAACAGAAGAGCCGTGGCATAGCCGCCGGTATGAAATTCATAGGAGCGTACCACTATCTGCTGGCAGTGTCCGTCGCTGATGCACAGGCGGAAGCACACTGGTTCTTAGGCAAGCTCAAGGCCAAAGGTATACCGACAACTGCTGTTGTATCGTGCGACGTTGAGGACGGTTCTCTTGCCAAGGACAAGGCAACGTTGACTGCGGAAGTGGATGCATTTAACAAAGTCCTTAGTGATGCAGGGTATGTCAATACCTGCGACTATGCCAGTGATTCATGGTTCAGTAGTCGTTTTGACAGTCATGCCAAATACAAGTGGGTTGCCAGTTGGGGTGCGTCGTCCAAGCCGGCAATAGCTGACGCATGGCAATACACGGACAAGTACAATGGTGCCATCCTGGACTGCAGCTACAGTTACAATCAGATTTTTGTTTAAGGAGGGATAGAATGACAGTCGATTATAGAGATCCAACGCATATCATGCCCACGGATAGTCCTGTTGACCAAAGTAAGGTATCTGACGCCAGCAAGCTGTTGGCCAAATGGATCAGACAGAAGATGTATGGTGTTGACGTGAGAGAATCGTTGGCCAGGCTAGCAGAACAGACGTCTGCTGACGTGTATGATGACAGGCAGACGGTTCTTGATTACAAAAATCATGCAAACAACGAGGAGCAAGCGTTGCGCAATTTGGCCAACAAGCTCTCACAGGAATTCAACAGTATTCTGAATTCCAAGGCCGACAATGCAGAAGTCGTTAACGCGAGAATCGACGTTGCCGGTGCCGTGTATCAGACGCTTAAGATGCGTCTTGACGCAATGCAGCTCAATCTCAATACGTTTTACCAAGCAGGACATGTAGATTCGCAACTGCATATCTTGTGCGTCAAAGACATTGCCACTGATAGCGATAATGTCAGGTCCTCGCCCATGGTGCAGATTACAGGAGGAACCAGTCCTGACGGTGATTTGACGGTGACGTCATCTACACGGCTAAAAAATTGACAAGGTAAAGGATGTGTAAATCGTGGCTAAAATCAAAAAAATGATGGAGTTGGAAGAAAACGGCGATGAGCAGCAGTTCTTCCCGCAAACACACGCTGATGCCGTACTGGATTTGCACGAATAATTTAAAAAAATACGTAGATACCAGGAGCGGTCAACGGCAAGGACGGAAAAGACGGAACTAACGGGTTAAGCGCATATGACATCGCTGTTATCCAGGGGTTTCAAGGGACGGCAACTGATTGGATTCGTTCTTTGAAAGGTGATAAGGGCGATAAAGGAGACAGAGGCGAAGTTGGAGCAACAGGCCCTCGTGGCTTAACTGGCGAAACCGGTCCGCAGGGTGTTCAAGGTCCCAAAGGCGATACTGGTGCAACAGGTGCTGTTGGTCCAATAGGATTAACTGGCGGCACTGGTGCACAAGGCCCTCAGGGATTGCCAGGAGCCACCGGACCGCAGGGTATTCAGGGCGTGCAGGGACTCGAAGGTGCTACTGGTCCTAAAGGAGATAAGGGGGATACTGGTGCACAAGGTCCTCAAGGCGTTAAGGGCGACACAGGAGCAACAGGGACTGCCGGTGCACGTGGGCCTCAAGGTATACAAGGGCTCCAAGGTCCCAAGGGGGAACGAGGGGATTCCGGTGTCACCGTGCCGGCAAACGGATTCTTTACGCTGACCGTTGATGCCAACGGGGATTTGTGGGCAGTTTCGAGCGGCAGTGATTCTCCTGAATTCTCGCTCGATTCGGACGGCAATCTGTACTATGTTACAAATGAATGAGGTGAGTAAATGACAAAGACGTTAATCGGAAACATCAAAGGGCCTAAGGGAGCTACCGGTTCACAAGGTCCTCAAGGTGTCAAAGGTGATACGGGAGCTACAGGAGCTACTGGTCCGAGGGGACCACAGGGTATACAGGGTCCGGCCGGTCCGACACCGATAATCGGATCAAACGGCAACTGGTTTATCAACGGCACTGACACCAAGAGCCCAAGCCGCGGTGCACAAGGTCCTCAGGGCGTACAGGGCGTGCAGGGTCCGAGAGGCGCAACTGGATCACAGGGACCAACTGGAGCAACCGGTCCGGCCGGTCCGACACCGACAATCGGATCAAACGGGAATTGGTTCATCAACGGTGTCGATACTAATAAACCCAGCCGTGGAATACAGGGCCCTCAAGGAGTTCAAGGAGTTCAAGGTCCGAGAGGTGCAACCGGGGCCACTGGACCACAAGGCGTTCAAGGCCCCAAGGGTGCTACCGGAGCAACCGGAGCAACAGGAGCAACAGGACCAACCGGTCCGCGCGGCCCCCAAGGCCCAGCCGGACAAAACGCAACGACAACGGCAAACGCTACGCAGCGAACCAACGGCCTGATGTCGTACACCGACAAAACCAAGTTGGACACTCTGCAAATAGTCAAAATTACTAAGATAAAGGATGTGTAAACTATGACATATATCGCACAACTATCAGATGGATCTAACACGCAGTTTTTCCCGCGCACCAGATGGGATGCGCTGCTTAATGTGCCGTCGCTGGTACAACCTAGCGCGCTTAAAATTACCAGATGGGATAATGCTGTAACGGCTAAAAATGGCTGTGAAATTGCTAGTGGAAGCAGTTTAACGCGCTTAGATTTCGTTAATTTCTCTATACTAACTGTATATGCCTGGATTAAACTGCCTAAGTTGGATGCGTGGAAATATGTAGAGGTGGCATCAATCCCTAAGGCTGCTCTTAATGGGTATTCAAAAACGCAAGAACTGACAAGTAAACGTTTTGTTGATGAAATTAAATTAGATTTAGGTATAACTACAAATAGTACTCTAACCGTTTATTCTCGTACGGCAATTGCTTCTGGAAGTGGTTTCCCGTACACGGTATCATACATTCTCTATAATTAAGGAGGAAAATCATGCTAATCTACTATTACGATGAAAACAATACGTATACGCACTCTGACTTAATAGGTGATGATGCGGTCATGCCGGCTAACGCAACTACTGTGGCACCGGTTGATTCAAACGGTGCGGGTCTGTACGAGCCTGTCACGTGGCACGCAGACACGCAAACATGGTCTGGTGCGACTAAAGAGGAGTACGATGCGGCTCACCCTGCTGACACAGTAGTTGTGACGCCTACCGCTGACCAGCAGGCACAGGCTCAGCAGATGGTTGCCATGGCCAACTTGACAAACCAAGTTGCCATGCTACAGAAGACGGTTGCGACGCTGATGGTTCAGAATGCAGATTCGAAGGAGGAAACGAAGAATGTATAGTTATGATATCGTAAATGAATTTTACCGGATGGGGCTCTTTACCAAGGAGAACGTGCAGCTTTTTGTGCGAGTTGGTCTTTTTTCCAAGGCTGACTATGACAAGATGTTCCCTGAGGACGCGCAGACAACGACTGTCTGAAGTATGACGGGAGGGCGGGACGGATTTAATACGGAGATGATGATTTTGGTACATGGATTATGGGGGTTAAGCTGGGGGGAAATTCTCAGTTTGGTGACGCTCATCGGCGGGGCAATCACTCTTTTCAGCAAGCTCGTAAAGGGCGGCATGGAGAGCGTTCTGGCTCCACTTAGGGCATCACTTGACGAACTCAACGGCAATCTCAAGCGGCTCAACGGTAACTTCCATCGACAGGAGACCGAGATTGAAAAAATCAACGAGGACTTACGCGCCCACGAGTTGCAGCTTCAGGAACACGATTTGGAAATTAAGAATCTTAAGGAGGATACTAATCATGGGAGATAAAATCAGAAAGGCATTGTACAACGCAGATGGTACGCTTAACAAGACGGTGTTGGTTGCGCTCGTTTCTGCGATTCTGTTGTTAGTACAGCAACTGGCTCAGATTATGGGACTGGATTTGACGGGAAAAATTGCATCAGCACAGGACTGTATCAATACAGTACTGACTATTCTAACGATTCTTGGCGTTGTATCGGTTCCAAAGGACGGTGCAACAAATGAAAAATAAGATTAAAATCGTAATTGCTAGCCTTGCTTGCGCAAGGCTTTTTTTATGCAGTCAAAACGTGCAGGCAAATCGATTAGGTCAGGACGTATCTAGCTATCAATTGAGTGATTTTGAGTACATGCTACAACGCAAACAGTTAGGTTCTGACTTTACCATTGTCAAGCTAGGCGGTTCCGGTGGCTTTGAAGGAGAACATTATCAAAATCCAAAAGCTTCGGCACAGCTGGCTAATGCGTTCAAAAAGCGGTCAGGACGTTGCAGGCTATTTCTGGGGACAGTTTGGATCAGATAGATTGCTCGCGCAAAAGATGGCCAGGTATGCAGTAGCGGATGCGCACAGGACAGGGTTAAAACAGGGAGCTGCTATTGCGCTGGATTACGAGCAGGGAGCATCGATGTCAAGCACAGCCAATACCGATGCAATTATTGAGTTTATGTCAGCCATTAAAGACGCGAGGTATAAACCGCTACTATATAGCGGTGCTTATTATATGAAAAGATATGTAGATATTGAACGCATTGGCAAGCAGTTTGGAACGTGTCTGTGGGTTGCTAGCTATAAGACAACCGGGTTACAGTTAGCTCCGGATTTTGCTTATTTTCCGTCAATGAACTATGTAGCGATGTGGCAATTTGCGGATAACTGGCATGGTACTGATGGAAACGTGGAACTTGTTTCTGTTATTAAAGGAGATGTTAAAAATAACGTGACGGTTAAGCCGACCGTTACCGTTTCTGGAAGCTACTATACCATCCAGTCCGGTGATTCGTGGTGGTCAATCGCAAATCGTTTTGGCATGGACATGTATCAGTTGGCACAGCTTAATGGCATGTCGATCAATACTGTTATCCATCCGGGGCAAAAAATTAGAGTTAAGGGCACAATCAAAAACGGTGCAAAAACAGTTAAAAATACCAATACTAGCTTTTATGTTGTTAAGCCTGGAGATTCGTGGTGGAGCATCGCGGCTAAGCATGGACTGTCTATGTATACGTTGGCACAACGTAATGGAAAGACGATTTACACTGTTATCCACCCGGGCGACCATCTGACCATCAGTGGACAGACTGCCACACGTGCCTACACTGTCAGACGTGGTGACACACTGAGCGGTATCTCTGTTAGACTAGGAGTGTCGATCGGTCATCTGGTACATGTTAACCGTATAGGCAACCCTAACAGGATTTATGTTGGTCAGTGCTTGGCATACTGACAACTTCCGTGGTATACTATAGCTACAATCGCATATAGCTTCGTAATCCCCCGTGCCGAACGGGGGATATTTTTTATATAAAAAAGTAGTAATTTTTAAGAAAAAGGTTGATTTTGTATAGGTTAGGAGGTATAATAAATAATGTAGGAAGGAGGAAAGATATGGCGAAGGCAATTACAATAGCCCTAGTAATCAGCTACTTGCTCGACCGACAAGTTAAACGACGCATCGAAAGAGCAAAAGCGAGAAAACTAGAGCTAGAAAATCAAAGAATTGAACAAGAACTCAACAAGTAATTGTTCAACCAAACTGAGGGAGCCGATTCCCTTAGTTTGGTGCACCTTCATCATAACATATATTATGGATAAAAGCTGGGTTTTTATAGTTGTGATTTCAGTAATAGCGATAGGTATTTCTTTTTTTAAAGACTATCAAGTTAGGAAAAGATATAATGATGCTGAAAGAGAGAACCGACGTCTTGATGAGGAGTTGAAAAAGCGATGACATCAGAAGCACAAAAACGTGCGAACGAAAAATGGAAGGCTGCTAACAAGGAGAAGCAGAAGATATATCGATATCGTTCGCAAGCGAAGAAATTCATCAATGAGTTTGCCAGTCAGGATGACCTGTTGGAACTGCGTAAGATGATTGATGACAAATTGAATAAAATGGAAGAATGACAAAAATACCCTTGGCCATGAAAGCTGAGGGTATTTGTGATAGTATATTCAGAATGTCAATCTCACTTCAAAGTGTCACCAAAAGTGTCACCAAAGTCAGCAGAACATAGTAACGCTTAGTAACTGAAATACCGTTAAATCAACGTTCTGTACCTAGTAGAAACGCGTAATTTCCATAACTTAAGCCACTTACCGGCTTGATATATGTTGATATATCAACGTTTATAAGGGGAAATGTCACCAAAGTGTCACCAAGGTTCAAAATTTGATGCTATTCTGCTATCCGATGGCTTGTCTCGATCCCAACATTATTCAGGATATTTTCGATGTCGTCATCCGCTTTTTGTCTCAGTTCATCAATCAAGTATGCATATCTGCGTAGTAGTGGTTGTCAAATCAGAATGGCCTAGCCTCTTGCTGATGGCGTATATATCCACACCTTTGTATAAGAGCAGGGCAACGTGGCTATGTCTAAGAGCATGGAAGTGATAGCTTGGCTTATTTATGGCCTAACTGCCGCAAAGACTTCCGAAGCGTTTTGTTGCACCCTGCCGATGTAGGTATAGTTCCAGAAGCATTACAGAATACCATTCCGGAGTGATTGGATTTTAGCTGAGCGATGATATCAAGCAGCTTGCTGTTAACCCTGATGATTCTGGTTGATGATTCAGTCTTGGTTGGGATATACTTCTTCAACACAAAGTCCCAAGCCTTATTGATGTCAATCGTCTTCCAGTTGAAATTGATGTCGTCCCATGTCAGCGCTGCTATTTCCTGTAACCTCATTCCGGTCATGATAGCTGTATAAATCATATAGTAGCTGGTATATCTTGGATCTAGCTTACTTTCAAGGTATGCAGCCAACTTGTTTATTTCATTAACATTAAGATAATCGACTTTGTGTTCTCTGTCAGAATTCCAGACCAGTTCAACGTTCTGTGTAAAATCCTTAGTGATCAGGTCGTCAAGAATAGCGGACTTGACACACGATCTGATGATGGAGTTGGTCTTCTTGACGGATTCAGGAGCGTGGCAAGCTCCGTACTCATTGATAAACCTTTGGTAATCTCTGCGTGTAATTTCATCAATTTTCCTAGAACCATAAAACTTGGAGAGTTTAGATTGAATTACCCTATATTTACCGGCCGTGATGTAAGATATTTTGTTTTCTTTGTATGTTCGGAACCATTCGTCAAAATACTGTGCGAACGAGACAGATTTATCGGTGATTGTCGAATCGTCTTTTTTTATCTCCATGGATCTGGCCCATCGGCTAGCTTCAGCTTTCGTGGAAAATCCAGCTTTAGATTTGAATCGTCTTGTTCCAGTGGAATCATACCATGAAATCCGTACTCTCCATTTTCCATTTGATGATTTAGAAATTGCAGCCATGATAATCACTCCTTTTATAAAACGTATGTTCTTTTAGGCGTATTATTAAACCCGTCAAAATCGACGGGTTTAATACTAGATTTGCAAGAGGTTAACCTTATCAAATGAATCGACTAATGTATTATTATTGGCAAAAAGATACTCTTCTGATTTACGTTTTTTTCCGGCCGAGTAATTTAGACTATACTTATAAGCTTTAACATAAGGTGAATATAAATGCCTTATATCCTCCTCTAAATCATAGGTTGTTATCCATTTGTAATTATTACTGAACTTTAGAATGTTATTAGCTAATATTGAATGGTCATTTCGGTCTACAAAAGACAGATACAAATTTTGACCTTGTTTAAAGTATGGGGGATCATAAAAGATAAATGTACTATGATGGTCATACTGTTTCAAATTATTAGCAATAAACTCATTGGCATCTAAATTATAAATATGGATTTTTTCTTTGAAATTATGAATGTTTTCAATTTTTTTAAGTAAACTGTCTTTATTAAAACGACAGTCTAATTTATATTTGCCTGCTTGATTTAAACCACCAATAGGACCGGCCTTAATAATGCCGCTTCGGTTAGTTCTGTTTAGATAGAAGGTTGCAAAGCCGTTTTCTACAGAGGTGGGATTATTTTTAAATTTTAAATGTATTTGTTGTTGCCTATGCCATTCGTTGATGGTTAGGGGAGTATTAATAAGCAAGTTCTTAAAATCATCATAATTATTGAGAATTGAATTCCAAATAGCAAAAATTGAAGAATCATAATCGTTAAGAACTACTTCTTCAACGGAACCATCAAACAGTAATTCAAGTGCTACACCAAAGCCACCAGCAAAGGGCTCGATATATGTTTTATGTGTATTATTAATATCCAATAAGTGCTTTACGTAACTTGCTAACTGTGTTTTCCCTCCTGGATAACGCAATGGGGACTTCGTTACTGGCATATTCATCACCTCACTTTAGATACTACACTACTTTTTGAGTGCTGACTATAAACTTTTAAGAATAGTGAATAATATACGTCTATGATAAAAAAATATTTTTTGAATACAGATTATCTATTTTTTTGTTTAACTCTTCCTGAAATTTAGCAACAATTTCTTTATTGTTTGGTTTCCAAATTTTGTTTATAGGGTTAGTTTTTGCGACTCTTAGAATTTTTTTATTTTCTTTAAACCAAATTTTGAAGTACTCTCGAGTAGCTCCTGTATTATTTTGTACAGGTAAATAAGAGTGTTTGTCAGGAGAATATTTAAAATTAGAACAAATATTTTGGGTGACTCCCATATTACTAAATATTTGTTTATTCCAATTACTAGTATCTATTTTCCAGTACGGACTATCGGGCTGCTCATTATCTAGTAGGTAAAACATTAATTGATCAGGTGGAGTTTTCGAAGGTAAGCAGAGAATATTTTTAGTATTCTTGGCTTTATTTTCTTTATCACCATCCAGTATTATTAACGAAAGAGAGGAAAATTCAGGAACTTTTGCTTTAGACAAAGATAATAATTGATCTCCGCCTAAAGTAATTTTTCTCATAAGGTTAAGTTTCTTTTTTTGCTCCTTAGTAATTATATTATCTAGGAAAATATAGGCTTCCTCATCTTCACAATAGCAATTAATTTTAAAGTTACTAGCTTTTTTTAGTGGTTCAACATTTAGAGATGCAACCATTTCTTTGAACGAAAAGTGACCATAGTTTTCTATTTTTCCTGTTGGATTATTTAAAAAATTAATTCCAATATCATTATTGTTTGCTTTATTAAGTCTAGACTGTTCTTTGAAATACAGCATCTTTGAAATAATTGTAGCTGAATGAGTAGTAAAAACAACTTGGATGTTGTATTTAGACGAAAATTTTCTTAGAACCTCTAATAATCCAATCTGTGCCTTTGGAAAAAGACTAGCGTCTAATTCATCAATAAGTAAAAGGCCACCTTTATAATTATTGTACTCCCTTTTTAATCTAACAAACGACAGTAGCGCAGATATTATTTGTCCAAGATTATCTTCACCAGTTGAAGCTCCAACAATATCATAATTACCATTAGATAGAACAGTTGAACTAATGTTATCTTTGTTAGAAGTTATAAGTGTATCAGGATTATCAGTAGTATATATTGGAGTAAAAATTTTATTTGAAATTTCTTTGAAACTTTCTTTTTCTTTGTCGTTTAAAACCTCTACATATTGTAATTTGCGACTTGCAAAAGGAGTAAGTCTTCTTAAATCTAGGTAAATTACAGGAAAAGTAACGTTTCGTGAAGTATTACTGTTGATGGACTCAGTGCGTCGTAAAACAAGACGTAAATTACGATTTCGTGATGTTGATTGCAAAGTTGCCTTATATACTAGTTCCTCCAAAGCATCATTTATATCAAATTCAACTTTGTATTCTTTATCAGGAGTATCAAATTTCTCAGAAATTCTGAAATGATTACCGAAGTCACTTTCAAAACTATTACCATAAATAGTCCTATATAAATTTGGAGCTTTTTCATTTTCTTCTGTTTCTTCGAGTTCTTTATAGACTTTAAAGCTACAAATTTGTGCTAGCATACCTAATATTGAACTTTTTCCAACACCATTAATTCCACCAATTAGCGTTAGTTTTTCACCAATATCAATAGTTAGGTTTTCTAGCGCTCTAAATTGGTTAATGTGCATACTTTTGATAAATGTTTTATTTTTGTTTAAGTCGGAAACCATTTATAACTTAATATCCTTTCTCCCTTGGTCTTATAGTTTATTTTCAATCGGTAGGTAATTATTTTTATCTACTTTTAGATTGTATTTACACTTCAGTAGCTAATTCCAAGCTACGTCTATATTCTTCTGCTTTAGCAAACTCTGTAAACTCAACGGTAGTATCGAAGTATGCTAGTCAGCTACAAGGTTACTATTAACCTAATCATTATTTTGAGATAAACTGAATAAATTCTTTTTCATCAATCACCTCAATATTGTTTGTTTTAGAGTTGATTTGCTCAGCTTTCTTTATTTTTAGTCAGTTTCTCAACATCTCTATTCAGTTGTTCAATTTCAAAAGCGTCCATTTGTTCAATAGACATCTTTGAATTCTTCTTTGACGTTCTCGTATAGGTCAGAAGGGATGCACCAAGTCTCGGCGAACTTTATGTAGCTGCAAGAGCTGTCACCCTTAGATTCTGCATAGCGTCTGATCAAGTCGATTGCAAACCTGTTGGCTGCTGCTTCATACTTGCTCCTGGCAGCATATGTTGAGTAGTAGCACGTGCCAGAATCACCATTGAGAACATGACCTATCTCATGCGCAATGATGAAAGGGATGTGTTCCTTTTTTTCGTAGTTGGTATTGATAATTATTGCCTGTCTGGCGGGAATTGCGCATGAAGGAACATCAGGTGGCAGCTCTCCAGTCAGCGTATATCCGATTCCATGGCTGAATGCAAAATTAAGCAACCATTGAGTCAATTCATTCAAAATTTAATCACCTCAACACTTCACTATTTCCCGTTCATGATCCGTCTAATTAGCTCTCTGTCTTCATCAGACAACGGCTTCCCTTGCCATGTCATAATTACGTCATCATCGGACAGCTCGACATCATCTTTTTTAGTTTCCTGCTTGTCAGGACGGCCCAGCAGGTAGTCGGTGGTGACGTTGAAGAGGGAGGAGATTTTGTCTAACTCTGATGTGCTAACCTTTCTGTTTCCTGACTCAATCTTGCTGATATATGAGCTATCTATACCTAGGCGAGTGGCCAACTCTTTTTGAGACCAGTTTCTGCTTTCCCGCAAGTTCACAATGTTGTTCCTTAATCTTTCTTCAGCGCCATCCAGCATTCTATCGGCAAGCTGACCGATATCGCTCATTTCTTTAGGAGATAGCGAGGTTTTATCATCAGTTCTTCCTAGCAGGTAATCGGTAGACACTTTAAAATAGTCAGCTACCTTAGACAATTTATCTACACCGGGAGTATTTTTTCTCCATCTATTTATAGTTCCGTTACCAAAGCCTATATTTTCTTCTAGCCGCCTAATCGAGATTTTTTGCGTGTCGGCTAGGGCTTTAATTCTGTCATAGATGTTCATGAGTAAGTCGTCCTTTTTATATTTCCAATAATATTTTTTCAACCACCGGGGCATAGCGCAATGATAAGTGCCTGCTTTCTAAGAAAACGACCGGATTAATGCTTTTACAATCCAAATCATTTTCCATCAAATAGGCTTCGACCTCTTCTTTAAGCATATACTCGGTAGCCTCGGCTTCCATCTTGTAGTGCGACGGTTTAGAGCAATTGTACAAACCCGCATAATCAGTTTGCGGGACATGGCCCAGCTCATGCAGCAACACTTTGGTTTGTTCTGATTCAGGCAACCCATTATTGATTACGATAATTCTGTATGCGGGGACATAATACCCTTTGCCATCTATGCAATCAGAGTAGACTATTTTAACGCCATACTCTTTTTCTATACTTTTTAACAGAGCGCATCACCACTAATCTTTCTTGTTCTTGAGATATCCCTCAATTATGCCGCGCAGCACTTCGCGATCGTTATCCGTGATAGGCTTGCCATCATAGCTCATCACCGAATCGAGAGCTTCTTCGATTGTAGCGTTTGTCTGAGCCGCAGGTTTCCTGTCTAGCAAATAATCGATTGTTACTCCGAAATAGTCGGCGACTTTTTCCAAATCTTTAGCTTTAGGGTCCGCAGTTTTCCATCTATAAAATAGATTTTTGCTAAAACCTAAATCTTCAGCAACTTGTTGCAAAGACTTATCATGTCTTTGTGCAAGTTTTTTTATTATCTCAAACGTTGTCATATCAACAATCCTCACGCTTTCTACAAGAAATTTATACGAAAGTATAAAAAATCTGTTGACAGTTTATACGAAACGTACTAAGATATCCTTGTAAGTTAATTCAAAAGAAAAATCAAAAGACAAAAACAAAGACAAAACATTTAATCTCCGCCAAGAAATTAAGAGTAATCGCTTGTTTTCGTTTAATTAAGTACGATTTCATTTTATATCTTTGTATAAAAATAGTCAATAATTTTATATGATTTTTTCTATTGAAATTGCTTACGGGTGGGAGGGAGGAATATACAAGGAGGCGATTAAAATGCCAGAAACTTTAAATGGAAGGCAAAAAATCAAAGCATATCTTGACGCAAATGAGATATCGATTGCATCGCTAGCAACGATGTACGGCGTGCCGAAACAAGATTTGTCAGACTATTTAGCAGGCAGGAAAAAGAACCCTAAGGCAAATCAGGTGATTCTAAAGATCATCTCTGATTTTAAGCTTAGCTAGAAAGGATGGTTTAAATGAGCGACTTACAAATTTTCAATTTTAACAACAAAGAAATCAGAACACTGGCGATTGAAGGCGAACCTTATTTTGTCGGCAGAGACGTTGCAGAGGTTCTTGAGTATGCAAATACTGCAAAAGCAATTAGAGATCACGTTGATGATGAAGATAAGCTGACCGAACGAATCGTTCTGTCAGGTCAAAGACGAGAGGCAATTTTGATTAATGAATCTGGATTATACAGCTTGATTCTTAGCTCTAAACTGCCGACTGCCCAAAAATTCAAACACTGGGTAACTCACGAAGTCCTTCCTGCAATCCGCAAACACGGTGCATATATGACGGATGCGAAAGCGGCGGCAATTGTCACAGATAAATGTTCGCTTGCTGATTTACTACAGCAAGCCGCTGAACAACTCAAGCGGAAGGATATTCAAATTGAGCAGATGAGGCCTAAGGCGCTGTTTGCTGATGCAGTATCAACGAGCGACACACCGATTCTTGTTGGCGAGCTAGCCAAGATTCTGCATCAGAATGGAGTATCGATGGGGCAGAACAGAATGTTCAGATGGCTGAGAGATAACGGTTATCTTATCAGCAAAAAAGGTACCAGCTATAACATGCCGACTCAGCGGGCGATGGAACTGGGACTGTTCAAGATCAAGGAGAACGCCATTACTCATAGCGATGGTCATGTAACGATTACCAAGACGCCTAAGGTTACAGGCAAAGGGCAAGTGTATTTCGTGAACAAGTTTGTCGGAGAGGAGGGGTTGGCATGAGTAAGGACCCATTTGGAAATAAAAAACAAATAACGCTCTACCTTCCTGCTGAATTAAAAGCGAAATTAGAGCAGGAAGCAGAGCGAAAAGGAATGCAAGTGAATGAAGTATTAAGCATCATTCTTTATGATTATTTTTTTGAAAGTGTTGAGCCAGAATGAATTCTATCTCTCTTCCAATAGAACGTTTATTGTCCTTTGCTGATTTTTCAATTGTAGCAAAGAGTTCCCTGTCAATGCGTAAAGTAAAGCGTTTATCTTCTTCTCTGGTAAATTTATCAGCCATAATTAACCTCCAATATTGATATGCAAAATGACGTCTTATTGACAATATTATAAAACAAATTCAAAAAAATACAATATTCATATTGACGTCAAAATGAATATGATATATATTATTAAGCGAAAGGAGTTGACGTCAAAAATATGACAAAAGAAAAAGTAAGGTTTACGTACCGTATGACACCAAAGCTATTTGAGGCTATATCAGACAAAGCAAACGAAAAGGGCATTACGATTAACGCAGAAATCACAAATATTTTGTGGAGACATTATTTTGGAAAGAAGGGGACGATAGAACGATGAACGAATTAATTGAAGTTAAAACAAAAGAAGATGTGCAAGTAGTGTCAGCTAGAGAGTTGCACGAAGTGTTAGGTGTTAAAACAAGGTTCAGTTTGTGGGTTAAACAAAATTTCAAACACTTTCGTGATGGCATTGATTTTACCAGCGTAGTTACAACTACGGAGGTTCAAAATAATGGAGGTGTTCAAGCTAGAGATTTACAAGATTATGTTTTAACTATCGAAACAGCTAAACATATTGCTATGATGAGCGGAACTGATAAAGGATACAAAATCAGAGATTACTTTATCAAAGTGGAGCAAGCTTGGAACAGCCCAGAAATGGTTATGAAGCGAGCTTTAGAGATTGCTAACAAGAAAGTCGAACAACTTAAAACTGAAAACCAAGAAATGAAGCCTAAGGCGCTGTTTGCTGATGCAGTATCAACGAGCGACACACCGATTCTTGTTGGCGAGCTAGCCAAGATTCTGCATCAGAATGGAGTATCGATGGGGCAGAACAGAATGTTCAGATGGCTGAGAGATAACGGTTATCTTATCAGCAAAAAAGGCACCAGCTATAACATGCCGACTCAGCGGGCGATGGAACTGGGACTGTTCAAGATCAAGGAGAACGCCATTACTCATAGCGATGGCCATGTAACGATTACCAAGACGCCTAAGGTTACAGGCAAAGGGCAAGTGTATTTCGTGAACAAGTTTGTCGGAGAGGAGGATTTGGCATGCAGAATCTGAAAGCTGAAGTGACCATAACTATTCCAAAGGACATGGTTTTGGTCAATCGGGTCGATTATGAAGACCTGAAGCGACAGGCTGAAGAGGTCAAAACGTGGTCCGTCGCTGATTTCAAACGGGAGTTGGATATCCCAAAGAATGTCACATGGATTAAAGAATGCCTCCTTAAGCCCAACATCAGCGAAATCAAAAGCTGGTGCACCTTAAAGGAGGGAAGTGGCGGGAGAACAGGAACTGTAATCCTGTCTACCGGGGCTAAGAAGTGGTATAAGGAATTCTTCCCGAAAATTGACTGGGAAGAAAAAATTTGCGAATAGGAGGATTTAGTATGTCGCCAATAAAAATAACGGTTGACCAAGAATATGTCGAAAACTTGATCAATAGCAGAATCGATGATCTGCTTAATCAAGATTTGTCAGGCATTACATGGTCGCTCGATGAATTCCGCAAAAAGTGCTGCGGGAATAAATCCAAAGAGTGGGTAGCGCTCTATATCTTCTCGGAATTCAGCGACGAGATTACCGGGACTGATGGCTGGCTGATTCCCAGTCAAGGCAGAGGTTCACAGAACATAATCTTTGCCAAGGCTGCCAAAGAGTGGATGGAAGAAAATCGCCAGCGGATTGACTGGCGGGCGAAGTTGCCAAGATAAGGAGACGAAAAGCGTGGAAATAGGAAAAGAAAAGGCCGTCATGGTGCCTGCCAGTACCATGGGTTTGTTGCTTGCCATGGCTAGTAACACGAAATGGGAAACAGAAAATAGTGCATGGCTCGTTGCCGCTGTAACTTCACATGTCAATGATCCCGATGCAGAAAAAGAGCTGCTAGCTTACATTGCAGCGTTTTGTATTCTAGAAACGCAAGCTCGCGGTGAGGATGCCAAAAAGCTGATAGACATCACAAAAAAAACGTACGGAGACGAAATGCTTGAAAAGGTGCTTAAGAAAATCGAAGTAATTGAAACTATAAGGAAAAGGAGAAACAAGAAATGAATGCATTGGTAGGAATCAAACAGACGAGGAACAGGCTTCTCAAGCAGTATACCGTGGCTGACATCATGGCTATGGACGAATGGTTCCTTGAGCAGTCACTTGATACGGCCGCCAACCGAGCAAAGCTGATGGAGAGTCTTGAGAAGTTGGATAGACGCAAGGAACGACTGTTCAAAGACGCACTGAAGAGACAAAAAGCCTGATTAAAAAGGCAATTCTAATCAGGCTCTACAAGTGGTTGAAAAACTAATTCTCAATCACTTTCATATAAACGGCTTATCTAGTCCTATTGAGTAAACCGAGGAGAGTATCGTAGGCTTCTTCGTACTTGCTGATAACTGAAATGCCTGCAGATACGTTATCTTCCTTGGAAAGTTGCGCAGAGACAACCGCAACGGCTAAATCATGGGCTAATTGCTCGTTAGAAATTTGAGACATATGATTTCACCTCCTTTCTACAAGGAGATGGGTCAATTATAACACCAGCAGGAGGAATTATTATGAGTTTGAAAGTAGAAACGCTGAACTTAATCAGCGTGTTAGTTGATGAATTGAAAGCACCGCACGAACCGCTGAAAGAAGCACGGATTGTAGCGGCGTTGGGTGATTTATGTAAGGCCTATGAACGCCTTATTTAATTGAAGGGAGGTGAATGAAATGAGCGAGTATATCGGCTTAGCACGGGTTGCAACGGACGACGGCTATCACAGTCTTTGTAAATTCCCACCATTTAACCTTGCGGTAACTCGTGGCGTCAAAGTAGTTTTAAAGGAAGGTGACGTGCACTTAATCGGTGTAGTCAAAGATTGCTGCACAGTCGAACGTAACTCGGCAGAGTACTATATGATTACAAGCGTCACCGGCGATCATAAAGTGCACGATTGGATTGTTGGCACAGTGAAAGAATTTGAGGAGGAAGAAGGAGGTGAATGAAATGAAGTATTCAAAAGAATTTTGTCTGATGGTAGACCCTAAAACGGGCAATCCCCGTCTTGTCGAACCATCAGATGATCCAGAACAAATCGTGAAAACCTTCCTGAAACAAGCCAAGAAACCGCATAGCTTGCTTTGGGCCATGGATCAGCTGGTTTATAAAGACTGGCAGAAATGGGAACCGGTACGGTGGAACCTGTGGGCTATGCTTGAACAGCTGGATAAAGTTGGGCATTAAAAAACCGCCCCTTGAAAAAAGAGGCGGCACGAATTTATTATGAATCACTTATATTATAGCACATTTAGGAGAAGAAACACATGTACAAAATCAAAAAGAATTCAAGAACATTAGAAGATGGAACTAAAATCACGACCTACAGTAGAGAAATTGAAAGTTGCAACATTCTAGAGGTTGAAGCCGGGACTACTGGCTATCGTGGCGGTGATACCAGCCATGGCGGTCGCACCTATTTTCGCATTCAAAATGAAGCATGCACGGATATGGAGATCCATAGTTATAGCGATCGGTACAACTATTACGTGTCTGATGAATGCGGGGATGAATGTGGGGTTGAAGTTGCCCTCGGGGGTGACTGTGAGCTTGAAACGATGATCCAGGCTTTGAAGTTTATCGTAAAGGTCCTTGAGGACGAATCTAAGGGAAAAATGTTAGAGGAGGAATAGAAATGAATCAATTACAGAAGCAACAAACACGAAGCATTACATTCAAGGCAAACGGCGATGACGTGACACTTTCTCCAAGCATCCCTCGATGGATTTTTTAGGCTAGGCCTACGTTCAAATAAAGAGGCTTGTCTTACCTCCCTAGCACATCGTACCACAGGCAAGCTGTGGTTATCTCGTGCAAAGGAGGTGACAAGCCATGAAAGAAATAATAATCATCCTCATTTTAATCTATTTAATCTTGAATAGCAATAGGGCCTAGCCTAAAAGGGCGCCGACACAGAGAGCGTCGGCGCCCTGGGGATGATTTTAGAAAGGAGGATACTTTTTTGAAAGTTGAAAAGATACGGCGCAAAGGATTTACTGTGATAAGCAATGATGTTCTGAATAATACTGCATTGAGCTGGAAGGCTAAGGGAATCTTTGCGTACCTATGGTCGCAATCTGATTCTTGGAATTTTTATGAAGTTGAAGTACTAAAGCATTCCACTGATGGGAAGGCATCTTTGAAGGCTGGATTAAAAGAGCTTGAATCTGCTGGATATTTAAAGCGTTATCGTGTGCGAGACGGAAAAGGCTTTTTGAGAGAAAGCAAATGGATTTTGTCAGAAGAACCTATGTCCGATTATCCAACGTTGGATAATCCAACGTTGGAAAACCGTACGTTGGAAAATCGGACACTAACAAATACTAACTATAACAATACTAATAATAACAATACTAACTTAAACGAAGACGCAGTCGTTGATACTAGTTTAGTTAACATAGTGGATCAGCCGGAAGAAGAATCAATCGACGACGACGGCTTCGGAAAGATCGTTGAATTTTACCAAGAGAATTTCGGCATGATGAGCAGCTTCCTGTGCGACGATATGCGACAGACGTATAACGAATGGCAGCAACAATCAAAGGAGCCTGATCTTATCATCATCAAGGCGATGCAGATAGCCTTGAGCAATAACGTGCGCAACTGGAAATACGCATGCGCCGTTCTGCGAACCTGGGAGGATAAGCGACCGCAAAGTTTATCAGATGTCGAAGCGCTAGAGGCAGAGCACAAAAACAACAGAACTGCTAAATCAAAACACGCTAAACCAGAAAAACAGAAAACGATGGAGAACTTCGATGACTTGGCGAACAAGCAGAACGCAGGCATTGACATGAGCGAAACCTTGTCGGATATCGAATCTCTCAAGAATCAACTTTACGGATAGGAGATTGTTATGTACAGAAGAACGCATGCCGCTTCTCACTTTGGAAAAAAGGTTGTCATCGACGGTCTTAAATTTGATTCGATGAAGGAAGCAAGCTTCTATCAGCTTTATCTTAAGCCGAGCGGCTACCAGTTTACCACACAGGAACGATTTACGTTGCTTGAGACATTCCCCCTGGAGCTAGTCAAGCTTCGTCAGACGGTTTATAAGAGCGACTTTGTCGTATATGACAAAGTCGGGTCAATCAAACACGTGTATGACGTCAAGAATGGTTATACAGAGTACGCCATAGACCAAAAGTCTAAAATAAAGTTTTCGCTGTTTGCGAGAAAGTACGGTGTTCCGGTTGAAGTGGTTGTCATGCGTAAGAACTACTTCAATGTCGCCATTCTGGGCACTACGAAAAAAGTCAGGCCAGTGCCGATGGTCAACATCGATTATGACTGGCAAGACATTATCAGATAATCACACCATGGCAAACCAAACACTGTATTTGCCATGGGCACGGACCCTTAGCTCAGTCGGCAGAGCAGACGGCTCATAACCGTCCGGTCGCAGGTTCGAGCCCTGCAGGGTCCATCGCCCCTATATGCTCCGGGGCGAAAAAAAGATATTAGTCTCACATTTGACTTTGAGAACGCAAGCATTGACGGGTTTGGATACTCACAATTGAAAACCTGAAGTGTAGCGCAAATCGGGTCATAGATAGCACGCGGGCATCATGGCCAGCGCTCAAAGCGTAACGCGTGCATAGCCGACTGATTGTTCTTGAGTCGATAATCGGTTGGCTAGCCGTTACCAGGCAGAAATCCTTTAGGAAATAGTTGTAACATACGGATAATCAGGCTCCTTTGATTGTTGCTGCCATTCGTTATACGTCTGTCGCATATCGTCGCACAGGAAGCTGCTCATCATGCCGAAATTCTCTTGGTAAAATTCAACTACTAC
>CYGL01000168.1_pt1 | contig 34833 bp, 59 predicted proteins | sample 485531 | NCBI WGS metagenome assembly CYGL01 (sample SAMEA3497897, study PRJEB9818) | human gut metagenome | reverse complement strand
GTGGATATTTCTTTGATGTAATTTTTTAGCACCTTGAGATAATCTGTCCCAAGCTGGATGCAATTCTTTTGCATATTGCAAAGTTAGAGCATAGTTTACACTATCTGGTCTGTCAAGAACAATAACCTCCCCCTCTATCTCATTACCTTTAAACGAAGGCCAAGGAATGTATATTTCTTTCTTTGTATTGTTTCCACTATCATACACCCCGCATTCAAATGCGGAATCTGCACCTTCTGCTTTACCAGATCGTAAAATGAACCATGTAGATAACCATTTTGCAACAGCTACCATAGTGTCCCATTCTTCGTCTGTAATATCTCTGCTACCAACACCTGTGTAGAATAAATCGCTCATGGTTTTCTCCTTAACAAGTAATATTGGGAATAATACTGGGAGTAACAATTGGAGTAATAGGGTACGTAAACCAAGGGCTTCCAATTTCCCAAGGACTATAAGGTGTACGAGGATCAAATGGAGGCGTTACTTGAGGCTTTTTCCAAATCTCCGCTAGTTGTTTCTTCCATTTATCCCTTGCTGTATCGTTATCTTCATCCAACTGTTCGTCATTATCTTTTATTTCTGATTTTGGAAATAAAAGCTCTTTGACTAACTCAACGTCTTCCGTTTCAATAGTAGTTTCTTTCGTAATATTCCCTACCGTCTCTTTAATTGTGACTTTATACATCAGTCCTCCTCTAAAGTAGAATAAAATTGTAACGTATTTGAATCATCAAAATATGCAAAGGTTAAATTACCATTGAAGCAAGATCCTGTATCCATATATACCCTATTACTGCTAATTACAGGTTTAGGAACATAAGAATGCCCGTGAAATACATAATCTACTCCTGAAACTCTAGGAAGAAGAATCCCTTCAAGGGCGCAATCTATCATATCACGATCCCACATTAAAGATTCTGTGAATCGAGATGCTTGTTCTTTATTCATATTTGAACAAAATGGCAAAACTTCCGTCACTGGCAGATGTTCCAAAACTGAAGGATATCCTCCGTGAATAAAGCCTAGTTTCATATTACGATAATTGACAACAAGTACAACAGGTAAGTCTTCTAGCATCAAAGCAAGAGCAGTTGCACCTTCTTCTCCACACTCGTTTAGAACTGTATGGCCTCCGTTCTGAAACCAACATTCGTAATATCGTCTATCACCTTCTAGCAACCCTTTAATCATCATATCTTCGTGGTTCCCACGGATACCATAACGATTTAGCTTTCTGGTGAATTCAACAACACAACGAAAATTCTGCTTTCCGCGATCTGTAAGATCTCCTAAAGATACAACAACATCTTGATCTCGGATACCTAAAGTATTAACACCTTTCTGGTACAAATCAAAGCAACCATGTAAATCACCAATAATAAACAGGTCTTGATCATCTTTTACACTAATTTCTTGATATACTAGCATCAACTCTCCTCAAAATCCATAAGTATAAAGATATTAACTTTACCTTCTATATTATGTTCTACAACAAGATCTGCAAATTCTTTGTAGGCTTTTTCTTCTATTTGTTCAATGTGAGACGCTACATCTTTGTATATAGCGTCACCATCTACTTTAACAAGGAGGAATAGAGATCTTACCTCAATCTCTTTATTTTTTCGGGGTAGAAAATCGACGGCTTCTTGTATACGCCAGCCGAGATACCCTGGAGTCCTTTGAATATCCTCCAAATGACTTTCTAAGATTTCCCTTCCTTTGTCTATTAAAGCCTGTTCTGTCGTTATTTTCATCCCCTTCTCCTTAATGTGTTAATGAAACTGCGTAACTAAACACAGGTTCAGATATTACATCGGCTACAGTAATAAAAACGTCCTCATCTTGCGTTGTTTCTACACGACATACAGTTACACCATTTACTACAAATTCAACGCAATGAGGAATATCTTCACAAACGAATGTAGTGTAAGTAACACCCAAAGCATCATACAAAGATTTAACAGTGTTTGCAAGTGCCGCAGTTTCTTCTTTTTCTGAGACAATGAATGCTGTAACAACAAGATTGTTTGCATAGTTTAGACTGTCCTCTATAGCCAATGATTTACAAGGTAGTAATGCAAAATATTTACCTGGTTTAATCAGACCTGCTTCCCATTGATTCAAAATTGCTTGGGATGGTTTAGTAATATAAAACAGATTTTCGCTTGGATTATCAATATTACTTCTGGCGATACAACGTGAAGGATTATTGATATCAAACACATGATCAAAATCTACACAAACTGGTAAACTGAAAGGTGTGAATTTTTTACCTAATAATCCTACTGCTGACAATATGTTTGCTGTGCTTATCTTCCCGTTAAAAGCTAAACGCATATTTAACTCCTTTAACTAGCAACCGTAACTTCCGAACTTTCTTCTTTCGTACTGTCTACGATATGCCTGGTGGCAATATACGAGACTTGCCAGTTACCATCTGGTGTAGTCTCAATAAGTACCCTATCTACTTCGAGAAAATGCAAAAATTCAACCATCGCTCGCTTCGATAGGAATTGTTTTTTAACAGTCTCCTCAAAAGATTGAACTGCCATGTTTCCTCCTTATTTAATATCCAATTTTGCACAAAGACGTTGTACCGCTTTGGCATCGAACAAACTCCCACGAATAGTTCTCTTTCCTGATTCATTCAGATGCTTTGCAATCGTCATATATGGCGTTTTACAAGCCCTGTATGCAACTAAAGAATCTTTTAAAGAAAGCGCAAACTCTTTTGAGCGTTTTGCTTCTTCCGTTTTCGTATAATCTGTTCTTTTGTATTTAGGGTTTGCTGCACCAAGAAGCGTTCCCTTCGCTTTTGCTACCTTAAGGCTCTTCTTAACACGATCAGATATTGCACGAGCCTCTTCTTCTGCCAGAACTGCTAAAATATTTATTATCATATTTTCAGCGGAGGGCATAGTTGCTATTCGTACATTAATCATCTCTAACAAGGTTGCAACAGAAGCTGTGTTACGTCCTAGACGGTCAACCTTAGCAACAACAAGTGTAGCACCTGTTTCTTTGCAAAGATTAACAGCTTTTACAAGTTCTCTACGTTGCTTCCAATCGCCTTTACCAGAATAAAACTCTGCAAAGCTACCTACAATAGTATAGTTTTCTTGTGAATCCAGGAAGCGTTGGATATCTGCTTCCTGTGATTCTATACCATACTGGTTGCCTTGTTGTTTCTTCTTAGAAAGTCGATGATACAGTACAAACTTCATAATACCCTCCTGTTCTGTTACAGGAAGTATGCACTACCTTAATGTTAAAGTCAACAGTTAAGTAGTGGTAATATCCTCTTCTTGAATATCAGGATCAACTTCTGCAAAGATAGCCTCTACAGGAATTTCTTCACCTGCTATTCTAGAAAGAAGCACTGAACCAATAGCTTTTGCGTGTTCTTCGGATTCCGCATAAACATTAGTCCCTGTGTCTTTTTTCTTAGTTTCGTTAAAATATACCAGATAGTAATTGTATGCCATTATTCTTCCCAATCGTTGTTACGAGCATTTTCAAGAACCTTGACAACTTCTGCATACTCTACAGCTAAACCAGCACACACTTCAGCTTGTTTTGCAATTGCTTGTTTAAAGAACATAGCGATTGCAACACTCTGTGTTGTGTGAATGTTATCTGCTTTAGTTGATACGTGAAGATCAAAATCTTCTTCATCAAAGGTGAGTTCCATAGTAACAATAAATTTCTCGGTCATAAAAATGCTCCTCTTAAACAAAATAGAAAGGTTGAGTTAAACCCAGCCTGTTTTTTGGGTCGTAGACGTACCAAGCATATGCTGTCTTGTCAGTACCACCTGCAACAAAAGATGGTCGTTCAGAAAGAACAATCAAATTTGTTGGTGGATTCTGTTTATGGAATTCCCTTCGTTTAATAGACTCTAGGAACCCAAGACGCAACAAGTATATGCAAACGTCTGCTTCTTTTAAGCTCTTTTGCAAGAACTCAAGTGCAAGTCTGAATGGTGGATTTGTGATTATAATATCCGGCTTAGTATGCCATTCGTGGTTAAAATAATCCTTCCCTTCTTCTAACTCACAATATTCTGATCCTTCTGGAAAATGTTGATAAATTGCAGCAGCAGCGCCTTTACACGGTTCTGCAAAAATAAAACCTTCTTCTTTAAGGTTATTAAAATCTATTACACTAAATAATGCATTTATACATTTTTGTGGAGTAGGATAGTAATCAGTTGGTGGACGATCATACTTATTTGCCACTACTTAAAATCTCCTCTTTTGTGATTTCAGGGTTTTCTTCAAAAACCATAATATCTCTTAAGAACGTTAATTCTTCCATAGATACTGGTATTGTATCTTCTTCTGTTTTTCGTTTACATAAATCGTCAAGAAAGTTTTTAATGTTTTCTGACACATCGTAAAATTTCAACAGTTGATAATCACAGGAGGAGATCCTATCTAGTTCTAACATCCTTTCTAAGATATTTTCTGTGTTGCCGTACAACACACGAACTTCTCCGAAAGGGTTGACTAAATATTGTGAATTTCTAAACCATCCCTTTTTAGATACAGTGTAACGCTGTTCTGTTAAACTTTCAATAAAATTTTTAGCTCTTTTACAGTTTTGTTCTAAAGAGTAGTAGGCTTTTTCTACAAATATTACAGGTACTGGTAACATATCTCCTCCTAATAACCCCCTTGAGGGGGTTTATGATAGATTAATTATCAGAGGATACTTTATCAAGTTTTTCAGAGACTGTCAATACTTTTTCTTGTGATTCTTTCATTTCTGCTAAAATGCTTTCAGCTTCATCACTATCAGGATCACCAGTCAACAGCATACTAATTAGTTGCTCCTTGCTGAAGTTCAGAATATCTTCCGCTGTTAGCTCCAGTTGTTCTTCGATCTCTTCGACAAAAGTTTCACCGCCTGAAAAAGCATCTCGTAGTTTTGCAACTTCCATCGCTTCTTCTGGGGTTGCCCCAGCGTCTAAAGCTGCTAAAGCAAAATCTGCCCCACTACCAACAGCATAGTAATCTTCAGTTAAAGGATATGCTCGCGTTGGATTATTACCCTCGTGCATATAAATTTTACCGTCTGGATGAACAACCAGTGCCACAAACTCTTCATCTTCTTTATCGGGATCTGACTGGATCACCAAACCTGGGATTGTCTCTTGTGCTGCCTGGCATTGTAAGTTTTGTTCAAACCAAGAAAAGAAAGTCAGGATAGAAGACAGACGTCCTGCACCACCAACAAGGTAGTCCCCAATTTTACGCACTTTCTTGAAATTTAAAGTGTCTACACGACTACCTACTGTTACCTTACCGTCAGACAGAATTTTGTTACGTGTTGCAATAATTGTTGTCATTATACTTCCTCCTGTAGTGTTTTAAGGACTGCTTTACCACCGCTTACATATTTACGGAGGTAATCAATAGCTCTTAGTGTTTCTTTATCCACAAGAATTTTATTAGTTCTTGTTAGTGGATGATTTAGTAAATCACTGCAATTTCTTACTAACATAGATTTCTTGTGAAAAATACTGCTAAGAAAAAGAAGTTTAGAATCTTCTTCATCAATCAGGAGTAACTCTGAATTAGACCCAGCTACATTTATTATACACTCAAACAAGCCTTCTTGACTATCAGATAATTCCTGGTAATATTTAGTTAGCCAATCCTCTCCTTTCAACCAACTAAAAAACATCTGAACTTTTTGCAAAGTTGTCATGTTCTCTAAACGAAGAGATATTTCTTTTTCAATCTTGTCAATATAAATCTGTCTAAACTCATTCGGCTTAACTAAGCCAGCTTGATAGCATTCATCAATACCATTGCGATCAATCTCAATTAGCGTCATTTAACCTCCATAACAGGCATCCTTGCCTTGTAATTATTAATATACTTCCGTGATGAACTGAGACAAACGGGAACGTTGGTTATCAGCAGTTGTCATTTCAACATAACCAATAAAATCTACAATAGCTTCCCTTTCTCCTTCTTCGTTAATAGGAACAACACGATCTAACAAATCACCTAACCCGTTAGCTCTTCGTTTAATTGCATATGTTTGATTAACATCACCCATAATGACAATACGTGTATTAAGACCTGCTCGCTCAAGGAGAAGTTTTACTGTATTTGGTGACATAAGTTGAACTTCATCAATAAGAATAATGCTGTTATCCCACGTAGCACCTAGTGCATAGTTTGGAATATTAAGTTCAATTTTGCCACTTGCAATATCGTTTTCCAATTTATTTGCAGTCATAAACTGTTGGAAAATTCTTTTAGTTGATTCGTAGTGTGCTGCTAGTTTATCAGTCTTATCTCCAGATAAGAAACCAATTTGATCATCACCTACTTCTGTCGGGTTTTTAAGGAAAATCAACTTTCTGAAGTCACCAGCTTTAAGCATTTGCAATGCTTTCCATAGTGCTGTTGTCGTTTTTCCTGTTCCTGCTGGGGCATTAACAATGGTTAAATCATTCCAAACCATGCTTCTTACAATAGCTTCTTGATTCCCAATAGGGGTAAATTCATCAAGACGGTAATCATCATTTCCTACTGCTTTAGCCGCATAACGACTGGCACGTTTGTCATCATTGGCTGCTGATTGACGACGAGCCTTTGCGGTTTTATTTCCCATGTTTGCACTCCTTATAAAAGGGGCTTTCGCCCCTTTTTATTAAATTCCAATAACAGTGTTTACACGCTTCTCTTTGCTACGCAAATTAACACGCCCACGAGACAGGCTATTACATGATGTGCATCTTAGCACTTGGAATGTACTAACCGCTGTTGTGTAAACCTTACCAGGAACAACTTCAAGGTGCTCTTTACCGCAACGAGGACAACGAAGTTTTTCATCGTCATAGAATGCAGATACGTTAGGATGTTGTGGAATCCACGCACGAAGTTTGATGTAAAGATCTCTAAGAGAAACAACATCACCATCGTTGTATGTTTGCATACGGAAGAAGGCGTGTCTGTCTCCTTCACAACATGCTTTCCACAAAGGAAAACCTTCATTATCAAGTTTAAAGTTTTCTGTATCAAAATACAAACACATTTCTTTAAGCGCATTAGAAGGTAGTGCAAACTGCTTCTTAGCTGCCTTGAGTGTATCAATCACAACATAGTGTGATGGTGGCTCCATACCGTGAAAAGCAAAACGTTGGTTAATATAAGCCTTATCAAACTTAATACCGTTGTGTGCGATCACAATATCTGCATCGTCAAGCAAGTGCCACAGATCTTGACATAATTCCCAATCATCTGTATGATCTATGTCAAACAGAGGATAATTGCTAAGGTTCTTACCTTCTACTTCTCCTGTTTCTAAATCAGCAGATGAATAGGAAAGCAAGTAACCTCGACGAATAACTTGTTCAGGTGCAATAAAGGCTTTGAAACGTGAGAAGCTATACACAATCTCCGGTGCTGTCTCTACGTCAATAATTTTAATTACTGGCCCACCTTTATCTTGCGGAGCACCGCGATGTGGTGAATTTACACGAGCTAAGTAATCATTTACTGTGCTCTTCTTAGTAGAACTTCCCAACACCTCTTGTGCAATCTTACGCGAAGAATAACCTTGTGCTTTCATAGATACAATCAAGGCTTTCTGTTCGTCTGTTAATTTACTCAATGTTCCTCCTGCTCTGAAATATATGCTTGTAGCATACTTTCAAAAGTTGTTTCATCATTCGCCCAACGTTTCATATATACCAACTGAAAAATTGTCTCTATCCATTCATCAGTTGTCATCTCTACTTCTTCACCATCCCAAGAAGTAAATTTAACGCCATCTGGGAACCATTCATAATACTGATCTTTAACTGTCTGAAAAAGTTCAGCCTGTGTTTTACATTTGGAAATAAGATTAAAGCAAGTAATATCTCCAAACTTAACATCGAAATCTTGGTAAGGTCGAATACTATCTGTCTTATCGCCCATTAGCATTTGATAAGCTAACCAGTAACTACCCCAACCCTTAATTTCTTTTTCTTACCTTTTTCTACGATCCAGATATCACCGATAGATTCATCAATCAGAATAATACAAGGATTTTTATAAACACCATCCTCTTTATAAAAGTTAAAGAGTAAACTTGGTGTGTGCAAGCTATCTTTGTCGATAGATGCTACAATATGAGAAAACTTACCAGTTTCCTTGTAGGCTTTATACCCTGCATATCCATAGATTTCTAAAGCATCATCTGCCTCAATACCAGTAACAACGTCACCGTTATGTTTTTCAACTAGATAATCTTTAGTATCTGATAAATGGATTGGTCTTAAATCTGATCGTTCTGATTTATATTCTTTTGGCATTTTGAAAGAATGCCGGAAGGTTTTTCCTACCCCGATGACACCGCAATACTTTTGAAGTTTTAGGTGATCCATCATCTGGGTTATTTTTGTCTTTGCAGCTTGAAACGTAAAAGAAATATTATCTGGGACTATTTGAACATCTTTTATTTCAAAATCTTCTCTAGAGAACAACTTCTTACCAGCAGCTTCGCGTTGCGCGTTAAGTGCTCCTAACCATCCTCCAATATTTTTTGAAGATTTACCCCAAAAATCTGTTCTTGTTTCAAACTCTTTTACATTACCGGAAGCCTTGTGTACAGCGTGGATTTTTCTTTGTTCTAAAGCTGAAGACGCTTGGAACGCCACTTGATCGTAGTCTATTGCAAGAATTGTGTTCTCGTCAACATATTTGTGCAGGTCTTCCGGTTGGATTAAAATGTAACCGCTAATATTACCTCCTATTCATCATCTGAACTCTCTGTTGAGAATGTTCGTGTGTAGGGACACTGACGACTTGCAGAAACCTCTATAACCTTGTCGTACATACCGTTAGAGTAAAAACAGTATTTTGTACTTCCAGAAACTTGTTCTCCAGAATTAATTAAAGTTATTTGACCAGCATAAGAATAAGAACTGATTACTAAAAGTAAACCGACAAGAAGTTTTTTCATGGTGTGTCTCCTTAAAAGCCCACCTAACTGAGTAGGTAGGCATATTAACACATATTAAATTAGTAAGTCAAGTATTATTTTTGAATAGTTGACTTGATAAGGTCTTGCATAATACCACGGATTTCATTAAAGCACAGAAGGACAGATGCTTCAAAAGATCCTTCTTCATCATTAAAGTATTTAGGGAATTTAATACCACTCAACTTAAATTCTTTATCAACAATAAAGTTAACGAAGCCGTCATATTCCAGACCAATGGCAACAACGTGCTTACCATCTTCCATAAGTTCTACTGCACGAGATTCATAAAGGGACTCTTTACTCCATACAACCACACCTTCCGAATCTTCAAGTTTAATATAATTACCAAGGGTCAGTCGTTCAGCCTCATGTTCTTCTAAGATGGTATCAAAACCTTTAATAATGGCTTCTTCGTGTACACTAAACGGCAGAACTGGGAAAGTACCCAACACCTCACGAAGAAATACAGCAATATCTTCACTAATTTTCTTAGAACCATTAAGAACATAGGTAATACTGTTTTCAGTGTCTACAACAACATAGTTATAGAAATCATCTGCCTCTGTTTCTGGGAGCAGAGAAAATACGATATCAGCCTCAATTGCTTTTTTACTTTCTTTGTCCAAGAAGAATTCTTTAGTAGGATTTGCAGAAATAAACTCTTGTTCCATTTCCTGGAGTTTTTCATTAAGAATGCGTTTAACTTTCTTCTTGTTAACTTTCTTAACAGACTGCCCTACTTTAATAACCTCTAAACCAGAGAACACTTTTACATAGGAACCATCATCTTCAAAACGAACAAGACCAATGGTATGTGCTTGTTGCCCCTGTGCCACAACAAAATCCAGCGGTTTGTCTGTTACTGTGTTCAGTGCTGAAATAGACAGACCATCACCAGAAATCAGGGTTACGCAAGATTTGAAATTTTTAGCAAACATAGTTTTCTCCTCAAATAACAACTACAAAATATTTTACACCATCATATTCGACAATATGATCAGGATATTTAAATCCTTTATAAGATTTACCAAACAGACTAACAGCTTCATTAGCTTTGTTTTGCGGATTACTCAACCACTGTTCTTCTGTGTAAAACTTAAATTCTGTTCTCTTACCTTCTTTTTCTAAACCAACAATTTCCTGTGTGATATCTTCAATACCTGCATTCTTCAAGGATTTAATTACCTGACGCAAACCGTGTTTAAAGATATCTTCTGCTGTTAACATAATACCTCCAATAAGCCCCCGAAGGGGCTTTATTTCTTAAGCAATGATTGCTGCGATATTAGGTTTAACAAAGGTAGATGGTTTCATAATTTTACCTTTGTCATCAAAGAATACGTATACCTTTTGAACTTCGTTATATACAGCATGTACCCCAGTATAAGAACCTTCTGCACGATCTTTGCTTCGCATCTCGATAGCATCACACTCTTTTTCAAGAGCTTCAACAATATCCTTAGTTTCCCAAATAGCCAGGAGTTGCTTCTTGGTCGGATACTTGGACTCATTGCTATTTAACACTTCACGCATAACCTTCTTCTCGTTATAAACAGAACGTACCAAAGTATCTCGTGCCATACGTGTAAGTGTAAGAGACATTAGGGCAAATTGCAAGTCATTTTCTACCATTTTATCAAATTCAATGATAACATCGTAAATGTTTTCTGCCAGAACATCTCCTGTCGGCATTTCCAGAGCTTTATCAACACCTTCTTTACCAAAGAACATAAATGCCAGGTAGGATGCTACCACAAAAATATCTGCTGCTGCATCAAGTAATTCAACGTGATCATTTTCCTGCGCTGCTGCTTGGAACTCTTTAAGTTCTTCTCGTACAAAAGAAAGTTGAGCTTCAAACATCTCTTGAGTAAATTCTGGAGTTACTCCACCACGTGCCTTAGCATTCCAAGCAACAATTTGATCGGCAGCTTTGATAAAGAAGCTATTGTCCACTTTTACTTGTTTGAAAAAATTCTCGATCATTGTTTCTCCTTATTTAAAATATTGTTCTAACAAAACACTAATGCGAACTACCGATTCGCCCATATACGCCCCAGCACAGAGGAAAACAATAAATCTACAAAAATTGCAGTACCATTTGTCCACTGGAAACGAGCCTAACATTATAATTGCAATAGCAATTAACATCATAAGAACTGTTACTAATACCATATTTACCTCTTACTCTGCTGGTTCCCAAGTGCCTGGGATCATTTCTCGAATACGAACACCAACAGGTTTTGTTGGAATACCTTCATCTGAAAATTCTTCATACTCTATTTCAACGAACTGATTAATCAAGGTAGAAGCATTCTCTGCTTTACGATAATTGATAGTCTCATGAGCATCTTTACGCATTAAGAATTCGACTACTTTACCATTTTCCATCTCACCTGTCAACACTCCATCGCCATTTTTATCACTTTTTGAATTTGTTACTTTAACTTCAAGGGTGTGGCGAGGCTTACGTTTAATAACGTCATAAGAACGTTTATCAAATTCGTAAACTCCGTTAGCATTACGATATACTACACCTTCAGCTTTCTCAAGTAAAGCTTTTTCATAGAAAGCATCAAACTGTTCTTGGTTTTCAATATATTCTGTATGAACTACACAAATAAGCTCATCAAGACCATAATCTTCAACTACTGCCTTAAGAGCAGCAAGAGCATCAACACGCTTTTCAAACGGTAGACCTGGAACTGGAATATCGTATACGTAATAATTCAGCAAAGGTGTATTTGCATTATGCTTCTTCCAAGCACTGTTAATTTGTTGCAGACTAAGGACACCTAACCCAGCAAACACTTCACCATCAAGAGGATGACCAACAACTTCACTAATAAAGTTTGGAATACCTTTCCAATGAGGCGGCAGGTTGTACACTTCCCCAGCTTTTGATAAACACTCCCCTTTCATGTTAATCATAGAACGTAACCCGTTCAGTTTGTATTGTGCATAACCAGGGAACACAACCTTTTCAGGATAATCTTTATAATCCTGGCATTTCATTGGTGTGGAAGGAACGTGGTTTTCAGCTTCTTCTTTTGTTTTATAATAGCCATTCTTTAACTGTTTTGTCCATTTGGCAAAAGCTTCAAGTTCAGCTTGTTCTTCTGGTGTTGTTTCATTGGAACGACCGATGTTTTTTGCTTCTGCTGTATAAGATTTTTCTGTGATTTTTCCACCTACCCTTCCATGAGCTACAGTAACAACTGCACCATCTGTATACACTGTCCACTGTTTAAGTTTTCCTTTTGAATCTTTACCATACAGCGTTTGATTTGTTTGTTGCATTAGTCCTCCCACTTAAAAACTGAAATTTTCAATCTGTTACACACTTCATCCAAATCTGCGTCGAGTAACGTTGTAGATGTTGCCAACATATAATCAATGCTTGTGAAACCTTGCCCTTTGGCATAGTCAAGCATATCTTCATACATATCTTCAAGATCACCGTCATCAAAAGTAGCTAGAAAATCCTCGTCCCCACTACGAACATAAAATGCAGTACTCATTCATCTTCATCCCAAGATTCAAAAACGCAGCAATCATCGGTTTCTATAATACCAACACGTCCGCAGGTATTGCAACTGATTTTATCACCGTAGAATAAATAATTTTTATCACCCTCTGTGTTTACAGTTATGTCATTACTACCACAAGGACAAGTCAGCCAACCAACAACGATATCTTTTTTCATAATCCCTCCTTAAGCGTTCAGTTCGTTGTTGAGTTCGTAAATCTCTTCTTGAAGAGCATCAACCTCTTCCTCCAAACGGGAGATCTCTTCTTTTAGATATACCATTTCTGATTCTTTCTCTTCTAATTCATTTTCAAATTTTACTTTATTCGCCTCATTTTCATAATGCAGTTCAGCGTAATCATCACGCATTTGTTCAATAAGATGAATCAGAGATAAGATATAGTTATCCCCAGTTTCATCTCGCCACTCTTCCCCGTGGCGCAAGATTGTGATTCGTCCAGTGTTTTCATCTAAAATTGTCTCATATTTACGATCATCTGTATAAATCTGCATTATTACTCCTTATTGAAGTTTAAGTGAACCACGAAGACGTTTCTCTTGCTGATCACGAATATATTGTGGAACCTCGTGAATTGAATCATTACCGTGCCTATTTTCAACAACTAAAGAGATAACTTGATAACCAAACTCTTCAGCAAGAGTTAGATAAGGTTTAAGTTCTTTCTCTGTGGTTGAAGTGTTAGAAACAATAATCTTGTTAAGATTAGATGCCATAGCATCACGAACAATACTCTGACACCATGCGTGTGCTTTACCTACATTTTCTGGCTTCCAATCGTAAACACCACTTTCTGTGTAATGATATTGATCTGCCTCACAGATAGGCCAATAACCTTCAGAAATAATTTCTGCTACCGTAGATTTACCAGCACCTGAAACGCCACGTAAAATGATAAGTTGTTTCATTTATCCTCCAAAGAAGTTTTCGATTTTTTTCACGTCGCTCCTGCTGATTTAAAGCAGCCCATTGAGTCTTCGTAAAATTATTTCGAATCCATTCTAACAAAGCGTAATATTCTTCGTCAACAATTTGTTTGGCATTTTTTGGATTATCCCAAATCAGATCCCACTTTTTATCTCCACCGCGCATAAGAAACTTCTTAGTAAGATAGTATGGTGACTTAATCTTTAAGAGTAAGTTAAACGGATAGTTTGTTTCACGAACTACAAACCCTTCGTGTTTACAATGTTTAGACATTTCAACAACATCTGAAAACTTAACCATTGGTATGAACTTCAGGACGCTTAAATTTGGTGACAGAAGCAATTCCATCAAGAGCACCTTCAGGTAACATAAAACTTGTCCCATCAGGGTTTTGAATTCTGGCACCAATTAAGTATGCACCTGGTTCTTCTTCGACAATATGCGGATCAGAAGGATCACAGATTTCAAAAAGGAAAGTTGCTTTTGCACTCTCTGTCCATTTGATGAAGTGTTCTATGTCATCACACTCTGAAACAATATGATTCTTTGCAATACTTGCAAAATCTGATTCAAGGCTTCCTGTTGTAGATACAATAAGTTGACCTTTATATACACCTACAGAGGCCATAAAACCATTTACTTTACGAACCACATCTACAAATTCATCCGCTGGTAGATCTGTGCCATTCTCAAAACGATTAAAAATCTTAGTGAAAGGCCAAATAACAACATTGTCTTCTGAGTCAACAATCAACCCACGACAATCTAGAAGTCGTTTGTCAACGTTCCACAAATTATCCCAGAATACATTGTTTTTGTATTTAAGCACAGCAAGACCAGCATACTCTCCAGATTTAACTTCTTTTTTATGCACTAAACCTTTTGCAATCAGGTCATCACAATTGAACTTAGCCACCTTAATCTCCTTTGATTATCTTATGATGGTCTACAACAACAATATCACGCTTATCCATAATAGAGATGATTTCGTCAAAATGCAAGATTTTCCCGTGTGCATCCCAACCAACATCCAACATCTTCCCATACAAATGATCAGGGAATGATCCGTGAGAGTGTCCGTGTAGCATGATTGATCCATGCCCTTGTTTATTCCAGGCAGCCATAGGGTAATGGCTTAAGACGAAAAACAGCTTCTGATATTTCACTTCGTCATAATAAACCACTTCTCCATACTCTGCAAGCACTTTTCTGTGTTTACTGTAATCATGGTTCCCAACACAGTAAGTAATATCCCCTTGGAGACGGGAAGCAATCTTACGGGTATCTTCTTCAGTCCCGAAACAGAAGTCCCCAAGATGGTACATCTTTACTCCTGGTGTTGTGGCACATTTATTCCATGCTTCGATCAGGGCTTCTGTCATATGCTCCATATCTTCCCACGGGCGATATTCAGGAGCAAATTCTCGGATACGTTTGTGCATAAAATGCAAATCACTTGTAATAAACATTAGTATAATCCCTCGCTGAATAGTTCACTATCGTGACCATTTCTTTCATAGTTAATTTGTTTGGCGTTATCTGCAATGATATAAGCATCTTTGCGACTCCACCAATTATAATACTGATCAATAAACCCTTGATTGTCAGGTAAGCAAAACAGTTTATCAATCAATCCTGCATCTTTTAAAACATTAAGTTGTGCAGATAGTACAGGATTTGCATGCCTAACACAAGGAATAATTAACTCTTCGCCATTGTTGAGAATATACTTATTCGCAGCGCAGACTATAACACGTTGAGCATAGTGATCCTCACCAATCCAGGTAAGAGGTTGGTAACAAATATCATGTTGATTAGTAGCGCACATCAATTTTCTTCATACTCTTCGTCTGTATGTATATCGTAAAAGCAATCTTCAAAAGTTGCAAGTGCTTTTTCTACATCGGGCCAATGGTTAGTGTGTTTGTATATATAAAACCCATCCCCTTCATCTACCCAAATAACATAAAGCATAACACCTCCTTAATAGTTAACACGTTTAATTTCAACACCATAGGATGAAATAAAATTTTCCTTAGCTAACATATATTTACCAGCAGCAGAAGGGTTTGATGTATGGACATAGATAGTTTTAAGAGCATCCCATTCACCCGCATACAACATACATTCTACGTCTAAGAATGCATGATATCCTTCTTGATCTTCTCCAAGATCATTATCGAAGTGTATCTCTGAGATAGTATTGAAATTATCTTCATCTGAAACAAAAGATAACCAATCCTGAAAAGATTTTAACCAAATGGCATCCTCATAACCATAATCTTTAGGATCTCTTAAATCGTCTAACCAAAGAATTTTAGCCACTATCAACCCCCTTCCTGTTTCTCTTCTTTCCAAGTTTTACCATTATCTACCAACTTCTTAGAAACAGCAAATCTTTCTCCATTGATATAAAACAAATAAAGAATAAAGGATTTTCCTATAGTTACAGTATCTACTACTTCTACACGCTTTACACCTTGCATGTATTTGGCTTTACCTGAATAAATAAGAAACATTACTTATTCCTTTTGTTGTTGATCACATCTAAAGCTGTGTAAGGTTTGTTTGTACCGCTGTATTCAAGAATAATTGGTACATATTCATAGACCAACTCAAAAGTACCATACACAGAATCTGCAACTGAAATAAGCATTTCAGTGCCTTCGTCGTTCTTGATTAATGAAAATCTTGCGCCTGGTTTATTGAGCACTTCATATTTCTTACCTGCTGTCAGCAAACCTGAATACCATTCATTTTGCACAACAGACAAACACTTCAGATATGTTTTTCTCATTTCTTTTTGCTCCTTCTTTTAGGCTTCTCGTATAAACCTAACACAGCCGATTCTTTTGCACAAATAGGAACTGACTTCATTCCTCGTTTTTTAGCTTCTGGTAGATTCAAAACCCACCAGCCAAACCAGTACAATTCATCTTCTGTAAAAGGATCTGCCATAGGATCTGCATCACGTTCTTCAAATTTAGCAAGAGCTTCTTCTATCTTTTCTATTGGAGTATCAAAGACAAAAGCCTCTGTGTCAAATTTTTGTTTCTTAGGAGCGGCTTTTGCCGCCCCGTCTTTAGATGCGTGCTTTGTTACGGATCGCTTCTTCGGTGTTTTCGCCATCAACAACCTCCATGCGGTGTAAGAAATCTTGCTGGAATCGCCAATACTGTTGACCAGTCCTTACATCTTCGTAGATCACAACAGGATCAAATACTTTAGATACACCCGCTGGTTTAGGAAAGCCAACTACACGATATAAACCACCTTTGCTAATACAAGAATATGTTACATCAGTTAAAATTTCTTTTTTCATTTTTTAATAAACTCCAAAACAGGTACGTGATCAGCAGTCAAAGTTACACAATTGTAACTTACCTTTTCAACTTCAGAGAATGCTTCAACCCAAAGTAAGAAATTCTCTTTAGCTTCTTCATAATTCAATGTTGACTTAACAACATGGAACTCACCAAGAATTACTCTATAGATTGTTTGCATAGTTTGATTCATTTATTTTTCCTTTGTTTAAAATGTGTTAAACAATCGCAAATGCTCGTGACGCACTTTGTGATCCCACTAATTAACGTCAGCACTATGATTGTTGAGAGTATAGGATACTCCATCGCCCAAGTCAACATGAATCTCAACTCCTAACTGTCTTTCTAATGGTAAACGTTTTGAGAATTGATAATTACAAAGTTTACAGTCTAAGTCAAGCAACTCATGTTCGCTTAAACCTGCAACGATAACTTTGCTTCCCACTGTCCACTCAATACCTTCAAAGTTATCTCTTCTTTTCAAAATGTCAAGTAAGAAGATGATTTGTTGCCATTCCGTAGACAAGTCTTCTTCATAGAACGCAGAACAAAAGGTTTTATCATCGTAGAAAGCATACATTATGCCTCCATCTATTGTTTCACTTCTAACGTAACGTGTGACCCTCATTATTTCCTCCTGTATGGCTCTGTAACGAGCTAATCGCCTTTAAGATATGCAATCACCTTACCTCACAGTAAAACTCGTTACAATCGTTTTTAGGAGGTTTAGGTTGTACTTAAAAATAATCCAAAAAGGTGTTGACAAACGCAAAAAAGTATGCTACCCTAACCCCCGAAAAACGCCGAGCGCAGCGAGGGGGTGTTATCTAATCTTGTGATACATGATCTAACAGACAACTGAGTAGTCTACATATAGCACTATGTTATGTCTATAATACTAACATACATGCTCTATACTAACAATAGATTCTTTATTAATTTTATTATTAATTAAATAATAAATATCTATTGACTTTAGATCTATCTGTATGTAGAGTAGAGAACATAAAGTCCTAACTCAACTAAGGAGATAAACAATGAAAGTTAGTATTCTACATGGTGTTGACTGTTATGTTACTGATGTAGACGTTAAAGTCTTTACATTCTCTGGTGGAGAACAACATGTTCAACTAGACACGAATCTATCAGGTTTCAATCATGCTACAGACAGAATCTTACTCTCTTTAGAAGTAAGATCTGCTAAAGACTTGATGACTTTGGTTATGACTAAGAATGCATTGGACAATATGCTATATCATAAACCATATTGTGTTGATTTGCTCATGTTGTATGTGCCATATGCACGACAAGACAGAGTGTGTGAGCCTGGGGAAGCATTCGGAGTTAAAGCATTTGCTTCTATAATTAACTCATTAAATTTCTCACGTGTTATCGTTGCTGATCCACACAGTGATGTTACTCCAGCAGTGTTTGACAGACTCTGTGTAATACCTCAAGAAGAGATTGCTTACGAAACTTTAAAATGGAAATTACGTATGGAGAATTTTGCTCTTGTTAGCCCTGATGGTGGTGCTCTTAAGAAAATATTTAAATTATCTAAGAAAATGTCTTTAGATGTGTTCTGTGCAGAGAAGGTTAGAGATACCGCAACAGGTGCTATTGTTCGTACAGACATTTCTGTACAGGATTTCAATAAGCGTAACCTGATGATCGTAGATGATATCTGTGATGGTGGTAGAACTTTTATTGAGTTGGCTAAAGTGCTACGTGCTCGTAACGCAGGTAAGATTGAGTTATATGTTACACACGGTATCTTTTCTAAAGGTCTTAAAGAGTTAAGTGAACACTTTGACTGCATTCATTCTCTTAATGTGTGGGAAGATAACATCCAAGAAGATTCCGGTGTTCTTGTTAAGAATCAGTCAGATTTGCAACAACAAATTGTATCTCCATACGTGTGGAATTTTTAAATAATAAGTGTTGACAATAGGGAGTAGGCTTAGTAAGATACTCCCACACTAACAAACAAGGAGACATAACTATGAATATTTTTGCACCTTTTGCTACTGATTGGTATAAACCTGGTCACAAGCAGATGTACAACCAAAATACAAAACTTATTTTCTCTAATTTAACTCCTCGTAATGATAAAAACTTTGCACACTATGCAGATCGTGAAGCACGTGGTGTCATTGTTTTAGGTATTCGTCGAGCAGTAACCGATGCTCTTGTAACTATGTGGGACGGCTTCTTTAAAATGTCTCGTAGTGCAGCAGTAAATAAATTTTATCGTATGTCTAAAAATGCATTAGGTGCTTCTGCTCCTTCTGCTGAGTGTTGGGGAGAATTGCATGATTTAGGTTATCTTCCGCTAGAAGTTCGATCTCTGCCGGAAGGTGTTTTGTGTCCTATTGGTGTTCCTGTGTTTACTGTGCATAATACTTTAGAAAAATTCTTTTGGTTAACTAACTATGTGGAAACACTGTTGTCAGATGAAACTTGGAAGACAATGACTAATGCCACAGCAGCTTTTCAGTATAAGCGTATCGCTATGGCATATGCGATGGCAACGTGTGATAATATTGATCACGTTAACTTCCAGTGTCATGATTTTAGCCTACGTGGTTTAAGTAATATCGAAGATGGTTATAAGAGTGGTATCGCTCACTTGGCATCGTTCACAGGAACAGATAATATTCTGGCTATTGAAACTGTGCATGACTATTATGGTATTGATTATGATCAGTTTGTTGCAGGTTCGATTCCGGCAACAGAACATTCAGTAGCAACGACTAACATTGGAGCTATTGTTGAAGATCTGAAGAAACATTTCCCACATCTTAAAGATGATGTAGATGGGCTTCGTTATGTAGCAGAAAAAGAGTTTCTTCGTCGTTATATCGAAGAAATTGTTCCAGAAGGTTTTTGTTCATATGTAGCAGACTCTTATGACTATTGGGCTGTATTGACTCGCATTCTGGTAGAATTGAAAGATTCCATTATGTCACGAAATGGTCGTCTTGTTATTCGTCCAGATTCAGGAGATCCGGTTAAAGTTGTTGCAGGATACAATGTTGAATCTTTTGATAACTATGAAGACCTTTTAAATAATGGTATTGCGACAGCCACTGAAGTAGTCCATTTGGCTGATGTTAATAAGTATTACAATGTTCTTCAGGATTGTAGCGTTGCTGATTGTATTGATGAAACTTATGAGATTCCTTATTGTGAAGCCGTAGGTTCTATTCAAATCCTTTGGGAAGTGTTTGGTGGTACTATCAACCGAAAAGGTTACAAAGTTCTTGATCAGCATATCGGTATGATTTATGGCGATTCTATTACTGTTGAACGAGAACACGAAATTTTACGCCGACTGAAGAAGAAAGGTTTTGCAGCTTCCAATATTGTATTTGGTGTTGGTAGTTATACCTATCAGTTCAATACACGAGATACTTTTGGTTTTGCTGTTAAAGCAACAGGTAGTATCATCGGTGAACACGAGATTTTGGTAAGTAAAGAGCCTAAAACTGATCCTGGTAAACGCTCTGCAAAAGGTTTTATTAAGGTTGTTAAGGATGCCAACGGTAATCTCTCTCTTGTAGATAATCTTTCTTTTAAAGATATCCAGGATGAAGACAATGAATTACAAGTTATCTTCAAGGATGGTAAGGTTATTACACCACAAGTAGAAGGACGTGATGAAACATTTACTGATATCCGCAACCGTGTTGATGTAGAGGTTCTTCGTACTATGGGAACCATCCAGGTTGACTAAATAAAAACTTCGTGATAAGATTAAGGTAAGGAGAGCCTACAACTGCCCTGGATGGGCTTCACGAAGGATTTATGAAACAACATAATTTTTATTTTCGTTGCCGAGCCTGTAACAGACACTTGACTAATCACTCCCGTAGAGACAGGAATGGTAATATTCAAGAGTCGGATCTATGCTCGATTTGTACAAGTTTGGCATTCGATGACAGTCCCGAAAGGGTTTATCAACATCAAAGTGTAACTGATCTTCTTCTAAATTACACAGCACCAGAGGAGGAATTAGATTTCACATAATTAAGGAAACAGTATGTCTACAGAAATTATTTTTGGCTTATCTGTTTTTATTGCTATTGTATCTTTTGTATGCGGTTATACACTAGGTTACAGATCAAGAAAAAAATATTGTAAAAACTAGTTGACAACATAGCTAGTTATTTGCTAAGATAAGCCCAAGTTAAACAAAAAGGAGAAAACTATGACAGAACGTATTTATGGTAAAGAATTGATTGAGAAGCACGTATTGATTGATAATAAAGGTGGAGCAATCTTTATTTTTGAACCTGAATCAGTTCTTACTGAAAACGAAAATGGTAGCGTTAGCCTTAAAACAGAAAGTTTGGTAATTGACTTCCTTGCTCTTCTGGATGAAATGGGGCTTCCTCACGAAGAAGAGGCAGCTATTGCTTTGATTACAGTTCTTCTGGAGAAACGCGAAGCTGGTGAAATGACCCAGTATGCTTAATATTCAAGGTTCCATAGCTCACTGACGAGAGCGCACACCTCATAAGTGTCGAGGGCAGGGATTGTAACCCTGGGGAACCACCATTTAAAAGGAGGTGCTATGCATCTCCTATATGCAAGTGTGGTGGAATTGGTGATACACATTGTGCTTAAAACGCAACGCTTAAATGATTGAGGGTTCGAATCCCTCCACTTGCACCAACCTAGGCTTCAATTTAAGTAATAATTTTTAGTAAAAACATCTTGACATTCACTTAGTTTTTTGTTATAGTTACTGTGAAAACGGGGTGTATCTCACCTGACTTCTAATCAGGCGTTAACCGAGTAATTGGAGTATGCAGGTTCGAATCCTGTCACCCCGACCAAAAAGTTTTAAAAACTACTTGACAAGCAAGATAGTTTTATGTTAGATTTAAAGTATGATAACGGGAAGGTAGGGCGCAGCGGTGCGCAACCAGGTTTGAACCCTGGCCCATTGTAGCGATACGGTGATGGTTCGACTCCATTATCTTCCTCCAAATTCAACTAGGAGCTTTATGAATTATAAAACTATTGGACAGGTTGTTACCGGAGTTAAGATTGTAAATAATAAAGTTGTTTATGAGTATTCTAATCTTCAACAATCTGAAGATGGTAAGAATATTCGTATGGTAAAAGCAGAACAAAAAGATTCCGGTTGTTTTGAATAATTAAGAACGGTAGATTGGTGAAATGGTAGCCACAACAGTTTGCTAAACTGTCGTCGGAAACGGCGTGTAGGTTCAAGTCCTACATCTACCGCCAAGTTATCTTTAATGTAGCTTGTAATCTTACTTTAATAGAGTAAACTTTCGGCAGATGGCCTCCACCATCTTACCGATACCCCAATACTTCATAGCTAAGTGCCGCAAACACTGGCTATTTTAAAGATAATTTTATACATCGTTAGCTTAGTTGGTAGAGCAAGGGGCTTTTAACTCCAAGGTCGCAGGTTCGAGTCCTGCCGCACTGACCAAATTTGCAGAGATAGCTGAGACGGATTAGTGCTACCCTGAAAAGGTAGAAAGGATGGATCGTTACCATCTCTCTGCACCAAATAACACCATCCAAGGAGAATACTTGGTTAACTGTCAATAGCACATTGAGGCTTCTTACAGTGGTGTACTTATTATGGCTAAGTGGTGGAATGGTATACACGATACGCTTAGAACGTATTGCCCCAAGGGATTGTGAGTTCGAGTCTCACCTTAGCTACCATATCTAAGAGATATCATAGGGTTTGCAACGGATATCTACCGTCCTGTTAAGGATACCACGCCAAGACGGGTTATAAAGGGTTAGCCATTGATAGTGTGAAGCTGGCGTTTCGAGTGCTTTCATAAGGCATTGCGAGAAGAGTTCGATTCTCTTACTATCAACCAAATTACTACAGATTGCGCGGGATAGAGGAGTCTGGTCGTCCTCGCCAGTTTCATATGCTGGAGATCATCGGTTCAAATCCGATTCCCGCCTCCACTAAATACCTCCCTTCTGGTGTAATGATTAAATTACATTGACACTTCAAGGAACTCATAGCCGGGTAGATTTAAAAGAGTATGGTACTCAATATGGCTCCAAACCATAGATCAAGGGGTTCGATTCCTCACCTTGCTGCCAATTATTGTGGTATCGTACAGATGGTTAGTACACTCGACCGATAATCGAGAAACAACGGTTCGACTCCGTTTACCACGACCAAACTCCGTGCCAGCGGTGTCTTCGAAGAACAAGCCTAGTTCCTTCTGAGATGGAGGGGTGCGACTCCTTAACGCACATACTACTACTAAATACTTATCAGGAGATATTATGTATACTTTAAAAGTAATTCGCAAGTTTCCTCAAGAAGAGGAAGTAAGAATTTATAACACTGTACCATTCGTAGTAAATGAAGAAGAATTCTTTTATTGCTTAGAAGATGAAGTGATTATTCAATATCATTGGGAAGGTTATGACAGACCAGATGGTGTTGTAGCTTCTGTGATTGCTGGTGAAAGAGTGTTATTCATTCACAAAACTGAATCAGCATACTTAATGAATGATAAAGGACAAACTGTTAAAGTAATTAACAGACCATAAAGAATTTTATAAAAGCCTCCTTTTTGGAGGTTTTTTATTATCTATAAAATAAAGATCTTTACAAAACGTGTAAAATATGTTATCCTTAAGTAAGGAGGTGCATATTATGCCTAAATTGAAAAGAGGTCGAGGTAGACCTACAGCCGAAATGCAACAGATTTATGCTATGGATGCTGCACAGGCGCAAGTAAAAGAAATTTTTGCTGGTCGTTATTTAGATGCTATGCGTTACATTGCAGATCTTGTTGTAGATGAAAAGGCTTCTGCTAATATTAAGTTGACTGCTTCTAAGATCATCAAAGAACAAGTAGAAGAATGGCTGGAAGAACATTATGAATCTATGGAAGAAGAAGATATTCTTCCAGAAAATTCTCCCCCTCAAAAAATCGTTATCTAATTCTCCTCTCTTGGGAACTTTGTTCCCCCTCTCCTTGTTAATTAACACCCCTTTCCGAAAGGTTAGGGGGTTTTTATTTATACCTATTGCTTTTATATATGTTTTTATGATATGATTAATACAGGAGGACTATAAAATGAGAAACTATGTAGCTAAACACGATTTCAATAGGGCTTCTTATCACAGAGATAAGAAGAACAGTTATTCGCGTAAATGGGATCTGGAGGAAGAGTTAGATTATGATTACAGAAGAACAATGGAAGGAGATTTTGGAGAATGCACAACCGATGGTAGTGAAGAAGATAGTTAATAATTCACCAAGTCTCCCTAAAGTAAAATTTAAAGATGATGATACTGACTATGTTAATAAACCTACTGAAGAATAAATGGGTTAGGTATTTTGTTCTTATTATAGCACTGTTTGGTGGTTTGTATGTTGGTTTAAACAAATTACACGATGATGTGTATGCACAAGGCTACAACGCAGGTGTTGCTAAACAAGAACAAATATTACAACAAAACCAAATTAAAGCAAAACAGCAATTCGATATCTTACAAGCAAAAGCAGATTCAGAAAGATCTAAGCTGAATGAAAAAATTCATTCATTAACGAAAGAAAGAAATAACCTTCTTACACAACTGGATAAGAAGAGTAATAACATAACACAAGAGAGAATAGATTATGCGAAAACATCTTCTGGCACTATGTCTTGTTTTAGCCCTAATGATGACGGGTTGCGCATCATCAACAACAGCTTCCCAGCCTCTGCTGATTGAGCAGTGTAAAGCTGTAGCCATAGAAAAGGTTAAAGGTCCAGATTCGGACTTGATGGATAAAGTATCGACACCTGTGCCATACACTAAAAATCAAATTGACAAAAGGGGTTAGTAGATCTGAAGTTGTTAACAACCAAACTCAAAACAATGCTCTTTGGGAGCAAGATAGACGAAAGGTTCTAGGTTTACAAACATATATTAAAACACTGCAAGAAAAAGGTATTATTGCTGAATAAGGAGGGAATGTGGCAAAGAAAAAGGCAGCAGGTAGTTTAGCTGGAGTAGATATTGAAGTAAAGGCTCAACCAGGTAAACAGACTCTTGCAATGGATTTAATGCCAGAAGTTATGATTTATGGTGGTGCCGCTGGATGTGTTTCTGCTGAAACGGAATATCTTACAAAAGATGGTTGGAGGCAGATTAGTGAATATTCGGGAGAGGATATTTACCAATACAATCCTAAGAATAAGCGTTTAGAATTGGTAACACCTTATTTTGTAGAATACGATTTAAATGGAGATAATCTATACAGAATAACAAATGGTGTAGGATTGTTCCAAGAACTTAGTATGGAACACCGTTTTGTATTCTATAAGAAAAAGAAATCAAAGAAACATTTCGAGATTCTTGTAGGAGATCTTATTGCATTACAGCAAATAGGAAAACCCCTGCAAGGTTATGTAGAAAATCCATTCGGTAAACGTGTTCCTTTTAACATACCTGGTAAAAAGAGCACTTACTTAAAAATACACGAGGTTATTTCAACAGATGATAAGAAATATTGTTTTGAGACTCCAAGCAGCTATATTGTCTTTAGACGTGGCGATCACTGCTTCGTTACTGGGAATAGCGGCAAGTCTCGTCTGCTATTGCTGAAAGCTTTAAAATACGCCTACAAAGACCCTTTGTTTGGTGGAATACTTTTCCGTAAGAACACCACTGCTCACCGTAAACCAGGTGGTCTGTTTACAGAAGCAAAACGTTTGTATCTTCCTTTACAACCGCACGTAAAAGAAAGTACAATGGATATCATTTTTGAAGCCACTGGTGGTGGAACCCTCAAATTTGACCATTTGGAAAATGATAATGTAACAGCAGAAACAAACCATCAGGGTACACAGTATTCAATGGTAGGTTTTGACGAGTTAACCCACTTCACACAATATGAAATGCTCTATCTTCTGGGACGTATGCGTTCAGAGTCAGAAACAAGTTTCATGTTGTGCACATGTAACCCTGACGCAGATAGTTGGGTTTTGAACTGGGTGTTACCTTATCTTGATGAGGGTGGTTATCCTAGAGAAGATATGTGTGGTAAACAAAAATATTTCATCATTGTTAACGATGAACCTGTTTTTGCTGACACACCTGAAGAACTGAAAGAAAAATATCCAGAAAACTGTTTCATGGAAAACCCTAATACAGGGGAGACAGTTGTTATTGAACCACAAACTTTCGTATTTATTGGTGGGACAATATTTGATAACCCAGAACTCATTAGGCTTAACCCTAATTACTTAGCACAGCTTAAATCACAAACAGCGATCAAAAGAGCACAGCTTCTGGATGGTTGTTGGTTTGCACGTATCCAGAAAGAATCTTTCTTTCAACGTGAATGGTTACATAAAATATCTTATAAAGATGTTCCTAACAATCTTAAACTAATGCGAGCATGGGATAAAGCTGTTTCAGTCCCTACAGAAACTTACCGTTATCCAGACTATACAACATCTGTCAAAATGGGTAAAGATCAAGATGGTAATATCTACATCTTTGGCGATTATGATTATGATGCTGTGGATGAGAAAAGTAAAATTTTCGGAAGGTTTCGAAGACTACCTGGGGAAAGGGATAACCTGATTCTAAATCAATGTAAGATTGATGGACCAGAAGTTACAGTAGTGCTTCCTAAAGACCCATCTGGTGCTGGGACAATAGAATACACAGAGTCTGCAAAGAAACTTATTCTAGAGGGTTTTGTTGTTAAACCAGATGCTATGCCAGGTAACAAGAAAAAGCTTCAGCGTTTTATGCCATTTAGTAGTGCTTGTCAAAATGGTTTTGTTTATATTGTAGAAGAATCTTTACCCTAACAAAGAAACTCTTGATCATTTCTATAAAGAGATGGAGTCGTTTAATGGAGAAAGATCTACAGCAAACATTAAAAGATGATATTCCAGATGCTGCTGCATCTTGCTTTAATACTTTGTCAAAAGAACAGATGTTTAAAGCAGTAGCAATACCTTCTGCAACAAATGCATTAACAGGGTATGGTAAGATGGGTGGAAGATCAAGAAACTCTTTATCTTCTCCATACAGTATCCGAGGAAGATAAATCTTGACAAAAGTCACTTTAAAGTGTATTATAACTAGATAGGTGAGGTTGTATATAATACAGCCTTGCCTTAACGATTTTATACCTGACTGGAGGAACAAGTGTCAACAGGAAAAAGAACGTACACTAAAAAGTCAGAATACTGGGACAAAAGTGCTGCAAATAAAGCTGCTCTCTCTCCAACAAAAGAGGCAGAGAAAGAGAAAACGTTACTCCTGTCACCTGAAATAGGAACGATCGGATTAAACTCAATCAAAGCATTTACGAATTTCATGCAACCTTATGAGACTCGTTTCCCAGAATGTATTCGCACTTTTAAAGAGATGGGTGAAGACCCTGATGTAGCTACTGCTCTTGACGCTACATATATCTTTGTAGATAGAGCATTCTTTGATTTCAAGATAAAATACAATGTAAACTCGGCAAAGTCAAGAAAAGCTGCTAAGTTTATTGATTACATGTTACGCAATATGCAAGCCCCTCTACGTCAATATGTTAGATCACTTTTGACATATAAGCAATATGGTTTTGCATTTGCAGAGAAAGTTTATGAGTTGGATGAAGATCCTAAAAGTCCTTACTTTGGGTATTGGCGATTAACCAAACTGGCTTTTAGACCACAAGACACTCTTCACATGGCTCAACCTTTTACATATTCGGCAGACGGACGTTCTATTCTATCTGTTAACCAGAATATCACCAATACGATGTTAGCTCCAGGCAATACAACTTTAGAAACTGGTATTAAAGAAATTCCTTTCAGTAAAGTTTTATTTGTTGGTAGCAACATTACAGAGAATAACCCACTAGGAGTTAGTCCGCTTTTAGCTGTATATCGTAGCTGGCGTGAAAAATCTCTTATTCAGGAATTTGAGGTTATTGGGGTATCTAAAGATTTAGGTGGTATGCCAGTTCTTAAGGTTCCAAGTGACATTCTAAACAGGGCATCTTTAGATCCTGCTGGGGATGAAGCACAATCTCTTCGAGTTCTCCAAGCCAACATCGCTAACCTGCACTCTGGTGAGCAAGCCTATATGGTATTGCCTTCAGACGTTTATGAAGGCACAGTGATGCGTCAATACGATCTTGTATTCCAAGGTGTTGATGGCACGGGTAAACAGTTTGACACTCAAGCACTAATCAAACAACGCAAGCTAGATATTTATAACCGCTTTGGTGCGGGTGTGTTGATTATGGGTGATGGTGATGCAGGAAGTTTTGCGCTTTCTGACAACAAACAAACACTATTGTCTCATTTTATTGAGCGAGATGTAGATATTGTTGTAGAAGCTATAAACTCTCAACTGATCCCTCAAACACTACGACTAAACAATATCTTCCTTTCTGATGAAGATATGCCTAAGTTTGTCAGTGGTGAAATGGGTGATCCTGATATTGAAGTAAATGCTAAAGCTATTCAGCAGTTGGTAGCCTCTGGTGCAATACCTTTAACCCCAGAAGTTATTAACGAGTTCCTTGAAAAAATTGGTTTTGAATATCGTATCCCTGACGATATTGTTGCCAATAAAGAGAAATTCTTTGAATTCATGGATAACTATATGCCTGACAAAACTTCACGATCAGGAGATGGTTTAGCTACAGCGGGAACTGGAACGTCTGATACTGTTTCTGCTTTAGATCCTTCAGCACAAAACCTGTCGAATTAAAAATATTTAATATTTTTTAATTTTTCTATTGACAAAACAACAAATATCCTGTAGACTAAGATTTATGGGATATCTGTTTTTAAGAGGTTTCAAATGGAACTCAATAAAGATACACTGTGGGAACTCTTCAAAACCTTCGCTGGTTTTAAAGAGAATTCTGAATCCCAACAAGATTCTATACCATCTCAAAAACCTGAAACTCTAGTCAAACAAAATAAATTTGATGAAGAAAAGATGCAGGTTATTGAGGTCTTGTATTGTCCACCTGAAGAAGACGATCTCCATGGAGAGCGCATGTCTGATTTGGAAATCAGGAAGATGGTTGACAACTTCAATGAGAATATTACCAACATTAGTGGTAATCTTGGTCACATGAAGAACACCGATAAGTTTTCTCCAATTAAAGCTTGGGTAAATGAAGTCGATTGTTACATTGGTGACGAACTCGTTGTGGAAGGAACTCCCCTCGTTAAAATCCAATTCAACGACCCTGAATTATATCAAGCTCGTAAAGACGGCGTTCTTAAAGGTTTGAGTATAGGCGCAATGGGCGTTAAAGTCAAGAAGGACTAATCGTGGCAAATACATATTTAACTAACGTAGACTTTTCTGGAAAAGCTACGGAAGAGTCACTAGGTGCTCATATTGCTTACACTTTTGATTTTCAAGGTGGAGCGGCATCTGGTTACAATACCCCCCTTTTATTTAAGTCAGACGGATCTCCAGACATAACTTTTGAAAAGTTAGAAGCTCTCACTAAAATGGGAGAAGATGTTACAGAGTTACGTAAAAGCTATATTCAACAAGTGATGGATCGCATTTCTGAAAAAGTGCGTGAAAAATTTGAAGCTGGTTGGGATTGGGTTTACGTTATTGATGCTGACTTCGATGCGAACGTTGCAATTTTCTGTTCAGATAACGGTATGTTCTCTGTTGGCTTTAAAGTTGACGGACTGAATGTTGAAGTTGAAGAGGTTGCTAAACCTGTTGTTCGTGTTACTGATTATCAAGTTGTTGATGGTGATGTAATGATCTCCATTGATTTCTTTGAGGACGTTTTAGACGATGCTTTGAGTAATCTCGTTAAGAGTTCCTTGAAACAAAGTCAAGTTAAAGATTATTTAGTGAAAGCTCACGCTAAAGCTAATACAAACTCTGTGGATGCAGAGGCTAACCCCGCAGGTGATAAATCTGCAAACACAACTGGAATCAATAAAGGAGAAACCCCTTTGGAAAATATCAACAAAGAAGAATTCCTGAAATCTGCTGAATTCCAAGAACTGATGAAAGCACAGATCGCTGAAGCTGTAGAAAAAGCAGCCGCAGATGCACGTGCAGCCGCAGAACTTGAAGCACAGGAAAAAATCGCTAAGGCAGAACAGGAAGCAGAAGAACTTCGTAAAGCTGAACAAGCTCGTATCGAAGAAGAATATACAACTGTTGTTAAATCCTATTCTTTCGTAGAAGAAGACAAAGTTGAAGCTCTCGTTAAATATCTGGTAGACAATAAAGATATCGCTGAAACTATCGTCAAAGCATTCGAAAAAGCACGTGCAGAAGTGGACGCAGTTAAGAAAGAATTTGGAACAGAACGTGGTGTTGACGTGATCAATACTCAACCTGTAGCTAAATCTTCTTCTGAACTGATTAGTCAGAAAGCTGCTGAACTTAAAAAAGCCCAGAAACAATAATCTTAGGAGATTAAATTAAATGGCTAAAGGAATTACTTTATCTAACTCTCGCCAGGAATTCGGACACCTGGTTCTGGGTGGAGTGTTTAGCTCTGACCTTGGACACTGTGTACGTGAAGTTAACCTGGTTAAAACAGCAACCATGAAAATTGGTTCTATCCTGAAAGCTGACAACACTGAAGCTGCTAAAGCTGAAGCTGCCGATGCTGCTAAAGTTCTGATTTGGACTGATGCTCTGTTCGGTATTGACGATGTAGCAGTAGGTGACACTTTCACCGCAGTTGTTGGCGTACGTGATCTTACTCTGAACCGCTTTGCAGTATACTACAAAGATGGCTCCCTGGTAGATGACGCTGGCGTAGCAGCACTGGAAACACATGATCTGAAACTGACCGAAAAAGTCGTTTTCACTTCTTAATTTTAATAGGAGATTAATATAATGCCAGCAGTAATTTTAGATCAGGTTGTAGATTTCAGCCCTATGATCGAACTTCAGGATTCCCCTGATACACTGATTGCCAGCCTGAATCTGTTCAGTGTTGACTATCATTCAACTACCGCTATTGAAATCGGTAAGAAAAAGCTGAAGATGCTCTGATCTCCGCTCGTGAGCGTGGTGGTGAGCGTAACTTCCTGACCATGAAAAATCCAGAACTGAAAGCGTTCCGCATTCCGTTCTTCCCTCTGGATAAAAACATCAAAGCTCAAGATATTCAATCTTTCCGTAGCTTTGCAATGGCAGGAATCAATGACTCTCTGCGCACAGACGCTGAAGTTGTTAACCGCTATATGTCCCAGATTCTGCGTGACGTAGCAAAAACCAAAGAGAAAATCTTTGCAGAAGCAGTTATGGGTCGTGCCTATAACGGCGTAGGTGGTGCAGCTAACTCTGCATACAACTGGTATACCGAATGGGGCGCTACCCAGAAATCTGTTGCTGTAGACTTTGCTTCTACCACTGTTTCTCCAGCAGCCACTATCGAACAAGAAGCTCGTGCTTACATCATCGATACTAAACAAGATGGCTCTACCGCTACCCGTATCGTAGCTCTGTGTTCTCGTGAGTTTTTCGCATCTCTGGTTAACTCTCCATTTGTTCGCCAGGCATATCAGTATTTCCAGGGAACTCCTAACCTTCTGCGTGACCGCCTTAGCGGTAACATGGATGTTCAGGTGTTCGAATGGAACGGTGTAACTTACATTGAAGATATCCACGGTAACATCCCTGCTGGTGAAGCATATGTTCTGCCTATGGGTATCGAAGGTATGTTCCAGGCGCACTACGCTCCTGCGGATACTCCAGAACTGGCTAACACCCAAGCTCGTGAACTGTATACCTTCATGATCAGCCAGCACCGCACTATTCAGCTTCAGTCTGAATTCTCGCTGCTCGCAGTTAACACCCGTCCAGAACTGGTAGTTAAACTGACTACGGCTTAATAGAACTCTGTTAATATTAGAGGCTCGTCCGTGATGGGCGAGCCTTTTCTGTTTACAATAAAAGTTTACAATGAGGAGATTGATATGTCAAACCCAGAATTGAAACGTTACTTTAGTTATCACGAAATGATTCGTGATTTCGAATCGCTTTCACCACTGATTGATGCTGATAAAACATTAGTATCTGCGCCACCAATGTCTTTCTATCTGAAAGATGGTCGTATTGCATTAGGTGGAAACTTCATTCACTTCCTCACACGTTTGAGAGAAGAAACAGGTATTCTTGTGCATCCTTTTGCAAGTGAAGAACACATGGGTTACTATCTTGTAAGTTACGAAGACTATGCACCTGTAAAAATCAAAGAAGAAGTTTTAAAAGTAGAAGCGGTAGACACTCCAGCTAAAAAACGTTCCCTTCGTAAAAAATAAGGTGGGCTTATGCTGAATGCGGTAGAGTTGGCACCACTGATCCGAATTCTTGTTTATAACCCTTCTCAAGAAGTATTGCCAGATGCAATGCTGATTCAGATCATCCAAACTTGGATTGATATTATAGGGAATGAAGATAAGGATAAGTGTGCAGTATTGTGGAACAGCTTGATTTCTGTTTTAGAGTATTTATGGAACAACGATGTTCTTAACAACAGTACTCAAACAGGAGGAGCTATGTCCCGCAGAGAAAAGATGGGTGAAGTCGAAGTTGAAGTTAAATTTAACAACGGTCAAGTCACTTATAAATCTCCGTGGGAAGATATCTATCATAACTATTTAAATGGTCTTATGGTCATCCCTGGGTGCACGGCAGGACGAGGAGCAACCAGTAAAATTCTTATTGGTGGTGTTGATGCTCGTGAGATTGATCGAGTAAACAGTGATCCTAACTCTGTAAATGGTCTTGGTAATGTTGCAAGTGTTGATCGTAATACACGCAACGTTAATTATTTGCGAAATTACGGACCTGTTTCTTTTTATCGTAGGGACAAATAATGGAAAGTGAGATCTTACCAGGTGACGATACAGATTGGGAAACCATTATCAAAAAGATGATGGACCTTGAACAAGTTCAAATCGAAGCTGGTTTTTTAACAAACAAAAGGCATCCTGAATCAGATCTCACTATTCCTGCAATAGCAGCTATTCAACAATATGGTAATGAAACAAATAACATACCTGCTCGCCCTTTTATAACAGATGGTGCTGTTATCTCACAGAACAATATCGCTAAAAAGATGAAGCAGGTGTTTGCAAATTACTTAATGAATAATGTTGGGTTAGCTGTTTTTGAGCCTATAGCGAGAGCCTCTAGAGAAGGAATAGCTCAAGCGATTGCAATGCAACGTTATCGTCCTTTATCTCCTGTGACAATTAAGATACGACAAGATAAAGGCAACTATTCTAATCATATCTTAATAGATACGGCACACATGATAAATGCAATCGAAACAAAAATCACAAAAAGCAAGTCTAAAAAATAACTTGCATAAACTTTGTTTTTGATGTATACTAAAAAGGAGATACAAGTGTTACTAGATCAATTTACTCTCCTTGATCTAACTGAATACCAAGGTCGTAGACGAGTCTACAAAGAGGCCGTTGGTTCAGTTATTGCTAACTTAGAAAGTAGTGTAGAATATGAACCATTTACTATTGAAGCTGCAAGCTTACAACCGATATCTGGTAAAACACTGAATGCACTACCTGAAGGTTACAGATCTAAGGCTCAATATAGTTTCTGGACTAAAACAGAAATGAAGGGGTTACAACAAGGAACAGAACAGTTATCAGATCAGATATTGATAGATGGTAAATGGTATTCTGTTTATTCCCTTAAAGATTGGACCAGAACATCTTTCTTAGTCCATCATCACTGTGTTGCAATATTAGACGATCAAAACAACTCCTGGTCTTATGGAACAGAAGGAGGAAATTTTGGCTAATATTTACCAACAAATAGAAGCATACGAAAATGCCATCTACTTAAATATAGGTGGCTTCCTTCAAGAATTAGTGGGGTTGCCAGTCTATGTTATGGATAAGCCATTCATTAAACCGGATACTCCTTACCTAGCACTACGTATTATCACTTCCAACGATTCTGGAGGTTGGTCTTACCGAAGCTCTATTCAAAATGATATGTATTCCTACGAGATGGATAATACCTACGAGATTGAACTTGTAGCCTATCGTGGAAGACCTACCACTTTGATGAGCTATGTTCTGGCTGCTCTCCGTGGTGCAGAGGAATTAAAATACAAACATCTCTATTCTAAAGGTCTTGGTTTTTTAGGAGCCTCTAATATAGCTCAAGCCAATACAATTGTAGACGGAGATAAGACTGAATTAAGAGCGCGTATGGTTATGACGTTCAACACTCGTATGAGTATTGAAGATATTGCTACTACACCAATAGAAGCAATCAACATGCACATCCGTTCATTCAGAGATAGTTACAATGATCCTATCCCTTTAGATTTAATTCTAAACAGGGTTTATGCAATTACTTTGGTTCCAGGCGAATACTCGTCAGTCAATCAAAATGGATCATTATTTAACAACCCTACCGAATAAACTCATTGGAATTAAGTTTCTAACAGGAGCATAAATGGCAACTTTTCGTGAAAAGGTAGCAACCGTAACTTTACTGTATGGTGCTACATCAATTCGTGAAACCCAGTTCGATATTCCCCTGATCCTTACAGGTCAGAACGTAACTGGCGAAGCGATTCAATATTACTCTTCTTCCGATGCACTTTTGGAAGCAGGTTATGGATTAAATGATCCAGCGTATATTATGGCAGTCAAACTGTTTAACGGTTTGTTCCCACCAGATCAAGTCATGGTTGGTAAGCGTGAAGTTACAAACTTTACTCTAACTCCAATCGTAGAAGATAGTGCAACTTACACAATTACCATCAAAAATGGTACCAAGAAAAAAGAATTTAAATTCATTGCTGATGACACTGCAACTGCACAAGAGATTGTAGTTGGTCTGACTGAAATGATCAATGCAGATCTTGTTTATGGCCCACTGTTTACAGTAGCTAACAACGGCGCTGCAATGACTTTCACTCCAGTAGAAGGTAAGTTTGGTTCTATTGATAGCACAGGCTTCACTCAAGAAACTGTCTATGCTAATGCTATTACGGAAGATATTGCTGCTCTGCATG
>CYGL01000167.1_pt1 | contig 34864 bp, 67 predicted proteins | sample 485531 | NCBI WGS metagenome assembly CYGL01 (sample SAMEA3497897, study PRJEB9818) | human gut metagenome | reverse complement strand
TAGGATATTTTTCGTAAATATCAACAGTGATTGAGCTTTTGTTGTTAAGATACGCATCGAAAATCATTCCCGCAAGTTTCGAGCCTTTTCGTACTCTCAACGGAGAGATTTCCTGCGTAACTTTCGGTGCTCCTGCCGTAGTATCAGTATAACCTAAAACATCAAGGTCTTGTGATACATCAGAGTTGGAAGATTGCGAATAAGCCGTTACACCTCTGCCCTGCAATTCGAGCACAGGAATATCGCCTGTGTCTTTTACATCGACATAAAGCCTATATGCGTCCTCTACTGCGACAGTCGGATTTGCGTTTGCGTTAAACTCTGTCATTGTTTTTTCTCCTTTATAAAGTATCTAAATATTTGTTTGCGGCTCTTGTAAGCTTTTCTTTTTGCCCATTGTTCGCCGCCGCATTATCCCATTTAAATGTTGCATACGGATTGCTGTCTCGCCTAAAGTTAAATGTTTCGCCATAATAAACATAAGCTGAATACGGTTGTATATATTCAATTTCAAACGGTCTTACTTGTGCGGTATCTTCAAGAGTTCCCTCTCGCCGTGGCGTATACGGTGAAATAAGCCTTTTCCATTCTTGCGATAAAAACAAACCAAATTTATCATTTTTAACCTTATTCAAGATAGACGGCTCGTTTAAAACAACCTTTACTGTTCCATTACTCATCTACACATCGCCCTCTTGCGGTATTCTGATAAGTTATCCGCAAGGTAAAATACCACTTCCACAGCCCTGTTTCAACATCACGCCCTGCGGCTTGCGGATTGAACGGGAACGGCTCAACGGAAACAACCCTTTTACCTGTGATTTCGGGGAAATTTCCCTTTTCGTCTTGTTCGATTATCCAGTCACAAACGGCTTGCACATCATCAAGTGTCATTATGTTAAAATCGTTCTGCTCCGCTCCGATATATCGAAAACATTGCACTTGATATTCTTCATAAACTGACGGTAACGGTATTATATTACCGCAATACAATCCTTGCGTATCGTAATAATCATCAAGATTACGCCTTGCAGAAGTCCCAAAGGGAAGAACAACATTATCGCCGTCATTTTCTTCCGCACTTCCGAAATACAACCTATCCGCGAATATGGGGCAAGTTTTAAGCCAATCGAATATTTCTTGATATTTGCTCATTTACTCACCCCTTAATCAACATATTTCCAAACATAACCGTAAGCCGTTTTTTGTTTTCCTTTACAACAAGCTGATATGTTGCTATGGTCTACACCCAACGCTTTACTTGCTTGTCTTATATAATCCCATTTGTTGATAAAATTACCATCTAAATTATATTGCAATATTGCCAATGCTCGCGGATGTTTTTTGCCTTGTCGCATTTCGGACATTTTCTTTTTTACTTCTTCCGAATGTGTCCTGCCCATTTGTGCGGTTGCGATTTTTTCCCTTGTTTCTACCGAGAGGTGTTTCCCATAATTTGGATTGTTTTTGCCCGAAAGTCTGCCTTTGTTTGCTTTGCTTATTTTTTCTTTTGCTTCTTGTGATTGTTTATGTCCTTTTAAGCTATTTGATATTTTCTGCCTTGTTTCTTTTGAATGTGTTTTGTTTACACTTCCACCACTATCAAGGTTGTAAACAATCTGGTTTGGTATGTTCTTATAATACGATATCCACCACTGCTCTTTATCATCTATCTCGTCTGCGATAAAGCTTTCAAATAAAATATCGTGTTCAAAATTATCCCAACCATATTTTTTTATTGCTCGGTAAAAATAAGTGCATCTTTTATATCCTTCGCCGTTTGTTCCCCACCTTTTTATAGGTTCATTACAAGTTTGTCCTATATATATGCCACCATTAATTTTATTTGAGTGTCTATATATTAAATATTTTCTGGCAGTTCCCAAACATAACACCCTTCCGCTTATTTTATCAACTCAATGTGATTAGTTCGCCACGGCGTTTTATCATTATGGTAATTGATAAACGCTTCAACCGTCGTTAAAATACCGCCCTCGTTTGCATACTTTGTACGCAAGTCGTTAAACTCTTTTAATGTGGTCGGTGCAGGGTCATCAATTTCACGGAATATTACTAAATCACCCACATTTGCCGTGTAAAGCGTTTTTCCTGTTTGGTATATAGAATAATACCCCTGTTCGGAAAAGTTCGGTTCACGGTAATTCTGCCAATCCATAAGGTATGCTGTAAAGGTATTAGCCTTATACACCATATTCCCTGTTGACTTGTCATATATACCGCTTACCACATCACAGCCGCTTATAGTGTGTTTAGCCCAAGCAATTTTTGTTGCTACAGTCTGCGAAGTCGGTATTTGGTTTATCACAGTAAAGGTTTTGTCAAATAGGTTGCTTAACTTCCCTTTGTGTATTGTAGGAAAGTAAAGAGCCGTACCGTTTAGCCGTGCTTGTAATAACTCTTTCCAAGTCATACACAAACACCCCTATGCAAGATAGAAACGCCGTCTATTTTAATAGGATATAAATAAGTGAATATAATCTCCTCAGCTTCGCTGTCGGCTTGTTCCTTACTCAATACTGAATAGGAATAGCTTTCCGATTGACCGCCGAGCGATTGACTTTCGCTTGCAACGGTCGAGCCGTCAAAAGCATTATTCGACAAGTGCGTTATAAGGTCAAATGTGCAGTCTATTACTGCCTGTGGTAACTCCGTTAGTTTACCTATACGCTCGCCTGTCTTGCCGCCTGCTTGCGAATTTATTAAATATTCGGCTTTTCTATCAAGGGCAGTAAAAGCGGAATTATCCAAAGTACCGCCCATATTCTGATATGTTTGATAATTCAAATACATTCCGCTTTATCTCCTTTTAGCCTTTTGCGATAGTATGAGTTCTTACTCTTGCAAGTGCAGGGGTAGTAACTTTCATACCAGTGTTAAGCTCTGCCTGTGCCTTTGAGCCTGTGAAGTTCTCGCTGTCTACAATGCGGAAACTTTCAAGGTTGTCAACGATAGACAAGGTTTCGTTATTGTAGAGAATGAAATCAACTGCCGAACCGTCAGCCGCAGAAGTAGCCGCCTTGTGGAGGGCAACGGTTTTAAGCGTGCCCGTGCTGTCGTAATACTTCGCTTCTGCTTCGCCAAGTCCTGCGGCTCTAATCCAAGTAAAGCCGTACAAATCGCCGATTGCGCCAGTAGCGGCAACTTCGTCATTCTTTGCGGGGGTGAAGTCCTTGCCATTCTCTTTGAGTACAAGCGCATAAAATTCGGGAGAACAAAGTACTACATTTGCTTTTCCCTTTTTAATATTTGCCGCTTCATCAAGTACAGCGTTAACAGCATTGGCAGTAATAGCCGCACCGTTAGATTTCGTGCCCTCCTGAACAAGGCAACCAAGAGCAGACTGCTGGCGGCTCTCTTTGATTTCCTGCGTAGCAGTAGAAAGCTGTTCATTTGCAAGGTCGAAAGAAACTGCCGCCGCTTGTACGCCGTAAATCTTTTTGGACTTCATATAATTGTTGTTAAGCAAAATCGGAATAAGAGTATCGGAGGATGCTTCGTCCGTGAAGTCTCTGCCCGGAGTGCCAACGGTTACTGCGGTAGTATCGAGCTTATGAACATAGATACCCCCAGCAGGACCGGTTTGGTACTTGTCGGTGTAGGTTACACCCGGTACAAGAATACTGTCAAAATAAAGGTTAGGTTCAAGAATACCCGAATACTTTTCGTCTACATTAAGATTACCATATTTAATTCCCATAATTTTCTCCTTTTATCCTTTAAAGAAAGGATTATTTTTATAAAGTTCAGCCATACGGTTTTCACCGCCGCCGATAGGTTTCGCACCGCCTAATTTAACTTCGGGAGCAACACCCTTAAATGCGGTGCTGTCATCTTTGGTGAGATTGTGAAGAATATCAGCCGTTGTTTTTGCCTTGTTAGCGGGGTCTGTCTTTGCGGCTCTGTACTTTGCAAAATATCCGTCTGCGGTCATTTGATTATACCATTCTTTTTTCTGTTCGGTAAAATAACCGTCAAACTCTGCACGCTCTGCCGCTTCAAGTTCCCTCGCCGCCTGTTCATCTGCTTTGCGCTTATTATCGGCTACAAGCTCGTCATACTTTGTCTTGTAGTCCTCTGCGCTTGCATTTGCGGCTTTCAAATCATCATACTGTTTGTTAATATCGGTGATTGTCTGCTTTGCCGTGTCTAACTCCGCTTTTAAATCGTCAAATCCCTTTTTTGCCTTGCCGATGTCGGCGCTGTTCAAATCAAGGATTTTGTCAATCTGCTCTGCGGTTGCTTCGGCAAAAATCTTGCTTACATCTTCTCGTTTCATAGTTGCTCCTTTTGGCTTTCAGTTTTTTCTCGCGGTTCTTTCCGCTCTGCCATAGTTTCTCGTCATCTCGGACAAAATAAAAAAGGTCACACCGATTAAGGTGTAACCTCATACCCTTTATGATGACAGGCAAGGGGATAGGTGGGTTATTCCTACCCCGAGCCTTGCAATGCTCCCTGTCTATTTTATTATAACAGATAGTTTTTTATTTGTCAACTTCTTTTGTATTAGTGCTTTCGGATATATCTTTATCTGTTATACCAAGTTTTTTTATATCCTCGTCTAACAATTTAAGCGCTTCGCCATTTGGAATATCAAGCATTATATTTTTAGCCATTCTATACCGTTCCTTTCTTTTTGTGCTTTTGCTAAAAACTTTTCTATCGCTTTTGAATATTGTAAATCGTCTGTTTGGTCTTTTACATATTTTTTGATATTTCGTTTAAGTTCGATATAACTATCTTTTTTGCTGTATGTTTTGCTTTTTGTAATCAATTCTACTCCACCATTATTTTTAACAATGGAAATAGTTTTTATATTGTCGACTGACAAAAATGTTTGTATATCACTTAAAGAAAATCCGCTGTTCCGTGGGTGATTGTGCATAACAAAAAGATTTTTGCCTTTTCCAAAAACAGAATTTCCGAGGTCAACTTCCGTTTCATTCCCTATAAATTCCCCTATTTTTTCTAATTTGTTGTTAAACAAAAAAGCGACTTCGCTGTTGTCGTTTTGCATTGACAGTTTAAGCAATTTTTTGTGTTGAGAATTTATTATGTTTGTTTCGTCTTTGGAATATATGGCGCTTTGAACATTCGGAATTTTATTTATCGTTGAATCTGTTATTTTTGCTATCTTTTTGTCTTGTATCTTTTCCTTGATTTTACTGCTTTCCGCACTATTTGTCAAGGATTTTGTTACCCTCATTCTTTCCTCGGTTTTCTGTAAGCCCACGCTTTCGGTTAAATCGTTATACTTTGCTTTTAACGCTTTAATTCGTGCGTTACAATCTTTTACAAGCTGATTATCCCCTGCGGCTTTCGCCATATTTGCGGTAGTTTTTTGCTTGCGGACTTCTCGTTCGATAGCCCGTTGCTTTTGCACCCATTCATATCTCGTCTTTTTCTTTCCGTCATACTCTATTACTTCGCTCGTTTTCCTGTTCTTCTCGGCTATTTCCTTTGCGTTATATCTCGGCTCGGAAACACCCAAAATAACATTCATTTTGCGGTGGTGGCAATTGTAATCATTAAGCCGTTCTAATGCTTCCGTGCCATCGGGATATGTTACGCCGTCTATAGTCTTATCGCCATTATAAGAGAACATTCTGCCCTCCATAAATGCATGGGACGGGCGGCAGGTAGCGGAGAAATTAACTTCAAAACCGTCACAGCCTAATTCGTCGCCGACTTGATTGTCATAGTCTGTCTGCATTTCCTTTACTGCAAAAAGCATATTTTGTCTGATAACGCTATCAATACTGCGTGTTACTCCGTTTCCATAATCAATACGAACACCACTGCCGCCAAAGTCCTCTATTGTATCACGCATATTTGAATAGAAATCACCGACACCGTTTGTAACATTAAATACGGCTTTATCTATTGCAGACTGATATGCTCCTTGCAGACTTTCAACGCCTATCGGCACACGCTCGCCATTAAGCAAACCATATTTTACAACCGATAAACCTTTTGTCCGCGATAGGTTTATCATCTCGCCTGCCGTTTCCTTTACCCAGTGATTAACAATCTGCTGTGCAATAGGATTTTCGGCATAAGGCAGAAAAGGAATATTTCGGAAATCATATAACGGTTTATACAACGCCATATTATCGCTCATAAAGCGCTCAAATGCTGTCTGTACCTCTTTTATATTCTGCCCCGTAACTCTCGCTAAATCGGCGAATATAGTGTTCATATCGCCTGTTATATTGACTATATTCTTTAATGCTTTTTGGTCGTAGGCAGACAACCGCCCTGTTGCTTTCAGCCGTCTGCCTATTCTTTCAAGCGTTCTATCTTGCCACCCGTTCAGATTATCAAACAGAGCCTGTGCATATTTTTCTTCAATCGTCATTGTTCCACCCTATCATATTGAAAAGCGATTATACACGCTTTTATTTCACCTATAATCGGGTGATTGAGCCATTTATAAAAGGTGATGTTCATTTTAGCCAATCTCCCGAACGCACATTTGTATGCTTTTTTGTTGTGCCGTAAAAGCCACATAATCATCAACGGATTTTTTCTCAAAGACTTTTCAATTTTTTTGTATTCGGATTCTGTTTGGAATTTTTCTTCAACAATCACATCTCGATACGGTCTAAACATTTGGTTGACAACAAAATTTTCAATATTGTAAACTATCATTTTTCTTCCCTCTCTATCAATTCTTTAATCGCTCTGCATATCACTGCCGAGCAGGAAACATTGTAATGCTTTTCGCAAAAGGCTTTCAACTGTTCCCATAGGTCAGCAGGGATATACACGCCGTGTTTGTTTTTATCTTTGTTCATTTTCTCCCCTCCAATGCTTTTCCTGCCTCCTGCTTCCCCACTTTAATTTGTTTAATTTCAGCAAGAATGGTATAAAGAATATCTCTGATATCCTCTACTACTTCCAGGTCTGTGTTATCCATTGCCATTTTATTTTTCCCCCCTCCCCAATGCTTTCTCTGTATCTGCCGCCCGGCAATTTGCGAGTATAAGAGTTTTTGCAATATCGCCACGAACCATGAATGTATATTCATCGTCGGGCAAATGCACCCATTCGGAACGGTCGGTGAAATCTTCACATACTGAAAGTGTTTCAACATTAAATATTCCTAACTTCTTACACCTTTCATAATACAAACAATCCTTACATGTCAATTCAATACTTCACTCCAATCATTTTGTTTAAAAATTTGTGTATTTCATATTCTGCTTTTATATACTCAAACCTGTCGCTACAAATTACAGGCAAAACTTCGCTTGTTAATTTTTCAGCAAACTCTTTGCAGTACAATAATTCAATTATTTTAGGTATAAGCATAATCGGTTCATTTAACATTTTTCTTCCCTCTCTATCAATTCTTTAATCGCTCTGCATATCACTGCCGAGCAGGAAACATTGTAATGCTTTTCGCAAAAGGCTTTCAACTGTTCCCATAGGTCAGCAGGGATATACACGCCGTGTTTGTTTTTATCTTTGTTCATTTTGTATCACTCCACTTTTCTACATAATCACTATATCTGTCGCAATATTCTTTTGCGGGGTAAATTTCACAATCATCATATAACTCACAAAAAGTACCTTGCCAATGAGGACAAGTTGTATCGGGAGCCGTACAACATCCATGTCCATATTTACATATCATAAGCACATCTTCAATACATTTTATCGCTTCTTCGTTTGTCATTCTTCCTCACCAACCATCTCTGTTAATAGATTGTCAATACAAATCGTGTCAACCATATCATGACCGTCTTTTAATGGGCATGAATATATTTTCAACCTCTCCGAAAATTCTTTGTATGCTTCGGCTTTGATTTTATTTTCGCGAACATCTAAACCGTCGATTTGCTTTTGTAATTCGTCGATTTCTTTATCGCGCTGGTCTCGTTGATACCCAATTGCTTGATTTGCTTCAATGTAAATTCTGTTTTCCTCTTTCAACCTTTCAATCTCTGCTTTTTGTCGTTTGATAAGGTCAACGGTCACTTTCATTAGCCCTTTAGAACAAATTTCAGAACACAAGCCATTATCAAAAGTGCAACCGCCACAGTCAAGTGAAAATACTATATTGTTATTTAGCATTTTGAGCATACATTCCAAACCTTTTATAATTTCCTCATCAGTAATTTTCTTATCGGTCATATACATTCCTCCTCAAATCCGTTGTTACACTCAATGTCATAGCCTGCCTTGCACGACACAGAGCGAATAGAACAAAATAATCCGTCAGCACAATCGTCACAGAAATTATAATTGTCTGCAAATTCGCAATCGTTATAAAATTCACAGCCACTACATCTGTTCATTCCTCGTCTTTCCTTTCTCCGTAACTGCAAAAATCGTCGGGTTTAGTCCACAATCTTGTCTCATCAACAGACGGCTCGCCGTCCCTATGTCCGTGTACTATCGCATAATCAATTCGCTTACAATAAGAACCAACATTTATTCCAACACTTAGCGGCACAATATTTTCGCCTTTTTCGTACGGTCTTTTAGAGCCGTCAGGCAATTCAATATATCTGTCTTGAAAATACTTACAATCCTTACAACGAACAACTTCCTGCATATCGCAAACAGTAGCGGCGTTCGGTATACTATCGTCAACTTCCAGTATTCGTTTCACATTCAATGCGTTTTGTCGGGAATTGAGATAAATAGTTATTTTGCCCCCGTTAAAATTATCTATATCCAACGCCCAATCGCCGCATATTTCGCGGATTTCACACTTCATTCTTCTACCTCCGAATTGAGCCAATCCAAACGGCAATTATTACAACTTATTCCACTCAAACATTTTTGCCGTCCGATTGCTCTTTGTTTTTCGCTTATAGGGTCTAATGCATAGGGGCAAATACCACCTAATAATTCCGCCATTTCCTCCACACCCATTGCCTTTATACGCTCGTAGTTTGTCATCGTGTCACTTCCTCTAAATTTTGCATAATTCCGTGTTCAAACCAACCTTTGCCGATATAAATGATTTTTCCTACTCCCATATCGACTACCGCATACAATTCTTGACCACAGTCCGTGAGAAACTCTTTCACATAAAACAAATTACCATTTATTTTGCTTTTGTATGTTTTACCCACACAGTTTGTCATACCTTTTTCTCCCTCTCTTTCTGTAATACATTCTACCACATTATCACACACTTGTCAATACCTTTTTGCAAAAAAATCTCCGAACATTTCTGCTCGGAGAAAATCTCATATATTTAAACCTTTGAAAATGTGTGCAATTACATCAACCGTCCAACCATTACCAATTCCGAAAACTGCTTTTTTAATCGGCAAAACAGAAGTGTAACCATCAGGCAAAGTCTGTAATCTTTCAAATTCTATTTGATTTGGCTTGTAATATTCATCGCCAATCTTAATACAAAGTCCAGCATTACTTGATATATCATAACTGTGAGTGCCAATCGTTCGGCTTTTCTGCTCAGGTGTTCTTATTGAGTTTCGTGTTGTCTTTTCAATCTTTCTTCCTGAATACTCACCCGAAAATACATACTTATTGATTTTGTCTGTTACACATTCTCTCGGTATGTCATTTTGCAGAATGTCTTGAATTAAAATATTTTTAGGTTCGTATTCTCTTATCGGAATATTAGTCCAATAAAGACGTTTTCTTGTTTGTGCAGAAAAGTCAGCAGAGTTTATCAATACAGGCTCACAACCCATATATCTTGATATAATATCTCTGTTTTCTTTTGTCATACTTGCATTATTTTCAAGTAAAAAATACTTCTGTTTTATTTCTTCTAATGCTCTGACATATTCAAAAAACAAACTGCTTTTCTTGCCTTTCAACCCCTCATGGCTACCCATTGAGCATAAATCTTGACAAGGACTGCCACCTATCAACAAATCAAAATCTTTGTACTTTGTAAAGTCTGCTTTTGTAACATCTCCGCAATGTTCAATTTGAGGGTAGTTCTTTTGACTTATTTTTATAGAGTTTTCGTCAATTTCATAAGCAACATATCTGTCAACTTGTATTCCTGCTCTTTCAAGAGCCACCATTCCGCAACTAATTCCGTCAAACAAACTTAATACTTTCATTTTTACTCCTTAAAATATAAAAACCGCATACAGTAAGTATATGGTGCAAGCACATACAAAACTGTACACGGTAATTATAAACTGTTTTATTTCGTAAGTCTTGCACCCTTACGATTGATATTATACACTATTCCTTTTTGTTTGTCAAGACCTATTCCATATTCAGCGCTGATAAAATACTGCTTTCGGTGCTTGCCTGTTTACTTTCGTTTATGCGGTCAATTTTCGCTTGTATTTCATCGTCCGATAAAGTCGGGTTCCAAAATTTAATAAGGTCGTATTGTTCCGCACCGCCGTTTTGCATTACGGTTATAATATCGTTTAACTTTTGCGTATCATCTGTATAGAGGTCTTGAAAATCCTCATCATACTGCCAAAGGTCGAGCGGAATATTCAAATATATGCTGTCTGCTTTCAGCGTTTCTTCGTTGCCTTTTCTCAACGCTTTACGGATAGACTGCTCAAGCCCCATATTATCGGCGTTTTTGCTCTTGATTTCCGTAGCTGTTGCACCGCTTGTATTTTCGGTATGCGTAATAAGGTCACGAACGCCCATTCTCGCCTGATACCTGCAAAGGTCATCTTCCAGCTTTTGTGCATACTCGGAATATCTTATTGTCGGGCAATATTCATCAATCAGAGAGCCATCAATGCCCGCTTTTTTCTTTATCGGGTAAATGTATTCATCAACGGCATATCCCAAGCTAACGGCGTTTCCTCTTGTGTCTTCTTTGACTATGCTCCAATCGGGAAACAACATCTTTTTGCTTGCTTTCATTTCAAGCTCGATTTGTTCAACATCGTTTTCAAGCTGTTGTTCTATCTTGCCGCACCCATAGTTAAGCGGTACGCCGTACACGGTATCATTATTCAACGGCACGACAGGGCTTTTATATCTTCCAAATCCGATATGGTTAACGCCCTTGTAAACCGTTTCTTTTTGCTGTTTCTCGCCGTTTTCTGCAAATCCATATATAAGGTCCTCCCATTCGGGAATATCCACATCAACGATATTTGCGTTATCATCAGCCACAAAGAAAGAAATTGACAAATCGCCCTCGTCTGAAAGTATATGCTTTCGGTAAAGGAAATAAATCTTGTCTTTCCGCTTTACAGCGTTAAGTACCATATAGCACTCGCTAATCTCGCCGTCATCTCTAATGCCTGTTATAAGCACCCGTGAGCCGTCTATATAACTGTGTACGAGTTTGTTTTGCCCCTGCACTTTAATGAAAGACGGTACAGCCCAGCACTCCGCAACACTATTCCCCGAAATGTTTTCATTCCCTGCAATCATATTAGCCGTGATTTTATATGCGTTCCTGTTCAAATCCTCACACAATTCTTTCAACGGCTCTGCCTGTGTGCTGTCCGAAATGACATCAAATTCCGCTCCCATTAACGCGCGGTTTAAAACCTTTTTAACCACCATTGCAAAGAAATTTACAACGGTATCATCTCCTGCGTCCATTGTCGGCAGTTTACTTTCCGGAGCGTTCAGCCATTGATTGATTTTGTCATTGATTTTAGAAAGTAAAGCAACCCAAAAGTTTTTTATTGCGTTTTTCAAGTATCTATCCCCTTATTTCAGTTAAATAATGCCAACGGCTCGCCAATGAATAAGTCAAGCTGTCATAAGTATCTATCTGCATACTGCCGTCATCAAGCGGCACAGGTTCATCTGCTTTGTCATCATATACAAGGTTAACCATTTCGTCAAGCAAATCATCTGTTTCTCCCTCTACGAATTTTAACCGACCCGTTGCAAGCAATATCGAATATAGATAAACTCTATCGGCAAGCGGCGGCTTGTATGTCTTTTCAAAAATATACCGCCCTGCTTCGTTCAATGAGTTAATGATAACATCTATATGGTCACAATTACATTCACCCACATACAGCGGTTTATCATTCCCATTGATATCCTTTAAGCCGTAGCCTGTTTCTATGTACGATATAAAGCTATACACAAAGTCTTTCAATTCATCAAGTGCAACATCGGGTGCTTGCTTTTTCCTCGATTTAAGCACATATACAACACTGTCAGAGCCTATTGCAGAACAGGTCGAAGCGTGCGCCGAACCATTGCCGCCCCAATCTGCGCCCATTGATATATCCCTTAACTGTGGCAAATCCTCTTTTTTAACCTTGTATTTTTCCGTGTTCTCTGCAAGGTCTTGAAATATAATTCCCTCTGCACGCACCCACCGCCCGAGGATGTACCGCTCATAGAACACCCCAGTAAACAGGCTTTCCGCTCTCTTGATTTCATCTTTCCCCAAAGTTGGATTGTCATTCATCAAGAAATGCAGGTGCTTATACTCTCTTTCTTCGTTCGTTATCCACTCGGTATAAAACCAATGATTTGGGCTTTCGGGGTTGCAATTAAACCATATCTTCGCATTTTTAAACGAAAGTGTTCTTGCGATTGCTTGGTCTACAAAGGACTGTGGCATTAAAGCAACTTCATCGAATAGAACTCCTGCCAATGTTAAGCCTTGTATCAAAGCATAACTGCTTTCATCTTTGCCGCCAAACAGATAAAAATAGTTTTCCTTTTTTCCACATTTAACCGTCAACATTCGTGTTGATATTTTATAGTTAAGCGTAAACGGCAAATCTTCTATTTGCTGAAACGGTCTTACAATGTTTCTTTCAGCGTTTGACACAGTCTTTCCGCAAATAGCAAAATTCGTTCGGTCAAAGTTTTCCATTGCCCATATAACGAACGCTGTTATCATCATTATTGTTTTGCCGCTTCGGACTGCTCCGTCACATATAAGTGTTTCTTCGTCCGAATAGGCAAACTTTAATATTTCTTTTTGCTTTTTGGATATTTTCTCAATCTTCATCAGTTACAGCCTTTTTTATTGCCTTTAGCAATTCGGTTTGCATTTCCTGTTTTTCTTCGTTTTCGTTTTCGGGTTTGTCTGCCCATTTACACCAATTTTTCAAAACAAAGATTGACATTGTAGACTGATATTTATTCAGCATTGCCCCCTGCGCTATCAAGTCGCCTTGCAATGCTTCAAACCTTTTTTTACAATTGGGGAAGTATTTATTGAGTGACGAATATATTGTTTTTCTGTCTGTTGATTTGTAGTTTTTCTCTAACCACCGGCAAAATTCCGACTGTGAGGGTATTCTGTCATATTCGCTTGAAACTATATCACGGCAAAAATCATCAAAAAGTTTGCATAATTCTTCACCGCTTTTGAATGTTTTCGGGTGTCCTGCTGTTGCTTGCTTTTTCTTGTAAATACTTATCCCCCCTCTACCTCTCTAATCTCTACAAGTATATAATCCTCATCGTGAAAATAATACTCGTGTCCTTTAACCCATTTTCTATTATCGTCTTGTATTATTATGCCTTTTAAGCCGTCCTCTATCATTTTTGCGATAGCGGCGTGATTAGATATATCTAAACCGTCATTGAAATAAAAAGTTAATATAACAGGCTTATTTGTAGGCTTTAATCCTTGTATCGCTGATAAAGTGAGTAAATGCCAATAATCAGCGTCCTTTTTTCTTACGCTCCAATGTACGCCTGAATAATAGCGGTTAAGACTGTACTTTTTTGTCCATAGCGTTTTAGGCTTTGGATAGTCTATTTTAAATTTCACAGCCCCACCGCCTTTAAATACTCTATTCTATTTTATCACTTTTTTATTTGTTTGTCAAGGCGGTATATTGTCCGTATGTAAGACTTGTTCCGTGAGAACGGTTATATTCTTCCACTTCCCGCATAAAGTCGTTCAATCCTCTTGACTTATCTTTTTTCGGTGTGCGCTTGTTGTAAACATTCTTGTAAATATCCAAATTGCGTTTGTTTTTTCTCGCCTTTACGCAATCATCACACAACTTTCGGCGTGTTTTACCGAATGTATAAAATATATGCCCACACTCAATACATTTGTTTTCGTTTAATTTTCTTTCTTCCATTTCCATACCCCTATTATCGCCATAGCTAAATTAAATAAATATAATATCATCTATTATATATGCTATTCTTTCCATAATTTCACCTTTTGCAAATCACATTCAATCACGCCGTTTGCCTTTAAGCTGTGCAGAATTGCTGTGTGTTGTGGTTTCCCCTCTTTGAATGTAAGCTTATACCCCTCTGGGTAAAAACCGCTCTTGCCGTATTCTACAAGCATTTTTTCGGGTATGTTTTCAATTATTCCGCATACTCCGCTCGGATATGTGCTTACTTTTTGACACAGCTTTAAAAATTCCGCTCGTTCCATTAGTCCACATACTCCTGCTGAATAATCATCCAATCTTTCGGATTGAGATTATACCTTTTACAAGCTTCTCCGAACGAATATCCGAAAATAATTGTTGTTTCTTCCGCTTCGTTCATTATTTCAAACTCCCACATTACTTTAACAACTCCTTTACATCAATTCCGCTTTCAATAAGTTTTTGTTCGCATAACCACCAAGTGCAATCCTCGCCCATTTCGTACTTGTCTTCAAGGTCAATCTGCATTTATTTTAACTTATCAGCGAATTTTTCTAATCGTTCCTGTCCGAATCCATAATCAAAACGGAGAATGTATAATATCTGCGCCGCAACTTGATGATTATAACGGCTCAACAATTCGTTAAATTCTTTTACACATTCAGCTTTTAATGCTTTTCTTTGTGCGATTGTAGGCTCATTCTTGTATAATCTGCATTTCATTTTTCCCTCGCTCCCTTACGCTTATTGTTAAAATTATAAAATTTAGGTGTGCTGTATTTTGTCTCTCTCGGACAATGTTTAAGCCGTTCGTTAATCTCATTTGATTTCGCCACCGCCTTTTGAAAGTTTTCGAGCATTTTAATATCAAAATATTCATTTATCATTTTTTCTCCCACATTCTAACCAATCGTCTTCGCGTATAAAATGTTTGATTTTTTTGCAATAATCGCGTTTTTCGCCATTTGGAAAATGTGCACCATCTTTCACAAAATAATCGCAGTTTTCACAATAAATATTTTTATTTATTTGCATTATCTTCACCCCTTTGCTCGGAAAATCTGCAAGCATAATCTTTCAATCTAATATCGGTTGCCGCACTGCCTGTTATACCCATTTTTCGGCACTTATAATGACTACGCACACCACATTGTAATCTTACACAATGTATGCAATCTTTACAAATATGTTCCTTGTTATATCCTGCGCCCATTCTGAATTTGCTTTTAATTGTCATTGGCATTTTTATCACCTCAATAATTATTTTCTTTGCACCATTGAATTATCGCTCTTTGATATTCTTCGGTTGTAAGGTTTTGCTTTTGTAACTCTCGCTTGAAATCTTCGTAGTTTTTATCACTTGCATTATATCTCAATATCATCTTCGTACACCTCGTAGCTTTTATTTTCATTGTGGTAAATGTCAACTTCCGAAAACCTTTGATATTCTCCGTCAAAACTCATATCGTCAACACCACAAGAGCCGAATTTGTTTTTATCTAACAATACTTGTGTTGTCTTTTCTGATATATCCGTATTGCTTTTATCATTTACATACGGTCGATGCAAAAGCGTTATATAATCGCCGTCCTGTTCCAAACCGCCGCTTTCTTTCAAATCCGACATTGTAGGCTCATCTTTCCCCATTCTTGTGACCTGCGATAATATCATCATTACACAATTTGCTTGTTTTGCTGTGCGTTTAAGCAATGCAGATATGTAATCAATTCTCGTTCTCGTATTGTCAAACCGCTCATTTGTTGTTATGTTCTGCATAAAATCCACCACAACAAGGTCGGGCTTTTCTTCAAGCGTTATTCCCGAAATCTGCTCGGCAGAATAAACATTATCAAAACAGATGAAATTGTTCGTTTTATAAATCCCTCGCATTTCCGCTTTTACTGTTTCGACATTTTCGGCGGTAAGGTTGTTTTTACAAAAATCATCATACAAAATTCCGCACTTGCAGGACAACATTCTTTCATAAATCATTTTTGCACTCATTTCAAGCGAAAAGAACAATGTTTTTTTATTCTGTTTTATTTGATTTATCGCTATGTTTATTGCAAATGTTGTTTTGCCTGTTGACGGTCTTGCTCCAATAATGAAAGTCGTTCCGTATCTTATTCCGCCTAAATGCCTGTCAAGTCTTTCAAAGCCTGTGTCTATGTGCGGTTGCTCCTTATTAAGCGTTTCTATAAATTCGGCTATGTTTTTTTTGCTCATATCGTTAGCAGAAGATAATACGCCTTTGCCCTGTTCTTCTTCTATAACTTCTTGCAAACTCTGAACCGTTGCATTGCTTGTATAAATCAATTCATTGAGTTTATTTACAATTCGTCTCTGTGAGGACATTTGTTTCAATATAGCTAAATGGTCATCAAAGACGGCGGCAGATATTACGGATTGAACGCAAGCAAGTATAGCCTTTTTTTCATCGTCTCCCATATTAGCCGACAGCTTAACAAAATCAATTTTTTCACCGTTAAGAGACTTTAACATTCCACAGATATTTTGGTGCAATGGAAAATAAAAATCTTCTTCGCAAACAAGGCTGATTTTCTCTTGCAGATGTTCGTAGGTTATCAAGCAACCTAATACAGAGCGTTCAACATCAATATCATAATCTTTCATTATAGCCTCCGATATTTTGAATAAGTTTCATTAAGCTGACCGTTGTTATCTGTCTCATAGCTTTTGACAGGATAGAACGCTTGCCAACCCCTCGCAATTACTTCTTTTAAATAATTGTTAACAGACATGTTGCTTTGTTTTGCTAACTTATCCAATTTATTAAGATTAAGCTTTATTGAATAATCTGTCATTGCCGCCCTTTTTGATTTTCTCACTTTCAGCCACTCACCCAACAATCGGAGCGTTTCTTCATTTTGTGTGTAGTCTTTGAAAATTTCATCAAACGAGTTTTGCGGCTTTGCTTTCTCTTTCTTACTTTCTTTTATATATTTATTATTATTTAATATATTATTATTGGGTAAAGTTTCTTTACTACCCCCCAGTAAAGTTTCTTTACTACCCCAGTTAAAATTCTTTACCCCCTGTAAAGTTTTGTATGTGTTAAAACAAACTCCATTTATTTTGTTTTCTTTTTTCATTATGTACTGATTTTCACATAATTTTTTCAAACTTTTAATAACGGTCGGTCTGCTTGTTCCAGTAAATTCGCTCAAATATCCAATACTTCCCGTAAACTCCGTTTCATCATCTTGTGAAAATCCATATATTATAGCAAATATTTGTAAATCTATTCCTTTGAGATTAAGTCTATTCAACATCCAACCTTGTATCTGATAAAAATTTTCATCTTTTATTCTGCCCATAATATCTCCTTTAAACAAAATCCGTGTACTTCAAGTGGTGGAGCACCCAAAGCACACGGAAAATGCGGTTGTTATTCAATTTAACGGTGTTATCCGCTCCACCGAATAACAACCTTTGATATAATAATTATACTATATCTTGTAGTAAAAGTCAAGTGCTAAAATGGCAGGTCTTCTCCCGATATTTCATCGGAAACATCTTCAAAAGTATTATCCTGTGAAACTTCCTTTTTGCCACCTCAGAAATTTACCTTGTCCGCTTTTACTTCCCACACTGTGCGGCTGTTTCCCTCTTTATCCTTGTATTTACGGCTTTCAAGTGAGCCAACAACCGCAATCTTATCACCTTTTTTGAAATACTTCCCAACAAATTCAGCCGTGCCACGCCAAAAAGTACACGGTATAAAATCTGTTGCTTTTTCACCGTTCGCCTTATAATCACGGTCAACTGCAATACTACCCGAGCATGCCGAAACACCGCTTGTTGTCTTTTTAATTTCAGGTGCTGATGTCAATCGTCCTATAATGCAAATATTGTTCATTTCAATTCTCCTTTATTGTGTACCGTGCGTATCTCACAGTATTTCCGTATCTGTTTTTGTTGCTTTCCATTTTCGATATTATGTCATATCCTTGCGCTTTAAGGTCTGTAATGCGGCTTGCCAATCTCATACACCCAAATTCACGCAATGCATCAAGCGGCGTTATAGAGCCATTTTCATGGATATAATCAAGTATTTTTTCGCATTGTGTCATAAATAATTTCGCCCCATTTCTTTTATAAAATCTTCTTTATTCCAATGATACGCCAACATTGCCGCCTTTTGTCCTATTTCTTTTAATTGGATGTTATTTTCTGCATTGAAATGTACGCCATTTGGCGGCTCATTATGACAATTGTGGCAAAGGTCAACCTTTAATCCTAACTTTTCCGACTTCTTGCGATTTCCTGCTCCGAAAATATGGTGTTCTTCCGTGCGACAATATCTGCCGCAAATAAAACATTTCCCTTTTTCGTTGCCCGAAATAATACTATTCATATCTCAACCTCGCTATTTCTTCGGGCGTAAGCGTTTCAATGTCCTGTTGTTTACATTCTTGTACTATTAACTCAATCAAACGGTGCATTTGTGCTGTATCGTAGGTTGATGAGCCATAATACAAAATTACATTCTTACAGCCGTTTATTTTGCTTTGAAATGTATCTGTAACCCACCCTATACCGTTACGCTTCCAACCCTCGCAAAGCCGTTCCACCGCCTTATTTTGAACGCATACGATTTCAGAATTTCCACCTATATTTTTAATTAAATCTCGGTATATGTCTTCTTTTGGTATGTGTAACTTTTCGGCGAGCTTATCAAGCAACGTCCAAGCGTACGCATTTGATTCTCGGCTTCGCTTTTCTTTTTTCTCTTTGATTTCTACCGTGTAAGTCTTATCGGCTTCTAATGAGGAAACGGCTTGACCTAACACAGCAAAAGCATTGTCTTTTGTTACTTCGCAGACCATACAAAACACCGCTTGTCTTTTATGTTGTCAGCTTTAATTGAATTATTTATAATTGAAAGTCCGACTATCTTTTTGTTTTCTATGGTGATTTTTTCAACTGCAAAACGGTCAGCACAAGCATAAACAGGATTTCCATATTTGTCTTTTTTCCCTGTATCTTTGATATTACATTTGCCGTCTGTAACCCATATCAAAGGGGAAGTATAAAGTTCTCTGCCTATGCCCCAATTAAAACAGGCTCTTTTGAAGCTGTCGCTTGCTTCGCCTTTTTGCGCTTCGGTGTTGCTTTCCACTCCACAATCGGATTTCCACACCCAAGATGGGGAAATAATATCACCGCTATTTCCGCTTTCATCAATTTTCATTTTGCAACAAATGCCCACTCGGCAAAACAAATTACCTTTACATTCGTAATGTTCTCTCTGCCAGTTTTCCGCTCCGACTGTCTCATCAAGAATTGACATATCGACCCGAGCATTTTTATAAAGCAAAAGTATCAATCCATTTCGTTTAACGCTCTGTACCCTTACTTCTATATCGTCAGCGGTTAAATCTCTAAACTTCATTTTTTATACCTCACTTAATTTGAATGTTCTGCGTTTCTTCCAAGTGTGCGCCCTTGATTTCTTCGCCGTTCTTTATTGCCTTTTTAATCTCGGTTAAATCCGCTTTCGGCTCGGAATACTTTAAGAAATTTTCGGGTATTGAATAAATATCATCAATAACCGTTTTTTCGCTTTTTCTGAAAGACAACACACATTTTGTTGTTTTGAAATTCTCGCCGTTCAAAACATACGAAAGATAATTTTTAATGCTTTCGGCTTTGTTCTTTGCCGCCTTTTCCCTTGCCGCAAACGCTTCTTTTTCCTCTTTTAATGCGTTAGCTTCTGCAAGTAAATCTTTGTACCATAAAGCAAGATTTTCAAGCTTTTCATCTTTTGCAATCTGTAAATCGTTCAGCTTTTCGGGGTCTATCAACTCTCCTGTTTCGCTATCAATGCAAGCCGTAATCTGCTCGTTTATTTCATACAGTTTCATTTTTTTCTAACTCCTTTATCTTTTTTTCAAGTTCTGCGATTTTGTAGTTTTTATATCTGATGTCCTCGGCTAAAACCTGAATAACTAACTGCAAATTTTCCTCATTCGTAAACATTATTGTCGCTCCTTTCAATTTCTGACAAAATTTGGTCTTGCTCCATACGGTTTTTATTTTTGAATAACTGAATTATTCTTATTTCTTCCGCTGTCAGTTCTTCCATTTACAATCACATCTTCCTTTACTTCATATTTTTGGTTTTGTAAATGCTCAACAAGCAATTTCAGCGAATGTATGTATTTTTGCTGTTTAATGTCTCTTTCTGAAAACATAAACACTTTCGCTGTTGCATATCCCGCCCAACTAAATACCAAAGCGAACAATATAACCGCAATTACAGCTTGCCAAACCTCTAAACAAATAATCATTTTTCTTTTCCTTTCGTAAAATTATTTCGCCCTTTTTTACCTCAACGATTACGGTTTCAACATTTTCAAACCCTGCAAGGCTTAAAACCTCTTTTGGGAATGTGATAAGCTTACTACCGCAACCGCCGTTGTCCTTTAACGGTCTTATCATTTAATCACCTCATTTCATGTGAGATGCTTTTAAAAAAAGCAAACCTCATCATTTTTATTTACATAGCGTCCGCCGAACATACGCTCAACATCTATCCCTGCAAAAACTATTTGCATCGGATGAAGCCCTGCTTCGCGTTTTCCATTTGTGAAATCTGCGTATTTACGCCGCGTTCCGAAATTGTCATTTTTAACTAAAATGTCTCCTCGCTCGTCGCCGAAATTTACGATTACCGCCTTCAACCAACTGTTGATGTTCTTGCCCTCGTCAATTTTTTTGTCAAAAACATCTGAATAGATTTTTGTTGCGATTTCTTTTTTCATGTCATTTTTTTCCTTTCTTATGGGCTTTTGCCCTTGCTGTGATTATATATTACCACACGTTTTTGAAAATGTCAAGACTTTTTTTAAACTTTTTTTTAAAAATTTTCAAAGAATTTTAAAAGAGAAAAGCACCCCGAAAAATCAAGGTGCTTTATACTTATTTAATGCGTGAGAAAATCTCCCGCTCCATGTCGGTGGCGTGTGCGTTTAATGCCGTGATAAATTCGTTTACTTCAACCGTTAATCTTTCCGCTTGATGAATAACCGCCTGTTCTGTTGTTTTCCCCTCTCGGAAATCCTGTTTTATTTCAAGATAACCCGATAAACAAGGGATAATGTCGTTTAATTCCTTGCTAACATTGCGAGAATTGCCCTCTGTTGCGTTTTTATCTGCAAGGGGTATACTTTTATTACTGTACTCTTTAATCGCTTGTATGGCGGTATAAAGGTACGATATGCGCTGACATTTGTCCCAAGATAATTTGGGATCGGACAATAATGCGGTTAATTCTTTGTTAAGTTCTTCAATCATCGGTCTAGCATATACTTGATAATTGCGATTTTATCGGCATATTTACGCTTGCACGCTTCCCAATCCTCGGTATCCTCGGCAGATAACGGCATAATTGTTTTTAATTCTTCGCCGTATTTCTCCGTCCAATCATACCAATTAGTAGCGTGTTGCATTTCCTGCATTGCCATTTCACGAAATTTTTGCGCTTTGGCGGTGTTGCCTTTCATTTTTTCGCCGATATAATCTTCGGCGTATTCGCAAGCACCGTCTAATTCTTCGGCTATATGGCAAAGCATTTTTTCAAATTTTTTCATTGCCTATCAACTCCAATATTTTATTGATTTTTTCATCTTGCTGTTTTAAATGCTGATGAATTTCTGCGGATATTCTGTTATTATCGTCTTGAATATCGTGCAAACTGAAAAGTTTAGATTGATTTTGCAATTGCATAATGAACGATACAACGGTTATAATATCGAGAAATTCAAATTGATTGTTTTCATTTTGTGTATTCACGAAATCGCCGTCAAGTTGTTTGTAGGAGCGCAAGCAACATCACCACATAAGCGGAATACACCACCTGTGGCGTTTGTTCTTACAACAGTGCTGTATTTAGTTCGGGTGCGAATAGAGCAAGCTGTAGCCTGTGTGCAATTCCTTTTCTGCAAGGGATAGGCGTTGCCTGTTCCCATTTGAATATAAACAGGCGCACCGATAACGGTATCTGTCGGAATAGTCTGCGCTATAACAATACAATATTTCTGACCGTCATTATAACTACCCTCGGGGATTTGAATATACAGACTGTCATTTTCGGTATTGAATGATACTGCTGTAGATATAATAAGATTTTTGCATAATCTGCAAGTATTTTTACAAGCCATAATTAAAAAACTCCTTTATAAAAAATACCCCCACAGCGTTTGCCGTGAGGGCTTTAATCACGCTGTTAAAGCGGAAACAATCATATTGTCATTACATACAGCCGCAACCGTTGTTACAGCCGCAGAACGGAGAATTGCCAGCATTGTAAGTATATCCGTTGGGATATCTGACAACCCCATAGAAGCGGTTATCCATTTCGAGTGCCGAAACCTTGTCACGGAGCGACTGAATTTCGTTTGTCTGAATAAGCTGACGAGTAGCTTCTCCCTCTGCGTGAATTGCGGTCACTACATCACAGGTGTTTTGATTCATCTGCGCACCGAGGTTAGCAATTCCGAGACGATTTTCACAGCAACAATTTGCAAGTTGCGTCTGCAAGGCTCTGCCCTCGTTTGTAACAGAATTTGTAATGCTGAAAGTGCTGTCACAGATACCGTTGCCAATATTCGTCAAGCGGTCATTTAACTGTCCGAACTGCTGACCGAACAATATTTCTTGCTGACTTGCGGCGGTTGCGTATTGTCCGTAATCGCCGTTGCGATTGCCCCACCCATTGCCCATAAAGGCAAAAAGGAAGATAACAACCAGCCAAATCCAAGAACCACTGCCCCAACCGTCACCGTCACGGTCTGTTACTGCCTTTACATCTGCAAGGCTAAAAGGCATACTATCCATATTTTTTACTCCTTTATAAAATATTTATCTTCAAATAACCTGCGCGCCGATTATTTTAAGAACTGCATAAACTGTTGTGCCTGTTGCTTCAACTGTTCAAACTGCGATTGCGACATTTCTCCCGACTGCAAAAGCCTTTTTACTTCCTGCTCTGCCTGTTGCGGTGTCATACCTTTAGCAAACTTTTTAAACTCCGCTATCATCTGCAACGGATTTCTTTGCGGATTTTGATTTTGAAACAAACTGCTCGGCATAGTTCTGTACCTCTTTCTTTAATTCTTCAAATTCGCTTTTTGTTACATAATCGTTTGTAGGCTTTGCGCCTGTTAAATCTATTTCAGAAAATCGGTATGCTTTAATTGTGGGGAAACCGCCGTCATCGGCTGACTTCACATAGAAAATATCATCGTTGCCGTCAAATAAAGCAACCGTTTCTCTTGGCATTACTTGATATGCCTTTGCCCCCTCTATGCCGTTTACCCTTGTAAGGCTCTTTATTTGCCCTTGTGCGCCATTTTGGGCATTAGGCATATAATTATACTGATTGTTATTAAAACCGCCGTAGGGACTATTGTAGGGAACATTTGGGTAGTTATACACTGTCTTTCATCTCCATTTCAAATTTAAGCATTGCACATTCGTATAATTCTAACAGTTTTCCTTGTTCTTTTGCTTGTTCTATGCGGTCAATTACTTCTTTTCGGCTCATACCGTATTTAGCCTGTAACGCCGCTTTTAACATATCATTCAAGGGTATCACTCCTTTGGTTATATTATAACGCTAAATAAAACAAAAAAATCGCACGATAAACGCACGATTTACGCATAAAAACTCCCCCACGGTGAAAGGAAAAGACCGTAGGGGAGAAAGAAAGGAGGTTTCCGCCGTTTGCGGAATGACCGACATATTTAAATTTCTTTTAAAATTTTCTTGCAGATAGAATTTATCCGTTTTGATACCGTTCTATCACAAATATTTAACTTAATGGCAATTTGTGTTATAGAATAACCTTTACGGCGCAAATTAAGTATTTCGATTTCTTCTGCGCTAAACGGACAGCGTTCAAGAAATCTTTGGTATTCATCATATGAAAAATCAAACTTATTCAACGCTTCACCGCCTTAACACGGCGAATATAAATTTTACGCTTTACTCTTTTGCGATTTTTAGGTTTACTTGTTATTTTCTTCACTCGGATAAAAGCCATTTTCAATGTCTCCGCTATTATCGTTGCCGATATAGTTTGCAATACCATTATCGGCATTTATTCCAACATTTTCTGTAGTAATATCGCTTGTCAAAACGACATATACAATACCACTCAATACTGCAAGCAAAGCTAAAAATGTTACAAGCCAAGCAACAAACCACCGTTTAGATTGCTTGCGTGTATCTTGTACAAGCCGCATTGCAAGGCTTTCTTCGACCTTTTGCTTGCCTTTTTCTGCGACTTCTTGACAATTGCAAGCCATTATATCACTCTCCCGATAAAATTGACTATCTCGGCGGCTAATATGGTTGTAGCAAGCCCAGTGATAAGCTTAACTATATTGAATAAGGTTTTAATGCGCTCATTTATCTTTGCATTATCCAATTCATCAAGACGGACACGCTCTGCCAAATCGTTATAATCTTTAGCAATACTGGCTCTGCGTGACTCACATTCTTTTTGTGTAACAAAATCTGCCATTATTCATCACCCTTAACTTCGGGCAACCCTGCAAAGCTATTAAGGATTGAAAGAAGTCCTGCAAGAATTGAAGCTGATACAACGACTTTCCAATCAACCGAGGAAATAACCGCAGATGTGCCTATGGTGGCTACAGCCGTCTGACATACGGTTTTCAACGCTCTCACACCCGCCGCCTTAAACCATTGCTTTGTAAATATCTTTTTCATAATATTACCTCACTTCAATTTGTATGCCGTCAATCTCTTGACCGAGTATTCCAGCATATCCGTTGTTGCTGTCTTTGGTATTATAGCCTGTTACCCACGGCAACCAAATATTTTTACGGCGCAAATGCGCTCTGTAGCGGATTGTTTTGCCTGTATCGGTCTTCATCATAATACCGTCAATCGGATTGTTGTAAAGCCCTGCATAATCAGAACGGTTTACTACCTCGGGCAACCATTTGCCGCCTTTATAATGCACGGCATAGGTTATATTACCCTGTGAAAGATTTGCAAACACACAACATACATCGTGACCGAACAATCCCGCATAATCTTCCGTATTCTTGACATTCGGCAACCAAACGTTTTTAACATCATCCCATATCTGATAGATAACATCTATCTTTGTGGGCTGAGGTGCAGGTGTTGGTTGCGGTTTTGGAGTAGGCTGTGGTTTATCTTCTGCGAATATGTTATTATACATATTATTCATATCCACATTGCCGCTTATGCCGTCTATGCGCCCTTTTGAAGTATGCTGCCATATATCATAGGTGCGGTTGAAATTGTTTACCTTATCGCCGTACTCGGCTACCCATTTGCTGATATTGTCATACCATTTGTCGGTCATCTTCTCGTTCCAAAATGCAGAACGACTGGAGTATATACCCATTTTATAGCCGAGGGCATTTAGCTGTGCATTAAACTCCTGCATAATGCTAAGCAATTCGGCATTTGAAATTGTGCGCCAGTCAAGACCCCTTGTATTTTCTACGTCTATGTATACGGGTGTGTTTATTTTCTTGCCGTTAAGCAGCCTTTTTATGTGCGCGATTTCCGTCTGCACCTTTGCCTTATTAACGGCATATGAGAAGAAATACACAGCGAACGGTATACCGAGACGCGTACATTCCGCATAATTGCGTTCAAATTTTGCGTCATCCTGTGACGCTATATCGTCTCCAAGACCTATACGCAGTATCGCAAAATCTATCTGCGGTTTTACTCTTTCCCAATCTATATCTCCCTGATAGAACGATACATCTATACCTTTGAGCATTTCATCAACCCCTTTTGTTTAATTATACTACTGTTGTTCTTTAATGTCAATTGTTTCATTTTCTGTCGGGTATTGCGCTTCAATAGCGGTCTGTATCTCGGCAAGGTCATCCTCTGTAAGCACGCCCTTTTCATTCCACCCTGCGGCATTGAGGATTATTTGGTAATCACTCATCTGCCCTACCGCTTTTAAAAAGCCTGTTTTTACAAAATTTCTTAAACTGAACATATTATGTATTTCCTCCCATAGATAATATTGCTTGCTGTAATTCGGCAAAAGCCTTATTTAAATCCTTGTTGTATTCCGCATTGATTATAACACCGGCGGTATCGGTCATAAGTGTTGTGGTTGGGTAAAGACTTTTTACGCCTGACACTGTACCGTCGGCGGCAGGGGTATATTCTGTCGGCGTTTTATATGGCTCGTATTCGGTGGCAGTCGAGCCGAGTTCAAGCTGAGGTTTAAATACAAGATTATTTACTGTAGCTCCTTTAAATACTCTTGCATTTATAGTTACAACCCCTTTAGGAATAAAGGTCACGCCCTCGCCATAATCATATTGGCTTGTTACCGTATCATAGTAGTATATACCATATTTGTTTGTGCCGCCATTAACAGGACATCCACTTAATGTTACTTTTTGACCCGTTACCGGTATAGCATTAGTGTTATTGATGACTACAAAATTGGAATCTTCTGTTGCTGTACCATTAGCAATCAAAGCGCCATCAGATGAATGAGTCCAGGTGATGCCGTTAATTGTGGCACCACTTTGACTGGAATAAGGATAAGGTATTAAATTCTTCCCACACCTTGTTACATTAACTGTTGTTAAATCTGAGATGTTGGAAGTGTAAGAGGTGGCGGTTGAGCCAAGTTCATACTGAACACGGAAAATAACCGGCTCGGCAATCGTACTGTTTACATCGGCAAATATACATAAATCTGTAACAGTGTCATCAGTGATAAATGATGCAGTATATGTCTTTCCGGATAAATCGGTGTTTTGGGGAATGTCAACATAACCCTGCCATGTTTTTTTGCCGCTTTCCTTATGTTGACCTCCTATGCTCACCGCACCGTTACCCGATATCACCTCAACTGTAACGCTTACCGCGGTATTTTTCGGTATAGGGTCTTGAAATGTGTGCGCGTACCAGGTCACCCCGCTTTTGTTTACGGTATAAAGGTGCGTATCACTTTCATATGAAGCTCTGTTTATATATGCTGCTTCACCGGTATGCTGCCATAAGTTTTTGCTGTGTATTTTTACATTTAATGTATGCTCGTTCGGGGAGACATCGGAAAGTCTGACAACTTGACCTGTTGCGTTACCTTTTAAAGCATTGGCGAAATTGTTGCTGGCATAACTTTTAGGGAAATAAATATTATCGTCCGCCAAACTGTTATATGCGATTACACCGTCACCAATTTTTATTATTCCTGTATCGGTTTCTAAACCTTGTTCGCCTTTGCGCAATACGGGGTTTTTCTTCCTCCAATTTGCCGCCGTGTCTTTTCGTAAAAGATAAGACGATTTACAATATATTTTAGCCATTTATTTCCCTCCTATGCAGTCCTGCGCCATATATAAGCGCAATAATATGGTGGCATATTATTGTGAGGTTGACCGCCGCCGAATTTATAGCCGTATCCGTATTGGACGTCGCCAGCCTTACCTTCTGCGCCTACTATTGGTTTTGTTACCGACCCAAAATTTGTGCCGTATGCGTGACCGGTTACGCCATTTGCGCCGTGTTCACTAACAACCGCAGTCGCAATCCTACCATCAATTTTTGGTAACTCGCTTTCTGTCAATGTGTGCGTTTTTTCGCCGCCTGTAACGCCTGCTGTTTCGTCGTCGTCAATGCCCCATATAAACGCACCCTTTATGCGCTCCCATGTGCCGCCGAAAAGTACTGCAGGGGAAGTGTTTTCACTCGACATAAATAACGCACCAACAGGATATGCAGATAACAAAATATCCTTTTTTGCTTGCTCTATTGCCCCGAGTATTTCACCAAATTTTATCGCGACAGGCTTATTTGCAATAGGGTTATTTGATGTTTTAGATAACGCAGTATCAACAACTATGTCAACAGAAACTTCTCCGTCAACATCTCCACCGTCAAAAACAAACTCTGTATTTTCGTCTATCGGTTGTATTCCGCTTATAGCTTCATTTACCGCCTTGCCGCTTGCCGCTTTTGTACTTGTCGGCTCAAAAGTTTGGTCTATTTTTAATTTTTCATCAATAATGCGGAAATTATCCGAAATGTCGTTTATATCGGCTATTTCATCATTTGCACTATTAGGAAGATTAAAATTATAATTTGTGCTTTTTTCCATTACTTCGCCACCACTCCTGTTATCATTTTTTGACCCAACAAATGCAAATTGACATTTGCCAAATCTCGCCCATTTACAATATTATCGCCATTTGTGTCTGCCCCTGTAAATGCGTCTCCTGTCAATGTAGAAATTCCAAGAATATGGGCTTGAATTGCAATTAAATCTTCCATTGTTATTCTGCCGTCACAAGTGCTATCACCCTTAACAACATAAAACCCCGAAACATTCATCAGCCTTTCCCCTTTACTTCGTGCGCAATATTGCTCTGCCTTATTGCTCCGTTATATTCTATATTATACTCTAACAATTTTGAAAAAGCAATATAATGTTTATTCGTTGTATCGTCCCATAATTGAGTTTCTACATAAGCCCAACCGCCAATTTCCCAATTGAATATAGCAGGTGTCTGATTTTTAATAACGTGATTATCCTTTGAAAACCAATCAGACAAAGCTGTGGCTCTCGTGGAATTTGAAGAATTACCATATATGTTCAAATGATTATCTTCGTTATAGCTTTCTCCGCTTGTGTTAGCTATATTTATTGTATAATCAATCGGGTTATAATCTAACGGATTGTAATCAAGTGTTGCGGTTTGAGTTTCTTTTAACGCTATTGCACGGTTAATTTCTCCATATGTGAAACTGGTGTCAGAACCCAATATTTGACCGTAGCCCTTAAAATAATATTCGTTTTTATATGCTGTTTTCCCGCTGATAGTTCCGAACAATTCAGAAGAAGACGGGCTAACCGTTTCCATTCCGTTTGTAGCAGTAATTCTATACTGTTTGTAAGAATATGCCGACATAGGGGTGCACGGCTCGCAAGTCGGGTTTCCATACTGCAAATTTAAAGTAATATCAGGTGCATATGACGGTACAATTTCAGTCCCCATAAATGTTTTCTTTATTATTTTATCTTCGTCAAAATCCAAATACTCGTTGAGCGGAGATAAATAATTCATTATTTCGCTGTTAGTTGCACCGTCAAATATTATACCTGTGGGCAATAAATTTGTCTTTTTTAACCCATTAAAATAATTTATAGTCCTTGTATAATACTCGAACAATTCTTTTGAATGATTAAAAGCCGCTCTTGCATTTATTAGAAGATATACAATAGGATTATATCGGGGAATTTCTAACCCACTACCGCCAAGGCTTAAACTTGTTCCAAATTCTTTTACTTGATTTTCAGTCAAAAAAGAAAGTGCGTCCTTTGCCGTCCATTTTATCGTATGCCCTGATATTTCGGGTGTAGCCGATAAAAACATCATCGGCATTTTAACAGTTTCAAATGCGACCTCATTTTTAACCTTTTTCCAAGTCAAGGCTTTTACTTGTTTCCAAGTCATAGATTTAAGCGTTTTCCATGTTTGATAAAATCCCAAAAACTGGTGAAATTCAAGATTGACCGTCATATATTTTGCGATATTGTTATACTTTATCGGGAAATTTTGCGCATTAAGTTTTCCATAATATACTTCTGTCCAAGATAACTCCATAATAGGCAGATTTCGCCCCACTGGGTCTATGCTCCTGTGAAACGATAACGATTTAATATCCTTTGCGTTCCATTCAATCGTTTTTGTTGTTCCGTCTGCCGCCGTTCCTGTTACTGTGATTTTAGGCTCACATTTCGGGCGGATAGGACTTTTCATTATTTCAAGTAATTTGTCCGAAAAACTCATATAGTCACACTCCCTATGACCTTGACATCATCTTCGCCCATATCAATTAAGTTGACAGAACAATTCAGATAATGTGTAGGCACTACAATCCCGTTTAAAACTTCGGTTGTTTTTGCGGCGCTTGCCTTGTTCATATTACCTCTGTAATGCCGTGATATAATAATCTTTCCTGTGGTATGCTTAAATTGTTTAACATAGAATACTACACCGTAATTTTCTAACCAACGGTTTAAACTCCACCAGTCTGTGTTTTTCAATTTGTTCCAAGTGAATTGGGGGACATATTGCATACGCCCGACTTGTTGCAATATCATTGTGTTATTTGTGTTTCTTTCTGCATCGGCTGAAAACTCATCACTTGCCTGCAATTCATTCGGTGCAGGGAGCGAAAGGGAATTTGCAAGCGTATTATCGCTCTTTACAGATGTGCCAAGCTCAATATAACTTGCTCTTGTGTTAATAGGCATTTGCAAATCCCCCTGTTACTGTCTGTCTGCCAACTCTTGTTTCGGCTTCTCGATTTATTCTCATTAGCTGTTTGCCGTCTACATTGACCGTCATACCCTTTTGCATAACTTGTATAAGCTGTTGCAATAAAGAATTTGTTTCGGCATTGCCCTCGGCATAAATATCTCTTAATAAGCTTTCGGGTGCCTCAAGGTTTCTCCCGTTCTTTTGGTCGCCTAACTGTGCAAGGAAAGGTTTATTTGCAGGGAGAACAGCACCCCGAGCAAGTTTCGGGATTGTAGGCGGATATTTCGGCATTGAAAACTCCCAATCTTTACCCATTAAACTTCCTATCCACCCGACAGCTTTGCCTATGCCGTTAGCTATACCGCTGAATGTCCTGTAGATGGCTCTCCACAATGCATTTAAGCCATCTATAACTAAATTGATGACGGTTTTAAATGTATCGTAAATCCCATTCCACCAACCGCCAAACATATCTTTTATACCTTTCCAAGCCTTATCCCAATTGCCTGTGAAAACGCCTGTTATAAAATCTAACAGCCCACCGAGCATTCTCATCATATTTTTAAGTAAATCTGAAATATGCCCGACTACCGTTCCTATAACATCGCCTATTCCGTCAACAATATCTTTAACGGCGGGATATACTGTGTCTTGTATATATTTGTAAATCGGGTAAAGCACTTTGTTCCAAAGGATTAAAAAGTCCTCTGTGACGGTGGCAATAAATTTTTGTAATCTGTCCCACAACCCTTTTAAATGCTTATCCCATAGCCAATCTATGGTTTTTCCAATATGGTCGAATATCGGTTTAACCAATGTATCCCACCAATTATTAAATAAATCAAATATACTGGATACCCATTCATTGAAATTATCAAATATACTTCCCGATTTTTCGTCCCATATTTCTTTTGTGCTATCCCACATATTGCCCCAAATGTTAGTGAACCTTTGAGCAAATGGGGAAATCACATCGACATACATTTTGCCAAATAAATTATGAGCATTTTCGGAAAAATTATCAAATGATTTTGCGGCTTGTCTTGTAAAATCCGCAAAAATCGGAACAATATCATTTTTAAAAGTTTGTGCAATTCGGGGCGCTATATTTTCTGCAAAATCCGAACCGATGAGCGACATACTTTTTTTTATTCGCTCGAACGAATTTATACCTGTTGTTTTTATTTGTTCCCAAGCACCTCCGAACGTAGTCTTTAAATAATCTACAATAGGCGCAAAGGTGTTTTTAAGTTTATTTGCAAGTTTATCTATGCTTGTTTCTGTTACCGCCGTGTCTAATATCTCGCTCGTTTTGACAGGTTGACCGCCGCCTATAGGCTTCGCCGTTTCTGCCGTGTCTTTTGAAATTTGATTGACTTCATCATAGGCGGCTAACTGCCCTTTTGCGGCTTTTGTCGTTTGCTCTGTGGCTTTTGCCAAGTCTTCTTGATTGCTTACCGCTTCGCTTATGTTATCAGATGTTTGCTCGGTGCTGTCTATTTCTTTGCCGAAAACTCTCGCTATCGCTTGTGCGGCTACTTTTGCATATTCTCCGACTTTTTCAAGCCCTTTTATAAGCGAATTAACAGCGGGTAAAATAAGCGTTCCGATTGTCCTAAATGCGTCACCCCACACAATTTGCATTTCTTTCCAACGCTCGGAAAGTATGCGTGTTTGGTTAGCCCAACTGTCCTGTGTTCTTGCAAAGTCCCCCTGTGCAAGTGCGGTCTGTTTCATTACATACTGATACCGCAACATAGTTTGCTCTTGCTGTGTCATTGCTTGTATGGATTTTGTAATGCCTTTTTGCCGTGCAAACTCTTGTAAGTTTGTTTGTGTCATTACAATGCCATATTGCTTTAATGTTTCGGTTTCGCCTGTGAAAACAGATTTTAAAGCAATGTCGGTATACTTTTGCGAAACATTATAGAATGATGCCATATCGGCAGATAAGCCAGTTAAATTCAAAGCCATATCTGCCGCTTCTTGACCTGCTATGCCCATACCCTTAGCCATTGCCATATAGGTTGAGCCTGTGCGCTTTGCGGTTAGTCTTGATATACCATAGGTTTCTATTGCTTTATTAGCAAACGCTTCCATTTGGTCTCGCATATCACCAAAAGAAACATCTACAACATTCTGTACTTCTTGAACATCGCTTGACAATTCAACTGATTGTTTTGCAAACTTGACTAAAGCAGAAACACCAAAAGCGACACCTATTGCCGCTCCGAGTTTTCCAACCGCTCCCATAACAGAATTAGCACCGTTTTTTATGGCAGAAAAGCCCTTTGTTACTCCTGTTGTATCTACTCTTGTATCAAGAATAATATGTCCGTTTTCTGCCATTTAATCACACCTTACAAATCAACTCTGTTTTTATTGTGGGAATAAAATTCGCTTTCCCATTTTTCCAATTTTTCGCCTTTTCGTTTTTTATCACGAATTGAAACAACTGTCGAGAATACACTTTCCCCGATTTCCATATACTTGCCTATGAAAGTCCACCAATGCATATAATGAACGGCTCGTATATCTTCTGAATTATTTTTATTTATAGCACTTGCTATAATGTCAAAATCTTTTTCCCACGACATTGTAGGCTGTTCATTGCTTTGCTGTTCCTCATTGCCGCACGAAATAAACCACATCAAATATTTTATTGCAGTTTCTGTATCTTCGGGCATTTCCTCAAAGAAGTATAACAGCGCATTAAAATATTTTTCGTTTTCGGGCAATTCATCATCATTGAGAATTTGAATAATATCTAATATCTGCCGATAATCCGCTTTGTTGCGGAATTTATAAACCTTGCCGTCTATTTCAACATCAATCGGAAGTTTATATTGTATCATTTTAAATACTTTGCGGCGTACTTTTTCCCACGCTCCGACATTGTGAGATTGCAACGCTCCATTGTTTCGGGCGCGTTTTCAAGTATAATGTCTGATAGCACCATTAAAACCTGTTCAAGCCAATATCCCTTTTTCGTTGCTCTAAACGGCGTACGATTGCCGAATAATTCTTTTCCGTTTCCCTCATAATCAAGCAAAACGTCAATTTCTGTTTCTAAGATGTTTTGGAATTTGTCAAGCGCAGTTTGGTCTTTTTGTTCTTTGCCCTTGCCGTATTCATCCGCTTGTATGTCCTGCATTTTGTCAACTTCTGATTGCACATTTTCAAAGAATTTCTTATATCTGTACGGAAGTTTTTCGTCTGTCGGGCAGAAAGTAATTACAATTGGCTTTTTTCTGTTCTTTACCTCAATCTCAAAGCTTTCTATGCCCTCGTCTAATACATATTTGTTCATTTAAACCCACCCTTTCATAATTGGCAAGGGGAAAAGGATTTGAACCTTTACAAACACAGTCAAAGTGTGTTATGCTACCATCACACTATCCCCTTATGTAAGCGGCGAATTAACGCCGCATTTTTTAGGCTTCGTCTGCGGTGAAAGCCGCTCCGCTTGCCAAGTCAACCTTTGCCATTTTACCGAGGGTAATTTCACCCGAATGGTAAAGAGTAACATTGTAGCCGAATTTGCCGCCTGCTTCAAGCGTTGTTTCCGTCCAAACAATAGTACAATTTGATTGCTTGCGTGCCTTGCAATCATCTGTGTCGGTGGTAGAATAATCAACCATAGGATATTTTTCGTAAATATCAACAGTGATTGAGCTTTTGTTGTTAAGATACGCATCGAAAATCATTCCCGCAAGTTTCGAGCCTTTTCGTACTCTCAACGGAGAGATTTCCTGCGTAACTTTCGGTGCTCCTGCCGTAGTATCAGTATAACCTAAAACATCAAGGTCTTGTGATACATCAGAGTTGGAAGATTGCGAATAAGCCGTTACACCTCTGCCCTGCAATTCGAGCACAGGAATATCGCCTGTGTCTTTTACATCGACATAAAGCCTATATGCGTCCTCTACTGCGACAGTCGGATTTGCGTTTGCGTTAAACTCTGTCATTGTTTTTTCTCCTTTATAAAGTATCTAAATATTTGTTTGCGGCTCTTGTAAGCTTTTCTTTTTGCCCATTGTTCGCCGCCGCATTATCCCATTTAAATGTTGCATACGGATTGCTGTCTCGCCTAAAGTTAAATGTTTCGCCATAATAAACATAAGCTGAATACGGTTGTATATATTCAATTTCAAACGGTCTTACTTGTGCGGTATCTTCAAGAGTTCCCTCTCGCCGTGGCGTATACGGTGAAATAAGCCTTTTCCATTCTTGCGATAAAAACAAACCAAATTTATCATTTTTAACCTTATTCAAGATAGACGGCTCGTTTAAAACAACCTTTACTGTTCCATTACTCATCTACACATCGCCCTCTTGCGGTATTCTGATAAGTTATCCGCAAGGTAAAATACCACTTCCACAGCCCTGTTTCAACATCACGCCCTGCGGCTTGCGGATTGAACGGGAACGGCTCAACGGAAACAACCCTTTTACCTGTGATTTCGGGGAAATTTCCCTTTTCG
>CYGL01000166.1_pt1 | contig 34875 bp, 51 predicted proteins | sample 485531 | NCBI WGS metagenome assembly CYGL01 (sample SAMEA3497897, study PRJEB9818) | human gut metagenome | reverse complement strand
ATGAGGTAGAGGGCCTTGGTGACTTCGATGCCGGTGCAGTGGGTGACCGCGTAGTCGATTTGGCTGGCGATCATGCGGCCTGATTGGATGAGCGCCGCGTCTTCGGGTTTGAGCCGGTCGGCGAGCGCTTTGACGCTGTCTTCGTAGGCTTTGAGCAGGCCTTTCTGTTTTTTGGTGGGCGCGTCGATGAGTCGGAGGCGTTGTTCGCCGATCTTGAGGCATTGGTCTATGGCTTTTGGCGTCCTGTTGGAGGGCGAGCGGGTAGATCTGCCGGTAGATGCTGTCGAGGCGTTCGATTTCGATGCTTCGCGCGTGCGCGCGGGAAAGGAGCCGAAGTGGCGAATCTGAAAATCGAGACCATGCCAGTCGGCGACCTCACCGCCTACCATCGCAACCCGCGTCGCGGCAACGTCAATGCCATCGCTGAAAGCCTCAAGGCGCGCGGACAATACAAGCCCATCGTCGTCAACAAGGGCACCAAGACCGGCATCGCCAATGAGATACTCGCCGGTAACCACACATGGCAGGCCGCCAAGAGCCTCGGCTGGACGACCATCGAAACCGTGACCGTCGACCTCGACGCGGATCAGGCCGCGCAGATCGTGCTCGCCGACAATCGCATCGCCGACCTCGGCGGCTACGACACCGACGCGCTCGCCGAACTGTTGGAGGGCATCGAACAGCCGACTGTGGGCACCGGATACAGCGCCGACGACATCGCCGAGATCATCGCCGCCGCGAGACCCGCGCCCAATGAGCTCAAAGACCCCGACGACGTGCCATCGGTGCCGAAGAAGCCCTATACGAAGCCCGGCCAGATATGGAGGCTCGGCGACAGCCTGCTCGTCGTCGGCTCCAGCACCGACGAACAGCTCATCACCAAGGCGGCCGGCATGATCGGCCAGCCATCATGCATCTGGACGGACCCGCCCTACGGCGTCGCCTACCAGGGCGGCACCAAGGAGCATCTCACCATCGAGAATGACAACGACCCCAACAAGGCCGTCGAAATCACCAAACAGGCCATGCAGGTCGCCACCAAGATCTGCAAGCCAGGATGCCCGTTCTACATGGCCCACTCTGACAGCCTGCGCGTCCAATTCCAGCAGGCGGTCGAATCCATCGGCCTCAGATGGCGGCAGACCCTCATCTGGGTCAAAGACCAATTCACGCTAGGCCACTCCGACTACCAGCAGCAGACCGAACCGATAGCCGCCGGCAACCTGCCCGACAAGCCGCTCACCGAATACGAGCCCATCGGCTACGGATTCACGCGGGGGGGGGGGTCGCCGTCTCGGCCGAGGAAGCGCGAACTGGCGCGGCGACAACAAACAATCGACCGTCCTGCAATTCCCCAAGCCCAAAGCCAACAGGGAGCATCCGACGATGAAACCCGTTGAACTCATCCAAAGCATGCTCAAAAACAGCTGCAGGCCTGGCGGCATCGTCTACGACCCGTTCGCCGGCAGCGGCTCCACGCTCATCGCCGCCCACGGGCTGCGCATGAAAGCGCTCGCCGTCGAACTCGACCCGAAATACGCCGACGTGATCTGCCGGCGATTCCAGGAATACACCGGCATCATGCCGGAACTCGACGGCAAGCCACACGACTTCACCGCAAGCGACTGAAAGAAGGTGAGGAACATTGACCGCCGAAACCGACGCCAAGGCCCTCAACCTGTTCCTCGCCGCCACCCCGATCGGCCAGATCAAAACCAAGATGGGCTACCGGTCGACCACCAGCGCGATGGCCGCCATAACACGCGCCCTCAAAAGCGCACGCTCAGGCAAAAACCCGGACACCGCGCGAAGCATCGAAATCGAACGCCTCGACAGCATCTACCGGCAGATCTACCCGCTCGCCCTCCAACAGGACGCCAAAGCCATAGACCAATGCCTCAAGATCGGCGAACAACGCCTCCGACTCATCGACGCGCCCACCAAAAAACAGAAAGGCCTGCTCAAAGCCTACGAAGACAGCGTCAAAGCGCTCGCCGACCGGCTCAAACCCGAAGACGCGGCGCTCATCCAATCAGGCCGCATGATCGCCAGCCAAATCGACTACGCGGTCACCCACTGCACCGGCATCGAAGTCACCAAGGCCCTCTACCTCATGCCCCACCTCATGAACGTCCTGCGCGAACTGGGAGCCACACCGGACGCGCGAGGCACCGTTCAGGCGGCCGTCAAGGAAGTCAAACCGATCGCCGACGAATTCGAGGAATACCTGGCCAAAACCACCTAGGAGCAAGCATGCAATCCGGCGAGATCCACGACGACGCGCACGGCATCACAACCCCGAGAATCTACACGCCGCCACTACGCCCGCTCACGCCGGAAACCTCCGACGGCTGGCTCGTCATCGAATTCGCCGAACGATTCCTCCACGTCCACCTCTACCCATGGCAGAAATGGCTGCTCATCCACGGGCTCGAAACCAACCCCGACGGATCCTACCGGTTCCGCCGCGTTGTCGCCGAAGTCGCCCGCCAGAACGGCAAAACCACGGTAATGAGCGTCCTATGCGCATGGTGGCTGTTCGTCGACTCAGGCCGCCGGCCGGAACTCTCCCCATCATGGAAGTTCCTGGTCGTCGGAGCCGCCCAGACCCTCGACAACGCCAGAGCCCCATACGCAGCCGTGCTCAACTGGTGCAACCCGACGCCGCAAACCGACGAAGAGGCCGCGCTCGCCGTGCCAGCATTGCAGAAGCGCGTGCAGCGCGTCAACAACAGCCACGGCGAGGAAGCGATCATCTGCCGCAACAAGGCGCAGTACATCGTGCGCGCCGACAAGAACATCCGCTCCAAGTCGGCCAGCCGCGTCGTGTTCGACGAATTGCGAGAACAGCACACCGACGACGGCTGGAACGCGGTCTCGCAGACCACGAAGGCCATCTGGTCGAGCCAATTGTGGGGCATCAGCAACGCCGGCGACTATCGCAGCGTGGTGCTGCGCCGCGTCGTTGACGAAGGCCGCCGCCTGTCCGAATCGTGGAGCGCGAGCGTGGAGACCGGCCGGCAGAGCGTCGATGAGTGGACGGAGGCGCATGACGCATCATATGGATACTTCGAATGGAGCGCGCCCGATGGGTGCGAGCTCGACGACCTCGACGGCATCCGCCAGGCCAACCCCTCGATGGGTTACGGGCCGATGACCTACCGGAGCATCATCGCCGACATCAACGGCATGACCGAGGCGGCGTACCGCACCGAGGTGCTCTGCCAATGGGTCACCGCCGACATCATCCCGTTCCTCGACCCGAAGCAGTGGAAGCGTGGCATCGACAAACAATCCACGATACCGTTCGACAACCGCGTGGTGCTCAGCGTGGACACTTCGGCGGACCGTGAGACCACGTACATCGCCGCCGCCGGCTACAGGGCCGACGGGCTGCCGCATGTGGAACTGATCATGCGCCGCGACGGCATGCTCTGGGTGCCGAAATATCTGGGCCTGCTGCGCGAATCGTGGCCGAACATCACCGAGATCGCCATCCAGTCGAAAGGCTGCCCGGCCGTCGACTTCTGCGACCCGCTGAGCGAGGCCGGCTGGACCGTGCATCTCATCGAAGGCTTCAGGGTGGGTGCCTGCACCGGCAGGTTCAAGGACCGTGTCAAGGAAGGCAAGCTCAGGCATCTGCCGCAACCCGCCATCGAACAGCAGGTGAGCGTGGCCATCACCAGACGGCTCGGCGAGGTCGAGGTATGGGACAGGCAGAAAAGCGCCATGCACATCAGCGGCCTCATCGCCGAAAGCCAGGCGCTCTACGCATTGGAAACCATGACCGACGACGCGGCGAAACCACTGCGCAGCGCCTACGACAGCGAGACCGGCCACGGGCTGCTCGTTCTTTGAAAGGAGGTTGAACCTTGGGCATCTGGCAGAAACTCACCGGCATATTCCGCCCGACCTATCGAATCAGCTTCGACATGACCGACGCGATGACCCTCATCCAAGGGCAGACGGAAACCGAGCTCTACAAGACGCAGCCGCACCTGCGCACCGTCATCAGCTTCCTCGCCGACAACGTCGCGCAGGTCGGGTTAAAGGAATTCCGCCGCGTCTCCGACACCGACCGTCAGCGCATCACCGATTCGCCGCTCATCAACCTGCTCAAACAGCCGAACCCAGACATGACCGGCTTCGAACTGCTCAGGCAGCTCACCGCCGATCTCGCGCTGCACGACGTGGCCTACTGGATCGTCACCAAATCGCCGGAACGCAATGAGGAACGATTCGGCGGCTGGCAGATACGGCCGATACCACCGTCATGGGTGACCGCCAAACAGGATGGCAACGTGTTCGCCCCCGGATCCTACCGCGTGGACTCCGGCCTCGGCCAAGGCTGGACCGACGTGCCGGCCGAGAACATGCTCGTATTCCACGGCTGGAACCCCAACGACCCGACCACAGGCGTCACACCGGTCATGGCGTTGAAGGACATCATCAACGAACAGATACAGGCGTGGAGCTACCGCACGCAGACCTGGCAGCGCGGAGGCCGAGTGGGCACCGTGCTCGTCAGGCCGAAGGACGCGCCCCAATGGGACGACACCGCGCGCGAACGCTTCGCCCGAGACTGGAAGGAATTCACCGACAAGGGTGCGCGCGCCGGCTCGACCCCACTGCTCGAAGACGGCATGGAACTCAAACGGCTCGGATTCAACGCACGCGAGGAGGAATTCAGCGAGGTCACGAAACTCTCGCTGCAGACCGTCGCCAGCGTCTACCACGTCAGCCCCGTCATGGTCGGCATCCTCGACAACGCGAACTTCAGCAACACCAAGGAATTCCGCAAAATGCTGTATTCGGAGACCCTCGGGCCGACGATGCGCATGATCGAGGACCGCATCAACATGTTCCTCGCCCCGATGGTCGGAGCCGACCCGCTCGACTACGTCGAATTCGACATCCGCGCGAAACTCGCCGGCGACTTCGAGGAAATGGCCAGCGTGCTCTCCACCTCCGTGGGAGCCCCGTGGGTCACCGTCAACGAGGCGCGCGGCTGGCAGAACCTGCCGCACATCGACGGCGGCGACGGGCTCACCGTGCCGCTCAACGTCACGCAGGGAGGCCAGGCCAGCCCGCAGGACGGCGGCGACCCCAAACGCCCGCCAGCATCCGACGATACAGCCAAGGCGAACGTCATCGTCGAATGGAGGAAGCGCCTCGACAACAGCGTGCGCAGCAAACTCGGCGCAGGCATCGACGTGGAGCGCATCGACTGGCTCAAATGGCAGAACGAACTCCAAGCCGACCTAACCGTCACCGCAGGCCTCAACCAATTCGACGCCGGCATCACCGCCATCGGAGAAACCCGCAAAGCACACGACGAATACGCAAAGGAGCAACAGGATGCGAATCAAACGGCTTGACTGCCGGTTCAAAACCGGTGACGACGAAGACGGCGGCGATCTCGCCGAAGGCGAATTCATCGCCTACCCGTCCACGTTCACCCGCCAACCAGACTGCTACGGCGACGTGGTGGCCCCCGGAGCCTTCCTCGACTCGATCAAGGCATGGAAGGAAAGCGGCAACACCATGCCCGTGCTCTACGGGCACCGCATGGACGACCCCGACTACAACATCGGCGGAGTGACCGACATGGGCGAAGACGACCACGGCTGGTGGATACGCGGCAGCTTCGACATGGATTCCCCGAAGGCCGCGCAGACCTACCGGCTCGTCAAAGCCAAACGACTCTCACAGCTGTCCTTCGCGTTCGACGTGGACGACGAAGCGACCGTCACCCTCGACGACGGCACCAAAGCCAACGAACTGAGGAAACTCACCGTCTACGAGGCCAGCTTCGTGCCCATCGGCGCGAACCAGGACACCAGCGTCATAGCCATCAAAAGCATGGCCGAACCATTCGAGAAGGCCGGCCGCGTGTTGAGCGCCGCGAACATGGAGATGCTCACCGCCATCTCCGAGAACCTGGCCGGCGCTTCCAAACAGATGAAGGATTTTCTGGCATCGGCTGCAGCCGTGCCGGATGAAGGTAACAAACAGAGCGAAGGTGCGAAGGCATCGGAACCCGACGAAGCCAAGAACGAGGATCCCGAAAAGGACAAGTCCGAGGAGCGGAAACGGAAAGCCGAAGCAAAAGCGCTCGACCTCGCAATCCAATTAGCCCTCAAAGGGCAGAAAGGAGAATGAGCATGTCTCTTCTCGAAAAGCGAGCCGAGCTCATGGCGAAGCTCAAGGAATTCCAGCCGGCACTCAAGGCTGGCAACGTATCCGATGAGGATGCTGCGACCGTCCAAAGCCTGCTCGACCAGGTCAACGAACTCGACAAGCAGATCGCCGAAGCGAAGAAGCAGGCCGACATGGTCGCCAAGATCGGCGCGCTCGCATCCAGCGAGCCCACGCCGACCGGCAACGACACCGGTGATCAGGGCGACGAACAGCCGGCGAAATCCGCCGGCGAACTGTTCGTCAAGTCCTTCAGGAAGAACGTCGGCTCCAAGCTGAAGGCCGGTTATGCGGTCGAATTCAAGGCCGCGAACGACACCCAGCTGGTGGGCGACTCCACCGGCGCGTTCGCGCCCTACACGGTGCAGACCGACCAGCAGGCGGTCTTCCCCTACCAGCGTCCGCTCGTGGTCGCCGACCTGTTCAGCCAGGGCACCATGGGAGCCTCCACGAACGCCGTCAAATACCCGGTGTTCGGAGTGCTCGAAGGCTCCGCCGGAACCGTCGCCGAAGGCGGTCTCAAACCGCAGCTGCACTTCCCGGATCCGACGTGGAAGACCGACGACCTCAAGGAGGTGGCCGGCTGGTTCGCCGTAAGCGACAACATGCTCGACGATCTGGACTGGCTGCGCAGCGAGATCACCGACTTCGCCGCCTACAACATCCAGCTGCTCGAGGAGACCCAGCTGCTCTCCGGCGACGGAGCCGACAACAACATCGACGGCCTGTTCAACCGCGAGATCCAGACCCTCGCCAAGGGCACCGACTCCGACGCCGACCGCATCTTCAAGTGCCGCAAGCTCATCGCCACCGCAACCGGATTCCAGCCGGACGGCATCGTCATCAACCCCACCGACTACGAGGCCATCCGCCTGTCCAAGGACGCGAACGGCCAGTACTTCGGCGGCGGCTTCTTCACCGGCCAGTACGGCCAGGGCGGCATCATGCAGGATCCGCCGCTGTGGGGCGTCAAGACCGTGGTCACCGAAGCCATCGCACCCGGCACCGCGCTCGTCGGCGCGTTCAAGGCCGGCGGCAAGGTGCTGCGCAAGGGCGGCCTCCGCGTCGAATCCACCAACGCGCACGCCGACTACTTCATCAACGACAAGGTCGCGATCCGCCTCAAGGAACGCCTCACCCTGCAGGTGAAGTACCCGAAGGCGTTCGTCAAGGTCGAACTCGGCAAGGCCGGCAAGTGAGCCAAGCCATGAGCGACATCACCAAGCGGATGCGGATCGTCGACGACAACGCCGGCGACCCGACCCAGTATGCGACCCCGATGGTCGTCACCGGCAGCGACGGCAACCCCATCGACCTGAACGCCGGCGGCGGCCAGACCATCACCAGCGTGACCGCCACCGCTCTGCCGGCAGGTGCCACGCCAACCGCCACCCTCGCCGAAGGCGTGCTCACCATCGGCATCCCTGCAGGCGAGAAAGGCGACCCCGGCACCAACGGCAGCGACGGCAAACCCGGTACCAACGGAACCAACGGCGTGGGAGTGCAGGAGATCGAACTCACCACCGACGCGGCAGGCAAGCTCACCGCAGCCACATGGACCGACACCAACGGCGGAACCCATGCCGCAACGGTGAGCGTGAAACAGGCCGACGCGCCGTCCGGCATCACCGAATGACACAAGAAGGAGGAAGAGCCCGATGGCAGCGAATCCCAAAGGCACCCCGGACATCATCGAGAACCCCGACGAATTCACCGCCGACGGGCTCTTCTTCCTCCGTGCCGCACAGGCCGCCATACGCCGCGAATGCGGATGGCACATCACACCAAGCTGGACGCACACCATACGCCTCGACGGCTACGGCGGATCCACGCTCATACTGCCCTCCAGCCACGTCACCGACATCACCGGCCTCGAATACGACAGCACCGACCACGTCGATGACATCGACTGGTCAGAGAAAGGCACCGTGGTATTACGCCACGGCACCCTGCCCGACAGGCCCGGAGCGATACGCATCACCCTCACCGACGGCTGGGATCCCGAAGACGTGCCCGAACTGCACGCGCTCATGCTCGCCATCGCCAAACGTGCGGCCAGCGCTCCGGCACCCATATCGTCGCAAAGCGTCAACGGCAGCTCCATCAGCTACCTGACCAACGGGGGAGCGCCACTCGGCCTGCAGCTCTTCGAATCCGAGAAACGCCAACTCGACCCCTACCGGCTCACCTGGGGGGCGCGAACCCTATGAACGCCATCGACTTCATCAACGCCGGCAACAGCGGATTCACGCTCAACGGAGCCACCATATTCAACCGGCTGCGCGCCAGACGCATCCCACGGGCCATGAACCCGAAGCAAACCGATGAGGACTGGGACAACCCCGACATCATCGAACTGCGCGGCGCGCTCGCCACATCCACCAGCACGCGGATCCCGGACGCATTGAACGCGGAAACCACCAGCACCGCCGTGCTCACCATCGACAATCCCAAAGCCGACGTGCGCATCGGCGACCGCATCACGCCCAGCCCATGCGACGGACGCATCTGGGAGGTCACCGGCTTCCCCAGCAACGACGTGAACGCCTTCAGCGGCTGGCAGCCGACCCTCGAAATCCAGCTCACCGAATGGAAGGGATGACATCATGCCGGCAGCAGGACAGACCACCATCGACTTCAACGAAGCGTTCTTCGACGAGATCCTCAACTCCGCCGGAGTGCGCGCCATGACCCGAGGTGCCGCCGAGAAGGCGCTCGCCGAAGCGAAACGCAACGCCCCGGTGGACACCGGCGCATACCGTGACGGTCTCGGCGTGCAGGCCGTGCAGCACGCGCACCGCACCACCTACATGGTCGTCGGCAACGACGCGAAGACCATGCTCGTCGAATCGCAGACCGGCAACCTGCGCAAGGCGCTGCGGGCGGCGAAATCATGAGCGTCATCGCACCTGACATGGAGCAATGGCTCTGCGACCACCTGCGCACGCGCATCCGCGACGTGCCTGGAATCCAAATCGACAACCGCAAGCCCGACGACTACCACGGCGCATACCCGCTCGTCACCATACGCGACGACAGCGGCCCCGGCGACGGGCTCGCCCAATTCGACCGGAGCATCGGCGTCAACGTCTACGGATGGACGCGCACGCACGACCAGCCATGCAAGGCGCTCGCACGCCGCATCCAGTCGATCCTCATGGACGACTCCATCACATCGGCCGAAGCGTCGCCGATCATCGCGGTCGACGCCTCCCAATCAAACGGCCCCTACGTGGTCGCCGAGAACGCGCCCACCGCCCACTACTACCTGATCATCGCCTATTCGGTGATCGGCGAAATCCAATAACCAACCAACAACACCGAAAGGAACACATCATGACAGCAGACGCCCAGGGCAACGACCTGACCAGTGTCAAATACGTCGTCAACTCCAAGATCATCGTCGCCCCATACGACCCGGCGGTGAAACTCACCGCATCGATGATCGCCAAAACCGTAGCCGACCCGATCACCACGCTCAAGGACATCTTCAGCAAAGGCCACGCGGTCGGCCTGATCACCAGCGACGGCGCACCCCAGGACGCACGAGACTCCGACGACGCCACCGAATTCCACCAGCCCGGCTACATGCTCAACGCCGACCCGAACCTCACCCTCGCGTTCACCGTCGCCGAAGACAACGAAACCGTGCGAGCCATGACCATCGGCACCCCCGACGCCGATGGCGTCTACCACGTCAGCGACACCATCCAGGACTCCAAGTGGATCGCCTATCAGGAAACCCACTACAAGACCGGCACCATCCGCCGCCGACTCGGAGTCCTGCAGACCACCGGCAGCGAACCCGCACAGGATACGCGCGGCGAAGTCTCCGGCATCGCGCTCACCACCACCTGGCAGAAGGACGGCATCGTCGACGACGGCAACAGCCGCTACCTGCAGTCCTACTACACTCCCGGCACCACCGCCAGCTCCGGATCCGGCAAAACCGCCTGAACCACCAACGTCCCTCGCATGAGCTTCTCCCATCGGCATGCGAGGGACCCTCACCGATGGGAGCACACCGATAGGAGAACCCAATGACCACCACCGCCAAGGAATGGACACCCACCCCCGCCGACTTCGACGACTGGGACGAAACCAAGGAAAAAGAAGCGCTCGCCATCGTAGCCGAGAACACGAAGGTGCGGCACATCATCAAGAACAGCGAATACTGGGCGCTCGCACCCGGAGGCGCAATCTACAAGCTGCCCCTCTACCTGAGCATCGCCGACTTCGAGAAACTCTCCGCCGCCGAGACCGACGCGGAAAGCATCGAACAGGTCAAACTCATCCTCACCGCGTTCGCAGGCGAGGAACAGGCACGCAAACTCGAACACGAACCCCACCAGGTCGCCATCAACCTGCTCATGGACTACGGCGCAACCCTCGCCAAGACACAGGGTGCCGACTTGGGAAAATCCGTGGATTCGTCCAACAGCTCAACTCCGAAGACGGAGTGAGGATCCGCGCCGACTTCACCAAAGCCGGCTGGAGCCTCGAACGCGACCTCGGCCGACGGCTACGCTACGCGGACGCGATAAGCCTCCACGAAGCCATGAGCTGCGACCCAGCAACCTACACGGGAGCCAAAGCCATCGGCCTCGCATTCCCCATGAACGCCACCGACTTCACCATCCTCCAAGCCATCGGAGCCCACAAACTCGTCGGCACCGGCACCGACGGCGAACCGGCGGATGGGCAAGCCGAAAAACCAACGCCCACGGAGATACGCGAAGCGGTCGCCCACGAAAGCGCCCTATTCAACATGTAAACCAACGAAGGAGGTCACCCGATGGCGGGAGGCGCAGAGGTCGGAACCGGCCACATCTCAATCTTCCCAGTGATGAACGGCTTCAGAAGCGCCGTCAACAAGGAGATGAAGGCCGCCGGCAAAACCGGATCGAACACCTTCGGCAAGGCGTTCGGCACCGGCAAGAAAATCGGCAACAGCTTCGGAACCTCCTTCAAAAACGGATTCAAGGGAGCCGGCGGCAAAGCGCTCGCCGACGACATCCTCAAACCGTTCAAACGCGACGTGGCGCAGGCCAGCTCCAAGGCCAGCGCCGCGCTGCTCAACTACAAGCAGTCAACCGTCGCCGTCACCGCCGCGCAGGAACGCCTCAACGCGGCAGTGGCGAAATACGGTGCCGACAGCACGCAGGCGCAGGCCGCCGCCATCAAGGTCGAACAGGCGCAGCTGCGCCAATCCATCGCGCTCGACAAATCCAATCAGGCCGCGCAGAAGCTCGCAGACGCGAAACAGGCTCTCAGGGCCGCCGAATCAGAACTCGCCATGAACGCCGGGAAGACCACCGCATCGTTCAAGACGATGGCAAGCTCGTTCGCCGCAGGCTTCTCCAGCATCAGCCGAGGCCAGAGCTCGTTCACCGGCCTCTCAGGCGCTCTCGGCGGGCTCGTCAACAGCCTGCTCGGCGTGGACGCGATATGGAAGCCATTGGGCGCGAAGATAGGCGGCTTCGCAAGCACCGCCGTCTCCAAGCTCAGCGGCTTCGCCGTGCAGGCCGGCGCGAAAATCCAAACCGGTCTCAAAAGCGCCATCGACGCCGCCCAACAGACCCTCAAAGGCTGGGGCAGCGGAATCGCCGCCACCGTGTCCAATATCGCCAAACCGATCGGCAGCGCGATAAGCACCTGGACGGCACCGATCCGCGACTGGGGCAGCAGAACCGGCAACACCATCAAAACCGCCGTCACCACATGGACCGAACCCATCCGATCGTTTGGCGGGAAAATCGGCTCGGCCATCGGCAACGTCGCAGGCACCGTAGGACAGAAACTCGCCCCGGTCGCCAACGTCGCCAAAAACTACTTCGGCAACATCGCCACCGCCGCAAGCGCCGTATGGGCAAAACTCCCGGCCGGAGCGCAAAGCGCGGCGGGAACCATCGGCAGCACGCTCGGCAACCTCGCCTCCAGCGCCGGCAACGCCTTCAAGAACCTCGCCAGCGAAGCCGGCTCGCACCTCAAGAGCCTCGCCACCGGAGCCGTAGCCGCCGTGGGCGCTGGCATCACCGCCATCGGTGCCACCGTGCTCGCCACCGGCAAACAGGCGCTCGCCGCCTACGCATCATGGGAGCAGGCGGTCGGCGGTGTCGACACCCTGTTCAAGGACGCTTCCGGCACCGTGCAGAAGTACGCCTCCGAAGCGTACAAGACCGCCGGGCTCGGTGCGAACGACTATATGAATCAGGTCACGAGCTTCGCCGCAAGCCTCGTGAGCTCGCTTGGCGGCGATACCGCCAAGGCCGCCGAGATGGGCAATCAGGCCATCATCGACATGTCGGACAACGCCAACAAGATGGGCACCGACATCGGCAGCATCCAGCAGACCTACCAGTCGCTCGCCCGTGGCAACTACGCCATGCTCGACAATCTGAAGCTCGGCTACGGCGGCACGAAGACCGAGATGCAGCGCCTCATCTCCGACGCCAACAAGCTGCCGGGCGTGCTCAAGGACGGCAACGACCTGAGCATCGACAGCTTCAGCGACGTGGTGGAGGCCATCAGCCGTGTCCAGAAGCAGATGGGCATCAGCGGCACCACGGCACGCGAGGCGGCGACCACCATCGAGGGATCCGTGAACTCGATGAAGGCCGCATGGCAGAACTGGCTCGCGGGCCTTGGCAACAGCAACGCCGACATGAGCGCGTTGAGCCAGCAGCTCAGCGAAAGCATCGGCACGGCGCTGAAGAACATCCTGCCCCGCGTCGGCCAGATCGCCAAGGGAGTGGTGGCTGCCATACCGTCGCTGTTCGGCGACCTCGTGACCCTGCTGCCCAAACCATTCCAGACCGCCATCAACGCCGTCACCGACGTGTTCAGTGGGCTCGGCAAAATGGTCGCCCCGGTGAAAAACGCGATGGCACCGCTGCTCGCGGCGTTCATGGCGTTGGGAGCCGGAGGCATCGCACCGCTCCTATCCAAGATCCCGCTGCTCGGCGGCGTGCTCGGCGGACTGCAAGGCCCGCTGGCCGCGTTGGGCGGACCCATCGGCATCGTCGTCGCGGCGTTGGGCACGCTCATCGCCACGGTGCCGGAACTGCGCAACGCCTTCGGCACGCAGATCACCGGCGCGTTCAACCTGTTCAAGAACACGATCGCGGGAATGAAGCCGACGTTCGATGCGTTCGGCAAAAGCCTGCAGGACATGTTCAACCAGGTCATGCCGGTGATCACCGCTTCGGTCGCGGCGCTCATCCCGGTATTCGGCGACATACTCCAATCGCTGGCACCGCTCATCCCGACGATCATCGAACCGCTCATGAACGCGCTCAGCTCGCTCATGCCGGTCATCGGCCAGATCGTCACGAGCCTGCTGCCGCCGCTCACCGATGTCATAACCGCCCTGCTGCCACCTGCGCAGCAGATCATCGCCATGATCACGCAGATAGCCGGCCAAGTGCTCGAAGCGCTCATGCCGGCCATCCAGCAGATCATCGGATTCATCGGCCAACTGGCGGCGATAATCGGCCCGATCATCGAACAGCTGGTGCCGGTCATCAGCCAGGCCGTGGAAGGCATCGTCGCTATCCTGCAGCAGCTCATGCCGATAATCCAAGGCATCATCGCAGTGGTCTCCGGCGTGATCAACGCGATCGTCGGATTCATCAACGGCACCCTGCTGCCAGCAGTGCAGGCCATGCTCCCATACGTGTCCGGCGTGATCGACGGCATCAGCGGCGTCATCCAAGCCGTGGTAGGCATCGTATCCGGCGTCATCAACATGGTCAGCTCGATAATCCACGGCGACTGGCAAGGCGCATGGGACGCATTCAAAAGCATCCTCTCCAGTGCTGCGAGCGGCGTGGGAAGCGCGTTGAACGGCATCATCAGCGCCATCAAAGGCGTGTTCGCTGGAGCCGGTTCGCTCCTCAAAAGCGCCGGCCAAGCCATAGTCCAAGGCCTCATCGACGGCATCACCGGCATGATCAGCTCAGCCGGCAGCGCCATCAAAAGCGTCATGGACACCATCAGCTCGTTCATCCCGCACTCGCCGGCGAAACGCGGCCCATTCAGCGGCCGAGGCTGGACCCCGCACCGAGGCCGAGCGCTCGTAGAAGGCCTCATCGAAGGCATGGACGACGCAGGCCCCGACGCCACCAAATCCATCCGCAACGTCATGACCGGCATCAGCGGAGCCATGCACGCCAACGGCCAGATCGACGCCACCACCGCAACCGGCACCACGGCGCTCGCCGCCACGGGAACCGGAAGCCTGACGGATCTCATCACCGAGATACAAGGCCTCCGCTCCGACCTGCAGGCGTTCCACGACGACATCGGGCCGATCATCGCGCAATACGCGCCGACCATGACCATCCGCGAAACCAAGCGCATGCTCGGCATAGTCCAAGGAGGCACCCGATGAGAACCATGACCTACAGCTGCGGCGTCACACCGCATCGAATGGTCGACCTCATCGACCCCAAAGGCATCATGGTCAACCGCATCGAACCATTGCGCACCCACGCATGGGATGTGGAACTCGCAGCCCACGGCATCGACTCGGCGACACTCAAAGCCGACAGCATCCAACTCGAGGCAAAATGCGCCGAACTGTCGATGCTGGACACGGCAAGCGACCTGTTCGACGCCGACATGCGCATGGTCGCCACGATGGGAAGGAAAGCCGCCGGCACCATCAACGTCGACGGCTGGACACAATCAGCGCTCATCACCGGCATAGAACCATCACGCGACCTGCCGGCACCAGCCAAATACTCGCTCACCGTCGCCCTCCTAGACGGCGTATGGCGAAAACCGGCCGCACTGCAGCACTTCCTCTCCGACGACCTGCAACCCGGCCTCTACCTCGATTTCCCATACGATTTCCCATACGACTACAAGGCACCATTGCGAGGCATGACCGTCACCAACCCCATGGGAGCGGCCATGCCATTCCAACTGGTCATCTTCGGCCCCTGCACCAACCCGGCGATCACCATCGGCGGCAACCGGTACGAACTGGCCATGACCATACCGGTCGGAGCCAGAGTCACCATCGACAGCCAGACAGGCCATAAAACCATCACCATGACCGACATCAACGGCGACACCACCAACGTGTTCGACAAAGCCCAACGCGGCAACGGACTCAACGGCGGACGCTACATCTTCCAACCGATACCATCCGGCGACACCCACGCCCAATGGGACGGCTTCGGATGGGACCTCACAGTAATCCAGGAAAGGAGCGCACCGGCATGGCTGACCTCATAATCACCGACGGCGCTCGCAGGCCGATCGCCTCCCTGGACGACTATGAGCTGGATCTCGCCTACGGCAGCGACGAGAACGACTTCAAGCTCACCTGCATGCCGCAACCCGTGGCCGGCGCGCTGGTCATGATGGACGGCACCGAATACGGCGGCATGGTCACCGTTCGGAACACCGACGGCAGCGTGGAAGGCCCCACCTGGCACGGCATGCTCGCCCGCCGCATCCTCCAACCAGACGCGGGCAAGGACTATCTGACCGTGAGCGGCAACGCCGCCACGATACTCAACAACCTGTTCAAACGCATCGGCCTCGACGGCCTGTTCGTCGCTTCCGCCAGCACGGTGGGCATCGGCAACTGGCAGTTCGACCGGTACGTTGACGCCTACACGGGCATCACGAAGATGCTCACGGCGAACAACGCGAAGATGCGGCTCACATGGCTCGACGGCATGGTCAGGGCAAGCGTGCTGCCGGTCGACCATTACGGCGACACCATCGACAGCGACCTGCTCACCTTCCAGGCATCGCTCGACTCGCAGCCGGTCAACCATCTCATCGGCCTCGGCCAGGGCGACCTGCACGAGCGCGTGGTAGTCCACTGGTACGCCGACCGCAACGGCAAGGTCAGCCAGACGAAAACACTCACCGGCCTCGCCGAATACGTGGCCATCTACGACTACAGCAACGCCAAAGCCGATGAGCTCAACGAAAAGACCCGCGAGAAGCTCGAGGAACTCCAGACGCAGGGCGGCGTGAGCGTCACCCTCAACGACCGGAATCTCATCATGGATGTTGGCGACACCGTCACCGGCCGAGACAACCGGCTCGGCATCACGCTCACCGTGCCAGTCGCCAAGAAGATCGTCAAGGTGTCCGACGGGATCATGAGCGTCGACTACGAGTGCGGCACCGCCGACGGCGTGACCACCAGCCTCAACGGCACGGCCGAATCCGGTGGTGCCGGAGCCTACTACGCGGACGGCACCACCATCACCATGAAAAACAACACGTTCAGCGCGGTCGTCACCCCCGACCGGGTGGAAGCCGTGGAGAAAACCGCCTACGAAGCGCACACGCTCGCCTCCAACTACTCGGCAGAGATCGGCAAGGCCCAACAATCCGCAGCCAACGCCGAGAAAACCGCAGCAGCGGCCAACACCACCGCAGGCAACGCGCTCAAAACCGCCGAAACCGCGAACAACACGGCCAATACGGCGAACAGCACGGCAGGAAAAGCCCAGCAGGCCGCGTCTGCAGCCCAGACCACGGCAGGCGAAGCGAAAACCACCGCCGCCAACGCCAACACGACGGCCGCCAACGCCGCAGGCGCTGTGAAAGCCGCAACCGATGCCGCAGGCAAAGCGCAAACTACGGCCGATTCGGCGGCGAAGACCGCAGCCACGGCCAGCAGCACCGCCACGCAGGCGAAAACCACCGCCGACAACCTGCAGAAGGAAATCGACGCCGCAAGCCTCAAAATCGGCGTCGTCACCACCGGCGCACCCGGCTCGCAGGCCTCGGCGAAACTCAACGGCAGCAAACTCCAGCACACTCTCGACCTGACACTGCCCAGAGGCGAAACCGGCCCCGAAGGACTCAAAGGCGACCCCGGAGAACGCGGCGAAAAAGGCGAAACCGGGCCCAGAGGCTACCAAGGCATCCAAGGCGAACCCGGCAAAAAAGGCGACCAAGGCGAAAGCGGCGTCACCGTACCCGCCAACGGCCTGTTCACCCTCGCCGTCGAACCCAACGGCGACCTCTACGCCTACTACGCCGACGGATCCACACCGCCATCATTCACCTACGACAATGCGAGCGGCAACCTCTACTACAACACGCCAGACAAGTAAGGAGGCACCATGGCGAGAATCCTCATCGGCAACGTCAAAGGCCCCAAAGGCGACAAAGGCGACCCTGGCGAGCAGGGAGTCCAAGGCGACCCCGGCAAAAAAGGCGACAAGGGCGACCCCGGCACCGCGATGACCGCCAGCCAGGCGTTCATCGCCGCACACCCGGTCGGCTCGCTGTTCGCATGGACGAAGAACACGAACCCCGGCACCATCTACGGCGGCACATGGGTGCAACGCCCCTCACTCGGCGCATACACATGGGAAAGGACGGCATAATGACCACACTCGGCCGAACAGGCCTGCTCGAAGCCGACCTGCACATCATCACAGGCACCACCAACACCATCCGCCTCCAATGGCTGCGCAACATCCTGCAAGCCGACGGCAACCGATACGCCCACCCCGTCGACCTCAGCGAATACACGCCACACTGCCAGCTACGCCGAGACGGCCACCTCATCAACGACCTCAGCGACGACATCACCACCGACAAAACCGGCCACATCACCATCCACCTGACCGCACGGCGCTCGCTGGAACTCACCACAGGCTCCGGCGCATGGGACCTGCTCATGGAAAGCCCCAACGGCGAGACCACCCGCGTCGTCTACGGCAACTGGCGAATCACCCAAGCCGTCAGCAGAAAGGAGGAACCATGAGCATCACCCTGGAAGGCTGCGCCTGCCGCAAGGACAGCGTGATCATCCTCGAGGATGCCGTCGTCGACGACACCGGCATCGTCTACGCCACCGACACCGACATCGAACGGCTGTTCGAAAAAACCTTGACACCAGACCCAACAGGAAAGGAGGAACCCAATGGCTGAGACGCGCAAAGTCGTGGACGTTGACCGTCTCGCCCACTACAAAACCCTCGAAGACGCAGCGAACACCGAGAAATTCGCGCTCAAAACCGACGTGACAGTGCAAGCCGCCACCGACGAAGACATAGACCGACTCTTCCAATAACCAAAAACAACACCGAAAGGAAACAACCATGGCATACATCACCCTAGGAAACCTCAGCAAATTCCTCACCAACCTGCGCAACACCTTCGTCTCCAAGGAACACAAGACCGGCAGCACCACCGACTACAAGGTGCTCTCCGACAACAACCTCACCGACGCATTGGTCAAGAAGATCAACGAAGCCGGCTCCTCAAGCTTCAACGGCGACTACGCCTCCCTCACCTCCAAGCCCAGCATCGACGGCCACGAAATCGCAGCCGGCGACCAGACCGCCGCAAGCCTCGGCCTCGAAACCGCCGGAGCAGCCGCAGCGGCACGCACCGGAGCCGTCGACGACGTCAAGGCCCTCGGCTACCAGACCGCCGCCCAAGTCGGCACGGCCGTAGCCAACGGCACCAAGGGCATGGTCACCGACACCGCGCTCGCCGCCAAGGGCTACCAGACCGCCGATCAGGTCAACACCATCGTCGCCGGCAAAGGCTACCAGACCGCAGCACAGGTAGAGGCGACCGTCACCGGCAAGGGTTACCAGACCTCCGGCCAGGTCGACGCGAAGGTCAACGCCGCCAAGGCCGAACTGCAGAACGCACTGGGCTCTGCGTTCCGAGCCAAGGGCTCCAGCGAATTCGCCAAACTGCCCGCGCTCACCACGGTCAAGCAGGGCGACGTGTACAACGTCTCCGATGCGTTCACCACCACCGCCGACTTCGTGGACGGTGCCGGCAAGGCGCTGCCGGCAGGCACGAACGTCGTCGCCGTGTCCGTCACCAGCGGTGAGACCACGAAAATGCAGTGGGACGCCCTCACCGGCATGATCGACCTGAGCGGCTACCTGCGCAAGGCCGACATGGTCGCCGCCACCGATCAGGAAATCGACGCCCTCTTCACCACCACCAAGTAAGGAGGAATGACCGATGGCCTCGAAATACGTCACATTCGGCAACATCCAGCAACTCGTGGCCAAGATCAAAGCCGGATTCGCGGCCATCGGCCACAAGCACGCCGCCGGAGACATCACCAGCGGCGTGCTCTCCACTGACCGACTCCCCACCACACCAGTCGCCAAAGGAGGAACCGGAGCCAACGACGCCGCCGGAGCCCGCACCAACCTCGGCATCACGCCAGGCAACATCGGAGCCGCCACCGCCAACCACACACACGGCACGATGAAGGGTGCCACAACCAGCGCTGCAGGCGCAGCAGGCATGGTGCCAGCACCAGCACAGGGCAACAACAACCGCTACCTACGCTCCGACGGCCAATGGCAGGTGCCGCCCGATACGAACACCACCTACGGCAACATGCGTGGAGCGAGCACCACCGCCGATGGCGGCAGCGGCCTCGTACCAGCACCATCACAAGGCGCGGCGAACCGATACCTGCGTTCCGACGGCCAGTGGGCCACGCCACCAGACACCAACACCACCTACGGGGTCGCCACACAATCCGCCAACGGCCTCATGAGCGCCGCCGACAAGAAAAAACTCGACAACGTGCAACTCTCATCATGGCCCATCGGAGCAATCATGATGACCGCCACCAACACCAACCCAGCCACCAGCATCGGCGGCACCTGGCAACAACTCACAGCAACCGGATTCACCGGCTACCTCTGGCAGCGCACCGCATAACCACCAACCAAACGAAAGGATCCAACCATGACAGTCGAACTCATCACCGGCTTCGCCGGCACACCACACATCAGCAGCGACGAAATCGGAGCCTTCCAAGCAGGCCTCGTCGGACCCGGCGACTACGCGCTCGCCACAGGAGACAGTCTCAAGGCCACCATGAGCAACGCCAACACCATCGCCGTGCAATCCGGCGACGCAGTACTCAACGGCCGCCACGTACACCTCGCCGGCACCACCACCGCCACCGTGCAATCCGGCACCCAAGGGCAGAAGCGCAACGACATCGCCGTTCTCCGCTACTCGAAGAACACCACCACCGGAGTGGAAACCTGCCAGCTCGTCGTCATCAAAGGCACGCCGACCACCGGCACGCCAGCCGATCCCGCCCACAATACGGGCTCGATCCTCTCCGGCGTCGCAACCCACGACATGCCCCTCTACCGGATCCCGCTCAACGGCATCACCGTCGGCACACTCGTCCCACTATTCAACGTCCTCAAGCCCATGAAGGACGTGTGGGATTCGCTAACCCCTATACGGTCCGGCAAAAAAACCGTGACGTTCACCGGCAACGTCGCTGACGTCCTGTCCGATGCGGAATACCGTGCCCTGGTCGGCCGGAGCTACACTGGTTGCGATGTGGTTGTTTTCACGCCCGTCACCACCGGAGTGAATACGGCGCTGGTCGCGTGCTACGACGTGCCCCATAGGATCGTCCGCGCCATCCAGGTCGGCACCCCGCAGAACATCACGATGGATGTCCGGTTTGCGGTGATCCCCGCCGTCTAACGCGCGCCGAGAATCCTCGTGATGGTCAGGCACTGCGTGTCTGACGTGTTGCCTCCCATCACGTGGATTCGGTGTCCGATGATCTGCATGCTCGTGTCGGAGATCCGGACGAGAGTGGCCTTGCCTGACGCGAGCCCGTTCGTGAAATTCATGCCGACGAATGAGAGGACGATCGATCCTGCTTCGGCGGCAGTGTGGAACAGCCTCGGGTAATGGTCATCATCATTACCCTCGATGATCAGCTCGCGGAAATCCGTGATCGATTCGGCGAGCGGGAGGGTGCCGGTTTTGCCGCTGGTGCCCTCCCATAGGACGGTGGGGGTTAGCGAAAGCTAGGCGGTTACGACCATATGGCAACCCAGCTGAACTGGGTGGGCCATTTGCCTCCGAAGTCGCCTGTGCGCGTGTTCATCAATCGCACCTGCGCATGATCAGAAGCCGCTTCCCACACCATGGCCGACATGCCTTTTGCGGAATCGCTTCCCCAAGGACCGATGCTGACAAGCACGGCACTGGGAGGTTTGCCGTTCGGCGAATCGTAATTGATGACGCACACCCCGTTATCATTGCTACTCCCAACGTAAAAGCCGGGAACAATCTTCAAAAGCAGATGGGTTAGCGAAAGCTATGCAGTGATGATCAGTCCTTTGGTGACGACTGAGGAATCATTGGGATAACCTTGGAGACTCATTGACAACCGTGAACCTTTAAGTTCGGCGAGGCCTGTGGCGACGGCTACATCGCCAACCAACATCGCGCACGCTAATCCTATCGTGCCAGAACAGGATACGGGAAGATTGACGGTCAAATTGGATTGACCGAACCTGCCTGTTTTCCATACCTCCAGCGCGTAAACACGACCCATCTGATGGGTGAGGGTGATTGTCCACCCGTCAATAGTGGTTTTGGCATCCTTCAATGGGTCACGGGTTAGCGAAAACCTGTCAGCGTATGAGGGCGTGCTCCCATGTGCGTTGTGCTTCGCGCAGCACCTCGCTGTCGGGGCGGAGATAGTAGCGTGCCGTGGTTGCGATGCTGGAGTGGCCGAGTGCGCGGCTTACTACGGCCACGTCCACTCCGGCTCCCAAGGCTGTCGAGGCCCACGAGTGCCGGAGGTTGCGGCGTGGCACGTATGGCAGGTCATTGTGCTGGCACCATGATTTGTAGCGTCGGGCGACCTGACCTGGATTCAATCCGCCGATGAGTCTGCCGCCTTCGCGTGGCCGGATCTCGCGCAACCTGAGTACCGCGAAGCGGGGGAGCACGACGGTGCGCCTGCTGAGCTCGGTCTTCGGCTCAACGGTCACCTCATGGCCGTCCACCCATTGCAGGCCGCGCCTGACCTTGACTTTCCCCGTGCTGAGGTTCAGGTCAGCCCATTCCAATCCCAATGCTTCCTCGGTGCGCAGGCCGAGGCAGACGCTGCATATCAGCCACGCCTCCAACTCGTGTCCGAGGAAGCCCTGCAGGAGCTGCCTGATCTGTCTGATGTCGAGCACGTCTGGCTCGTAACCGGATGGTTTCGGCGGCGTCACCCGACCGGTCACGTCAACGTCCAACAATCCGAGCCTGACCGCTTGGCGCAGCATCTGCCTCAATACCGCCCACGCCTTACGCGCCCCGCCTGCCGTGGGTATCCCGTCCAACCATGATTGGACGGACTGCGCGTCAATGTCCGCCAATTCCACATCGCCAAATACGGGCTTGATGTGACTGTTCCAGGCGCTCGCATACCCGACCCTCGTGCACTCGCGCAAACGCTGGCATGCAGGCCAATACGACTGCTCCCAATATTCCGCCAACAACATATCGATACCTCCAAAACCCACACGCCCCACGGCCGATCCACGGGAATCATCGTGTGGGTTTTATCACCTAACAGACAAGGGGAAACAGTGGATGAAATCATCACCAGCGTCGTCGCCGGCGTCATCATCGCCGCGGTATCCGGACTCGCCGGAATCCTCTGGCAGAAGGTCAAGGCAGCGCGCACCGCCGAAACCATGGAGACCGCGCGCAGGGTCAAGCACGACCGGCTCGTCGATGAAGCACTGCGCATCCTCATGCTCTGCAGGCTCGAGGACTGCCAGGACGCGATGGTCGCCAACCACGGCATAGCCGACAACGACGCGAAACTCCGCGCCCAACGCATCTACGACGTATACCACGCCATGGGAGGCAACGGGCACGGCACCCAAGTCAACCGCGACATCCAAAACGCACCCATCCAACAAAAAGAACAATAGAAAGGAACAACCAATGACCAACACCACTGGCAAGGCAGACCACGCCAAAACCACCGACAACACGCTCGCCATCGAACGCACCAAAGCCATCGTCGCCCTCATCGTCCAGCTCTACAGCACAGTGCAGGCGGCGCTCGCGCTCGCAGGAGTCAACCTGCTCCCATTCACCAACGACCAAGTAACCCTCGGAGTCAGCACGGTGATCGCCGCCGCGCTCGCGGTATACAACTGGTGGACGCACGGGGTGATGACCGAGGCCGGATTGCAGGGCAAGCAGGTCACCAAGGCCATCAAGCTCGCCGGCTCGACCGGCAACGGCATCGACCAGCCCGGCGAGGTCGTGCCCATGAGCGAGCCCATCGCCGACCCGGACGCCGCGAACGTGGAGTAGAGCATGGTGCAGATCAAGGAGGAGATAGTCAACTGGGGGCACGGGTACCTGGCTCCCAGCATGTTCGCCGTGCATTCGACCGCTAACCCCGGTGCCACCGCCCGCAACCACCGGAACCTGTGGGCGGGCGGCTGGGATTACGCCGTGCACCTCGTATCCGATTGGGATGAGGCCATCCACTGCGTGCCCTACGACGCGCTCTGCTGGCAGGTCGGCAACGGCAACGCGACCTGCGATGGATTGGAGATCTGCGAGGCCACCAACGCCAACGACTTCTGGCGCGGCATCGACATCGCCGCCGACGTGGTGGCCCAACGGCTCGCAGCGCACGGCTGGGGTGTGGACCGCATGCACCCGCACCAATGGTTCGCCCAGGTGTACGGAGGCTCAGATCATACCGACCCGATCCCTTATTTCTCGCGCTTCGGCTACAACTGGGGCGCTTTCACGCAACTCGTACAACAGAAACTCAACGGCGAAACCGCCGAACAGGAGGTAGATATTATGGCAGCGATGATGATCCGCAACGACGATACCGGTGTGATCTGGTACTGCGAACCCGGCAAGGGGCGCACAGCGCTCACCCACGTCGATCAGGCCAACCTGCTGCAGCAGGCCGGAGTGCCGCTCATCCACGCGAGCAACGGCGCACCATGGTGGGCGCGATTCGACCAAGTGAACTCCATGGTGTGCGACACCATGCGAAAGCTCGGCGTATGAGACGCATGAAGCAGGCGCTCTATTTGGCATGCTCTATAGCATCCATCGCAGCGCTATACATCTATGCAGCCATCACCGGCGACGACTACATGCCATAAACAGACCAATCGCCCCGCATTCCACACGACGTGGACATGCGGGGCGATTCTTCGTATATAATGCACTTCCATAAGCTAAAAACAGAGTGCCAATAGAGTGCCCGCAACTCAAACGGACACCGCGAAACCTTGGAAACACAAGGAAACGCGAAATTCGAGGAAATTCAAGTTCAACGTTTCCAAATAGGGTCTGACAGCTCGCTAAAACGGCGTTATTCCAATGGTTCCGAGGTGTCGGAGCGTTGGAATAGCGCCGTTTTTCGATTCGCGGAAAACCGCCGTTCTGCGCACGTATTCCGCCGTTTTACGCGCGGATAGAGTGCCAATAGAGTGCCCCTGAGAGGGGTGCCGTCGCGGACGTTCGAAGGCGCTCCCGACAATGGGAGGAAACATTCATGGCAGCCAACGGCAAGCGACGCACCAAGGGCGCGGGAACCATCATCCACCGCAAGGACGGATCGTGGGAATTCCGCCGGGAGATCGAGCGCGACCCCGCCACCGGCAGACGCCGCTACATCTCCGCCAAGGGGCGCACGAAGGCCGACGCGCGCGAACGCTTCGACGCGAAGGTCGCGGAGATGGAGCGCACCGGCCTGCTGCCCGGAGCGAAGTCGCCGTATCTGAAGGATTACGCGGAACGTTGGCTGGAGGAATACCGGCTCAACGTCAAACCCACCACATATCGCACGCGCGCCGGACGCATCCACGCCTGCATGGAGATCATCGGCTGCGTGAGACTCACCGACCTGACCGCCGACCACATCCGCATGTGCATGCGCGTACTGTCCAAACGGCTCGCCCCATCCACGCTCAAAGACCATTACGTGAGCCTGAAGATGATGCTCGACCAGGCCGAACTCGAAGAACTCATCCCCGTGGACCCATGCCGCAGGGTCAAACCGCCGCGAGTCGAACCCACCGAGACCCGCATCCTCTCGCCCGAACAGCCGAAGCAACTGATTGAGGCCGTGCCCAACAGGGGAGCGAAACGACGCGGCCCGGCATCGACCGTGGACGTGGACGAATCCTGGATGCTGCTGTTCGAGCTCGCGTTCGCCGCCGGCATGAGGGAAGGCGAACGCTACGCGCTCATGCCCTACGAACTCGAGCAACGCGACGGCGTGCCCGGCATACACGTCCAACAGCAGATCCAGCAATACGGCAAACCAGATAAGGCGATAATACCCGGCTGGCTCAAAGCCGAGCACCTGTACGGCATCCTCTGGCTCACCACGCCAAAGACCCACGCCGCCCACCGGTTCGTTCCCATCTCGGAAAGCCTGTGGCAGCGGCTCTGGGCGAGAATCAAACGCCTAAGCATCGGACCCAAGGATCTCATATTCACCAACTCGCGAGGCAACCCCATACGCAGCAGCACCGAACGCTACAACTGGAACAAGGCGTTGAAGGCCGCAGGACTGCCGGAGGTCACCATCCACAGCGCACGCCACTGGACAGCCAGCATGACCGCCCGCGCCAACATGCCCGACGACGCGCGCACCGCCATCATGGGCCACACCAGCATCACCATGACCAACCACTACACCCACAGGGACGAAGCCAGCCTCGCCAAACTCCTCGAACAGGCCATCCCCGACCTCCACGACGACGCCGACATCATCGAAGCCGAAGTCATAGAGGAAGCCTCATAAACGAAACAAACGAAAGCCCCCGGCGCTCGCGAACGAGCTGCCGGGGGCTTTTCGTCTACTCCTCGGGATGTTTACGCGGTCTGCCTCCACCGACCCCGCGGCCGGGACGGGCCGTGTTCCACCGGTCGATGGTCTCAGGAAGCCAGCCGCGCGTCGTGCCAATCAGAGCGTCCGGCTCCGGCAGGTTGTAGCCCTTCGCGGCGGGATTCTTCACGCCGAGGCGCTCGCCGACCTCCTTGAGGCTCAGGAAACGTTCGGTCATCGTTCGCCTCCCGCGAGGTAGCCGAAGACGCCTGCGGCGGCTCCGAAGATCCCGGCCGCGACGGCACGCCCGCCGATGGCGAGGATGAGGCACATCGCGCCGCATGCCAGCGAGACGAACCTGTATGCGCTTTTTGCGTTCATGATGATTCATGGATTAGTCTGGGAAGGGAGCCGTAGCTCCGGATACTTGGGATATTCGGAATCTACGGCTCTTGTTCTACCTGCGTGGCCTGCGCCGTCTGCGTGGCGGTTTTGGCTTCGGCTTGGGCGATGGCTCGCTGCCGTTGGACTTGAGCGCGGCGATGACGGCCGCTATCCCGACGAGCAGGGAGCCGATGGCTTCGATCGCTTTCCAGACCTCGTCCATGTTCACCTCCTTTCACTGTTCTGTTTTGCTGACATAACTAATATAACACAACTATGCAAGTTATGCAAGTCAGATATAAGCGACACGCAGACCCACTGCTAGAATCAAACGGAGCCGCAACGAGCCGGCCGCAAGACAACGACGTTAGGGGCATGATGCCAAGAGAACACAAAGGAGCCAGCATACTGGCCAATAAAAATGACTACGTGGCATTCGATCTCGAAACCACCGGCCTCGACCCACGCTGGGACGACATCATCGAAATCGGAGCCGTAAAGGTCAGAAACGGACAACCTGCCGACCGATACGAACAACTCATCAACCCCGGCCGACCGATACCCTCCATCATCACCGAAATCACAGGCATCAACGACGACATGGTCAAAGACGCTCCGGCGCTCGCCGACATACTCCCCGGATTCCTCGAATGGATCGGCGACGACATCCTCCTCGGCCACAACGTCAACTTCGACATCAACTTCCTCTACGACAACGCCGAAGAACTCGGCGAGAAACCGGTCGACAACGACTTCATCGACACCCTCCGCCTCGCACGCTACCTCTACCCGGAAGAACGCCACAACCGGCTACGTGACCTCATCGCAAGATTCGACATCGCCGAAACCCAACAGCACCGGGCGCTCGCTGACGTGGAACAGACCGTCGCATGCTATCAGTGGATGCTCCACCACATGGAGAAAAACAACATCCCGTTTCCAACCGGAGAAGGCAGACGACGCGGCGGAACGTCACCGTTGTTCCGCGGCGAGGAACAGCTGCTGCAGATCGCACCCCAAGACGAAATCACACCGGATCCAGCCTTCGAAGGCCTCACCTTCGTGTTCACCGGCGCACTCAAGAAGATGACCCGCGCCAACGCCCAACAGGCCGTCACCAATCTCGGCGGCATCAACGGCAAAAGCGTTACCAAGGAAACCAACTACCTCGTCACCGGCAGCACCGACTATAACTCCGCCCTCAAAGGGGCCAAAAGCAGCAAATGGCTCAAAGCCGAGAAACTCCAACTCGCCGGACAGGACATCGCCATCATCAGTGAAGACGTGTTCTACGACATGCTTGGAGATAGCATCGCGGAAGCCTCCTCTGCCGCCGCGTCAGAACCGGAACGAGAAAAAGAATCAATGTGGGATTCGGCAGCAGAACCGGTGAATGTCAAACCCAGTGGAACGGAGATCGAGGCACACCTCAACGCCGACGTCCTGCACTCCACCGACCACCAAGACAAGCTATCGGAATACGGCCGCGATAGATGGGTCTGGGTCACGCTCACCAAGTCAGAAATACCGGAAGGCGAAGGCAAAGGCCACCCCACGGCGATAATCAGCCTCGACGGCAAACAGATGGGATGGCTCAGCAAAAAACGCGCCTCACAGCACATGTCGCAAATCCCAGACGGCACCGTTGTCGCAAAAGCATTCATCAAACACCGAAAAGCAGGACTGGCGCTACTCGTCTATCTTCCTTGGGATGAGTAAACAAGTCCCCAAACGTCACATCGCCCCGGCGCTCGCAGTGAGCAGCCGGGGCGATTTCGTTTATTCGGCGACCATTGGACTCGACCAGGTGGGATTATCCGGATCTGAATCAATTCTGTGCGACATTTCGTGCATGATCTGCGGCCAGCTGGCTTTTTGCAGAGCTTCTTCGATTCCGATTTCAAGGGTGCCCTCCGCTTCCGTAAGGTAGTCGAATGCTACCAGCGCCTTTACCGGACTTGAGCCGTAAGCTCTTGCGATGAGGATGACGTTCTCGGCTGAAAAATTCAAGGAACCCTCGGAGTATTGCCGCCAAGCGGTTGTTGCGGAAATTCCGGCTTTTCGAGCCACATCTTTAATAGTATCTTTTCCGACAGTTCTGTCGTACCAGGTTTTTTTATCCATGATTCCATTATGGAACCAAAATGATTCCATGTCAAAATCAAAATTCCGTTTCGGTTTGACATATGAGATGAACACGCTTAATCTGATACCAAGATGAAAACGCAATACCGAAACGGAATGAGGTTTGAAATGGCTAAGGTTTTCGTCCTGCGAGACGGCTTCTTGGATCGCGTAAGGAAGATGAGCGGACTCAAAACCGAAGAGGCGCTCGCAGGAGCGCTGCACGTCTCGGTCGAAGAGCTGCAATCGGCGGAACAATCGCGCAAACCAACGCCGAATATATTAGTCGGACTTTTCACCGCCTTTGGATTCACTCCCGGCGAAGCGACTGCAGTCGAAGACTCCGTCGCTCCGCGCTCGCAGAAGTTGGTGGCGTGATGAACACCACAACAAAGGAAGAGCTCGCCAATCTGATGGCGGATTCAGGCAAGTTCGAGCTCGTGGATGCAACCGCATACGGCATCGTGTTCATGACCGCTACCGGCGTATTCGAACTCGGCGTGACGCAGCTCATGCTCGGCAACAGTGGACTTCTCATCAATCTCGAAGTCGGCTGGTGCGAAAAGGTCGACGTGGCCGGCACGCCACGGCAGATTTTGCAGCGTCTCACATCCCAAATCAAGAGTTTCTAAGGAGACCTGCATGAGTGACGAGAAAGAACTGAAGGACACAAGCCGCGTCCCATTGGGGGAACGTCAGGCATGGTCTCCGTATCAGGCCGCGCAGGTGTACTCGCTCGATTACGAGGGGCTGCGGCAGGCGATCAATAACGGCGACCTTGACACGTTCCGCCCGCCGAACCGGCTCGGCAATCCGGGCCGTCGAAGGGTCACGAAGGCCGCGATGGATCGCTGGATCCGAAGCATGGAGGAATGAGATGAAGAGTATATGCAAATTCGCCGCCGTGATAGTCGCAGTGATCCTCGCCATAATCCTGACCGGCTGCGGCGAGAACTGGCGGGAACCACCGACCGACGAAGACGGCCTGCACACCGTCACCAAATGCATCGAGGGCGAAGAATTCGTGATCGTCTGGTTCTACGGATACCCGGCCAGCGTGCAGATGCAGCCACTCAACAGAACATGCGACATGGGAAAGGATACGGACTGATGTGCCAGCAGAACGATACCGTGACCTTCCGCCTGCTCATCGGAAACGGGCGCGAGGAACACGAAGCCGCATGGGCCGAACTCGAAGACGCCGGCGACTACGACAAGAAGATCCTCAGCGTGCACACCCCGGAGGGCATGCCGCCGGTCATCCGCGCGCTCGCCGCCATGGGTGCCGCGCAGATCTCCGCCGCGTTGCGCAGCGACAGCGAGGGCTTCGGCCCCGGAGTCATGCTCTCCGACTTCCTGCCCGAGGGGGTGACCGTCGATGAGCAAGGACACATCAGCAAACAGCACTAGCGTTTACACGCTGCCGGAACGCATCATACTCACCGTTGCCATTGTGCTCAGCGTCTGGTGGCTGCTCACGCACATGGGGTGCGCCCATCCGATCGGCAACCTCATCGCGGTGATCGTCTACCTGTTCTCGGCGACCATGCTCGCGCTTCCGTGGGTGATGCGCAAGCTCGAACCGTATCTCACCGAAGAGGAATAGCAAGACTTGGTGCGCGTCAACGCCGCCCGCCATCCAATGACAGGAGGGGTGAGCGGGAACGATGGCCGCGAGTCGGTGTGCCGCTCCATGGGGGCACTCCGCCGGCGCAGACCGGCCAGCGCGCACCACCAACACCAGAACATCATAAGGAGGATTGACTTGGCGAAGGATCCAAGCATCGCCATCATCCGGGGCAGGCTCGCCGCCGACCCGGAACTGCGGGCCACTGGCAACAACGTGCACGTCGTGAGCCTGCGCATACTCTCCAGCGGCTTCGAGACCGACAACGACGGCAACAAGGTCGACGTCACGCCCACCAGCTGGCAGTGCGAGGCATGGCGCGACCTCGCCCTGCACCATCGCGCAAAGCCTGCGCAGAGGCTCGCAGATCACCGCCGTCGCACGACCCAAAACCGAAACCTACACCGACCGCAACGGCGACAAACGCTGGTCGACCAAATGGGTGATCGAGGACATCGGGGCCAGCCTGCGCACCGCCACCGTGCAGATCGGCCGAACCGCAGGCCACGGCACCAGCCAGACCACGCCAACCGCACCGCCTGCTCAGGCTCCGGCATCCGACCCATACGCCGGCATCCCGGCACCAAGCATCGAAAACGACCCCTGGGATTAGGAGACCCTCATGGTCAGCAAACCGAAATACGACGAAACCACACTCCAACAGCTCTACCAGCTCGCATGCCAGGAAGGCTGGGACCAGCTCACCGTCAGCAAACGCATGGCCGTCGGCCGCTGGTGCAAGAAGAACAGTCTGCCCAAACCCGACGGCCTGCCCACGCCACCAAACCCATAGCCCAACCGGAACCGGAGCCAAGACTCGACGGCTTCGAAACCATACCAGTCATCGACGGAAGAAAACGAAAAGCGGAGGAACCAGTGAAAACCAGCCAAAAGGCAGCGAAAACCGCAAGCGATGAGGAAGACATGCGACTGTTCAACGCCGTCCGCTTCCTCGAAGGCTGGCCCGAAGACATCACACCGGTCAGACCGATCCACGCAGGCAAATGGACGCTCGCCGGCCAGGCCTTACGCCGATTCCCCGACCGGCCGGCCATCATCGCCGACAACCTCAGCAGGTCACAGGCGCGAGGATTGCGCAACCGCATGCAGAAAGCCAGCATCCCGGCCTTCCAACCGCCAAAGGATTATCGCGTCGAAATCGCCCCAGACCACAAACACGAAGGAATGTACGTGGTCATCGCCGCCTACACCGGAAAGCACCCACGATGAAACCCACCAAATACGAAGACAACGACGGCCAGCCACTCGACATCATCATCCCCGGCCAACCCATCACCAAAGGCTCATACAAGCCCATCATGAAAAACGGCAAGGCGCTCGCCGACGATCCCCGCGCCCACAGGTGGGAGCTCGTGCTGAGGCTCAACGCCGTCGACGCGCTCAACAGGGCCGGATTCAAACCCTATGACTGCCCTGTGGCCATCTCCTGCATGATCTGCATGCCGTGCACCGATGACCGGCATTACTATCCCTGCATGCAGACCGCGAAGGACAAGGGAGGCGGCGATCTCGACAAGCTCTGCCGTGCCATAGGCGACGGCCTGCAGGTCGTCAACAGCCGGTACGCGGGCAGGGTGCGCGGCGGCGTGCTCACCAACGACAGCCGGATCGTCGGCTGGGACGTGTGCAAGATGTACGAAACCGAACTGCACCCGATGGGCGTGTACCTGACGATATGGCCGCTCACCGGCGACAACGAAACCATATTCCACATCAACCACGTCTGGAAGCCGGCCACCAAGCAAGGATGGCAGCTTTTCCACGAAAAACCGGGGCACCGGAACCATCCGAACTGTTCAGAACCATCGGCAAGCTCGCCGACTTCATCAACAATGAGCCCACCCCACAGCCCATCCAGCCGGGCACGGCGATCAAGGAGGAACACCATGGGCAAGCGTAAGCACGGACGCCAGCAGCTCGAACACCAACGGCAGAAGAACAGGCGCAAACGACTGCCACGCAACCCGATACCCACCACCATGTCCAACGACGTGAAGGAACAGTGACCAGCAATGCAGACCACACCACAATCAGCGGGAATGGAAACCCAACGCATCAAACGCCAATGGGCGCTCGCCGTCGGCCGCATCGACACCACATCCACCATGGTCGACACGCTCACCGCCACCGTCAACGCGATCCGCGACCAAGGAGCACCCGAAGACGTGCTCGAACAGCTCACGCAGGCGCTCACCGGCCTCAACCAGACCCGAAGGGCGCTCGCCTCCGCGTCACGCCGACTCTACCAGCGTGTGGAGGAACGACCATGAGCCGCAAGGAGACCCGAGACCGGCTCGACCGCCTGTCACCGAGCATGAAGGAGCTGCTGATCAGCATGCTCCACCGCAACACCTACCCGGTCGACAGCAACCAGAGCCGCACCTTCCACGCTTTGGAGGAACGCGGGCTCATACAACCAGACTTCTACGAGATCTGGGCTTTGACCGACGAAGGCCACAAAACCGCCCTCAACCTGCTAAGGAGATGACCATCATGGGCAGATACGTGGAAAACATGAGGAATCATGTGCACAGCCGGCACATGGTCGAACAATCGCTCGACTGGCTCGAGGAGATGCGCGAGGAACCCGACTATCCCGGCCCCGAAGCCGAACCGGTACGCCTCTGGCGCTCGCGAGACTACCAGGCCATGCTCTACATCGACAAGGACAGCGGCATGAAACGGCTCGCCATCACCCGCGTGCAGGTCGACAAATACACCGGCGAATACCGGGAAGGCGATCGGCTGGGACGCATTGCAGCGGATCAAGAACGAGACCATGGGCGAGGACGCATGGGCCGTCGAGGTCTACCCGCCGGAGGAATACGTGCAGAACGTCGCCAACATGCGCCACCTATGGATCCTCGACGAGGAACCACGCTTCGGCTGGAAGACACCGACCGGCATCGAGGAACCCGAAGACGACGACGAAGAACACCGGACATACGCCAACGGCGGCACCACGCAGATCTTCATCGGAGGTGAATGACCATGAGCATCGAACTCGTCGCACGGGCCAAGAAAACCCGGCTGCATGGGGACAGCACCGCCAAACTCCTGCTCATCGTGCTCGCCGACTACGCGAACGACGACGGCATGGCATGGCCGAGCGTCGCCACCATGGCCGCCGAAGTCGAGAAATCCGAGCGCAGCATCCAACTGCTCCTCCGCAAACTCGAAAAACAGGGGCTGATCCGCAAGGGAGACCAGAAACTCGTCGGCAAATACGCCAAAGGCCGCCGACCAATCGTCTACAAGCTCTTCCCCAAGAAAACCAAGAGCGAAAAAGCCGATGAAGCGCACGACGACGCGGAAAACAGGGGTGAAACACATTGCACCCCTGAAACAGGCTTCACCGGTGAAACCGACTTCACCCCACAGGTGAAACAGGCTTCACCCCACGGGCGAAACCCACTTCACCCCACGGGTGAAACCCATTGCGCTTTAGGGGTGAAACCCACTTCACCCAAACCGTCACAGGAACCGTCAATAAAACCGTCAAGAGAGAGTACGCGCGCGAAAAAACCGAAAACGAAACCAGCCAAGGATCCACGCCGACAACTCGCCGACTTCCAACCCGACCAGACCCACGTCGCGCTCGCCGCCGCCTTGGGACTCGACCTCGCCTACGAGCTCGACAAATTCCGCGACGCGCTCGCCGCCAACGGCAAATACCCGGCCGACCCAGCCCCCGCGTTCCGCAACTGGCTCAAACACGGAGCCGAACTCGGCATCGGCAAACCAACCGGCGGAACCATGCCCGTGCTCGCCGACGGTGAGCCCGAGCTGCAGCGCAGGGCACGCAAGCTGGTCGAAAGCTCCACGCCGCTCAAGCAACGACAGCCGAACCTCGAGGCACGTCTCGCATGGATCCCCGCCGTCGCCAGGCTCCTCGGACAGGGCAAGGCCCCGACCGACATCGTGGCGCTGATCTGCTACGGGGATCCCGACGAGCTCGCCGGACTCGGCATCGGCTTCGACGAACTCGAGGAGATCGCATGAACGGCACGGTCCAGGAAACCATCGACTGGCACACCGCCAGCCCTCAGCAGCTCGACGGATGCCGCTGCATCCTCATGACCCGCACCGGAACCATCATCGACGGCCGACTCAAGGCAAGCCCGCCGCATGACGGCTACCAGGCCACCCGGTTCACGCTCGACGACACCGACCGCACGCTGCAGGGCATGCAGATCCTCAGCGTCGACCAACGCCGCCCGCCGATCCTCCAACCCAGCATCCGCACACTCACCGTCCTGAAAGGCTGAAAACCCATGAACACCAACGACTCCCACACCATCACCGTCGGCGGAAACCCAATACCGGCCGAGCCGACTGAAGCGCTCCTCTGGCTCGACATCGAAACCACCGGCCTCGATCCATACAAATGTTCGATACTCGAAATCGGGGCGATCTGCACCAGCCTCGACGCGACGACGGAAATCGCACGCTACGAAACCGTCATCCACATCGAAACCAAACAACTGCTCGGCATCAGCCTCAAAGCCATGCACATGCACACCGCCAACAACCTGCTCGCCGAATGCGAACAAGGCGGCATCAGCGAACACGAAGCCGCCGACGACCTCGCCGACTACATCGACAGGCTCACCAGCACCCAACGGTTCACACTCCACCCGGCCGGCACCAACATCCAACGATTCGACCTGCCCGCCATCAACCAGCTACTCGACAAATACGACTACCAAGGATTCCTCGACAACCAACTCCACTACCGGGCACTCGACCTCACCACACTCAGACTCACCCAACAAGCCCTCGGACGAAACCCATACCAACACCACACCGGCACCCACCGCGTCCACGACTGCCTCACCAGAGACATCACCGAATACCAGACCACCATCAACCAAATGAAAGCCAGCCACTAACCATGAAAAACCCC
>CYGL01000165.1_pt1 | contig 34933 bp, 38 predicted proteins | sample 485531 | NCBI WGS metagenome assembly CYGL01 (sample SAMEA3497897, study PRJEB9818) | human gut metagenome | reverse complement strand
AGCCTTTCTCAGCAGCTCTACGGAGCGCCTTATCTTCTCTTGGAAGTCTTTCGGGAACTTCGGAAGAATTTCTTCTAAAGTAAAATTTAATTCAGAATTTATCATGTCATTTCTTTTTGTTATCCTTGAATGCAAATACCGTAAAACATTGACACTGTGGATGATATGGGGGATATGGGTCTTTGAAAGAATGGATGCCAGCGTCGGCCTCATTTTGACAAATGTCGCACGGATAACTACTTCCTCTCTTTACATAGAATCCGATAGCCTTGTTCTCCTGCCCATACTCCTGCTCTGCCTGACCCCACGCCAAGGCTATCACCTGAGAAGCGTTTCTTACGATATTCTGATAGGCGTTTCTGTAATAGCCTTTTCCGTAAGAAGGAACGTCGATGTTGATGTCTTTTCTCTTCGCTTTGGTGATAACTGACGTGTGGTATGGGTCCTTGTAGCCGGTTCGGATGGAAGACAGGAGCTGCTGGTCAGAATATCCCATCAATGTTCCTGCCTTGATCATCCTCACGATGTCTTCTGCAAAGTTTCCGAGATATACGGCGTTTCTTTCGGATGTCGTCTTTCCGTAGATGTCGCTGACGAGAAACGATTCTATATTTTCGCTGTCAATCCCGAGAATCTTGCATGAAGCCTTGGAGTAAGCAGAGATGTAACAGCTGATGCTCTCCTCTGCCTCAGCAGTAACATTCTTGGCATAAGAGAGCAGGGCTGACTCGTTTGTGAGCCTGCCCGCACCTCTGTATCGCTTGCTTGCGGTAACTATCTTCTGTGTCGATTTCCAGAGGATATCTGCAACTTTTGACTCGCAGTTTCGGATTGCCTGCAAGCGCTTCCTGCTGTAATCGACGGAACGTTTTAACTCATCCATAGGCTATTAATGGGTTTGGTTGTAGTGCTGCCAGTTGTTCTCGTTTGGCTGGTTGCCCCATTTGTCGGTATTCTTGCCTTCACTAGGTCTTCCAGCCTTCCTGCCATTACCGGTACGAACGTTACCTCCGCTGCCTCCGTTAATCTGAGCTGCCGCCCTCTCTTCCTCGATGGCATTCTGAGTCTCATTGTCCGCACGCTGCATACTCCATAAGGAGGTCTTGCTGATCTTCTTCCTTCTTCTCACGCATGATGCGATCGTACTCATCGTTAACTGGGAAGTCAGGGCAACGCTCAGATGCAGTCTGTTTAGAGAGGAAACTATTCTGAACAGCAGTCGCCAAGTTTGTAATAATCTCTGACTTATTCTGGTGTACATAGATCTCAACCCAGGCGTGAATAGGAAGTCCGGTCATAGTAGCCATGCAATCCTCTTCCATTCCAATGCCGTATTTACAGATACGTACGAGTTGATCCAAGAATGGGTGCATCTTCTTTGCATCATTCTCTGCAACCTCGATAGCAGGAGAGTAAAGCAACTTAATTGCAACACCAGGAAGGTCTCCAGATTTCAACTCTGGCGGCTTTACGGTAAACGAAAGCTCGTAGATGAGGTCGTATGACTTATTGAGCTGAGTTGCGAAAGCTTCGGAAGCGTCTGTTCCGTTGATAAAGTCAGCATCTCCATTCGTGTCGGTAATCTGAATTGTCTTCGCAGAACCGTCCGTATCGCCGACAATCGTAATATCGTCACCGTCGCCCTTTAATTTCATAATAGGGAAAGCGTAAGCCTTATTATTTTCACAGAGGTAAGAGAAAGCCTCCTCGTAGTCTTCGATATTCTTCTGGACAGCAGACCAGCATGGACCGTCGTCGTTCCTTACGTATGCAACAGGGATAAATGGGAAGCCGTGGTCTTTCTCTTCGACGCAGGTATAGTCGTCAATTCCGAAAATCTTAGCAATTTTTTTGATAGTTTTCTTAACGGCTCCTTCGTTAACCTGCTTCTTGAATCTGTAGAACTTTCTGTCATCCCATACTTCTACCCACTCAATCTTTTCGTTTCCTTCTTCGTCGTAGTCGTAGTACTTTCTTGCAAAAACTACAAGCTCGCCAGTAAGAGGGTCTGTTTGAGGATATAATATGTCTCCCCTATCGAAAGCCAGTGTGCGAGTGCCGAATTTCTTGTTCTTATCAAAATATCCTACAACCGCAGCCTCAGCAACCTTCATGTATGAACTTACGGCTTCATAGTGACGGATTTCCATATCGTGCATATACCATCCCTTCTTGAACTTAGCGAGAAGGTTGATATTCTCTTCCAGCTTTTTCATTTCAGGATCACCTGCAAGCTCAAACTGGATATCGTTACCGGTCAAGTGGAGAGTATGCTTCGTATAAATAACCTGCTGAAAAGCGAATGCCGTTCTTTGAATCTCCTGCACATACCATTTATTGTCTTCCGGGTTCTTTCTCCAGATGTCAGGGTAAAGAGCCTTGTCGAAGATTTTGTGAGACGTAGGATAAAATTCACGAAGAAAGTCCTTCTGTGTTTTGATAACTCGATACAATGTATCTTGCGGCATCTGAGGGTCTTCATTATCGGACACCTCGTTCCTGCAATAGCCATCGTGGGTCATATACCCCTTTGGCGTGAGTTCAAAGAAAGGCTTCTTTACAAGAATCTTTCTGAAATTTGTTACCTTGATAGCATCCATAATCCTTTTACCTTTTTATTTTTCTTTTTTGTTAAACTGAATATCATTATGTAGAACCAAGACTCAAAGAAGTCAGGCGAGTGCCCGACGTATTTCTTAGCCGTCTTCTTAGGTAATAGCTTAAATCCTTTGTCATCGCTATTCTCGTCACGGCGGAGCATCTTTCTCTCCTTTTGGAGAATCTGTCTGAGAGGAACCTTGTCAAATCCGTTTCCTGAGTACTTTCTTTCAAGCAGGGATGAGTCAATGGAAATTTGTTTATCCTTTATCATCTTATAGAATAGCCATGCGCACTGAGACTTCAAGTCCTTGTATAGGTATTTGATTCCTTCTTCTTCCTGATGATTCTTGGCGATAGGTGCTGCCTGGTTGTTGAATGGAACGGCATCCTTGAAGAATCCCTTGAAGTACTGGCCAATACCCTGCAAATCGTAAGTGAAGTTACACTCCTCAACACCCCACTCTCTCAACCTTGCTTCAACTACAGAAACGAGAGTCTTAGGGTCCAGCCTTAGCACAACCAAATCTTTACAATGCCATCCTTCCCAAAGCCACATTACGAAGTTGTCGCCACCAGTGAAAGCAATATCGGCTGAGGCTCTACGCTTTCCGTCTCCTATCTGTTCCGCATTGTCGTAGATTTCATCAAGGTCTTCCATCTTGATCATGTCATCTCCGGCAGCTTTCCAGTTTCCAGTTAGCCTCCAAGTCTCTCATACGCTGCTCTTCATCCTGCTGGGCAAGGTTGGCGATGTACGAAGCATCGGTGGAGATAAGCTTGATGTTCTCTGATACATCAGCACGGATGAATGTTGCCGACTTGATGAACATTTCGAGCTTTGTGTATCCAAGTTCCTCGTAGCTGTCCTTCCAGAGGCTATCGATGATGCCCTTACACTGCTCGTATACCTCTTCTCTTGTGTTACCCCAGTAGATTGAATCCGGCGTGTCTCCATCCATGAAGCAGTAGCGGATAACTCCGTCTCGCTCCGGTATGATGTATCCGTTCTCGTCAACCCACCAGTCGATGAACTTTCTCACCCAAGATTCCGGGTCCGGGTTACAGGTAATCCAGAAGCGGTTTCGGATATGCGCTGCATTTCGGTTGTTGGTCAAGAGATACTTGAACTTCTTGTATGGACACTGAGTACCCTCATCGATGCAGACATAGGCATACTGGCGACCCTGGAATCGTGTCTTGAAGTCCTGATAGGCTCCAGCATAGTACGAGAATTTGAGCCATCCTCCGTTATCGAAGTTCCAGGTCATATCATTTTGTGACTTATTGTAAAGTTCCAAATTGGGAGAACAATTTATAAGAGTCTGTAACTAAGGACTGTAAGTCGTCTTTTTCGTTGCGAAGAATCGTTGCATGAAAATCTGGATTTTTGATATCCTTCAGAACTTCCATAAGGGAAGAGAAGGACTTGGAGTTGTGAGTGACGATGAAGTCTTCCACCATAAACAGAGAGTTTGTGTTGTTCACTGCAATACAGCAGCACTCCTTCTCTCCTACATATTCAAAATCAACAATCCTTCTTCCCAGTTCGCTTACGCCGCCATTGTACTCGGTACAAAGCGCCTTCTTACGTGGAAGACGGAATAAACGTTCTGACTGATTAATTCTGATGTAAATATCATAATAATCGCTTGCCTCTATACGCTCTCCATTCTTGGTATAGTTGTTCTCGTACTTATTTATAGTGGCAAGGCCTCCAAGGCTGTTTACTAAAAACTTAACGTCTTTAGCAAGCTGCTCACTGACTGTACGCAAACGTACAATGCCCACGCTTATCCACAGTACCATCGGTATCCATAAGTCCTTGAAGGATAGCCCACCTTGTCTACTATAGAGCCAAACTTATAGAAATCGGGAACAGACTTATTGAAAGCGTCGCAGCCGTAGAGCTTTAAACCCTCAAGATCATTACGTAATCTCTCATCCTTGATTCTGTAATCACAAGCTATACTGCCTTGTTTTTGTGCATAGTTAGTCATATCGATGCCGGCACTCTCAAACTCTCTCACGATATCTTCGTCTGCGCTACAGAGCATGGCATCATAACTTCCATTCTTTATATTTGCGGTTATACATCCATCTCCAAGAATGGCGCCCATAACATAAGGTGAGCTCGTTGGCTTGTAATGACGATTTCCCCAAGAGCGAGTAAACTTTATAGGCTCACACAAAGGTATGAGTAACTTGCTATTTTTAATCTCGCCAGTCTTCAGCTTTGTGAGGTGGTCAACAACCATCTGGGTGGTCCATACCCTATAATCATCATTGATAGATAACCCGTTAATGATTCTCTTCTTACTTCTATAGCAAGTCTTACGAACATTCCAGAGGTGGTCGTATGACGCAATAACTTCGGATCCATCGACAAACTTTAGTTTGTAAGCAGGAAGTTTGCCGTGGTCTTTGCGATATTACGACACGCTGCATTCCACCATCAGTTCCACTGAGGATGTCACCTGCCTTTAAATCCCCGATACGTCTATAACCAAATGGGGTAACAACCTTGGTATCGACAAGAAGTGGTCCGCCTCGCGAGCCTCCAACTATCTTAATATCAGCGTCTATAGACAGCATGCGCTCCTGTCCGCCACGCTGAGCCTATAATCTTCAGCTTGTCGGGATGCTTCTTGTCGGTGTCTCGTAGAGACTGGATATACTCTTGCGTATATACAGGTTCTCCGTTATCCAATTTTAATCCTGAATAAATATCTTTCTGCATAAAAATACAATTTTGTACGCAAAAATACAGAATATTTTTGTATTATTGTATAATTATTCGTATATTTGCGGTATTAAAACGTATATTTATACATTTTCGAAGTGGAAGAACCACTTCCAGGATAACATTTTTAATAAAACAACAACATGACAAGAGAAGAACTCTTAGCATTAGTGAACAAGGAGGCTGATACCACCAAGTTCAAATCACTTAGCCAGAAGACCATCAATGAAGAACTTGATGATGTTTTGGAAGATTTCGGTGACGATGAGGCTGCAAAATGCCAAGTTGGTTACCAAGTTAGCAAACCGCCTTAAGCGCATGGACGGAAACCTTCACAAGAACGTCTCTGATGAGATCAAGAAGAGCAAGGAGGAAGCCGAGCGCAAGAAGAAGGAAGAGGAAGAGGAGCGCAAGCGCAAGGAGGAAGAGGAGGGTAAAACCGGTTCTGACGACAAGTACAATGAGCTTCTCAAAGAAATCAAAGCCCTCAAGGAAGCTAACGCAGAACGAGACAAGAAGGCTGCAAGGAAGGCAACCATCGAGTCAGTAAAGGCAGGTTTGAAGGATAAGTTCGACAAGGCAAACCTTGAAATGAAGAACTACTTCCTCAATGCTGCAATCGCAAAGCTGGAGATTCCGGACGAAGATGCCGACATCGACGACCTGGTTTCTAAGGCTGAGAAGATCTACACCGCAGAGTACAAGGAGGCTACCGGTGAAAACGGTATTCCTGCAAAGGGACAGCGATCATCTGGTGGCGGAAGCTCTACTGACGACGACAAGTTCATGGATGAGGTTGCCGAGCGTCGCAAGAAGAGATACGGCGGCGGTGAAGACAAGAAGTAATTTCAGGATAACAATTTAAAAAAGGTAAAAAGATTATGGACAACACTTCTATTTCCTACATGGAACAGATGGGTACTCGTGGTATGCTGAACCACGGTGCAACCATTGTTCAGACAGAAGGTAAGGTCGGTGGAACCCGATACGTGTTTGCAGGCCTTGAGGCACTCATCAAGAATGCCTTCGTTCACCCACCTATTGGTGGTAAGCTTGTCAACCCATTCAAGGGTCAGGCTAAGATTTATGCCGGTGACTTGATTGAGCACGACCTTGGCTTTACAGCAGGCAACGAAGGTCCTGGTGCTACCATTAAGATTCTGAAGGCATACGGTGTAGCAAAGGCTACTACTGCGGCTACAGACACAGACATCTATATCGTTCGTAACGGATTCGTTCACATTCCGTTCCCTGGCGATACCATCATGGTCGGTCAGAAGGACTTCAAGACAAAGTCAAAGGGTGTGACCGTGACTGCCGTGGAGGCAACTACCGACACATCGGGCAGGCGACGTATGGAAGCTGACCCTCTCGGAGGCGCTTGGAACATTGAGCGCCGGCGACGTGCTGGTGGAGGCAGTAGAAGGCAGGCGCGAGCGTGCTGCCCAATGGTAACCAACCCTAACTGCTTTGCTCCGAACGACAATGACTTCCCTTATTTCGATGCCGGCGGCGACAAGTATCACAAGCCTCGTTACAAACGTCCAACTTCTGTATGTTGAATCCAGACTGCGTTATGTGGCTTGACCGCATGGGTCCCTGTTCCTCCTGCCGTTAAGGCGATGAACAAGTCACTCTACCCAGAGTTCTGGCATATTTAACCTTATTGTCTAACGTAAAAAGATTGATTCAGGATTATGGCAAAAATTGATATTGGTGTCGAGAAGCTTGCGAAGTTCTTCACCGGTAAGGGTAACAACACTTACCTTCAGAAGTTCATCAATCGTGACGGCGTACTGCGCTGTAACAACGGCTGGTATCTGACACAGGGTGATATTGACCCAAATCTCACCCCTACATCTAATAATGGTGATGCTACCTTCAAGGTACGCAAACGTACATTGAACCCTGCAACCTTGATGAGCCTCCGTGCTCCTCTCGGCGAGGGTTATCAGAACGACCACGAGGGATTCGAGTGGTACACCGCTTCAATCCCAGACTTCGCTGCTGACGGCTTCCGCGAGACTGCAACAGAGCGTTATCACAAGATGAAGCTTCTCCAGGATGAGTTCGGCAACGACGCAGACCTGGTTGACGCTTATCTCGACAAGGTACAGGTCCTGTATGACTCTCTCGACATGACTATGACCTACATGTCAGCTCAGTTGAGTTCAAAGGGTGTCATCGACTACGACAAGATTGGCCGTGGTATTCAGGAGCCTCTGTACGACGCAAAGGTTCCAGCTGAGAACTTCAAGAAGGCAGGCAAGCTTGCTTGGAACGACGCAAACTGCGACTTGCTCGAACAGATGCGTAAGTTTGAGGAGGATTGGCGCAACAGCCATATTGAGTACCGCAGCGTACCTCTCGTATGGCAGATGACCAAGAACGACTACAATAACGTGTTCTTGAAGAACAAGCAGATTGCCGAGTTGTACAAGAGCTGGGCGAACGCTAACTTTGTGGCAGTATTGCAGAACTACGGTCCAAACAACGCAATGTTCCTGAAGTCTGTTGTTGACCTCAATGGTCTTTCTCCTATCGAGATTGTTGATGAGGTTGAGCACAACAAGCGCTTCGACGGTACAGTTACAGAGATTCGTGGTTGGGCAGACGGAACAGTTGTTCTTCGTCCTGCTGGCAAGCCTTTGCGTTTCATGCGTAAGGAGATCCTTGACAAGCGTATCTTTGACGCCCTTGGCAACAAGCTCATTGATGTGGCTTGGGCGCAGACCAACAACAAGCTTGGCTTGCTGCGTAACATGGTTACTGCGAACGGTATGTATCAGGAGTTCAAGACAGACTTGTTCCTCGCTTCTGTTCCAGCTTTGCTCGATTCTCCTTACCGTTGGATTATCGACATCACTCAGAAGGGTTAATTCTTTAACGTAACTAGATTGTATGACTATGGATTCGGAGATGAACATTTACACTGTGAACGACTACCTTATTAATAAGGTGAAGTTCGAGATGCCGATGAAGGCACTGCTGGGCATCATGCACGACAGGGAGCTTAAAAACGGCATCGACCTCGAAGCCTGCGACAAGGACAAGGTAAGACTTGCCTATGCAGACATGCTGAAATGGTTTGTTCTTGGTCCGAGCAAGGTGAACAACACCTCCGATTCCGATAACGGATGGACTCATTCGGGAGGTGGCTATGACATGTCGGACAACGACAGGAGCGAGATGAAGGCAGAGGCTAACGCTATCTATGCAGAGCTGGAGCCTGATTCGATGCTAAAGAAGAAGTCCACCTTCCGGGTGACCTCCCACGGAGTAAAGAGGGCGAATTATTCTCCTTGGGGAGAACCTCTCCCTCACATCATCAAATAAGGCGTATGGAAAAGGAAAACATCAGAAACCCAAGATACCCTCACATAATCAAGATCGTGAGGAAGGTCGTCGGAAAAGCCGACCCTGATGACCCGTTTGCCGATGATGATGCTCCAGTTGGTGAGGACAAGGAAATCATTCTCTACTATGGCGAAGGCCGCAGTTACACCGATACCACTACAGAGGGAGACAAGAACGTCGACCAGAACAAGAGGAAGGCATCGATTCCGGTCAGATATGACGAATGGGATGCTGACAGATGTCCTCTTGACGGCGACACCATCTACTCCACTGTCGGCAACAACACAGAGGTAGGTATGGTTAAGGACTGCGAGCCGGATAATAACAGGACTGTTGTTTATTGGGACTTTACTAGGGTTTAGGCTATGGCAAAATACTTTAGCGGAAAGCGTCTGTCTCTTGGAGTGCAGTTCGAGCATCAGATTAAGCCAAGGGTTGAAAAGCTGGCGTATGACAAGATGCTTGCGATTATGCAGGAACTTGCTCACAGAACCGTCAACTATTTCAAAGAGAACAGGACGTTCTACAACATCACCGGTAACGCCTATACCTCGTTCTATGCAGCAGTGTATTACAAAGGAAAGCTCATTTACATGGTGCGTGCCTCGAAGGGTGAAAAAGCACCAACGAGAGTAACCCTGGCGGAAGGAGAGAGATACAATCTCCCGTTCTACTACGACGGAGGTGAAAACAAAGGCTATACCGGTAAAGTCGGTGGTGGTCACCAATGGGGTCCTAACCTTATATACGGACGTATCGGAAAAGTCAAATCATCAGGAAAGGACTGGGCGCTCGTTGCGATATGTCCTGTTGAATATGCAGTATTCGATAAGGAGAACCGCATTTTCGAGACGGTTTACAACACATACGAGTCTCTTCCAGATATGTTCGATGCCTGCGTAGTGTACGCCAATAGTTCAACTTTTAACAAACTGTAAGCTATGGTAGATATCAAGCAGATATATTTCGACTTAGGAAACGCCGTAAAGGGTATATGCGACAAGGTGTATCCCAGGAATCGTCCTAAGGCTGTGGATACCAAAATAGGTAGCTACATCGTCGTAAGTGCTCCGTACACTATCAGGAACAACGAGATGAACTACGATGGCTCCTACAACTACTATACTACCACTATACAGATAGAGGTGTATGTAAGAGATAAGGCCTCCTCGGCGAATCCGAATGGTTTCAGTCCTGCGGAAATGGATAAGAAAGTCAAGGCGGTCCTCGAAAGATTCCCGATTTCTACAGACAACATCATCGTTACCAGGCCGAACGTTGCTATCCAGGCTGACGACGGCGCAGGTTTTTCCGTGACAATCATACAGGGAAGGTTACGTACTAGATAAGTATTCAGGTATAACAATTTAAAATATTTTAGATTATGGCTATGACAACTATTGACAAGATGAAGGACATTTTCAATGGTCCTAAGACTCTGCTCTACTCAAAGGCTATTACCGATTTGAGCAAGGCTACAGTTGACATCACCCCAGAGGTCGAGCTTCCGGTTACCGTTGACTCGCTGAAGGCGACTATGGATGACCCAACCATCAACCACTACAAGGTTATCGGTCTTGCTGGTGACTGGGCAACTACCGCAGAGCTCGGCGACTTCAATGTAGAGTTCGTTGTTCCTTCAAAGGACGAAAGGACTTGCTGACAATTATGTTCGGCGAGGATGCTATCACAGAGCTGACCAAGGTTACTCTGAAGGGTACAGGTGACGCTACCCTCCGACGCTACTACCGGTCTTTACAGGTATCGCTGTAGAGCCTAAAGAAGTTCAAGATCGAAGGGCACTATCGTTATCGTTGACGACGAGAAGGAGAACCTCATGGTTATTACCAATATCGCTCTCTACGCTACCTTGCAGTGGGACAACTCAGGTACAGAGCCGGTTGCATTCAAGTTCTCTGGTTCTATCGAGGGTGCAGGTAAGCGCAGTATCGCTTGGCTTACTAAGGGCACAACAACTGGCGACATGTAAGGCTTCTTTAGGTAATTAGATTCAGGATAACAAACCGTTGGGCGGCAGGCTAATCAACAGCCGTGCCGCCCTTCTTCATTTAATAGCATACAATCATGGCAGAAGAAAAGAAAATTGAGCAGCCTTCGGTGGACTTACAGGAGTTGCTCGACAGCGTACTGCACGACGAGCCTACCGAGTTCGTGTTCCGTGGAAAGAAGCACAAGCTCGGCTGGCTTCGCAAGGGAACCATGAGCAGGTGTTCCCAACATCAGGGCAAAGGAGAAGAACGAATGGAAGCGCAACGTCAAGATTTGCGTCTGGCATTCTCCTCAACAACATCTGGAAGATACGATTCCTGTATTGGATCTACTGGCGCTGGCTCTACTACATCAAGGATGTGGATGTGACCGAGGTTCTGAGAGTTCTCGATGTTTACTAAAAAAAAAATTCCATCGAACGCATTCTCACTGGCTACCATATTAGCGACCGGGATGACGGACGTGATGATGACGATGACGAGGAGCGAAGCAAAAGCTATCCAAGCAGAACCAGCTGGGGAGCAGCCTTCTCACTAGCGGAGAAGTTCCGGTTTTCTCTTTCAGCGTAAGTACTTCATCGCAGCCTACGACTACTGGTGGGGCTATTCATCAGCACAGATTGACCTAATGGTTGCAGACCAGCCTCTTGTCGTCTATCCAAAGACCAAGAAGGAAGGTGGTCCAAAGAAGCATACCAAGAAGGAGATGGATGACCTCTACGACAGGTGGATGGAGAAAAAGAAGAAAGAAGGAAGTCTTGTCGGCGAGAAAATAAATCTTGTCGGTTACTTAAACAATAAACTCTAATTTTAAAATATTCAGGATATGGCAGGTGGAAATTTAGGTGATTTGTGGTTTGACTTAAACATTAAAGACAGCAATGTTAGGTCAAAACTGAAAGAAATTTCAGAAGCACTTTCGGAGTTGGATCTAAAAACTGAGTCCGGAAGAAAGTCTGCTGAGAAGTTATTTAAGAACTTTAATAGAGAGAATAGCAAAGAAATCGCTGAGGATTTTAAAAATATAGCGGCCCAAATGGGCATTCAGGCTCAGGAAACTGCAAATCTCAGCAAAAGACTGAAGGAGTTATCGGAACTAAAAGCAGACATTCTTCGTAGAGACAAGGAACAATCCGAGCACGGTAACTTTGTTGCGATGAAAAATGAAGCGCAGGCTGCACTTGATTTAACAAATAGATACAATGAGCTTGCCAAGTTAAAAGAAGATATCTTAAGACGCGACAAGGAAATGGATGCTCAAGGGGCTTTCGTGACGCTTGTTAACGAATCGAAACAGGCGCAGGAACTTAATGAGCGTTACAGGGAAATGCAGCAACTGAAATCCGCGATTTTGGAGCGAGACAGACAGTCAACCGAGCACGGTAACTTTGTTGCGATGAAAAATGAAGCGCAGGCTGCACAGGAGTTAGCTGTCAGGGAAAGAGAACTCGCTGAGTTGCGAAATGCTATCGTACGCCGTAATGAAGAAATGATTGCTGCCGAAAATAGGCTAAGAGAAGCGACGGAGCGAACTAACCAGGCTAGAAGAGAAGCAATTTCTGTATCTAGGAAACAGGCAGAATCCCTTGTACGTGATAGAGCTAAGGAACTTGAAGCACAAAGACAACAGATCCAAGGTTTATTTGGAAGTGGAAAGAATGTATTAAGTACGCAAGAGTTAATGCAACTTCAACAGGTATTCTCGCAAATTACGAAAGAGCTTAATACATTGCGCAGTGCGATGAATAATCTTGGTAGTTATTCTATCAAAGATTTATTCTCTATAGGCAGAGGAACAAGCGAATATACTCCACTGATAAACAGTATGCGAACTGTAATTGATCAAAAACAGGAAGCGATAAACCTTGAGCGAAAACATCAAGAAGAGATAACGAGAACGGCTGCAAAGGCACGAAACGACCTTGCAGCAGCATTCTCCGGAGCAAACGCTGAAGCGAAGAAGATGCAATCCATAGTCGGAGACATCAAGTCTCTCTTCTTACAGGGAGGTATTGTCTTTGGCGCGCAGCAATTCTTTAATTCAATCGTACAGACTGGCGGCGAGATTGTTCAGCAGCATGTAGCGTTGCGTTCTATCCTCGGTGATGTACAGAAGGCTGACGAGCTGTTCGCTCAGACACAGCAACTTGCGTTGCAGTCTCCATTTAAATTTGGAGAACTGAATCGAGATGTCAAGCAGTTGGCTGCATTCGGAGTTGAGGCGAATGACTTGTATGATACCACAAAGCGACTTGCGGATATAGCATCTGGTCTTGGCGTAGACTTCGGTCGATTGGGTCTTGCATTTGGCCAGGTAAAGGCTCGTTCTTGGCTCGATGGTAAGGAGTTGCGCCAGTTTGCTTACGCCGGACTTCCACTCTTGCAGAAGATAACCGAACTTTACAACTCAGAAGGAAAGAATGGCCGCAAGAACTATACCCAGGCGGACGTTAAGAAGATGATATCTGGAAGGCAGGTAAGCTTCGAGGATGTTCAGAAGGTACTGTGGAAAATGACTGATGAGGGTGGCCAGTTCTACAATATGCAGCTCGTGTTGTCCGAAACACTGCTTGGTCGCTGGAATAAGCTTATCGACGCGTGGGATATTATGCTCGGTAAATTTGCAGAAGAAAAGAATGTCATAGGCGGTACGTTCTCATTTATTATCAACCGAGTAACAGACTTAGTATTAGCTCTTGATAAACTATCCCCTGCTATGCTTTCTTTCGGAGCTATATTTGCTGCAAGGAAACTCGGACTGATGGCTTCCGGTAAGATCGGGTTAGGTTCAATAAACAAGAACTACACTCAGCAGATGAACGCTCAGCTGAGGACTTACGCTATCGAACAGCAGCAACTTGTCACAGAAGGTAAGATTACTCAACAGAAGGCGTTGCAGAATGTACAGGCAAGGGCATACTTGCTGTCTGATACCGCTTCAAGAGCGAATGCTATGTCTCGTCTTGCACTTGAAGGGAAGATGTCTGTTCTTCAAATGCAAAAAGCGGTCAAGGAAGGTCTTATAACCAGAGAGCTTGTTAGTCAGCTTGCTGTGATGGGACAGATTACAGCAAGGCAGGAGCAGATTATACTCGGAGGAACACGATTTGCCGCCGTAATGAATATGGGTATCTCTAAGATAGGTGGAGGAATCAAGTCCCTCTTTACGATGCTTGGTGGATGGTGGGGACTTGCTATCGGGGCAGCTGTTCAGATATTCTCCAGCTATAGCAGTGATATGGATAGAATTTCCGAGAATGCGAAGGGATTCAGGGATTCTGCATACAACAAAAAGAAGAGCTACGATGATGAACTTGCGAACGAGAAGCCTACAAACAGTGCTGACTTGCAGCAGCGGGTAAACTCGATGAAGGAACTCCTTCAAAATAGCGGAGATTATACCCAGACTATAGAAGATCAAATTGCAAAGGCGAAGAATCTTAACGAGCAGTATGATATTCTCAATAAGGGAATAGTTGCCGCTCGTGATAACTCACAGCAGGAAGCAAACGACTCGGATGTTGTTGCTGGAGCACTTGGAGCTTCAGGTGGTTGGGGTTCCGGTAATCCTTTTGCTGACACACTAGAGGATGCTGTCGAAAGCCTTAATGAGGCGGTTATCAAGTATCAGACACTTCTGTCTGGACTTGATGAAGAGACGAAATCGAGAATGGATAGCGTTGCTAATCAATTTCTGAAACCAGAGGAAAGAACCATGTCTCTCGATGAGAAGATTCGTATTCTTGCAGAAAGAGGAGGCGCAAACTGGGATTCTTTCGTTTTGAAGTCAAGTAACGGAAGCAATGATATTGCAAATAGCATTTACAAAATAGGAATAAGGGCCAACAAGGTTAGTGATCAGATAAATGATATCGCCAAAGAAAAATATTCCTAGAATAATTAGCTTCCTTAAAGAAGTCATTTAATCTGTTCGGCGCAGTATTTCTCGAAGATGATGGTGCGCACGGTATCGTTGAAGATTGGCGTGTAGCCGTCTGCGTGCTTGGCTTTGTTTATGTCCGTGTTCCAAGCGTTGAGTACTTTGTCGATGTCGGTGTTGGATTAGTTTTGTGACATTCGGTGTGGTGTTGTTGTTGAAGGTTGTTTTTGTGGCTGGTTGGTTAGGTTGATTCGGGGGGATATGGGAAAAGCCCCTCTTGGCGTGGTGCTGAGAGGGGCTTTTTTGGGTTTCGGGTTTTAAGTGGTGGTTAGTTTTGGCGTAGTGGGTTGTATGCTACTCCGAATCCGCCGGCGATGATGCCTGCCGCAGTGCTGATGAATCCGCCGATGTCGGCGTGTCCGAAGCTCATGAGTCCTAAGCCGGTCACGGATGTGATTAAAGCGATGATGTAGATGATGGTGCGCACGGTATCGTTGAAGATTGGCGTGTAGCCGTCTGCGTGCTTGGCTTTGTTTATGTCCGTGTTCCAAGCGTTGAGTACTTTGTCGATGTCGGTGTTGGATAGTTTTGTGACATTCGGTGTGGTGTCTGTTGTTGGGTTGGTTTCCGTGTTGGTGGGGGTGGAACCGTCGATGTTGGTCGTGTTGGGGGTGTTGGTGTTCTGGTCTGTCATGATTCCTTCTTTCGTTTACTTCAGGGCTTCTTCAAGTCGGGTGGCCCATGGCGCGGTTTTGCTTCCAAGGGCGAAGCATGGCAAGGTGCGTCCGCACTGGTTGGCGACTATTTGTAGGGCTTTTACTTGGTCTGGGTCTGTCAGGTTGTGGATGCGCTGGCCGTCAAAATAGACCAAACGGTTTTCTCCGTTGGGCTGGATGATGCACTGCATCATATCCTCCTCATCAGTGTTAGTGGTTGTTTGTAATAGTTGGTTTGCTTTGTTGATTACATAATTGATGTCAAGGCCGTTAATGGTCTTGTCGGGGCAACCGTAGTGGTCGGTGCCGGGTATTTCACGGTGCAACCATACGTTGCCGTTGAGTTCGTCGTATTGCAGGCGGTTCCAGCCTTGACGGCGCGCGATATCGGCGCACAGGCGGGCTGAGGCGTCCATGCACGCGCGTGTGCATGGCACGCCGGCCATGCCGCCTTGGTGTTCTATGCTTATGGTGCTGTTGTTGCTCGCATAGTTCGCGTCGCTCCAACTGCCGTCGCTCTCATTCACGTACTGGTGTATTTCGCCGTTGCTTCCGATGCCGTAGTGGGCTGAAGCGCTTCCGGCGTGTTGGAAGACGCTGTCGGTGCCGGCGAGGGTGCCGACCATGATGTGCAGGGTGATGTGGCTTATGGTGTAGCCGTTGCGCCCGTTGTAGTGGTTGGGGGACCCTATCCATGTAATGTCGTTCATGGTTATTTCCTAATCTTCTTCCTTGCCATCGTTTTCCTTCCTGTTAATGTTGAAAATGTTAAGAATATTCGAGCTCTTTAAATTAGGGTTGATTTTCACGCAATTTTCCATGATTGAGGTGATTTCAATCAGACAGATTCCTGCGCAAACCGGGATGAATACCGGTAGTCCAATCCCAAGATTGATGTAATCCGAACCGTATTCTACGATTAACGCCACGCACATTATCGCAAGGTAGGTGAATTTGTGCCCGAGCCCCTGCCGCATTTTTCCGCTGGATAATTCGCCGTGCATAATCGCATTGACTACGCCGGTAATGTAGTCGATTAGCACTAATAGGAATACAATGACGATGACGGTTAACTCATGGGTTGGCATGTATGTTTCCTTACTTTCTTATACCTGACTGTTGTAGTAAGCCGCCAAGTATCATACTGAACTCCGCTTTGATTTGCGGTGTCTCGAAACGTAACCGTCCGACGCGATAGGCGTTTAATACTTTCTGGGTCATGTCATCGGAGCGTTTGAGCATGATGCAATCATTATCGACCAGTCGGTAGTCAAACGTAAAATCTCTGGTGATTTTCGGCTGTTTTTTGGAAATGATGTATAACACTTCATCGGTATCACCCAATTGCTGATATACGTTGAAGATACCGTATTCTGTTGTTCTCAATGTGAACGCATAGCCGGCGTTGTTGAAATCACTGAGGAGAGTATTGGCGTTATCCCTGAAATCATTATTGATTGCATAGCTTGCATAATTTTCATCGTATTTGCGTAGGAACGTGCCGAACTTGGATGTGGCCACCTTGGCGCTGAACCCGCCGTAATCGGCTAATTCCACCATGATAAAGCCATCGCAATAGCGTTGGTATTGCGTGTGATTATCCAATTGTGGTTTCAGATTGATATTGAATGCCGAAAAATACGGGTTGGCGAGTGTTACGGCGTTACTGCACATGATGACGCGAACCCTATCATTCCAGCGGTCAACGGTATTATAGAACTCCTCAAGCGCCGTAACCTCGCCTCCAAGGTAACGCATATTATCGGGGAAGATTTCGTCAAAAACAATGGTTCGCACCTTGGGATACGCAACTGATTTGACCTGTCCCGCCTGACTGAGGGCGATGAAGTACCCCATGATATGCCATGTTTGGCGTGTCTTGCCGTGCTTGTCCTTGGTGGCGTCCCTGTCATCCAACCAATGGCATTCGGCCTGATTGCCGGATACGCGAAACTCCAATTCCGGGTATTGTTCCGCGATGTCCGCGAACCATGTGCCCTTGTTTTTCTGTTCCTCCGCCGTCCTGCGTAGATAGATGAACTGCCAGCGTTTTTTTATCCAGTCGCCGATGACCAATTTTTTGGCACCGTAGGTTTTGCCGAGGCCGCGCGCGCCGATAACGAACATCCAAGGCGCGTGATAGGATAATACGCGCCCATAATCGTAATAATCACCCTCGCCCAACAGTCTCTCCATAATATCCATTCTACCATACGACAGCGACAGACCGGTAGGTATCTACCGGTCTGTCGTTATGTCAGAAGTTCGGCGGCGCGCTGGTTCCATCCCACACGTTCAACAGCGAATAGGCGGTATTATAGCGTGTCCCGTATGGCCCGAACGGGGACGTATTGAGGATATTGTTATACAGTTGTGTAAGCGATGAAGCATGAGGCACCTTCAACGCGCCCGCCGGGCTTTGATGATAGGCGCTCACCCACAGTATTTGCATTTTCACATCATCATACGTCTGTGGGTAGTTCTCGTAATCCTTTGTGAACTGATTACGCTGGCCCTGCCGTGATTCCGTGCGCCGCGCCCACGTCTGGAACGCCGCGACTTCGCTACCGGTCATCGCTCTATCGAATGTGCCGCCTGATTCCATGAGCGCGGCGATACTCGGTGCGGCGGCGGCAAACGTCTTATATCCTACAGCGTCCACCGCCCTCATCGCATTCAAGACCTGTAGGCGGCGTCCAAAACTCCATTGTGCGATGCCGATACCCTGATTGTTTGATTCGACCGCGTCCCAGCGCAATGATGATTCAACGGTACCGATTACATAGAGCGCGTATGAGCTTTTCCCGTCGCCCACGCTTGGCGTTCCCTGCCCCCGGTCGGCGTCCGGCTGACCCGTGCCGCCACGATATATCCAAGTCTGGGCGCTCGCCTTATAGAAAACGGCTTGCGATGATGTCGTGCCCGAACCACTGCGGTATACGAGATTATCGCCCTGTGATTGAATCCACGCGGTGATGTCGCCGTCCACGTTCACGCCCGGATTATTCCCGCCTGTCGGATTATCGCCGGATTCCGGTGGTTCCGGCAATGCCGTTGGATGCAGATAGCCGAGCAGTTGGGAGCTTTTCATGAGCGGCAACAATTGATGTACGGCGGGCGTCGGGTTTTGGGTCAACACATCGATATCGTTGCCTTGGATGCCGCCCCAGACGATGGCTACGTGACTGCCGGGGTAGTTTTGACTGCCGAACCTCCAAAACACGACATCGCCCATGCCGGGCGTATAATCTGCGTCTTTTTTCTCGAAAACGCGCCCCACGGCTGATGTGGTGGGGAACATGGTGTAATTGCCTTCCGCGTAGCCTGTCGGGGTGATGCAATCACCTAACGACAGATTGTAATTATCCATGCAGTATTTTGCCCATAAGTCCCAGCATTGGGCACCGTAAGCCCCGTCCATATCCCAATATTGGTTTTGAGTTCGTTCCAGCCAAGACTGAATATCAACCATGATAACAGTATACCCCATGTCTGTGACATGGGGTATAACGTCTTATTGCCGACTCACGAAAATCACGATATCACGATTCGTCAACAGGCGTGACGATATACATGGCCTGCATGTAGGCCGCCGTCTGCGCGCCCGACACCCACGTGCGGGTACCGATATTTCGGTATCGCAAATGAACGATATACTGGCTTGTCTGCGCTTCGACGTACCACAGCTCCGTATTCATGGGCAGTGGGTTGTCGGAATTCTCGAATGATGTAACGGGGACTACCTGCAGGTTGCTGATGGTCTGTGCGTTATTCGTCTTTGGGACTGTGAATGATACAGCCGCGTTTCCATCAGTATTGCCGCTACCATGCCAAATACCGAACTTCGGTACGGAGCTGAACGATTTCGTCAGGGCACTCACGCTGGATTCGACGGTTTCGGTACGGGTTCGCAGACTGCTGACACCGGACGTGTTCGCGCTGATCTGTTGATTCAGCGCCTGCGCGGTGCCCGAGTATCCGCCCTGCTTGGTAAACGTATCATCGGATTGGCTTCTCGTATACACGTCGGATGAATTGGCCTTACCGCCGACCGTATCCGATAATGAGGATACCGTGCCCTGCAATGCCGTCAACGCGGTGTTTTCAGCTTTGCCGTTGATGGTGGTCATCAGCGCCTGCGCGGTCTGAGCGGACGTGACGCCGAGCGCGTTGAAATACGATTCCTGTTCGGTGATGTCGGTTTTATTGGTCTGCGCAAGTTCCTTCGCCGCGTCCGCCGTCACCTTCGCATTGTTCGCCGCCGCCGTCGCCGTGGTGGTGTTGGTGGCGTTGGCGTACATCTGATTGTCGATTTTCGTCATCGCGTCGGTGAAATCACCACGCCATGACGGGCGGTCGTCCGGGCTGTCGCCAAACGTCGGCAGATTATAGTGTCCGGTGTGCTGTGTGGTTGACATTGTCGTTACTCCTTACTGTTATCGAACGGTACCGACGCGGACGATGCCGTTCGCGTCCTTATACATGGAATCAAGCTCGGTCGCCGTCAACCCGAGTGTGCCGGGTTGCTCGGCGGTTTTATCGACCTTGCCCGCAAGTCCCGAGGTGAGGGCGGAGGAGGTGGCGAAACCGGTCACGTCCGGGATGTCGCTTTTTTTGGCGACAGTGGCCGCCACGCCCAGCGGACTGGCGGACGTGCCTTCGCCGGTGAGGTCGTCGGTGTGTGCCACGGTCTTAAGCCCACCCCCTGCGGCTGACGCGATGCCATCCGCGTTCCGCTTGAGCTGGGCGTCGATTCTCTCCATGTCGCCGTTATAGTCACCGAGCCATGTGGGGTGGTCGGTGCCGACGAACTGGGAGAGATTATAGTTTCCGGTGTGGTTGGTTGCGGTCATGACGGTTATCCTTTTCTGTCGAAATTGTCAGCGGTCGGGTTGCGTCTGACATAGCTGGCATCCGCTTGGGATTGCGTGATGTACGCCATGTCGGCGGGCGGATTCTCGGGCATGGATTTCCCGTAAGGGAATTGGGAGCGGCCCGGAAAATCACCGGGCACGCAATTATCCACGGCGGTTGCCCTCAGGTCATATTCGCGTGCCCCAAGCGACAATCCGTCGTATTCCTGTGCGGTCAGCCGCATGTTATCGTAGTCGCCCCAGAATAATCCGTGGTTGCGCGCATTGTCGTACATGCCGCCAAGCACGTCTCCGAGCGGTTGCGTGGTGCCGTACACCGGGGAGGTCGCCACGCCCTGCTGTTCCATTTCATGAATCAGGGCCAGCAGTTCCGCGCGTAAATCGGACATGGCCTTGTTGATTTGCGCCACGGTATCCGCAAGCGCCTTGTCCACGGATGCCGTGAGGTCGCCGGTGGTCTCTTCCAGTTTGCTCAAATCACGTTGGAGGGTGTCGAGATTGTGGCGAAGGCATTCAATCAACTGCAACGTGGTCAATCCGTCTCGGTAGGTGAACGGAACGGACGTGGGCACCCCGTCAAACAAGCGTTGTCGTGGAATCAGCGCGTTAATGGCAACCATGATTACTCCCATTCTTCATAGTTATGGCAGTTGCTGAAAATTGTATCATAAGACCCCCACACCTGCATGAAACACGGTTCGAGGCTCCGCACGATTTCCATGTCCACGTTGATGATGGCGTTCCGGTATTCCTGTATGAGGCTCATGGCGCTCTGAGAGCGCCCGGTCACATGGCTCCTGCCCTTGGAATTGCTGGAATCATGTTGATAATCGGTCGCGCTCTGGGCGGCGGTGTGGCTGGTTGAGTCCTGCGAACTGGATGCAGTGCCCGAGCTGTCCGCCTGCGACTCGTTCGCGTGCGAGGCGTAGCGTGCGAAGTCGCCCACAACACCGGTCTGAGGCACGTCGCTATCGAAGCTTTTCGACGTGGTGGTGCTGGAATTGTCCGACTTGCTGGTGCTGTTGCTGGTGGAATCCTGTGTGCTGGATGCCCTGCCGGACGATTGGGATTCACTGCCGTTCTCGCTGTCCGTTGTCATGTCCATTGAATCCAATGGATTATATTCCATGTCCAGTGTCCGATAGCGCTCGTTGAAATAGGGCATGATTTCCGCCATCGTCGCCCCCAGATAGAAGGTGAATTGTTGTGCGGTTTCCTGCCCTATCTCTCGAAGCGCGTAATGGCGGATGATTTTCTCATTGAGTTCAGCGCGATGGTTTTCGTCGTAAATCGGGTAATATTCGCCGCTCAAATGCAGTTTATCGTCCGTATCGTACCCGAATGCGATGAGATTGCCGAGAGTTTCGGTGTATTCTCCCGGCGTTGTCATCGCGTAGGCGCTAAAATCCTGTGCCATTACAATACACCTCCGATACCCGCATCGTATGATGCCGGCATATCGATATCCGTTGTACCGCCGGCGCTGGAGTCAAGCGCGTTGGGTACGCCGGAGCTTTGCGCGTCCGCATACTCCACCCAGATGTTCAGCTGTGGCCATAGGCGGTTGATTTCCGTCGCCGCCGCCTGCCGCGCCTTGAGAAAACTCAATCGGAACACGTCCGTTTTCTCATTGGCCTGCGCCACCTCATCCGATATGAGCCGCTCTTTTTTCTCGGTACCACTGGACTGAATACCCAGATACCCCAGCACCTCATTGGTCACTTGCGTTTTTTGCTGGATAAACTTATCCAACAGATACGGGGTGGTGTTGGGCCACGGTTGGAACATGCTACCGGGGTCCAATGAATCGTAGCCGATGATATAATCCTGCCCATCCTGCCTCTGTTGCAACATGTTCTGCACGGTGAGCTTGGTGCGCGGGTCGGCGGTGATGATGGTCGGAAGCTTCAGGCTCTCCAAGTTCACGTCATACGCTTTATCAATGTCAGCCAACCGCCGCGCATACTGCCATAGGATATCCTTGAAACTCATGCGCATACGATTGTCCCAAATCGGAATGCATTCACGGCCCGCCTTGAGTTGCCTGTAATGATAGTTGACTCCGACCGGCTCGAAGCACGTCGGATTGTCATACACGTTCAATCGGCCTTGATATCCGGCCTGCGTTGCGAGAAATCGACCTATGCGTTTGTCCTCGAAGAAGAGCGCGCACCCGTATTCGCACAAACACATTTCCAGCCATCGTTCGTCCACTGTCGGCGGTAGTCCGCGCCAACTGAATCGGTTCAACGCCAGTTCCGCCAACAGATGATAGTACATCACATCAAGGCTGGCGGCGCGTGCCTTGGCGTAGTTGCCGCGCGGATGCAACGCGCCCCCGACCCGATTCTTCTTAGACCTGCTCATATCACCATCATATCACTCATAGCCGATGCCCGGCAGTGGCTCATTGTCCGCCCAGTCCGTCACACCGATATACTCCGGCTTGGCCCATACGGTCACGCCCCGCTCGAACATGCCCTTGATGGTCAGACGATATTCCTCCGGCAGAGTGCCCCTCACATACGCTTCCTGCATCTGCCAGAACGTGAATTTCTCCATGCATTCCAGCGAGGCGGGCGGGGTGATGAAACGTTGGACGAAATACCCATAACGCAACATGTATTCACCCGCCGCGCGCAACGCGCTCGGCGCGCACGTCTTGAACCTGACCAACACGCCCATGATGCCGTTGGACAGATTGAACATATCCCCCCCCAGTGCGCCCGAGACGGTCGGCGGCGTCAACTGCATTTGCTGTACCTGCGCGTTGATTCCCGCGATGGCGTTCTGATAGTCGCCTTGAGCGGCGTAGGCGGCCAGCCCATAATTGGCCTGCGAAGTAATGGCACTCAGTTGATTACCCAACCCGGTCGCCCCGCTCGCATAGGCGTTTGCCTGTGAAGTGGACGCCGTATTGGCGGCAATCTGATTTGCCGTGCTGGCGGCGGCGGTGGAGTTTGAGATTGCCGCCGAAGAATTGATGCCGTGATTGGCGATGTCCATCTGCGCGGAGCCGAGGAACGCGCCGCCGACCGCATTCGCTATTCCCATCGGGTTACGGGAGGCGATGGCGTTCAATCCGCCGCCGATGACACCCGCCATGCCATTGAGATTATTGTTGCTGATGTTCTGTTGCACCTGCAGACCGGCCATCTGACTGGTTCGGTCCTGACTGATGGCAAGTGACTGGTTCAACGAGTTCGCCGTGATCGCATTGTTCGCGGTGCGGTTCTCATTGGCCCAGTTGGTTTGCTGTGCGGCGTATTCGCGTTGCCACATCGCATTCGAGTTGGCGACATCCGCCGACGCCAATGCTTTTTGCCGAGTCCATTGCGCGGATTCCTGAGCATAGGCGCGGGTATACGCGCTATTCGCCATAGCCAACGCGCCGCCGTTATTGACAACGGAAAAATGGGGCAGATTGGTGATGCCGAAGCTTGCATTGAGCATTTCGCCGCCGTCAATCGGCAGACCGTATCCTCGGTCGTTAATCCGAATCGGGTCCAGCGTGTCCGCCCCGGCCTCATTGTATCCGGGGATGTAAAAATTGATTCGCGTGCCTGACGGGGCATATGTGTACGTTTCCCGGATGGTGAGATTATCAGACTGGATATCCTCCGGCCTGTAATTGACCGTCGTACCATTGAGGCAACTACATTCCACAACACAATAAGGGTAGCAGTGCAGTTTACGGAGATTGCGGTATCGTTGCGGGATGTTGAAAAGGTTCCTGAAATTGTCTACCGTCATAATGTCCTCGTAACGCATGTCCGAGTCCACGCCGCTCCGGAAACTATAGACTCGTCCAAATCGCGCGGGGACCGACTGGCCGATCTCCAAACTTGAATGGAGACTGCAACGCAAGCTGCTGCGTCTGAGCAAACAGCTCGTCAGCCTTCTGCACATCACCGAGGATGGAACGTAACGCTACATGCTGCTGAACAATTTCGCCACCGGTCTGTACGATTGAATTAAAGAATTGCTGAGCGCCAAAGACAATACCTCCCTGCAAGAACAGAGACTTGATATCGCCGACTATCGACTGCATCTTCTTTGCTTCTGCGTTTGCTCCAGCGAAGGCGGCTGCAAGATCGTTTCGTGCCTTTGCTGCCGACTGCGCAATCTCCTGCTGACGTTTCTGTTCAAGTTCGATACCCTTCTGAACCTCTTGGTTTATTGCCTTTTGGTCTTGAAGAGCCCTCGAAGCTAATGTAGTATCGTGGCCACTACCGATATTGCCAAGCATACCGAGGCTATCCTTCCAGTTTTCAGAATTAAGTCTTCCCTTGATATTTATAAGGGCTCTCATTAATGAAAGAAGTCTGTTAATCTCGGCTTCTGCCTTGCTCACATCTGCACCGATAGAGATACCCCTGCTGTATTCCGAACGAAGCTGACGAACCTTGTTGCCAAGAGAATCGTATCGACGTTCAGTGTTCTTTAACTCGTTCTGCCTCTGCTTCTCATTTGCTTTTGCCTCGCGTGCTGCGTCTGCCTCGTCTTTCTTTCGCTTTTTCTCAGCATCTTGTTCTGTCTTGTATCTTTCTAAGATAGCATTCTTTACAACTTTAGCATAAGTATTTGCTTCATCTATAGCATTGAGATATCCGGCACTCTTTACGACATCAGATGCTGTGAGTCCGGTAATAGGATGAATACCTCCGTTATTCCTAATCTGTTCTAACTCAGTTCTGTATTTAGACAGCTCTGACAACGACTGACGTATGTTGTTCGTTGAATCGACGCCAAACATCTGTATTCCTTCACCATGGCGTTTGTTGATTTCGTCAATAATAGAAGATAACTTATGAAGTTCTCTCTCTGCCTTGTTTGCCTCAGTGGAAACATTGTTAGGAAATATGTTGAATCCAGCACCTTCCTTAGACACCTCTCCGAGTATTCTGCCTATTTTGTACAACCCGTCCTGAACAGATTCCAGCTGTTGAAGTTTTTTTGGACTAAAGAAATCTTCGCTTGAATACACACCAATGTTACGATGTAATTCTTTAACAAAGTCGTTTAACTTTTTTAGACCTTGACCTCCCTTGTCTCCAATGCCCTTCGTTGCTTCGGATATTGCTTCCAAAGCATTCTGCGCCTGTTTACCAGTAGCATCAATCTTGTTTAATTCTTTGGTAATCTTTTTGGTTTCCTCTTCAATTCTCGATTTAAGAGTGAGCGAGAAACTGAGGTCTCCCATATTTCCACCTGCCATATCCTGAATATTTTAAAATTAGAGTTTATTGTTTAAGTAATCAGCAAGACTTATCTTCTTGCCAACGAGGCTTCCCTCATTCTTCTTTTTCTCCACCCACCTGTCGTAGAGGTCATCCATCTCCTTCTTGGTGTGCTTCTTTGAACCACCTTCCTTCTTGGTCTTAGGATAGACAACAAGAGGCTGGTCTGCAACCATGAGGTCAATCTGCGCCGATGAATAGCCCCACCAGTAGTCGTAGGCTGCAATGAAGTACTTGCGCTGAAAGAGAAAGCCGAACTTCTCCGCTAATGAGAAGGCTGCTCCCCAGCTTGTTCTGCTTCGATAGCTTTTGCTTCGCTCCTCGTCATCGTCATCATCACGTCCGTCATCCCGGTCGCTAATATGGTAGCCAGTGAGAATGCGTTCGATGGAATTTTTTTTTAGAAACATCGAGGACCCTCAGAACCTCGGCCACGTCCACATCCTTGATGTAGTAGAGCCAGCGCCAGTAGATCCAATTCAGGAATCGAATCTTCCAGATGTTGTTGAGGAGAATGCAGACACAAATCTTGACGTTGCGCTTCCATTCGTTCTTCTCCTTTGCCCTGATATGAGAACACTTGCTCATTGTTCCCTTGCGAAGCCAACCGAGCTTGTGCTTCTTTCCTCCGAACACGAACTCGGTAGGCTCGTCGTGCAGCACGCTGTCAAGCAACTCCTGCAAGTCCACTGAAGGCTGCTCTATTTTCTTTCTTCTGCCATGATTGTATGCTATTAAATGAAGAAGGGCGGCACGGCTGTTGATTAGCCTGCCGCCCAACGGTTTGTTATCCTGAATCTAATTACCTAAAGAAGCCTTATTCAACAGTTTCCCAGTTGTCGTCCTTAACCCACTCGGTATCGGTTACTCGGGTATCCATATACCTCTCCTTTACGGTTGCAGAGCCGGTATTGTAGGTAATAACGAGTCCCTGTCTGCGGTTTGCCGCAGGAACGGTCTTACGGGTTGTTGCCGCATCAGTCTTGTAAGTAAGGTTCATAACGCCATCACCCTTTGTCAACCAAGCAACGCTCTTCGTACCCGCACCCTCAACAGAGCCAGAGAACTTGAATGCAACTGGCTTGGAACTTGAATCATCCCACTGCATTGTCGCATACATAGATAGGTTGGTCACAACCATGAGGTTCTTCTTCTCCTCGTCAACGATAACGATAGTACCGCGCATCTTATAGAGCTTAGGCTCTACGGCAACACCGGTATACTGAACGTCAAGAGTATTGTCACCAGTACCAGTAAGAGTGGCAGTGATTTCGTTAACTGCGTCTTCACCGAACATAGCCTTAAGAAGCTCCTTAGCCTTGGAAGGAACAACGAATTCTACGTTGAAGTCACCAAGCTCAGCAGTGGTAGCCCAGTCACCAGAAAGGCCGATAACCTTGTAGTGGTTAATTGTAGGCTCGTCCATCGTAGCCTTCAGAGAGTCAACCTCAACAGGAAGCTCCATGTCGACGGTAAGCTTAATGTCGCTCTTAGAGAGGTCAACCAATGCAGCGGAGTAGAGCAGCGACTTAGGGCCGCAGAACACTTCCTTCAATTTATCAATAGTCACCATAATCTAAAATATTTTAAATTGTTATACCTGAATTTCTGAATACTTATTTCGTACGTAACCTTCCCTGTATGATCGTTACGGAAAAACCGGCGCCATCGTCTGTCTGTAGTGTTATACGAGGATTGGAAACAATGAGATTTTTTGTAGAGATTGGGAATCTGTCCATAATCTCCTGGACTTTCTCGTCAACGCTAGAAACATCAAATGTGTTTGGATTTCTTGCTGAAGCTTTATCGCGCACATACAATTCGATTTGAGCTGTAGTGGTGAAATAGTTGTAAACTCCACTTGAGTTCATCTCGTTATTGTAGATACTAGATGGGAAGTATACCACGATATAGCTGTTGATTTTCGTATCAACTGCCTTTGGTCGGCTCCGGGAGTAGAGCTTGTCGCAAATTCCCTTCATTGCATTACCGACATCGAAATATAGAGTCTTAATACTAACCATATCTTACATCGATCTAAAGTATCTAACCAAATATTCTCTGAGAGAGGTAATCACGTCGTGACCTCTCTTCACCTCGACAAACTTAGCGTAATCCACACCGGCGACAAGGAGCATCTGCCATGTGGCATCGTACTTTCCTTTGTTGTGCTCCCTGGAAACAAGTTCATCCCACGCCGCGTTTGGACCATATTCACCACCTTCTCCGTATTCACCCTTGTAAGGTCTCCTTCCGCTGTCTTTGAAGGAGAACGAACTGCGGTAATACTTATCGAGGTTGTATCTCTCTCCAGCAGCAAGGGTTACTCGGGTTGGCTCTGGACCAGGAGCATAATGAATCGACTGCAATGAGCCGTTGTAATATGTACCGATAGCGGTTGACTTGTACAAGTTACCGGTTACGTCATCATAGTTTCGAGACTTGTCAGCAGCTTTCATTGTCATTTCAGCCGCATGTTCCATCTTCTGCTGCATCTTTGCTACAGCCATCTGACGGATTTTCTTCTCGACCTGTAAAAACTGACCTGATAAACTTGTCATAATCTAAACCCTTGTCAAATTCCAATACACAACAGTCCTGTTATTATCCGGTTCGCAGTCCTTAACCATACCTACTTCAGTGTTGTTTCCGACAGTAGAATAGATGGTGTCGCCGTCAAGAGGACATCTGTCAGCATCCCATTCGTCATATCTGACCGGAATCGATGCCTTCCTCTTGTTCTGGTCGACGTTCTTGTCTCCCTCTGTAGTAGTATCGGTGTAGCTGCGGCCTTCGCCATAGTAGAGAATGATTTCCTTGTCCTCACCAACTGGAGCATCATCATCGGCAAACGGGTCATCAGGGTCGGCTTTTCCGACGACCTTCCTCACGATCTTGATGATGTGAGGGTATCTTGGGTTTCTGATGTTTTTCTTTTCCATACGCCTTATTTGATGATGTGAGGGAGTGGTTCTCCCCAAGGAGAATAATTCGCCCTCTTTACTCCGTGGGAGGTCACCCGGAAGGTGGACTTCTTCTTGAGCATCGAATCAGGCTCCAGCTCCGCATAGATAGCGTTAGCCTCTGCCTTCATCTCGCTCCTGTCGTTGTCCGACATATCATATCCACCTCCCGAATGAGTCCATCCGTTATCGGAATCGGAGGTGTTGTTCACCTTGCTCGGACCAAGAACAAACCATTTCAGCATGTCGGCATAGGCAAGTCTCACCTTGTCCTTGTCGCAGGCTTCGAGGTCGATGCCATTTTCAAGCTCCCTGTCGTGCATGATGCCCAACAGAGCCTTCATCGGCATCTCGAACTTCACCTTATTAATAAGGTAGTCGTTCACAGTGTAAATGTTCATCTCCGAATCCATAGTCATACAATCTAGTTACGTTAATAGTTCCAAGACCGAAATTAATCAGTCTTGGTAATGTCCATAATGCAATGGTCTGGGAAGTCGATGAGAGCTGGGCAAGCAGAGAACATGATGTCTGTATGCCACTCCATGTACTTACCGTTAGGAACTACTGAGTTCATGAGCAGACCGAGACCATCGTTGGTTGTACCGAACAGGGTAGAGATAGCCTTGTTACCAGCATACTCAATCAACTTACGATCGAGACTATCTGTGCGCTCGAACTCACAGGCATCACCGGCAGGACGGAGAACAACGATGTTGTCAGACCAACCCTGCTTGTACTCATCGGTTGTATGAGTAAGGTTACGTTCCTTCTCGGTAACAATCTCGATAGGAGATACTCCCTCGAAGTCAACGAATGCCTGGATGAACTGCTCTTTGCTGATAGGCATTGTCTTGGTAGAGGCAATGTAGTTCAGCTGACGGTAATTGGTAACGAGTTCGCGGACCTCTGCGTTCTTCAAGAATACATTATAGAATGTATTGCGAGTCATCTGCCAGACCAAAGCGCCATCGAAACCACCGCGGGTCTCGCGATACTTGGCTTCCTTCTCCTTCATGTAGGTAAGGATGGTAGCAGAAGGGTCAGCCCACTTCTTAGCACCGCCATTGATGAAGTTGTCACCGTATTCGATAGGGTCGATAGCCTTGTGCAATGGGGTAGAGATACCACGACCAATACCAGAGTAATCGATCTTACCGGTAGACATCAACTGAGCGGTCATAAAGTTCATTGTTGCATCAACTGAGTCGATACGGGTCTGAACCTCGTCACTCCAGTCTGCCAAGATATCGGCGTCGTTACCGAACTCCTCAAACTGCTTGATGCGTGCATAACGCTCAACTGCGGTCTCAACATAACCAGGAGTGATGAAGTCAGGGATAGAAGCGGTGTACCACTTATGTCCGTTCTTGTCCATCTGATTAGAATCGCCGAGAGGAGCACGGAGGTCAGCCATAGGAGCTGCCTTCAGCTTGCGAGCCTTTACGTTGAATGTTGCCAAGCCATAGTTGTCGGTAGTTGTCAGGAACGAAGCGTTGTGTCCCTGTGTCTTGTACCAACCGTAGTTAGTGAAGAAGATTTCCTTTTTATCAAGGAAACTCTGCAAATATGCCGTGTTCTCCTGAGAACCGAAGAACTTGGCAAGTCGCGAATTATTAAAATCAAATTTTGCCATAATCCTGAATCAATCTTTAAGGTTAATAATTAGAGATGGAACCATCCGTTAACGCGACTCTTGTTGAGAGCCTTGATTGCAGGAGGGATTGGAGACATCCTGTCGATGTACATAACGGTGTCGTCGTTAGCAAGGAATGGGGTAAGCATATAGCGAGCACCATCCTCGAAATCGTTACCTGGAGTGAACAGGAAGTCGTAGTCGCACTGAGCATAACCGTTAGGGTTGGTTACCATAGGCTTCTGGGCGTCGCCGGCAGCTGCTGCCTCAACGAGTACCGCATCCTTTGCTACAACACCGAGTGTTGCTGACAAAGTAAGCTTCCATACGTCTGCGCCTGCCTCGGTTGTCTTCTCAACACCTGTAACCGTAACTGCTGTGCCTGTGCCATCGAGAGCGTCAGGAGCCACCATGATATTGTCTCCAATGAACGGAATATGCTTATAGCCATCACGTACAATAAGGAGAGTTGTGTCAGTAGCACCGGTCTTCTTTGCGCACTGATAAGACTTAAGAATCTTAACAGTTGCGCCTGCGTTGCCATAGATGCCAGGATCATACTCCAGGAAGTCACCGGCGTAAATCTTTGCAGGACCCTTGAAAGGGTTGAGCAACTTACCACCAGTTGTAGGAGTACGGAAAGCATCCTTTGCGGCGCCAATCAACTTGACGAATACATAGCGGATACCGCCGATTTCGCCACGAGCCTGGATGAGGGAACGACCTGGCAAGAAGCCGTTACCATTCATCCTTTCACTGTAATAAGGAGAAACTGTTCCCATAATCAATAAATAAATTTGTTATCCTGAATACTAATTTTTATTCGTCCTTAGGCTTGTGTCGAGATCTGATAGTTGCAACATCATCGAACTCGTGTTCATCTACGGTTCCGGTTCCTCCGGCTCCGCCACCTCCGCTTCGAGGCTTGGTGTCTGGATTGATACCCGCTTCCTTGAGGTCAGCATTGTAAAGAACCTCTGCCTTACCGACAAGATCCTTAATGTCTGCTTCACCATCAGGAATCTCAAGCTTATCCAAAGCTGTCTTAACGAAAAACGAATTCAAAGGAATATTGGCTTTCTCAAACTTAGCCTTAAGACCTTCCTTAATGGAGTTCACCAACGCCTTCTTTGCGTCAGCTGCTTCCTTCTGCTCTCGCGCCTCACGCTCCTTCTTGACTTCACCAATGAGCTTCTTTGCCCACTCAGGCATATCCTCTTCGTTAGGAATTTCGTTTTTTTCCGGCTCTTCCTCGTCAAGCTCAGTTTCCTTTGCCTTCTGACGTTCTTTCGCCTTCTTCTTGTATTCCTTAACCTGCTGAGAAACGTCAGAATGGAGATTGCCGTCCATGCGTTTCAAGCGATTTGTAACCTTGGTGACCAACTTGGCGTTTGCAGCTTCGTCTTCACCAAAATCTTCGAGTACGTCATCAAGTTCTTCATTGATGGTTTTCTCGCTAATTGTCAACTTGGTACTACCGAGTTCCTTGTTGACCAATGCTAAGAGTTCTTCTCTTGTCATGTTGTTTTTTGATTAAAAATGTTATCCTGAAGCGGTTCTTCCACCTCAAAAAATGTATAAATATACCTTTTGTTTTGCAAATATATGAATTAATATGCAATTATCCAAGAAAAATTGTATATTTTTGCAGTATTAAATGAATATTTATGCAAAAGGAAGTATTTTCAGGATTAAAATTGGATAACGGAGAGCCTATTTATACTCAAGAGTATATCCAATCGTTAAGAGACGCCGACAAGAAGCATCCCGACAAGCTGAAGATTATAGCTCAGCGTGGCGGTCAGGAGGATATGCTCTCAATCGACGCCGATATAAAGATTTGCGGCGGCAGCCGCGGTGGTAGTAAGAGCTTTAGTTCTCTTATGGAAGTTCTGAAAGATATCAAAAATCCAGACTTCCATGCGACCATACTTCGTAATGAAAAAGATGACTTACAGTCCTTGGTTACAGACTCTTATAAATTGTTCTCCCAATTTGGAACTTACAATAAGTCACAGAACGACATGACCTGGAACTTCGACAACGGAGGATGGCTTAAATTCTCTTACTACGCAGGAGCCTATCAGGATTTCAAGACACGATTCCAGGGACGACAGTATGCATACGTCTGCATCGACGAGGGTACTCAATGCCCATATAAGAAGTTCAAGTACCTCTTGACCAACAACCGAAATGCAGCCCACATCCGAAACCGCTTCTGGATTACCTGTAATCCTGACCCCGAATCCTGGGTACGAAAGTTCATCGATTGGTGGGTTACCGACGAAGGATATATAGATCCGGAAAGGAATGGGGTTATTCGTTACTGCTTCATGGATGGTGATACGCCGGACTCAATCTACTGGGGCGATACAAGAGAAGAGGTATACGAGCAGTGCAAGGGAATTATCGATAGCCTTTGGAAGGATAGCTATGAGGAACTTGGTTATACAAAGCTCGAAATGTTCATCAAGTCGGCAACATTCGTTCGCGCCGACGTATCAGAGAACATCAAGCTTATCTCTACCGATGCTTCATATCTCGCCAACCTTGCCCAGCAGGATGAAGAACAGCGTATGCGAGACCTGGAAGCCAACTGGAACTGGAAAGCTGCCGGCGATGACATGATCAAAATGGAAGACCTTGAAGAAATTTTCGATAACGCCGAACAGACAGGAGATGGAAAGCGAAGAGCTTCTGCCGATGTCGCATTCACCGGCGGCGATAACTTCGTGATGTGGCTTTGGGAAGGATGGCATTGTAAGGACTTGGTTGTGTTGAGGCTGGACCCTAAGACGCTCGTTTCTGTAGTTGAGGCCAAGCTAAGAGAGTGGGGTGTGCAGGAATGCAACTTTACTTACGATATGCAGGGTATAGGTCAGTATTTCAAGGGATTCTTCAAGGATGCCATCCCATTCAACAACCAGGCAGCACCTATCCCTCAGAATCATCAAGAAGAAGCAGGTATCAAATACCTATACAAAGACTTGAAGTCTCAGTGTGCATGGTTATTCTACAAGATGATAAAAGAGAAGCAGATTTCCATCGACTCGTCCCTGCTCGAAAGGAAGTATTCTGGAAACGGATTCGACAAGGTCCCTCTTAGACAGATTCTTCAGAAGGAGCGAAAGATGCTTCGGCGCGACGAGAACAGCGACGATAAGGGATTCAAGCTATTGCCTAAGAAGATTGCCAAGAAGTATGTTGGGCACTCGCCTGACTTCTTTGAATCTTGGTTCTACGTAATGATATTCAGTTTAACAAAAAAGAAACATAAAAAGGTAAAAGGATTATGGAGAATTTAAATTTTAGAGAAATACTCGTAAAGAAACCATTCTACGAGCTTAAGCCTGACGGATATATGAGTCACGGCACTTTCTCCGACAAGGTTGGTGATAGGAGTATGCAGAATATGCCTTACGACCCTTGTGTATGGAGAGTAAAAACCCAGTCCGACTTCCTTCGTGAGTACTTCACAAGCGGACACAGAATCTGGGACAAGAATGCGTATCCGGATATAATCAAGGAGAATCCTGATTGGGACCCGGAAGATCCTTCTACCGGCAATCATTATTACTTGCAGCCTATTACAAGATGCGCATTTGCTTTCCAACAGGTTATCGCAACAAAACACACCTTACACCTAACCGGAAACGACATTCAGTTCGAACTTGCAGACAGCACAGATGAGCTTGAAGAGGAAGAGGAATCCCAGAAGAACCTCAATGTCTTCAAGAAGGGATGGCTTATGCACAATATGGAGATTGCGTTCTTTGAAGCGGTAAGCTCTTACATGATCGTTGCAGAAACCGCCGCAGTCGGCTATATCGACAAGGGAAAGTTTGGAGTTAAGGTTCTGTCATTCAAGAATGGAGACTATCTCTACCCGCATTACGATTCAATAACAGGAGGACTCTCTGTATTCGCCCGTAAGTATTACGACTTGGATGAAGATGGAAACGCTCAGATAGAGTGGGTTGAGGTCTGGGATGATACCTATTATTACAGATTCAGGAACGATGTCGGAAACAAGAGCGTAACGAAGAAGGCAGTGAACCTCATTAAGGGATTGTTCGGAATGAACGGATATGCTCTTGTCGAAAAGAAAGAACATCACTTCAATTCGATTCCTGTTGCATACATCAGAAATGATGAGGGACCATGCTGGTCCAATGTTCAGAAGAACATCGAAGATTACGAGGAGGCATTCTCGTATCTTTGCGAGAACAACAAGGCGTACGCTTTCCCCTGTATTCTACGTAAAGGGTGATGGTGATGAGATTACCATTTCAGGCGACGATATGACTGGAGCCGCCAAGGTTATCGCTATGAACAGCAAGGATAACGATGCTGGATTCCTCAATGGAACCGATGCATCAGATGCTTTTGCCACCCAGCTCAACAAGTCGTACGACCTCATCTATGAGCTGTCATTTACTGTAAAACCTCCAGAGCTGAAGTCAGGAGACCTCCCTGGTGTAGCCATCAAGCTTCTTTATTCTCCTGCATTAGAGGTAGCCATGAATGATTCTCAGAAGTTGCAGCCATTCCTTGATAAGCTGGTAGAAATTGCCAAGTTTGGAATCGGCCACGAAAACAATGCGACGGCTTCTATTGTTGGTCTCGATATCAATGCATGGATTGAGCCTTATACACATCAGAACAAGACGGAACTTCTTACAAATCTTGCAACCGCCGTTCAGAATGGATTCCTATCGAAGCAGACCGCATCGGAGCGCTGTCCTGACTTCCCTAAGAATGCCGAGTGGGAGCGTATCATGCGTGAGAAGAAGGAAGAGGACCAGCAAGACCTCCTTATGGATATGCAGCGTGCGGACAACGAGACTCAGAATGCCATCGAGGAAGAGAGGGCGACAGCTCAGATTAACGGAGGCAGCGGAGGTAACGTTCGTACCG
>CYGL01000164.1_pt1 | contig 34948 bp, 57 predicted proteins | sample 485531 | NCBI WGS metagenome assembly CYGL01 (sample SAMEA3497897, study PRJEB9818) | human gut metagenome | reverse complement strand
AGTGGCTGCCAGTGTTATTTCCCCACTTACTGGCTTGGGTTGTTTCGTGGTACTGCCGTTAACTGGTGGCGCACAGATTTAGTTAAATCCGTTCTCGCATGATCCAGCTTTTACATACCTGGATTGTGAGGGATGTAAATCACGGTTTCATTATCAAGCCCACCTGTAGATGGGCTTTGGAATGGTCACTTTGGCAGTCCGGGGATCGATATTTGCGCCTGCTGCTCAAGCCTTTCGATTCTTGCTATGAGTTGCGGTTTTTTGATCCTGCCCCAGCGGTTCAGCAAGCGTCCTGACATACTGGCAACATCCTTTTCCTTCATGAACTCCAGCATTAACTCGTTGTGCTCTCTTTGGTATGAGTGAGCCAACTCCATCAGCCTGTCACGCATCCAATTAAATGCTTTGATAAACGCCTCTTTGATGGCGGCAGCTTTTTTGCCGGTAAACGACATGATGATGTACATCGCGCCGTCTTTGGAAATTTCATATTCAACATACTGATTACCCTTGTGTTCATAGGTAACCCGCGAAAAGTTGCTGGTTAGAAATTCATCCGAACAGTCTAGCTTTTCGATTTTCTGAATGATGTGGTGATGCTGCTTGTCGAAGTAAGCTGCTACCTTGCGGGAGGTTGTGATCACGCGATCACCAGAAACAACCACCATGTCCCGGAAATCGAGATTAGCCAATTGATGATTCATAGCGTCTTTACCTTTTAGAAAGTGAGCCTGTCTCACAGAAAAGCCGCCCGAGAGAGGTCGCCACCTATAACGGCTTTTCTCAGGCTCGCTTACTGAAAGGCTCTCGTTAATATGCGCGTGAGATGCGCTGTGAAATTCAGATATAAAAAAGCCCCGCACCGCGAGGCTCATTAAATTGACTTTGTGATTTGCAAAAAAATTTATTTCAGGCATTGCGTCCTGATGTATTCCTGCAGGTAGTTAACCTGCGCGGTTATCCTGTCGATTCCACTTCGGAGACGGTAATAATTGAGTTCAGCATCTGCTGTAAGTCCTGGGCTTTCTCCATCGCCCATGCCGCTGGCTCCGGTCGTTGACTTTGCACAGGTGGCGGCGACTTGCAGGCGCTTACGACCAGCAGAAACATCATCACGGAGACTTTCGATAGTCGCGTTAGCATCAGCAAGCTCCTTTGTATATCTGGCATCGAGTTCTGCTACGTCACGTTGACGCTTCTGCATATCAGAGATCGTCGCCATAGCCGAATCTAATGCCATAGCGTTTTCGTCGCGCTGTTTTTTGTATTCAATGGCTTTATTGTGGTAATGATTCGCTGACCAGACAAGACCACCAGCAATACAAGCAATAAACGTTAAAATGAGCGCCCAATAACTCATCTTCATACCAGCAGCGCCACCCGCGCCTTGTTGTATCGAATCTTACGATCCTCAATACCGTTCAGACCGCCGTTAATGATGCGCGTAACACGATTAATATCGGCACCGTAGACCATGCAGCCTTTAGATGTGTAGAACCATGCAGCTGAGCGCGCGGCCTGTAGTTCCTGTTCCAGTTGTTCAGGTGAAGTCACCAGATCTAACTTCAGCGCCGCGCCACAGATGCGATAATTATGGAGGCCAGTGATTTGAATTAATCCTCTACCACGATATTTCCAGCCATCACCTGGTGCTTTGTTACCCAGTCGGTTGCTATACACCAGATTGGCAATAGCATCCTGACGAGCTGCATGTCCGGATGTTCTGCCAAGGGCATCAGCCTGCTGCTGTGTGATCCTCTTTCCGAACGTCGCCACCAGCGCAGATGGTGTGTAGTTAAAATTTTCAACTACGGCGCTAAACCCCATCGACTCATGGCCTACCTGAGCGATAAACATTGCCTGATCCGCTGGTGCTGTAATGCCGAATTCCTTCATCGCCGCATCAATGTGCGGAAACCAGCGTGCAGCCAGCCCGGCGCTAATACCAGCCGCCTTTTGAAATAATTGTTGGTTCATTAGTGCCTCAGATGATCAACCAGACGTGCAACGTTGCCTCTTACGGCCACCAGCACGGAAAGAAAAATAGTGTTCGCCACGATAATGGGCCATGAGGAATGGGGATAAATCCCACAGAGATAGGCCAACGGAACAGCACTGTATGTAACAGTAATCAGCCAGGCTAAACGTGAAACCCAAGGACGATGCCGCGAATCACCACGACGATAAAACATCAGAGTAATAACAACACAAGCACATAACAGCGCATTTATAGTTGCTGTCGGGTCATTTAGCTCCACCTAAACCTCCCCGGCGCGTTATGAGCGCCACCAGCGAGCCGATATCCTGATTATTCAGGAACGTCAGGATTTTAACGGCTAAAGCAGAGACGATTACGGCACCAATAGCATCCAGAGGTTTATCACTGTATCCGGTCAAGTTCGCCAGCTTGGAGCCAACCAACCCAGAGCAAAGAATCCCGGCAATATATGACACGATAAAATATGCCAGTCGGCGCGATGCACTCAGATCTGCTGCTGTTGCTATGTAGAATACAGCCCCTGCAAATGCGCCAAATACAACGCCGTAATCAGTTCCGGTCAGCAGTCCATAAACACTGGCACCCGTCAGGGCACCACCAGCCAGCCCAGTACCGGAAATCGGATCGGACATTTAGCCCCCTCTTAATTGCTGTTGGTCCTCTCAGATATGAGGGGAAGGGATCTTAATGACAGTCTGTTTATTATTTCGGTCAAACACTACCCTGTTGATGATTTCTTAGAAGCGAACTTGACTCCCAGGGGAAACTCAACTTTCCGTTAAAACCACCAGCAGACATTCGTTCAATTTCCACAGAAATATCACTGAGCCGTTCTTCAAGCTCTGCTTTTTCTTTTACCAGACGGTTATAGCGGCTTAGATGAAGCTTTTGCTGCTCCAGCCAGTCTTCAAGCTGTTCAACAGTCATACCAGGGTTAAAAAAATATGGCTGCTGCTTTTCGCCCTGCATTATTGACCTCCAGAAAAGCAAAAACCCCGCCGAAGCGAGGTTTGTTATGATTTCGTTAACGGCAGACATACAAAGCCCATCGTTAGGAAAATCCTAACCAGATTTTTTGAAAAATGCAAGAATCATGTCGCTATCTTCGGTGAAAATCATTTATCTTGTCACTTTTCTCAATTGTGTCTCTGCATATGCTTCTTCCTGCCAGCACTTTGTAACCAGTTTATCAATGACATCTGCATATCCTTTGTACCACTGATAATCCGTCAGGTCCGGTACCAGCTTCTGGACATGATGCCGCGCCAGTGTGGTTGGTAAACGGCTAAACCGGTTTCCATTGCAACGCCCACAAATCTTATAAACAGGCGCACCATGAAGCCGGGTTCTTTTTTCATCCAGTACAATACCTTTCCCCTTACACCCTCTGCACGCAGTGCTGACTTCTCCCTTACCATGACAATGCTGACATAGTTCCTTCACCCACTCTTCCTTGATAACAGATTCCCCGCTTCTGGAGTGTTTCACCACTTCGCGCAATACATTATGAAATCCAGTACCAGCACAATGCTCACAGCGAGCCTTACTTGCCGCAGACCTGGAATAATCAGCAAAGGCAAAATTCACAAGGTAAGGGATGATCTGTAACCGGGTTTCTTCACTCAATTTGTTCAATGTCGGGTTATCCAGTGCCATCGCGTAATTGAGCAGACCTTCAATCGCAAACTGAGGATCCTGAACACCAACTTTTGCCAGGAATAAGGCAAAACCCAGTGGTGCTTTCGACTGCACCATCCCCTGCGCAGCCATCACATCCGTAATCGTTAAACCACCAGAGCCTGTCGCCGGTGCGTCATCGCTCAATTTTGGAGATTTTGGGGAGTAATATTTTGGTAAGGCTTCAAGGTTCATGCTCATTCTCCACTTACGCCAGTACGCCTATTGCCAGCGCACGATCGATAAAACGAAATATCAGCTCCAGCTGGGAGCCATACTTCTCTTCAAATGCCACGGTATCCGCATGCAGCTCGTCGTGATGCTTTCTGCACAAAGGCAACACAAAGAGGTCATGCGCTTTTGTACCCATTCCCCCCTGACCGTGGCCTATCAGGTGGTGGGGATCATCAGCGGGCTTTCCACAACATGCACACGGCTGTGTCTTAACCCAGCGCGTGTACTTTTCATTAACCCAGCGGCGACGTTTTGGGCGTAACATAAAAGACTCCGGCGACTCAGGATCCACTTTCAGCGCCAGCACCTTTTTTGCCTTATCCTGGATGATGCTGGTGGCAGGAACCGAAGGCACAAGGTCACTTTCCCGGGTGACAGACGGCACAACAGGTTTCGGTAATCTCAGCGCCTTACGGGCTGCGCTTTCAGGTAAGGCATCCGCCAGGTCATTACGAATCAGCCACCAGCACAGTTCCGGCATTGTCACAACGTGACTATCATCAAAACCGAGATCCCGACGGACTACAGACAACACCCAGCGGGCACAGTTATCCGTTGCCATTGATTCCAGCCGTTCCGTGAACTGATCGCGCAGCTGGTTATCGCAGTGCCAGCACAGACGGATTGCGCCCGGAGCGTGTCGCATTGTGGTCATGTTCTCGCTGTGCCAGTCGGAATGAGGCCACTGGCAGCCTTTTTCACGAAGTAACCAGCTTTCAAGACATTCCACGCCACCAGCACGACGGATCACTGCCTCATTGCGGAACACGGCCCGAACGGCAGGATCATCCGCCAGCGGTTGTGATGCCGCCGGAACGGCACCACTGGCGAAAGATGAATAACGTTCCGGCTCAGGCTCCAGCAGTACACGCCCCTGCATAAACAGGGGCATCAGCTCTGAACCTGGTCTGAACAATACGATCCCCATACGCGGGGCTATTTCAGGGGTCAGTAGTGCTCTCACGGTCACCTCAATGAACGGTATCGAGCAACTTTAACAGCTCAGGGAATCGGGATTCGAAGAAATGCGGCTGCGTCTCGCGCGGATTTGCGGGACTGGTGATGTTCTTGCCGAACATGCAGCCTTTCGCCGTCAGCGACCAGAATTTTTTGATGTTGTTAATCGCGGTACGGCTGTATCGTTCGCGCTGCTCGACGATCCCCAGCTTCGCCATCTGGTGATATGCCTGATTAGCCGTAAGGCGGATTCCATACTGTTTCAGCAGTGCACTCAGCGACAGTGTCGGGCGACTTGAGCCATCAGGCGCGTCAGCAGGAGCATCAATGGCATAGCGCGGTGCCAGATTCGGTAAGCCAACAGCCTCCTGGAGTTTCTGACAGGCACCAAGCACTGATGAGTTAGACAGGTTTAATTCCCGGCGCATAAAGTCCAGCAGAATCACACCAGCCTGCATCTTGTCAGCAGCCAGTCCGGATAATTTTTCCGGTGCGCTGGTTACCATGTCGAAAGTACGGATCACCTTCAGATGGAATGACGGGCTGATCCACATTGCATAGGCATACACCAGTTCCTTACAGACATATGTTCCTCCATTCCGCCCTTCTATTTTACTGACTGGTTTACTACCCAAATTTTGGGTAGTTTCATTGAATGAACCGACACCCAGATTTTGGGTATCGATCAATTCCTGAACCAGCTCAGTAATCTGTTGGCTGGAAAGAAACTTTCCTGGCTCCTTGGTTCTGGCATTTGCACCAGATGCTACTGCTGCGCGATGCAGATCGTTCAGGCTGTAACGACCATAAGCATCACGACGAACTTCAATACCATCAATGACCATCAGATTATTCATACTTCGTTTCTCCTCTTAATCAGGCGGCTGCACCCGCCGTTTTCTCGTACTTACTGATAGTGATCTCGACCTTCCCTTCCGGGATAACCGGTCCCCACTCCACCAGCATTCTTTTCACCTGGCTGTCGTCTTCCCACACACCCGCGTGGGTCAGGGCGTCAAACAGCGCCTTGTTATAGTTGTCCAGATCGCGGATCCGGTTATCCGGAGGAAACAACACGATCTCCACTGAAGCAGGTGCCGACGTTGGTTTCGGCAGACGACGTAACTGCTCAACTATTGCAGCGCACGCCGCGCTCTGGAATTTTCGCCCCGCCGCGCTTATCAGGCTCTTACCAGCAAACGCCCCTTTGTTGGGGTGTCGCCAGTACGTGTTCACGCTGGGCGGAAAAGGCAGGATCAGCTTCATACTTTCAGGCCCCTCTCATGTAACCAGTGGGCTGCACGCAGCCTGGCGTTTTCCTCACCGGCAAGCAGTGAGCGGATAATCCCGACCGCCTCGCTGTCGTCGTCCTTCATCGCGGTATGAAGCGTTATCCCCCGGGCCACGCCACGCTTTATCGTGATGACGCCTTTTTTCTCCAGTGCGCGAAGATGCTCCACCGCTGCATTCACCGAACGGTATCCCAGCATGGTTGCCACCTCCTGATTGGTTGGCGGGAAGCCACGTTCTTTCTGGTAAGAAATCAGCATATCCAGCACCTGCTGCTGGCATTGAGTTAACGTCGTCATGCCGCCATCTCCCTGACCAGTTTTTCCGCCTGCTGGCGAACCTGCGCCAGAAAGGCCTCACCACATGCCTCAAGTTCATCGCGCCCGATGTAGCTGATTGCCGGTCCCTTCCAGGTCTTGTCGAAAACAGCAATAGCACCAGCGAAGAACGCTCCTGTAGGCACCTGCTTCTCATCCTTCGGGATAAACCAGGCAGGCAGTTCAAAACCAATACGCCCGCGAATAAAAGCAATATGGTCTGCATCTTCCGGCCACCAAACTTCGCTGGTGGCAGCTTTGATCAGGAAAACATAGCGCCCGCCTTTATCACGCATGGCACTGGCATGTTTCATGATGTAACGCATGCCGGTGATGTATTGCCCCTCATGCTGACTGGCGCGGCTGTACGGGGGATTACCAAAGGCAGCACCTTTAAGCTCCGCAAGACGTTCAGACCAGTCATGCGCCAGCGCGTTGTCTTCCGCAGTGTAATAAGCGGCACATTTGGCGTTATCACCATCAGTGAACAGATCCAGAACAAACGGGCCAAACAGGGTGTTAATTCCCCAGAAAATGTTGTCCGGCGTGCGCCACTGATCGCCCACTTCCTTCAGTTCATGGGCTGGTTTGTTCCGCAGTTCCACCAGCGCCTGGCAATATTTATTACTCATTAAGCCCCCACGTAATTCCCTGAGAGATACCACTCTTCACCTGATGCAGCCCGCTTACTGCTTTTCCGTAAACACCGTTCACGACGCGCCAGAAAATTGTTTCGTTCTGGCTGGGAGTGGCTTTCACGGAATGCCGCCATCCACACCGTTGCAGCACGACGGTATAAGCCCCTGGACTCCAGTTCTTCCGCCTGGCGGGTCAGGCACAAAATCACCCGGGGATCGTTAGTGCCGACATAGAAATTGCGCACAGGTCTGGTTTCACGAACTGGTTGCGGTTCCGCCTCCTGCGCTCTCTCAGTCAGGCGCGGGAAATGTCTGCGTGTATCCCCTTCACAACGGTGAGCCACACGCCCACTCTGACGTAACTTGCTTGCTGACTGCAGAACGCGCTGCCGTGAGTAACCTGCAAAAGCATCCGCAATGTCTCCGGAAGTACAGCCCGGATGGGCTTCAATGAATTTCTGAACTTCATTCAAAAGACTCATGCTCACCCCCTGAATCCTGCCGGGATCTGGCTGTAGTCCACGTTGTCGTAACTGGATTTGAAATACGGGTCTTCGCGTTTTTCTGTGTATGTGCTGATGGACGGCGATAAGCGCAGGGAAAGCTCATCCCATTTTTCCCGCAGCTTCGACGGGCTTAGCACGTTACGGCACCAGAACGGATCGCGGCTGACGCGGCTGTACATCTCGCAGATTTGTTTGTGAGTACGACCATCCTGCACACACATCAGGCGAATTTCGTTTGCCCAGGCTGTCCAGTTCGGTTCTTTGGGACGAACCACCTCGCCGTCACATTCGGCGGCTTGCTCGTACAGGGCGATGATTTTTTTCCAGAGCCACTGTGCGCAGGTCAAATCATCCTGCGTTCCCCACTGGCGCTTTTTAGGGCTGAATACAACCGCATCAGGATGGCAAGTTAAAAAATCCTGTTCAGCCGTCTGCGTGTCCGGTTGCGAAGCGTCCGGACGAGAAGGTTTTTTATCTGACGGATCATGTTTTGATTTTACTGACGGATCCCCGCCAGATTCTGACGGGTGAAAACCCGATTTTTTGCCAGATTTCGACGCATCAAATTTTGACGGGTCAGATTTTGATGCGTCAGATTTTGACGGGTCAGAATCTGACAGTTGAGAAAATGCCGCTGCCTGAAGCTTCGCAACGTTAAGCTGATAAACATTCGACGCATTGCGGTTACCCTGGCGACGCGCCTTACGCGTTAACCAGCCTTCTGCTTCCAGCCGTGCGATAGCCGTTCTGACGGTGCTCATCCCCGCGCCAATCTGGCGGGCAATGGTTTCAATTGATGGCCAGCACACACCTTCGTCATTACTGAAATCAGCCAGGCGGGCCATAATTGCCACGCTGGATAATTTCATGCCTGACGCTGCGCAACCATCCCATACATAGCCGGTTAATTTGGTGCTCACTTACGCACCTCCTTATGCTTTTCGTTCAGTTCCGAGTCCACCAGCCCGGCAACGAATACACCATCGTTGATGTAGTCGTAGAGCGATGAAGCCAGCGGAGACTGAACTGAAACCAGCATCGGATAAAGTTGTTCTAACCAAACGCGGTGAATTTCAGCCATGTAGAGGTAAACAACGTGGGCATTGTGCGCGACACATGAAGTATCAACCTTTCCGATCAGCGCCTGTTCCATCTGGTTAAAGGCCGTTATGTACGCTTCTTTGAAACGTGCAGCGCGCTTGCCTGTAAAGCCCATAGCCAGAAACGCGAAACCATCACGGGTAATTTGGTAGCAAGGGAGCTTGCGTGTACCACCGTTTGGCTGATTGACTGAAATTGATGTCTCCGCAAAATTTCGGGCACGAAACTCAGGTGAGCACTCAAGCGTACGGATCTTTTTCAGAACATCGTCATGACGCTTGGCGAAGTAGTCGGCAATAGCTAGGGAAGAAGTAACGGCCAGGCCGTTGATAACCGTAATTTCAGGTTGTGCGAGGGTTGGGATAGTAGTCATCACGACAGCCCCTGTGGAATGATTTGGACAATCACCACCACAGACGCCAATCTGACTGGTGGTGAACCGAACAGGGTTGGCGTAACCGGCTTCCACAGATACCGGCGCATCTTTCGATGCCCCTGCCCGGCCCACCATAATCTGGATGTAGCCGTGCATTGCACACAAAAAAACCGCTTTAGCGCGGTTGTGCGCTGTGGAAAATTCCGGGACGCCAATCCCGGCAACGGATTTTGCCGCTGCCAGAACAATATAACGCTCAGAATTATCAGAATCAATCATTACTGGTTTGCTCATGACCGACCTCTATTTCCCTGAATTTACGACGAAACTGTTCGAGCGGACTGAAGCATTCATGTTCATAGCCTTCACGGAGGTAGATAACCCGTTGTGTTTCCGGCTCCCAACGAATGACTCTGACGGGCACTCCGTAGTGATCTTTGAACCAGCGGTTAACTTGTCGCAAAGGACTGTCTCCTTCTGCCGGTTGAAATCACCCACAGCCCACTCTGCAAAGCTGTGGGTTACAATTTCCCTGTCACCTGGTACATTCACTGCATAGCAATACTCCACCTTCGCTTTTCCACCCGGTACAGGAAGCGCAATCAGTTGCGAGCGACGGTAGTGTGTTGTTAAACTGTTCATGCGTTAGTTTCTCCACAACCAGAAGCAATCGACGCCACGACGCCCGGAGCTGCACACTCGCGGGCGTTACTCTTTTCCGGCGCACAAAAAACACGAAATAACAGTGTTAAATGCTCCTGCCACTTCGCCATTACTTGGTAGCTGTTCTCTTCGATTTGCTCACGCTCAGCCTGGTCAATAACTCCATCAGCAGTTGCCTTGCGTAAGTACTGGGAATGCTTGCCAATCCATTCTATTGACTCCATCAGCCGCTGATTAATGTCACCATTGTCAATGTCATCAATGACCACCAGCGGCACAAACACCCCATTACTACGACGGGCTATTGCATCTGTTACATGCCTGGTACCACTGGCATCCTGTAAAACCATGGCCCACTCAAGTGGAAAAATTTGATCCCCACCGCTACGCAGTCTGTTATGCAATTGATCTTTTGCTGGGGTGATATCATCAGATTTATACAAACCAAGAATTTCTGCTGCTTCCTCATAGCCATGAGGTAAATCAGCAATCGTTCTTCGTATTGCTGCCACCAGCCATGCTGGTTGTTTATCAACTTTCCATTCAGGTTCTTTACCCACGGTTAATTCCTCATTTCTGTGGTGTTTTTATGCCGCAGCACTGTTAGTCTTTTGATATAAAGACACGTCAACTTTCAGTTTCCCGTTAGTAATTTTTTCTAACTGGTACGCTCGGCCTTCAGGAATAATCTCAGGCCACTCTGAAACAGACGGATGCTTAATACCTAGGGCTTCGGCGGTTTTACAAACTCCGCCGAAATAATTAATCACGTCGGATTTCCGCATTTCTGTCTCCCGTTAAATTACGTTAAGCAGAAATGTAGGATATCCAACATACCAATGTCAAGAATCCTACATGGGCATGTGGTAGGATTGCCTACATGATGAACATGAGTGATCGTATTCGCCAAAGGCGAAAAGAACTGAACCTGACACAACAAGCACTGGCTGATTTGACTGGTGTGAACCGTGTCACGGTTACTGGATGGGAAAAGGACGACTACCAACCAAATGGAGCCAACCTTCAAGCCCTAGCCAACGCACTTAAATGCGATCCTCTGTGGCTTGTTAGCGGAAAAGGCTCGCCTGAACCAAAGATAAATCTAAAACCTGAAATATTCGCAGTTAAAAAAGTCCCCCTCATCTCGTGGGTTCAGGCGGGTTCATGGACAATGACGGAGCCTGGTGTCAGGAAAGAAGATGCTGAAGAGTGGGTTTATACTACCGCCCTTGTATCAGAAATGGCATTTGCACTACGGGTCCGTGGTGATTCAATGACCAATCCCCTCGGCTCACCATCGATACCAGAAGGTTCTATCGTTATCGTAGAGCCAGATATTATTGATACAGAGTGTATTAACGGAAAAATCGTTGTTGCCCATATCAATGGTGGGCAAGAAGCGACACTCAAAAAATTTGTTGAGGACTGGCCGAACAGGTATCTCGTCCCACTAAATCCTAACTATAAAACTATTGAATGCGGTGAGAACTGCAGAATAGTTGGTCTTGTCAAACAAGTAATAATGGATTTTTGACACATCTTCCTCACTATCGCAAAACCGGGGTATCCCCGGTTTTTTTATGAGCCTATCTTTTTATGTAGGATAACCAACATAAACTCTTGACACTCACATGTTGGATGTCCTACATTTGTTTTTAGAGTTGTGGTGAATGCGCAGGCTGATGCGCGAAAGACATTGCAGCTATTGCGGAAAAGAGCTGTTCGGCGGGGCAATTAAACGCCCGTATCTGGAGGTTAAAGAACAAAATGAAAGTCCAGATTTTAAACAATAGTGGTGAAGTCGTTTGGTCATACGACATAGCCGCTCCTGTAGATCAGAGCAGCGATAGCTGGACCAATGGGAAACATCAGATTATGGCTGGAGTTGTATTCTCTTTACGCCGTGCTTTGGAACAGGCTGAAGTATTTCCATCAGACCCTGAATGGAAATGGCCTTTTTCTATTTGTCCAAATTCGGAGAGCACATTTCAGAAAATTGGTCAGAAAGTCGCACTCGAAGAGCATCAGCCAACTGTTTCCTGATTTTTTCAGGTAACTCGTCGGCATCGCAGAAACAACAACGCTCGATCATGTTGAAAGCCGATTCGTAGAACTGTTTCTGCTGAGTGTCGCTGAGACAGGAAAAGAGCGACGTTACGATGATTTTATTAATTGCATTATCAAGTTCTTTTTCATCAAAAGTCATTTGATTTTCCTTTTATGTATACGGGCTTAAAAGGATACCACCGAGCCTGAAGTGGTGAAAAGACAGGCACATAACAGCTAAGTATTTTCAACCAGAGAGAATCCTTAGCGTTGTGGTGAATGCGGCTCAGCGCACGCGGGTTAAGGTTGAGGCTGACAGTCGACCTTCTGTGGATACCCACCCGCCTGGTGTGCAACCTTCGCCAGGCACCGGGAGGCACCCGGCACCACAACTTTATGCTGTGTGTAGTCCTGGCGGTACCAGTTTGTACCCTTGCTTCCGGCTGGTACCGTCCTTTTTACAAAACAGAGAAGAGCATCACCGGACGACGGGCTCATAACCCAATCCACCCGGGCAAAAAGAAAGCGGTCTCTGCAAGCCGCCGACCAATGCAGGTGCCCTTCTCTGTTGTGTATGGAGAAACTAACTTTTTAGCGCCGGTGCAGAGGCGTTGAGGAACCGAGAATGAACAATCCGTTTTTCAAAAATATGTTGGTGTATCGCATTAGTCGCGATTTCACCATCAACCAGGAAGAGCTGGAACAGCAGCTTGAACTATTTCGCTTCACTCCATGCGGTAGCCAGGTATGGCAAAAACCGGTTGGGTATCACCACTTGGTCAGCTGTCAGATCGCTTGCATCACACTGTCAATAATCAAGTGTTGTTGGTTATTCGCCGGGAAGAAAAAATACTGCCATCTCCTGTCATTGCTGAAGAACTGCGCAAGCGTGTGTCGCGTCTGGAATCCGATCAGGGGCGTCGCCTCAAAAAAACTGAGAAAGATTCGCTGCGTGATGAAGTGTTGCACTCCCTGCTTCCTCGGGCGTTCTCCAAAAACTCGACTGTTAGTTTGTGGATCAACGTCACCGACGGTCTGATCATGGTTGATGCAGCCAGCGCTAAACGTGCCGAAGACTCACTGGCCCTGCTTCGTAAAACTCTCGGTTCTCTCCCGGTGGTACCGCTGACTATGGAAACGCCGATCGAACTAACTATGACCGAATGGGTTCGTTCCGGTAGTGCGCCTGCTGGCTTTGGCCTGGGTGATGAAGCCGAACTGAAAGCTATTCTTGAAGATGGCGGTATTGGACGCTTTAAAAAACAGACTCTGGTCAGTGACGAAATTCATGTGCATCTGGAAGCTGGCAAAGTAGTTACAAAGCTGTCTATCGACTGGCAACAGCGCATTCAGTTCGTTCTTTGCGATGACGGCAGCATCAAACGCCTTAAGTTCTCTAATGAGATTACAGAACAAAACGACGATATCGACCGTGAGGATGCGGCTCAGCGGTTCGACGCTGACTTTGTTCTGATGACCGGCGAGCTTATCTCTCTCATTAACGGATTAACAACCTCTCTCGGCGGCGAAGCCAAGCGATAAACACCAGGCAACAATTACCCCCATAAGCATGGGTTGGGTTGCTGCACGCTAAATTCAGCAATTCATTAATTTAATGGCGCGGTGCAGCGCGCCAATATGGAGAAAACCATGAGCTACATTCAGACATTATCCGGCAAACATTTTAATTACCTCGATATCCAACAGGACGATATCGTGATCGAGGATATTGCTACCGCGTTGTCTCATATCTGCCGCTTTGCAGGGCATCTTCCTGAGTTTTACAGTGTCGGCCAGCATAGCGTTTTAACCTAGCCACCTCGTTCCGCAGGAGTTTGCATTAGAAGCACTGCTTCATGATGCTGCTGAAGCCTACCTGCAGGACATCCCCTCCCCACCTTAAGCGCCTGCTTCCGGATTACCAGGCAATCGAAGCTCGTGTGGACGCAGCCATTCGGCAGAAGTTCGGTCTACCAACTGAGCAACACCCAACCGTGAAATATGCCGACCTGGTGATGCTCGCCAGCGAACGCCGCGATTTTGAGATTGACGAAGGTTCCATTTGGCCATGCCTCGAGGGAGTTGTCCCAACGGATTTATTCATTATCAACCCAGTTCGTCCTGGCCAGTCATACGGCATGTTCATCAATCGCTTTAACGAGTTGATGGAGCAGCGCCAATGCGCCGCATGAAGGTAAAAGAACTCGTAGCGGAGGCTTTTTCCTCCGTTGCTGAATTGCCACCAAAGCATGCACCGCTTATGAGCGAAGTCGCCACCAGACTGGAAGCTACGTTCGCAGCATTAAAAGAGTCTCTGGTGCAACTGGAACAGGAACGTAAAGGTAAAACGCCATGACCGTATTTGAATATCTCCAGGCTCACCCCAACGCCACCAGCGCTGAAATAGCTAAGGGTTTAAACAAAAAAACAGCTTCGATCGCTGGTTCGTTATCGCAACTCTTTACCACTGGCAGGATCGTGAAGTCTGGTGTTCGCAAGGGCATTCCAACATACCGTGTTAACGATATGCCATTTGGGTGCAGTAACAGCCTAACCATGATGTTTAACCAGTTATTGAATAGAGCCAGACAGGGAGCAACACAATGAGTAAATCACTGAACGCACGTTGCATCCGTCGCTGGACTGTCGAATTTAAAAGCCGCTGCGATTCAAAATACAGTCCGTACTGGCGTAAGCACCACCTTCGCAGTTACATCCGGGAATGCGCCCTGACAACTGCCGACTGCATGGTCGAGCGTATGGCAGAGGATAATGCGATGGTAGATTTTCAGGGGGCTAATCGAGGGTGGTCGCCGGAGTTCTCTGCCTGGTACCACGAACGCCGTGAACAGTATCTCAAAGAGGCGCGCGACTATCTGAACGAAGATGCCACAAATGACGAGGTCGACGAGGAAATCCAGAACGAGCTGGAGGCATGGAATGACTAAAAGCACAAACCACCCGGTGAACGGTCCTGTATCTGTCGATCGCCTGCACCAGATACGCGAGCACCTGCAACATGATACCCAGTACTCAAACGGCGGGAACAGAGCATACATTCTCGGTGATATGTTGAATGTGATTGATGAGGTGCTAGCATCGAGGAACGCAGAGCCAGTATTTTTCATCGAGATTGACGGAGACGACAGGATTCAGGCTGGCAGGATTCCGGGCAGTACGTTTGATTTTAATAATCTGCCGGATGGCGTCAATAAGCTCTGGGCCGCCCCGCAGTCAGCGCCAGTAGTGCCGGATGAAAAACCGATGCCAGAGGCGTCGAAAATGCATGCCATAGACGCTGTAGCTGCAATCGCTGAAGTCAGGGGATGGAACGCCTGCCGCGCCGCAATGCTTAAAGCAGCACCAAAACAGGAGAATATTTAACGTGAACAATTTAATGATCGACCTTGAGTCTATGGGCAAAAGACCGAATGCCCCTATCGTCTCCATTGGTGCCGTGTTCTTCGATCCGCAAAGCGGTGAACTGGGTCAGGAGTTTTACACCGCCGTTAACCTTGAAAGCGCTATGGAGCAGGGAGCGGTGCCGGATGGTGACACTATTCTGTGGTGGTTAAGACAAAGCTCAGAAGCACGATCAGCAATCTGTGTTGATGATGCGATGCCGATATCGTCTGCCCTATCTGAACTGAGCCATTTCATTAATCGGCATTCTGATAACCCCAAATATTTAAAAGTTTGGGGCAATGGAGCTACTTTCGACAACGTTATATTGCGCGGCGCATATGAGCGCACCGGCCAGGTTTGCCCGTGGCAATTTTGGAACGATCACGACGTCAGAACCATCGTCACATTAGGCAGAGTGGTGGGTTTCGATCCAAAGCGAGATATGCCATTCGATGGGGTTGCACATAACGCACTGGCCGATGCGCGACATCAAGCAAAATACGTGTCCGCGATCTGGCAGAAGTTGATTCCGGCCACCAGCAGCGACCTGTAATTTCCCCTGGGTGCAGCCAGGTTGTATGGAGAACGTCTATGAATACTTTGTTTTTACTTATGGCTGAGTTCAACACGCCTAACATCGAGCTGTCAGCGGTATGCCAAAAGTATTTCGGTATGAGCCCTAACACAGCAGAAGCGAAAGCAAATGCCTGTCAGTTGCCGATCCCGACTTACCGTGTAGGAACATCACAGAAAGCGAAGCGCTGTATCAACATTCAGGATCTTGCTGAGTATATAGACCAGCGGCGTGAAGAAGGCAGAATTGAATGGGAAAGGGTCAGAACGAACAAACAGAAAAATAGTTGAGTTCCGCACCGATAAAAAAGAAAAACCCGCCAGATGGCGGGCTTTCAAAAAGCACCAGCTATGATCATGCTGCCTTGCGACGACGAAGCTTACCCTGCTGCTCTTTACCAGAGACAATAGCGTGAGTGAACGCGTTAGGAGCAGCCTTCATCAGAACTTCAACAGCAGCACCCATACCTGCGAATGCTTTCATTGTGTCGAACTTAACCTGTGGCTTGGTTGCTTTTTGATCTTCCATAGAAAACTCCAGAAGTTATACCGAAACAATTCCTGTTGTTTACTCATCATCAATAGATGATACGCAATATTTATTTTTAAATTTAAGGTTCTTTGGCGTAACTTCATCAGAGATATCAAAACCGTCCAGAATTCTATTGAATGTAGCTTCTGGCATATCATCATGAACAGAAATCTCACCCGATCGCTGCTTTCTAACCATGTTATCCACTCGCCAAATTATAGCTTCAGCGTAAACAACATAACTTGGATGCTTGATAAAGCGATGATCACCAGAATTCAAGACGCAAGACGGATCGTGGGGGACACCATCCTTGATACTAGAAATATTAACAACTAAAACACAATAACAATCGTTAACGGGGTAATAAACAGGATCATTACAAATCACATGAAGATGATTGCATGGTCCAGTTGGGGCAAGCACAGTTCCTTTCCTGTATGGCTGATAATCCGTCATGATAATTGCAAAGAAAATTCCTTAAGTTTCTGAGATTCTTCCATTTTGCCAATTATGCGATTAGCCTCATCCTCGCTTTTACCCTCACTGATCAGCATTTCTTTCAGGTCTATAGGCTTACGAGAATTGCCAGGATCGTGCCACTCTGGACAAACGCTTTCTAAATGCGTCATATTTGCGAGATCAAATCGGTTCATATGCCCATACCGAGAATAGATTTCATCTAAAATCCGGATATCTGCACGACTCAATTCATCAAAGACCTCGTCTGCATCCATTTCCCTCGGATCTGAACGCAACGATACATTATGCCCGTTCGTCTCTATCAAGTTGTACCAGTAGTCACCAATGCCTTCAGCCTTACCGCGAATCAAGTTCAGCGTATTCGACATGACTGGTCCAAATTTCATAGAGTAAAGGCTATCTTCGCCGATCATCCTGCCATGCTTCAAAATCGACTGGCGGTTAGACAGATAGAGCAGCTTCATCAATTTCAGATATGCCATGCGCCCACCTCTCTTAAGAAGTAGGTATGCAGCCATTTGAGCTACTTTTTCTTCGCAAAACATATAAGAAACCTCAAAGATAGTGAACTTTATAATTATTCTCGATACTTCATGGGTTGCTTCATCACCAACATGAGCTTCTTATGGTGTGCCCACTTGGGCCTAAGCAACCAGTTACCTCGTTTGTCAAGTTTATAGCTGGCTTTAACCATGGTCAATTGAAGTGATGAGCAAATGATGCTTTCTAAGAATAACAGGTTCCCAATAGGCTCCCACAAAGTGTATAACTACTTGTTTTTCAAAAACGGTACATCCTATCGAGCATAGGAGCAATGCTAAACCGAGAATTCCAGTAAACACCAGTTTTTTCAGGCATCACGCTGGTTTGATTAATTTTTTGTGTTTCATGATTATCGTGCATTTTTGAACATTTCAGGCTATTTTTCTCGCATTAGGTTCCCGCACAGGTTCCCACGTTTTATGGGAACCCGAAATAACGAGGTCGTGTAATGGCGTACTATAACATAGAGAAACGACTAAAATCCGATGGCACACCACGCTATCGCTGTAATGTGATTATCAAAGAAAAAGGTGTTATCACTTACAGGGAAAGCAAAACATTCCCTAAACATGCTCATGCCAAAACATGGGGCACACAGAAAGTGATGGAATTAGATCTATATGGCATTCCATCATCAAATGCAGTTGACGGACTTACAGTCCGTGACTTACTACACAAATATTTAAATGACCCAAATGCCGGAGGTAAAGCAGGCCGTACTAAAAGATATGTGCTGGAACTGCTTATGGATAGTGACATCTCCGCGATCAAACTATCTGAACTGACAGAAAATGACGTAATTGAACATTGCAGGCTAAGAAACAACGCTGGCGCAGGTCCAGCAACAGTCAGCCACGATGTTAGTTATCTTGGCAGTGTTCTGGATGCGGCCAAACCTGTATACGGAATTAATTACACATCAAACCCGGCGAAAAGTGCTCGTCCATATCTACTTAAACTTGGTTTGATTGGTAAATCAAACCGTCGTAATCGTAGACCAGCATCTGATGAACTGGACATGCTCATTGAAGGCCTTCAACAACGATCTACTCATAAATGCTCAAAAATTCCGTTCGTTGATATCCTCAAATTTTCTGTGTGGTCCTGTATGCGAATCGGAGAAGTATGCCGGTTACGATGGGAAGATCTCGACCAGGAACAAAAATCTATACTCGTAAGAGACAGGAAAGATCCACGCAAAAAGGAAGGCAACCACATGAAAGTAGCCTTGCTTGGGGAAGCCTGGGATATCGTCCAACGACAGCCCAAAAAATCGGAATTCATTTTTCCATATAACAGCACTTCTGTTACTGCGGGATTTCAGAGGGTAAGAAGCAAATTAGGTATTAAGGATCTGCGATACCATGATTTGCGTAGAGAAGGGGCAAGTCGCTTATTTGAGGCTGGTTTTAGTATTGAGGAAGTAGCCCAGGTTACAGGGCATCGTTCATTAAACGTGCTATGGCAGGTATATACCGAACTGTATCCGAAATCTTTACATAATCGTTTTGAAGAGCTCCAAAGGAGCAGAAATAAGACCCCTTGACACTGGTTATCCATACAGATAAAAATAACACCTGTACATAACTACAGTTACAGGAGGGTGTTATGCGTATTGAAATCTGCATAGCCAAAGAAAAAATGACTAAAATGCCAACCGGTGCTGTGGATGCGTTAAAGGAAGAATTAACCCGACGCATCAGTAAACGTTATGACGATGTAGAGGTGATCGTAAAAGCCACCAGCAACGATGGCCTTTCTGTTACACGCACCGCAGATAAGGATTCTGCAAAAACTTTTGTTCAGGAGACTCTGAAAGATACCTGGGAATCTGCTGACGAGTGGTTTGTTCACTAATTAACACGTAAAATCGGTAACGGCTGGAAATCATTCAATACTCGCACTATCGAAAGTTCGCCAGCCAGCCGCAGCACGTTCTTGCATACGACGTGGCTGCGGCTTCCAACATTAGACAAATAACTCTTTAAATTGCTTTTAAATTATTTCGTTTGAATGCCAGTAACAGGAAATCGTTTATATAGGGTTGATAGCCCAACGTTATAGATACGTGCAACATAACGCCGTGATTTCCCTGCCGCTATGAGCGCTCCCATCTGTTGCCACTGCTCGTCGCTAAACTTCGGTCTACGCCCACCAATCCGGCCTTTGGATCTGGCAATAGCCAAACCAGCTAAAGTTCGCTCGCTATTCAAATCAGATTCATACTGCGCAGCAGAAAGAATATTACGGAAATTATAGCGACCACTTGCTGTTTTCAGGTCTACGCCATCTGTAATACTCCGAAAATTAACACCTTTTTCGTGCAGATTTTGAAACATCAATAGCGCATGCAGCACATTTCTCCCTATCCGATCTAACTTCCAGACAATCAACTCATCTCCACTTTTCATCACCGTAATTAATTCCTTTAACACAGGGCGATTAGCTGTTCTGCCACTGGCATATTCTTCATAAATTCGCTCACAGCCAGCTGACTCAAGTGCAAGACGTTGCAACTCTGTATCCTGATGATTTGTTGATACACGAACATACCCGTAAATCATGAGTGCTTCTCCTGTTGTAAAAACAGGAGAAGAGGCGAAATATCACCTGATTCAGAAAAATATTTGAAAGGTTGGTTTGGGAACAGCAGCCAAAAAAGATGTGGGTACAGGAACTGGTCAAATTCCAGACATGTCAAACTTCACATACGCTGGCGCTTCAAACGTATTTACTTCAATAGTGATTGCAGGAAACCGTAGAATAATGGAGGGCAGTGGATCTGGAAATTTTGTTAACGGCGTACTGAGCTTTACTCTTCCATTGGCTTACCCCAGCACTGGTTTTACTTTTATCCCGACTGATATTGGCTCAGGCGTTGTTAGTTATGCCGCCATTCCTGAATCAGGTTCGGTTGTGACAATTTACGGAAAGGATGCCGCAGGGGCAAATCTGAACGGATCTTTTTCTTTTAAATATATGGCTATGGGGAGTGCGTAATGTTTTATTCCACAGAGATTGGATTTACGGTTGGGCGGATGAGTGATAGCCAGGTGGAGATTACCGACGACTACTGGTCAGAATTGGTGATTGGGCAGGCGGGAGGAAAGGTAATTATTGCAAACGAAAGTGGTTTTCCCGAACTGAGCGACCCTGCGCCACTGACTCATGATCAGCAAGTAGCGATTGCAAATCAGAAAAAAGCAGAGCTGCTGGCGGCAGCAACTTTTGCAATATCACCTCTTCAATATGCAGTAACCGCAGGAATAGCGACTGATGAAGAAGCTGCTAGATTAACCTCGTGGGAAGATTATCGGGTTGCCGTGATGCGAACTGATACCAGCACGGCTCCCGATATAGAGTGGCCTACACGACCAGTTTAAATCATTACAAAGGATGGTAGTGTCTGGCTGCCATCCCCGGCCTTAATGTAAGCGCGAAGCTGTTTACGATAGTCAGTCCATGCGGCCAATTCTGATTTCACGGCCTCTTCCGTAGTCCCTGCGTAGTCCTCGTCTTCGATCTGCTCATTTAGCGCTACAATGACTACGCTGGCACGTTCATACTCAGATGCAGCTTTAGCCATGTTTGCCGCTGCTAATTCTTCTGGAGTCTGCTCGGGTGTTGGTGGCTGGGTGAAATTACTTCCATCATACAACCAGCCGATACCAACCTGAGCAGAACAAGAAACAGCCTCCCCAGTTACCGGTTGCCATTCCGATTTCCCATCCCAGACGACGATGTTGATCACCACGCCATTTTCAACAACAGCATAAATGTTATTCATTATGCATACTCCTCAACGATACAAACGCCATCACCACCACGTCCGCCATTTTTTTCACTACCGCTGGCCAGAATGTAAGCGCCTGACCCACCAGAACCATATGAGCCATCAATTCCACTCATTGATGACGTTGTTGCAATAGGCTGTCCACCTCCAGCTACTATTGAGTTGCCACCGCCGCCGCTGGTGTACCCCTGTCCCAGAATTATCGCCGGGCCGCCAGAGCCGCCGATGGTGTTGATATCACCTCCTGAACCAACCCCGCCGCCACCGTTCGCAATTAACTGAGTAACACCGAATGCTACCGAGCCACAGTTATTTCCTCGGCCACCCCCGCCAGCTGTCATGTAGGAGCCAAAACTTGTGGTACCACCATCACCAGGCTGATTTGAAGAGAAGACACCTGGATTACCGCCTGAACCGATGGTTACGGACACTGATGAAACACTGGTAACGTCAATTGTTTTACGAGCCACACCACCGGCACCTCCACCAGACCCGGCAGATACGTATCCAGCAGAGTTTGTTTGCCCACTGCCCCCGCCGCCGCCTCCGCCAATTATCGTTACCCTGATTTTTTTTGTTCCCGGTGTAGGCGTATATGTCCCAGATGTCGTTATCCATTTTTCCGCAACCTTTCGGCCCACATATCCGTTGGCATCTCCCAAACCAAGGTTTTCGAGAGCCGTTTCCACCGTGCCGTCCGATTTGATATCGCCAAACGGATTCTTGCGGCTTAACAGCAGCGCACGAAGTGCGGTAAGCAGCTGGTCATGCCGCCCTTTCTCCAGGCTGGCACCGGAGGCCTCCACCACGCTACAAAGTTCTTCCTGCAACATGTCAAAGTAGTCATCATCCAGATCGGTGGCAGGTGTGCCGGTCTGGGGGTTACCACGGGTAAAACCGTTCTTACCCGCGCCGAACTTATCCTTCTGCGCGGTTTTCGTGTCTATACGATGCATGGATTACTCCGGATATTTAAAAATTACGTAGGTATGCGACGGGCAGAGTTTGTTAAGCACACACTCGACAACGGTGTCGCCCCAGATACGCAGCGCGGAATCACAGGGATCGCCACATGTCATCCAGGTGGTGTTGGTGGCGGCTGGCATGTTGACCTGCCAGTAATACCGCCATTCCGGCGCATTCACCGCGTCAGTACAGGCAGATGAGCAGATGAACGTGCTTTTGTCGTATCGCGTGATGGTAGCGTCTGGTCTGCCCAGGGCAGCAAGCTGTGCAAGATAAAAATCCTCGTTGATGCCGCCCGCCAGGTTAACCTTCGCATCCAGTCGTTGCTGACGCTGGCGAAGGGTCTGCGTTCCCGCCGGAATACATTCATCCGGCAGGCCGCACAGACGCTCCCAGCGATTTATCAGTTCGGTGGTGGTGCGCGGATCCAGCTCCCGCATCAGGGCATCCGCACGCTGATGAACGCGGGTTAATGACGGTGCCGCACCGGCAATCGCCGGATCGCTGGCTGACCACGCCGGACCGGGGGGCAACAGTGCCGACAACAGACGGATGTAATCATCGTTTGTCACGTCCATGAAATCGTCCCCAGTACCGCCAGTTCATTTTTTGCAATGGAGATATTGTCCACCGGTGCAAGCAACTGATGGCTGTATTCCCCGTTCGCACCGGAAATCGCTTCACTGATACGCGATACCTTCAGTTCTCCCTGCGGATAACCATCACGCAGCAGGAACGAACGCAACTCCGCGGTAATGGCAGCCCGTATTTCCGGTGTGTCCGGCGTCACGCGGATATGAAAATCCACCGTATGTGCCACCGGCCTGAATACATACAAATCAGAGCCTGCCACCGGGGCCAGTGGCCCGATATGTTGTCTTGCTGCCGTTTCCGTTGATTCTTCCGGAATGGGATTAATCAGGTCACTGCTGGCAATCATCACACCGACAGTTCCCGTTCCCATCCAGTGACGGTATGTCCATGCGCGGGTAATGCCGGGCACTTCTTTAGCCCAGACGACATAGTCCCCGTCAGCCCCGCCCTGAGGCGTCCAGTAATACCGCTCAATGACGCGGGCGCGCCACGTTTCCAGCTCTTCAGTATCAAATCCGCCTGTCAGGGTGTCAGCCACACCGGAAGACGGCAGACCATTCACCGGTGTGACCAGGATTAATGCCGTACCGTCGTCAGCGTTACCGACCGCGCCTGTAGTTGAGCAAGTGATCGGCACACGCAGGACACCACCAGTGCTGGTTGCATCGGCAGTTGCCGTGTACTGAACCAGGTCATCGCGCTGAATAACACTCCCGGCGGTCACCTTCAGGCCATCGCTGACACCTTCCCAGCGCATATACCCGCTGGCAGCCGTGGCCCCCTTGCGCGGACACCGTTTCATCGCAGCATGTCGCGCCAGCCAGGACTCATCGCACAGATCAGGCAGCATGTTCATTGCCAGATAATCGATGTAACCGTAAACCGTATGCAGCGCCGCCGCATACACCTTTGCCCGCACGTCTTCATCCATGCGCCGGAGCGTGTCGCTGACGTCCAGCCTGGCGAATAAATCGTTACGGAGCATACTGATATTTTCTGCCAGCGTCGGGCGCTGAAATTCACTGTCCGCCATGCGTTATCGCACTCCACAGATCATCAAAAGAAATCATTACCGGTCCGTCACGACGCCAGAGAGTGATACTGTTACCCAGTTCATTAATCCCGGTGCGGCGGATATCCAGATCAATACGGGACACCACGCCGTCATCAATCATCCATTGCAGGCATTCGCGGATATACCCCCTTACCGTCTGCACCAGCTGATTGGTCAGTTTGCTGCGCTGAAGCAGCCACAGTCGGGAGCCGTAACGGTCATTCTGTACCGCAGGCCAGGTATCCCCCCACCATCCCATCGGGACTTCGGCGTTGTCATCAGGCTCCGCCCGCCGCCAGGTAAACAGGGAAATCACCACGGCGCGGGTCAGCGGATCCAGTTGTGCGCTGGCGCAGGTGCGTTTACCGTTCACCGTCAGCCACAGTTCCATCATGCCTCCATCACTTTATCAGGTTTGTCGGTGTTACTGCCCTGACCGTTCTCTCTGTGACGATGCCCGTTATAGGCAAGCCGCATCGCTGACATGGTGGTGCCGGTGGAGTCGCACAGGTCTTTCACCTGTCCGGTCACTTCCAGGTCCATTTCAAAACGTGCCTTAGGCGCATTGCGAAACGTGATCGTTTTACCTGCACCGTCCACCACGATCCCCTCCCGGGCCAGCGTCACGGACTGCCCCTGATCGTCATAGACAGCCACCTCACCCGTCTGCAGCCCTTTCAGGCGGTAGCGCCGGTCCGACACCGTAACAACCACCGCATGAGAACGGTCGCCATCCGGAAACAACACCACCGCTTCCGCACCGCTGTTTGCCCTTGCGGTAAAACCGTAGGGTTCAAGATGTTCAACCCCGGCTTTGGGTTCACCGGCAATCAGGGACACATCCACGGTCTGACATTTCGTGGCGGCACTGATGCTTTTCACCACCGCCCGCCCAATCAGGCCGAGGAGTTGTCGCTGTATGGTTTCAATCGCCTTCATCAGAACGGGTCCTCCTGTACTCTGGCTTTTTTCTTTTTCCGCGCGCCGGGGGCTTCGGGTTCAGGCAGATAAGCATCAGGCGGGCCGACACGGATTTCCGTCAGGGTGCCGTTCTGGTCCTGAGTAAACGTGACTTCCGAAACAAGCAGTTCGGTATTGTCGAAACCACAGACCGGATCAAAGACAATCACCCGCTGGTTGGGCTGCCACAGCGTACCGTTACCCTGTCGCCAGCCCTGCACCACATAGGTGGTTTCATCCGTCCGCGCCGCCCGTTGTCGGGCTTCAAAGTCCGCACGGGCAATACAGCCTGCCCCCGTAGCCTGCCCTGTCTGCCTGATATACATCGGACGGTAACGGGCAATAAATGCGTCCTCTGTGCGGGCCCGCAGCGCGGTGGTGGTGGCCTCACCGAAATCATCGTCGTTTCCGGCACGCTGCCCCGCCACCTGGTAAACAGAAAACCGCTCCCGGATACTCTTCTCCGTATCGCAGGAAAGGATGTTTTCCCCGAGTACCAGCGCAGTATGTGCCCGCGTTGAGCCAATACCGCCAATCACCAGCCTGCCGTGCGGGTCGTCGTAAGCCAGTGCCTGCTGCTGACCGAGTATTTTGTTGATTACCTCAATCACCGTTTCACCGTGATCAGGCTGGACATCAGGAATAACACCCGACGGCGCACCGTTGTTCACCACCTCAATGCCGAAAGGCGCAGCAAGCGCCTGCGCAATCTGTACCAGCGATCGTCCGTTAAACTGTGTCGGTTCGGCTGCACAGTCAATCAAGTCAGCGGTCAGACTGCGTCCGGCAATACCGGTGCTGACCGAACGGGCATCGTAACGAACGGGCGTCGCCTCCACCCAGCCGGTGATCACCAGCTCATCACCAATCAGCACCTCCACTTTTGAACCGTTTTTAATGCGCGGCTGAAGCGTGGTAATACCCTCATCTCCCGGCCACTGGCGGGTGATCTCCACACTGAAATCCCGCGCCAGCCGTTCAATACCGGCACCGATGCGCACCGATGTCCAGCCATTCCACTCCCGGCCATTTATCCGTAGCGTGACATTGTCGTTCATTGCACTGGCACCTTCAGAGGGATCACCGGCACAAAGCCGGGATGCGTAATGGCATTACGCCGGATAATGTCCGCGTCACGCGCCGCGTTATCAAACCAGGTCGCCGCCAGCACCAGCGCGGGTAAAACCTCATCCGGTGTGCGCTGAATGATCCGTGCAGACTGTTCAAGGCGCGTGTTGATATCCGCATTCAGATCTGCTTTCACCCGGCGCAGCGCCAGAAACAGCGCATCACTGGTTGTACGGGACAACTCCTTATCAATTGCCGTATTCAGTGTGTCGCGAATGTCAGTCAGTTCTTCCCACGTCGGCAGGTCAACCGTGTTTTTCACCGCCGGTGCATTGTTCAGTGCCGGATGCGTGACGGAAGGCCAGCCAGTGCTCTGCGCAGGTGTTGTTGCCTGCCCCACTGCGGCATTCTGCATCACCGCGGAAGTTGTTGGCGCAGGCAATCGGGTGACGGCATACGCCGCTTCGCTGATTGCGGTCGTACGAAGGGTGCTGGCAACCACGTTACGCTGCTGCGTCGCCGTGGCGGTGGTTTTACTGTCCGTTTTCCAGATGCCGCGCGGTTGCAGATCGCTGCCGAGGCTGACACCGGAAAGCGTTTTGATCATGGTGACCAGGTCGCTGGCGTTACCATAAAGGCGTTTCCCGGTACGCCACATTTTCTGCACCTGCTCAACGAAATTTTTGCCTGACGATGGCGGCGGCAGAAGTACCGAGATATCCCCCTGCAACAGCCTGGCGGCATCCGATACGGCAGAATCCACCACTTTCATCGCATCAGAAACATACCCCAGCATTATGCTGGCATTACCGATAACGTCGTTCTGCACGAAATCCGCCACACCATCGATACTGAAACCGCTGAAGCTGTCACTGATGCAGTCATCCAGTGCAGAACAGGATGACATCAGCGTCTGCGCCGTCGCCGCACCTGATGTGGGGTAAGAGAGTTCTCCCGCTTCGACAAACTTCAGGTCAAAGCGGACAATACGCCCTTCACTTTTCGATGTGCTGACCCGAACTTCCCCGTCAACACAGACTTTCAGCTCACCATATGTCGGGTGGACAAGCGTGCCGGGACCGGGTTTATTCAGCGCGTCAATCAGGCGATCGCGCTGGTCAAAGCAGTCATCTCCCACCACATAAGCTGTGATGGACGGGCGGAAAGTGACTTTTCCCAGATCTTCGGTATAGGGCTTGTCGCGGTTCGGATATTCGTGTGTTTCCACACGGCGACCGGTTCCCGCACTTTCTTCTTCAACCTTAAACGGTACGCCGCGAAATGACGCATCCTGAAGCCTGTCTTTCCACGTCATATAAACTCCGGATACAAAAAACCCGCCAAATCTGCTTTGTCAGTTATTTACATCGCAGAAGATGTGGCGGGAACCTAATATTTTTAATTACTATCTGAGTTGAACATCAATGGAATAAATATCACCACTCTTTATAAATTTAGAATCTGTCCTTTCATCAAAAGATTCAAATGACTGTACCTTTAAAAACTTTTTCATTTTATTTTCAAAAATACTTTCATTAACACCAGTTAAATACTTGAACGCTCTACCAGCAAGGACCTCATTACTTAAATCCATTGTGTTTTTATTGTCTTTGAAAAACCAAACAATAATCTTTTGTGGGCATGATGGATTATAAACAGATATATAAAACTGCGGCTCATATTTTTCATCAGCGTCATCACTAAGCATTTCTTCAGAAGATAATTCTCTTCTGAATTCATATTGCCGCTTAGTTATTCCTTCATCCTTTATTATCTCTTGCTTAACTGGTGCAATACCTATAGAAGAGATTAATTCTGACTCATTAAAGCTGAACTTACACTCTTCCGCAGCCAAGTTAAAAGATAAAAGTGCAGATATAAAAAAACAAAGATACGCATAATCATCCCTTCAATCATTTGTAAGGAATGATTATATTAACTACTTAAAGCTGAAAACCCAAATTATGCCAGACAAAAACACATTAATCATTTTGTACACTACCTGAACCGCGTATAGCCAACATCATGGCTGACATCAAAACCGCTGGATCGCGTTTCCATAACCCGCATACCCGGAGGCGAATTCACAAAAGATACCTTGATCTCACCATCAACTTTTGGCACAGAAGCTTTGTTAATCATGAAGGGATTCGGGCCTGTGGCATCGGAGGCGTTGTTTGACTGAGCCGGATCCACCGCCGGATAAGGTGTGTATCCCCGCGCCGGTATTCCCGTCCCATAAGCATCATAAGCACCCGCGCCCCACTGCGCAGAGTTAATGGCATCGACCGTGTCACCGGAACTGTCGGTAAACCACTCAATAATTGGCTTCAGCTTGTCCCACATATCCTGAAACCACTTAACAACCGGTCCCCAGTTATTGATCACCATCCCCAGCGGCGACCAGGCAAAAACCTTCTTCAGAAGTTCCCAACCTGCCTCAAAATAAGGACCAATGGTTTCCCAGAGCTTCTTGAAATAAGGTCCGACAACATCCCAGTTAGTGATAATTAATCCCGCAGCCAGAGCAATCGCCGTCGCAATCATGCCAATCGGCGTCATCGACATAATCCTGCTGACAATACTGATGGCACTGCCCACGCCCATCAATCCCAGTTTCAGAATCGCAAGACCGGCAGCAAGCCCGACGACGCCGCGAATAACCCGGGGATTTTCATCCGCAAACTTCGTGAATTTCTCCCCCAACTCCCCCAGCCATTGTGTGATATTTTTAGCGTCACCAGAAAATGCGCCGCCAATAGCCGCAAGGCCGTTAGTTGCGGTCCCTGTCATTGCCTCCCACAGGTTGGACAGCGTACCAAGCTGTGCCTGAACACGTTTATTCAGGCTGGCCTGTTTATTCATCTTCTGCTGGATCTGATCGTAGCCATCCTTTCCTTTATCGATTAGTGCATTGACCACCTGAAGGGTTTCGGCATCATCACCAAATATTGCCTTAAGTACACCTGTTCGCTTAACGTCGGTCAGTTTTCGCAGCTTTGCCAGTTGCCTGAACATGTTATCAAGACCGCCAAAACTCCCTTTGCCGTCAGTAAAATCGAGCTGTACCCCGAGTTTCTGGCGGGCCATGACTTTATTGACGTCCCTGATTTTCTTAACGCTTAATCCGGACTGGATAACTTTTCGCAGGGCATTACCTGCCGACTCCCCGTTCATCCCCATCTGATCCATCATGACGCTGATGGGGGCAAGGCTCTGTGCAGCCTGAAGACCGTCCTTGTTCACCATCTTCAGAACAGAACTGGTTTTAGTGAAGAAGGACAACATGTTGGTATCGTCAACGCCCAGATAAAAACGCCTTCTGGATAGTGTCGAACAGCCCCATCATGTCTTCTGACGCCGTTCCGGTAGCATCCTGCATCTTTGCAGCAAAACTCAGCAGCCGCTTCCGGTGTTTTTTCAGTTGTACCGCAAGATAAGCTGTCGCTTTACCCACACCACCCAAGATGTTTTCTGCCGGGATCCCCTGACGCACCAGCATCTGCATCATGTTCTGGAAATCAGCCGTTGTACCGGGTAGCTGGTTACCCAGGCCAATAGCCAGTTTATTGATGTCCTGAAAGCTCTTTCCAACCTCGCCGTTCGCATCCATCATGGCGACTTTCAGCCCGGTAGCGGCGTTTTCCTGATCGGCATAAGATTTCAGGGAAAGCGTCAGACCCGCTGCCAGTCCGCCACCAAGCGCCAGCCCACCCTGTGACGCTTCTTCCGCCTGGCGTTTAAATCCCCGGATTTTCTTTTGCATTTTCGACAGCGCTGGAGAAAGCCTGTCGACACCGGTGATCAACGCCTTAAGCTCAAATTCAGCCATGTGTGCGTTTCTCCTGCTCTATCCTGTTTGCCTGACTGACCAGCAAGGGAATTTCACTGATCGGCATATTCAGCAATTCGAAGGGATTAATGCGCCAGTAACTGGCGCAGTCAAAGAAGCGATCAGTGAGGTATTCAGCCGTCAGGCCTGGAGGAAAAAACCAGCCACAAGCCACGCCGCTGCATTCAGGTCTGCCGGAGACATCTGGTCGACAGAGCTTTGCGGCACTTTCGCCAGCCGCACAATGTATTTCGACACCACATGCGCCAGAAGTCTGACTGACTCATCCTGATTCATCTGGTAGGGATACCCCAGCTCGCGGACATCCTTCCCGGTGGGCTCATCAAACTCCAGTACGGAGAGTGTCTCGCCATGAGCGGTAATCGGTTTCTTTAACTCAAGCTCTTTCATTACTGGTAATCCCCTTCTTCACCGTGGAACTCAAGATCGACCGTGCCTTCTTCGGCATTATGGTTCGCTTCGCCGTGCAGCCAGGCAGACGACAGTACATAGACCTGACCGTTTGCCAGCTCGGCAGTGATGGTCATCTCATCAGACGAGGTGATTTTGCTCACCGGAAAATTCTTCGGCACCTTGAAGGTCCCTTTGACATAAGGCGCACGGTGAGTTTCCTTGCGGTCCACTGAACCGTCCAGGCCGATGATGTCATCATTGACCGTCCTGTTCATGGGCACCTCAATGCCGCCGGTCAGCGATAGCTGCTGACCGTCAATTTTGAAATAACAGGTTCCCCCGATACGGGCCATTATGCAGACTCCTCTGAATACTGAAGACGGAACTGGTTAACCACGGCAAAGACACGCAACTGGTTAACATAGTCAGGCGGGAACAGCGTGTTCAGGCGGTTCGGATCGCTGGCATCACGCTCCACAACCAGGTACTGCTTGAACAGTTCGTAGTTTTCCACGATCCCCGCACGCTCGAGCTGACGGTAGGTTGCCAGCAGTTCCCCTTTGATCACTGCCGGGGTGACAATCGCCTGACCGGGACCAAAGCGGGTACCGTCACTGGCAAGCTTGTGACGCCCGTACTTACTGGTAATGACGGATTTCAGTTTGCGCAGTACATACGCGCTGGTATGCAGCGTCTCGCTGTCGAGGTAGCTGTTATCCGCAACCCCGTAAGCGTTTTTCCTGTACGTGGTGACATCACGCTGAATGCGCAGTACCCCGCTTTCGACATACGCCGTTGCCACGCCATGAGACAGCAGGGTCTGTTGTTCGGTCATCGTGAACCGTTTCCCCTTCGGCGCAGGCAGCATACCCACCAGCTCACCGGTCTGCGTGGGACGTGCCGGATCGTTGCGAATAAACACCGCTGCGCGGGCGGTACGGCTTGCCGCCAACTCATCGGCAGGCGTCTGGGTGTCTTTTTCGTACCCCGCCAGGGTAATGTGCTGCTGGTTAAACTGGTCACCTGCGGTCACCAGTTCTGACAGCGTGCCGATCTTTGCCGTATACACATGACCATACAGCTGACGCGCATAGCTCCAGCGACCGCTGGTATCGTTCATCTCGGTCACCAGCGTGTTAACGGAGGCCGTGTCGTTGAACGGCAGGCCGATATAATCAAACGGCTCATCCGCCATTGCAGCCACCGCGCCGGTGAGAACCGGAGCGCCCGTTCCGGCGGTCCCCGTCGCCACGGCAATCTGTACGCCCGCTGGCAGCACTTCGCCCCCACCAAAGCCGTAGTAATTGAGGCTGACAGGAATTTCATTCCCGCAAAGCCCCTTATGACGCGCGGTCAGTGTGACCACGCCTGCCGAAGATGAAGCAGTAAACGGCAGGGCAGGAACGGCATTGATGGCATCCTGGATACTGCTGGCAATCGTCGTGACGTTATCGCCGTTGGTCACCGGAGCCTGCACGCGGGTACGTCCCACATAGACATTCACCGTGCCGGTTTCGGTTGCCTCCCCGGTCACCGTCAGCGTAACCGTTGCCGCCGCGCCCGTGGATTCAGGAACGGCAATCACATACAGCTCGCCAAACGGGTCGGTCTGGCGATAAGCCTCGACCATACGCGCCAGCTGACTTCCCGCACCACAAATCTGGCGTGCATAGTCTGCCGACGGCATCAGTACCAGACTGTTGGCAACAATCTCTGCACCGTTATTGGCATGACCAATCAGCAGCGATGCTCCGCTGTCCTGTGCAGTATTCGCCGCCTGGTTATCCATTTCCGCATAAAACAGCGGAACCAGCGTATTCGACGGAATGGTGTCAAAGCTTATCGTCATCGGTGTTCACCTTTTTATTAACGCGCCGGATATCACCCGCTGCTTCACGGCGCAGCCAGTAGTTGTTCTCGTCAACATTTCGCCCTTCGGCGGGCAAAAGGTCGCCGCGGGCAGGGTCAGGCACTGACCGCCCTTTAACAGGTTTCACAAACATGAGGATCCTCAGGAAGGGAGGGTTATTTCGGTGTGATGTTCGATATCGCCGTCAGGCCCGTTACCGGGATCGAGATAATCGACATCAATCGCCAGCGTTTGCAGTTCATCCAGACTGTTCAGATCATCCTGCTGGCGGGTATCGTCTTCAGTCAGCTCGCTGATGACCGAAAAATCGAACTGATAAATCAGCTCATGACGATTCAGATCCAGCAGCGTGCCGCCGTCATAGGTAATCGGGTTACCGCACGCTTCCGGGTTCCAGCCCAGCAGGGCCTTAAAGAGCATCTGCCGGACATCGTCCACCACATCATACGAGGCAAACTGACCGCGCTCATCACGCCCGTTACTCAGTATGACAACCACGGAGAAGCCCTCTTTCAGCTCCTGCCAGTAGTCGGTCTGGCTTTTGTTTTCTCCCGGAGAGTCATCACCCGGTACCACATACGCCGCCGGGAGTCTCAGCTTTCCGACCTCCGGCAGATTTTTGAACTGTGCCGCGCCTGCCACCCGGTTTTCAAAATACGGGCAGCGGGCACGCAGCGCAGCAATAACAGGCGTCAGTTTCATCTGTATCGTCGCTCCGGCTTCAGTGATTTACGTAATTCCCGCGCCAGAAAATAGCGTGTCCAGCTGCGGTTCTTTTCAAGAGTTTCCACCATAAAGTTATTACGTGGAGCCAGCCGCCAGCCGCTGCCACCGGATGCACCACGATGATGGCTACGACGACGTTTTGCTCCTCCCCGGACACCAAAAAACAGAAACGCCGGATAGAAGTCACCAGAGATCATCCGGTTCCCCTTCCCGTTGCGCTGGTTAGGGGCAATGCGTGTCATAAAACCGGCTCGCTTTTTACTGGCTCTCGGCACCATGTAACCAATCGAACGAGCCAGACGTCCGGTCTGATAACCGGGATTTTCACCCGGTGCCGACCGCGCACGGCGCATCACCAGCCGACGGGCATCACGCATATGACGCTGCCCAATCGTGACAAACGCCCGCCGGACACGGGCGCGGTTAAAGCGCATCTCCGCGGGGTGCTGAAAATCAACGTGCAAAAAGGAAGTCGTCATTGTTGCCTCCGTGACTCTGCCTGCATTCGCCCAGCTCCGTACACTCCAGCAGCAGAAAGCGCCGCGCCCCGTTCAGATCGCGCTGACGTTTCACCCGGTACACACTGTCACCGCAGACCACCTCATAATCAGCGGTGATCCCCCGGCGGTAACGAATAGTGATGTAATGGGTGATGGCGTCCCCGGTCTGCGCGGTTTCCTGCCAGGTGGTGGCACTGGTCTGGATAACCTTCGCCCATGTCCGGAACGTAACCGGGTATTGAGGCTCCACGCCAAAGTTATCCGCGGGCATATCCACCCGCAGGCGGATCAGGACGCGTTTATTCAGTTCACCGGGGTCCGGCAGAATGTAGGTTGCGCTGGTCTGCGCCTGACGAATTTTCATTGCGGAAAGTACCTGTACGGGCCGACAAGCCAGCCAAAACTCTGCGGCATGTCGAGTTTCTCCACTTCCGTAACCGACGAGCGGTTTTCGTAAAAATGGCTGATAAGCATCAGCATCCCCAGACGAATATCATCCGGCAGGTGCAGCCCGTCCGGATCGCTGTCCGGAATGGTTTCATCCGGTGCATAGAGCTTCCGGTTCAGATACGTTTCCGTCCGCTTTTGTGCCGCACATGCCAGCAGTTGCAGATGGCGGTCATCAGTATCGAAATCCTCATCCAGCCGGAGTTGGGCTTTAATCTCTTCCATTGTCAGAAGCATACTCAGCCCTCTTTACTGGTCGTGGCTTTTTTCTCTTTTGCCGCTTTACTGCTTTTTGCACTGATTCCGCGCTCTGCTAACCCGGCCTGAAGTGCAATCTCCTGCACCCGGGCAGGAAGCGCCCCGTCGTCATACTCACCGGCCCGAATGACCTCAACACGCATACCGTCCGGTGACCATTTCAGATCTTGTTTCAGGATCATGATTCTTCACCCGTCAGAACAGGGGGCGCGGTTCCGCGCCCCTGAGTGATTACGCCGCTGCAATCTTCAGCAGTTTGATGGCCTGCGAATCGACCAGCATCCCGCCGGTGCGCTTGGTGGTATAAAAACCGACAAACGGTTTATTGGTGTACGGGTCACGCAGAATGCGGGTGCCGATACGGTCAACGATGGTGTAACCCCGCTTGAAGTTACCAAATGCAATAGCTTTCGCATCAGCGGCGATATCCGGCATCTGTTCGTTTTCAGCGATACCGTAACCCGCCAGAGAGGACGGTTGCCCCAGCTCCAGCCCCGGACGCCACAGATAGTTACCCTCGGTGTCTTTCAACAGACGGATGGCAAACAGGCTGTTGTTGTTCATCATGAACTTCGCGCCAGTGCGGTGTGCCTTACGCAGCGTGTAAATCAGTTTGATAATGGCGTCTGCGGTCACCGCGGTCGCTTCGCCGGATACAATATGCTGAAGTTTGCCGAACGCCCGGACCTTGTCGGTTTCATCGGTGGATTCATACGCCAGGAACCCTTTCGGCTTCTTGGTGCCATCGCCTGAGGTAAAGGCAATTTCTTCCTGTTCGGCAAATTCGGTTGCCAGCTCGCTGTTGATCCAGGCCTCCACGTTGAAGAAGGCATCGTCCAGCATTTTCTGGGTAGCCTGCGGGTTGCCGTAGATTTCCCCCATGAGAGGTTCAATCAGCTCCAGTCTGGAGGTGGCAGTCTGGGATCGCGTATCCGTTTCCCCCACCCATCCGGAAGCCGTACCGCCCAGATTCACCAGTTTTTTGTAGTCGGAACCGCCAACGGTGATCACCGTGGCTTCCTGACGCATCACAACTTCATCTTTCAGCAGGTTAAGATGTTGCGATCCAGTTCTTCCGGCACGGCATAGCCACCGTCTTCATCGGTGCCCACCTGCAATGCCTTGCGCT
>CYGL01000163.1_pt1 | contig 35031 bp, 41 predicted proteins | sample 485531 | NCBI WGS metagenome assembly CYGL01 (sample SAMEA3497897, study PRJEB9818) | human gut metagenome | reverse complement strand
GTGCGGCAGCTATTTATACCACTAGATCAGACCGTCCCGGATCGCGCCGTTACCGTCTTATCATGCCGTTTAAAGAAGAAGTTACAGACGTTACTATGTACGAAGCCGCGGCGCGTAAAGTAGCCGAGTTGTTAGGTATTGATTTATTCGATAAATCGACATTCCAACCGGAACGTATGATGTACTGGCAATCTCTTTCCAAAGATCAAACCGGGCTTTTCGAAGTGTTCGAAGGTGAGCCGATCAGCGCGGAGTATCTAATAGGTTTGTACGGAGACAATGAAGAATGGCGCGACGTGCGCAAATGGGCATTCCATTCAGAGGTAGAACGTGATACCCGCGCCGTTATTAGTAAGGAGATGGCGAAAGACCCGCGCGATAAGGAGGGCTTGGTAGGCGCGTTTTGCCGCTCGTACACGATACAGGCAGCAATAGACAAGTACCTTTCAGACGTTTACACGGAGGTAGACAACGGACGGTATACCTATGCTCTTGGATCAGGCGCGGCCGGGCTGGTAGTGTATGATGACGTGCTTTGTTTTTCTCACCACTCAACCGATCCGATAGGAGACGGACACGCTTACAACGCCTACGATCTTGTACGGGTGCACAAGTTCGGGCACCTTGGTAAGGAAGACAGTACTCGCGAGATGAACAAGTTAATTTGCGCGGATAGAGAATGCGTTAAGGATATGGTATCGCTTGACGATGATCTAACCGACTTCGAAGAATACACAGACGATGTTAAGAGCGACGCGCAGACCGCCGAGGAACTTGTTTGGGATTTAGATCGCAAAGGTGATAAATTATGTACCGTTCGCAACTTCGTTAACGCTTTCAAGTGTGATCCACTATTAAACGATCTATTAGCTTATGACTTGTTTCTTGATACGATTGTGTACACCCGGACACCGTTTTTCTCGAAAAACATCAAGAAGGGTGATATGCTGGATGATACCGCCGTAGCGATTATCCGTGGACGCATAGAGGACTTGCACGGTATTTATAACGACAGCAAATTAAACGACGCGTTGGAAAAGGTTTGCAGTGAAAACGCTTTCCACCCTATCAAGAAGTACCTGGAAGCACTAAGATGGGACGGCGTGAAACGTATTGATAATTTCTTAGTTGACTACATGGGCGCAGAGCCTAACATATACGTTTCCGAGGCGTTCCGCAAAATGTTAGTCGCCGCCGTTACTAGAGTGTACGAGCCGGGCCGCAAATTCGATACGGCTTTGGTTATGTATTCCGGACAAGGCGCGGGAAAGTCTACGCTTATACAGGCGTTGTCTAAAGGGTGGTTCAACGATTCATTAACGGACGTGTCCGGGCAAAAAGCATACGAAGCGATACAACACGCCTGGATAGTGGAGCTAGCCGAGTTGTCAGCCCTTCGCCGTTCGGACGTGGAAGCCACAAAGAATTTTATCAGCAAGCGGGAAGATACGTATCGTAGTGCATACGCACGCCGGGTAAAAACACACCGCCGACAATGCGTATTTTTCGGGTCTACTAATGACGACGAGTTTTTGAAGGACAAAACTGGAAACCGCCGTTTCTTTCCGATCGAGGTACGCGCCAACAAAAACACGCATAAATTGTTTGAGAAGTCATTCGAGGCGGTGGTAGACCAACTATGGGCGGAAGCAATGGAACTGTACATGTTGGGCGAAAGTCTTATCTTGTCCGATGAAGCCGAAGCGATCGCCAACGAGGGACGCGAAGAATTTACAGAAGAAAGCCCGCTAGTAGGTATTATAGAAAACTATGTAGATAGACTTTTCCCGGCTGACTATGAAGACCGCACCGAGCAGCAGCGCGCCGACTTTTTATCAGGCGGTTTGGGTGAGATCGGAGACACGGTTAAAAACGAGTTTTGTTTAATGGAACTTTGGGTCGATGCTTTGGGGCGCAGGAAAGAAGATTATACAAGTGCGAAAGGGCGCGAACTTGCAACGGCTATGAGACAATTAGGCGGATGGTATAAAGGAAAGTTAAAAAGAACCAAATTATACGGCGCACAAGTAATTTATGTCCGTGAATGGAGCAAGGAAAGCAAAAAATTACTATCTTTGTGATACCGAATTAAAACAGCACATTCTTTTCTAATTTTTAAGGTTAATACTTTTAGGGTGGTTTTTCAGTTAAAAAGGCTTTCGTAGTGATACGCGAGCCTTTATTTTTGTTAATAACTCAAAGTTTTTTGAGAAAACATTTGGCGGTTCAAAATTAAGTCGTACCTTTGCTTTCACAATAACCAATTAAAGTATTACAGTCATGAAAAAATTATTGAAAATGGAGTTCCTGTATTCGGAATGGGGGAGCGTGAGTACCCTAAATCAGAGTGGTCATTATGTGAGGCGATCAGCGATCAATCAAACATGAGATGGGGTAAAGGTATGAACATAAATCAAATATATAACGAGGATTGTTTGCAGGGCATGAAACGTATTCCTGATGGTAGCGTGGATTTGATTGTTACAGACCCGCCATATAAGCTAACAAGCGGAGGCTGTAGGGGTTCCTTAGACATCGTATTTAACAAGGCAGATTATACAGGGGTATCGAAAGGCGCATTTTTTGAAATACCTAAATTTTCAACATGGATACGTGAATGCTATCGTGTATTGAAAAACGGGACTCATTTTTATTGTATGACAAACGATAAAAACCTAAACGATATATATAATGCAGCGGCATCTTCCGGATTTAAAGAGGTGAATATACTCGTTTGGAAAAAATATATGCACGTTCCAACTGCCTATTATATGAAGAACGTGGAGTATATTCTCCTATTCAGAAAAGGTTCGGCACGTAAAATTGCAAATTTAGGCGATTTCACTCTAATCGAGGGAATAAGAGGCGTATACGGGAATAAAGTACATGTGTCGGAAAAGCCTGTGAGACTGTTTGAAAAATTTATACATAATTCCTCAAGTAAAGAAGATTTGGTATTGGACCCATTCATGGGAAGTGGAACAACCGCCATCGCATGCATTAACACAAATCGGAAGTTTATTGGGTTTGAGATTGATAAAGGATATTATGAATTAGGGGTGAATAGGATGAAAAATGCTTTTTCCGAACTGAAATAACCAATTAAAATGCTGGGATTATGAAACAGAATAAAGGAGAGCTAAGCGAGGCGGATTTAAAAGCCCGCCGCCGCTTTTGGAACAAGAGAGGTTTTTTCGGAGAACCTACGAAGAAACAAATAGAACGTAGTTCTGTGGAAATGCAGAGGTTAGTTAAGGCTATGCAGGGGCGCACCGCCGAGGAGATTAGACGGATGAATGCAACACCCTACAACATTTGCCGTAATTGGGACGGCGCCGAGTATCTGATAGCTACGGCTAGCCGATCGGATATAGATCACGCAATATTAACTTTTAAAATTAAATAGTTATGAAACAGTTTGTAGTTTACACGTTTTGGGCGATCCTATTTGTATTATTCATCTTATTGTGTTGCGAGCCAACAACTAGCGTATGATACAGATATTGAAAGCGGTGATTATAACGACGGATGGCGTTATAGTACAGGACTTCACGAAAGTCATAGATGATTTAGGTGTGTATGTCGTAACAGACATAGAAGCGGAACGGCGGTATATCACCGAGTGTCAGACCCGAATGGGATTTACGGTTAAGCGGGTTAATTTAATGTATATATCAAAATAACAAAATTATGAGTAACAAAAGAAATTAAAATCAAGGGACGGCGCAACCCGGATCACAAAGAGCGAAGAGTTTTACGGACTATTTAGGTTACAAACGTATAATGAGCGTCGCGGCGTATGGGAACCCTTGGAGGGATGCAATAATCTGACGTGGGAAGATGCGGCACAAGCCCGGAAAAATTACGTAGCACTACGCCAAGCGTGTAAAGTGGCAAACGGCGCGAGCCTGCATATTAACGTACCAACGGATGAAGTCAACGGAAACCAGTGAAAAGGTATTCGAGCGTACTATGTCTAAGTACGTAGAGAGTAGAGGAGGGATGGCAATTAAATTGCTGTCCCAATTTATAAACGGGCTTCCGGATCGAATGTACTTGTTACCGGGCGGTACGGTTATCTTTGTTGAGTTCAAGTCTACGGGCTGCAAGCCTAGACCAATACAGCGGGTTATACTGGATCGGATCGCCGCGCTTGACTTCAACGTACGTGTAGTGTCGAACCCTGACGAGTACAACGATCTGAAGGAATTGATAGATTTTTATGTTAACGGGCGTTAACTAATGGCGGTTAGTGCAAATCAAAGTTAAGAGTTTACCCTATATTTTGGTAGTATGAAAAGAACCCGTATCTTTGAAATGTCAAAAGGAAATAAACCAATTAAAAATTAGAGATATGAAAAAGTATTATGTAAACGGAAAAGAGATAACCGAACAAGAGGCTAACGAAATTAAAAAGAAAATGCAAGATTGCAAAAGAGTTTAGACCTCAACGACTGGTTAGGTATTCAATGGATAACAGAGATAAAAAAGTAAATAACCCGGGCGGGTCACACCGCCCACAACACCAAAAAGTATGAAAAAGTTAGTAAGCATTTTAGCAGTAGTTTTATTATCAGTTAGCGCAATGGCGCAAGTATCAACCGCAAGCGGGAGCCTAAAGACGCTTAAGTCTTTCCGCCTGGGAGTTTGTAAGATCGTGGAAGTAACGAAGGGCGACGCGGTAACCTATCAGATCACCGGACAAGTAGCCGGACAGTTTGAAATGGATATACGGTTAGGGGATGCGGACGCAGCGGTTAAAACGCTGACAAGTCTAGCGGAGTACAAACCATCAAGTAGCAACGAGATAGTAAACCTAAACAACCCCGGGGATCACACCGCGCAATATTCAAAATTCACTATGGTTTGGATGATCCACAGTCCGGGAAAACAATTCACGGTTAACATCTCGCGTAAAGAGCTTAAGAAGATGGCGGAAGCAATAACCAATAATAAATAAGATCATGGAAGTATATAGAAGCAACAATGGGCAATTGTTGAAGGTATCAAAAGCCCAAAACGGGCGGATCATAGCAAAGTGCGGGAATGAAACGAAGAGCTTCGAGAACGAAAAGCAATTTAACGTGCACCTCTACAACAAAGGTTTTCACCTTGCAATGACAGACCGCGCCACGCTATTTGCGCGTCGATTCGAAGAATACGATAACTTATCAGCGTTTATTGATATGATCCCCAACAAAGAGTTAGCCTTTCAGAAAAACGGAGCTATTTACACATGTTGGTTTTTAGCGTTCAAACCTAACGGAATGGTAGAAGTTAAGGCTAATACGGATTTCTCATACACGAACGAGTTAGGATATAAAGCCGTAACGCTGAACATTTCAGAATTAATTGTAATTCTAGGAGATATTTAATTATGGTAGACTTCAATAAGAAACTAAAGGTAGACCGCATCAATCTATTTTGCGATGTGGTTACGAAAATGGCGAACGGAACGCCCGCCGATGGCTACGCTATCGGTGACGCTATCAAGCAATTACCTGAGAACCTGCAACAGTATTTAATATCAGAAGTTCCGGACGTAATACTACGAAGGGAGTACAGCCGACGGGAGCTTCACATAGGTGACAACGTAGCGTTCGAAGGAGCTGACACAATAGCCGAGGTTTACAAGGAAGAAGTGTTCAACGCTAACCGGGCGGAAGCTGTGAAGGACTTGCTAGGAATTAAATCACAGTTCCCCGATATACTAGATGTGATCGAAGAGGTGCTTAAGTGTTTTCCCGAGCGTTATACGCTAGATGATATTTACGATATGTTGTATAAAAACGATTTAGGGTTATGAAAGAATATAAAATAGGTGAAGTATTCACCACGGGGGACGGCAAGACCGCTCAATGCGTAAGAAGTAACGGTTTATGTAGCGGATGTGTTTTCCTCACAAAGATAGGCGACGCTCCACGATGCAAAGCGATGGGTATAGATTGCTCCGATTGTTCACGCGAGGACGGGCAACACGTTATCTTTGAAGAACTGGAAAAACTTAAGCAGCACACGGAGTACCCGGTAGGTAAAGTATTAGCGTTCGGGGGTAGAGTAGTAGAAGTGGTAGAACACAATGAAGAGAAGTGTTGCTACGGTTGTGCGCTTTTCAATTATCGGTATTGCAACCATGTACCTTGTGTCCCCCGAGAACGGATGGACGATAATTACGTAAAATTTATAGAGCATGTTACAGAGGAGTAATTTACACGGCTATCAGCGTACCGCCGTAGACCATATCAAGGAACATCCGGACGCAGCCTTATTCCTCGATATGGGACTAGGAAAGACAGTGAGCACGCTGACAGCCGTAGCCGATCTAATAAACGAGTTCGAAGTGACCAAGGTTTTGATAGTAGCGCCAAAGCGCGTCGCCGAAATGACTTGGGGCGATGAGATCGAGAACTGGGCGCACATCTCACATCTACGTTTGTCTGTCATTAAGGGTACGGCGAAGCAACGCGAGATCGCAGCAAGGGCTGACGCTGACGTTTACACAGTGAGCCGTGACAACCTCGTCTGGCTTCTGCAAATGTGGGGCGGGTCTAAAGTACCGTACGACATGCTGGTACTGGACGAATTGAGCAGTTTCAAAAACCATCAGTCGAAGCGCTTCAAGGCTGCAAAGATCATACGCCGGAGCGTCAGCCGGGTGGTGGGTCTGACGGGAACGCCCGCGCCGAACGGGCTTATAGACCTATGGGCGCAAATGTATTTAGTTGATGGCGGGCAAAGACTGGGAAAGACAATCACCGATTACAGGGCTAACTATTTCAGACCGGGCGCGCAGAACGGCGGGATCGTGTACGAGTATAAACCGCTTCCAACAACCGAGGCAGTATTAGGCGAGAAGATAGCCGACATTACCCTATCAATGAAGGCGCTAGATTTCTTGGATATGCCGGAACTTACATACGTGAACAACTACGTAGAACTATCTGCCAAAGTGAAGAAGCAGTACGACAAGTTTGAAGAAGAACAGGTTTTGCAGCTACTAAGGGACGTTAACTATGATAGTGCAGAGATCACCGCGCTAAGTGCCGCCGCCTTGTCAAACAAGCTCTTGCAGTTCGCAGGAGGCGCGGTTTACGATGCGGACCGGAACGTACGAACCGTGCACAATGAGAAGTTAGAGACGTTGGTAGAAATGGTGGAAGCCGCGAACGGGTCGCCCGTGTTAGTGGCGTACAACTTCCAACATGAGAAAGCGCGCATACTGGATGCCCTGAAGGGTTTTGGAGCGGAAGCACTCGAAGGAGTGGAAAGTGTGAGGCGGTGGAACGAGGGACAGATACCCGTATTAGTGACACACCCGGCTAGCGCGGGGCACGGTCTGAATATGCAGAAGGGCGGCAACCGTATCATCTGGTATGGTACTACTTGGAGCCTGGAGTTATACCAGCAGTTCAACGCGAGGTTATGGAGACAGGGACAAAAGAATAGCGTGTTTGTTCACCATATCGTAACGAAAGGCACGATAGACGAGCGGGTTATAGCAGCACTAAGCGGAAAGGCTGATACTCAAAACGGCTTGATGGATATGGTTAAAGAACTGATTAAAAAATATAGAGTATGAAAACAACAAATTACAATGAAGGTGATGTAGTGATTTTGAGCGATGGAAAACACTACAGGTATTTAGGGATTAAGAGAATTAAGGGATCGGATAGTTATTCTTATGAACCGTTGGGGGCTTCCGATTTCGTTCTACAGTCAGACAGCGGCGGACGGTTCGCGCCTTTCTTGGACAAGTTGTTAGCGGAGGTTCCGGGGATGCCCCGAAAGTGGTATCAGAAGATAGCCGATTGGTGGAAAGCGTCGAACCGCTGGAAGCATTTCCTTTTCGCGATCCCGCTTGGTGCGGTGTGTGGTGCCCCGTTCACTACGGGTGTGGGTTTAGGTATGGAAGTAAAGGACCATTTGTACGGCGGAAAGGCTGATTTTGTGGACTTCGCGCTAACCGCGGCTGGCGGGGCGATCGGGCACGGCGTTATGCTGGTGTTAGGGCTGGACTATGTGATAAGGTATTTAATCAATTTAATATTTTAAGTTATGGCAGACATGGAACATTTATTCAGAGAACAGGAGATGAAGGAACAGGAAGTGGCGGGCATCAGAACCGGGCGTTTTAAAACCGCACTGGATCGCGCGGAGAAAGCGCAGTACAATATGAGAGTGAAGATCGATAAGGCGGAAGCCGAGAGAATTATGGTATATGCCGAGCGCGTGCCACGTACGGCTAAAGAGATTACGACCATTACAATTTACCGGAAGAGCGAGCCGCAACGCCGGGTGGACTTATCGAGGGTTGAGGCGTTGCGTTTGATCGGTGAACTTAAAGAAGCACTAAAGCTATGAAGGGGGCGATGAAAATGCTAGGGCAAATGATCCTGGCAATCGCAGCGGGGATCGCGCTAGGTTGTGTTTTAGTATGTATCTTAAATAATTTATAGTATGCCGACACCATATATTAAGAAGAAACAGAGAAAAGTTTTATTAGTTGAGGATATGGCACGCGTTTATAATATCCACGCGTTCTTCATATTCAACTGGCTCGAGGCGAACGACGTGAAGTACGCCAAGGTGAAGGGCAAACCGTTTCACGCCGTAAATGCAGAGATATTCTGCGAAGCTATACGGGACATAATGTATGCGGCTAGCAAGGTGAGGGACGATAGGAATACCCGAATTGAACCGGAGCGCATTCCGACCATAGAAAACATGCTATACCGTGACAAGGACAAGAAGCGAGTAGGACCGTACGAGAATGGCGACATAGAACGCCCGATCTACCCGAGTAAAGACACCGAGATGAACAAATATGGCATAGAAGTTTCAATGCTGTACCGGGTCAATATGTACTGTGACGGTAGCAGGACGCTAGACAAGTTGAACCACCGTACTTTGAGATGGGAAAATCTAGAAAGGGCGGAGAAATGGAAATGTAAAGAAATTTTGGACGACTGGAAAGTTCTATACGGGTTGGTTATGTAGGTATTGAGGGGTTAATGTATAAAAACGTTAACCCCTTTTTGTGTTAATCGCTGTTAAACTAAAAATGGTCACTTCCACAAAAACTTTGTGAGAGAAAACTTTTTAGAGAGAAAAGTGTAATTTAACAGTATTTTAACTAAAAAGCGTGTTTTTGACAAAAAAGTAGTCAAAACCGTCTTTTACATTGCCATTTCATGTTTTACACCTGACCAGCCCCACAGGACGCAGAACGCACTTTTCAAGTTTTTGATGTAAATGGTTAAAATTTGTATCTATTACATCTAACTTGCTTATTTATAGTACTTTATCACATAATATAGGGTATTTGTAAAAGATGTAAAGATGATTACTAGTGGAGTAGAGAATAATAAGTAATAATATAGTTAACATAAATATACTATTGTTATTTTAAATAATTTATTTGGGGTATTTTTTAAATATACTCTATAGGGAAAGTGATCTTTATCGTTTACATCGTTTACATCGGGCTGAAACGCCCTGTTCATCGGGGTTTCGGGGTGTAAAGATAGCTTTGATAGGCGTAAATGAGGCGATTTGGGCGGAAAAAGCGTATTTTTGTAGAGTTGTAAATAAAAATTATATGACTACAAAGAAGAAAGAAATTATAGAAACGAAGGAGGCGGTGCAGCTGCCAAAAGTCGAGAAGGTTAGACCGGATTACGCGCACTTCCGTCTAGCTCCCACATACGCGACCACCAAGTACTTGGCGGATTCGTTCAACTACACCAAGTGTTACCAGCTGGCTACGGCGCATTACGGCATGACGCCTATCTGGCAAGAGCCGAAGGAGCTATGGGAGGCATACGCGATTTACTCAGCTTGGTGCGAGGCTACGCCCGTTATAACACAAGAGGCTGTAAAGTCCGGAAACATGGCTGGAACGCTCTACGAAGTGCCAAAGAAGCACCTTCAATCGGAAGGCGAGTTCTGCATGTTCTTAGGGGCAAGCCCCGGGTATTTAAATAAGAGACGATCCGTATACGCCGAGAACCTCAAGGAGTTCGATCTGACGATATGCGCGGACTTCATAGCGGTGATCGACAGGATACGCGAAGCCATCGCGCAGGACCTCGATCAAGGCGCGACGGTGGGACAGTTCGACGCTAACTACGTTCGTGCGCTACGGGGCATTAAGACGCAGATGGACTACACGTCTAACGGCGAAGCCATCAAGGGCGGCTTGACCGTGAACGTAACCGATCCGAAAGTGCGTGCGAAGGTTAGCTCAATCAAGAACTTTAAAAAGGATCACAAGGAGGACGAGAAGGGATGAATTGCACCTATGTATTTAACAAGATGATAGGACCGTTTTGCGACCCCTATATAAGAGGTATAGCAAGTAAAGGTGGTACGCGTTCATCTAAGACTTGGAGCGTGCTACAGCTCCTCTATCTGGTCGCTAACGAAAGCACCGAGCCTCTTATGATCTCGTGCGTTACCGATACGCTCCCAGCCGTGAAGCGCGGTATGTTCCGTGACTTCCAGAACATGCTGTTAGACGAGGGGGTCTGGGACGATAATGCCCTCAACAAGTCGGATATGATCTACACAGTGAAGCCCGGTGTGTGTATCGAATTCTTCGGGTGCGACAACGCGTCAAAGGTTCACGGTCCGGCGCGTGACATCCTTTTCATCAACGAGGCGCAGCGTGTGCCCCGCGAGATATTCAGGCAGTTGGACGTACGTACGACGCTTAAGGTTATCATTGACTTTAACCCCGTGCGGCGCTTCTGGGGCGAGACGGACTTCACAGGCGACAAGTACGTAACGATCCACTCGACATACAAGGACAACCCGTACTTGTCAAAGCAACAAGTAGAAGCGATAGAGCGCAACGCCAAGGACGCTAATTGGTGGCGCGTATACGGTGAAGGACTGACGGGCGGGCTGGAAGGGCTTGTATATCCCCAAATTGAGACGATCGAAGCATTGCCGGAGGATTTAACGGGCGAGGACGTAAAGTTCGTCACAGGGCTTGATTTTGGCTTCCAGAACGACCCGACCGCTATCGTTAAAATCTACATGCGGGGCATGAACCTGTACATAGACGAAGTGTGCTACGAGACTAAGATGCTTAACCGCACGATCGCCGAACGACTTAAGGCGGAAAGACTGGACCGTACCATTACAGTGTGCGACAACGCGGAACAGAAGTCTATTATAGAGCTACGCGGGCTAGGCTGCAACACGATCCCATGCATCAAGGGAAAGGGATCAATCAGGGCGGGCATCCAGCAGGTGAAGCAGTTCAACCTGTTTGTGACGAAGCGGAGCACTAACGTACTGGACGAGGCGGATAATTACACCTATGTCAAGGACAACCTGACCGACACGTACACCAACGAGCCGGTAGACGCGTACAACCATGCATGGGACGCTGTACGTTATGGCGTTGACTATCTTATACGTAAATACCGCCCGAGATACGCAAATAATGATTAGATTTGCAGCATGAGAGTAGACGATCGGGTACGCCTTAAATACGATTACGCCGGAAACAACGGGACGGTTACGGAGACCGACGTGCTGGGCGTGGTCGTGCAATGGGACGGATCGGACGTCGAAGAATGGAAATATTACGAGGAACTAGAACTGATTGAATATGAGTAAAAACCAAGTTGCAAAAACTGTGTTAAGCGGGGTACGATGGAGTGTCCCAACAGTTCGGAATGTTACGCCCTGGACGATAAGCCGCATTACGCCGAGCGATTGAAGAGAACTACGGCGTTTTATGGCGTGGAGGAGCTTATACTAAGCGAGCGAACCAACTGGTGGGGGAAGGTTAAAAACGTTTTCCGCCGCTTGTGGTGGAAAATTTGTGGGTATTACAACCGCAAACAATTAGAATATATTTGTAACTTGCATCCGAATTACAAGGGCAGCCTAACTTCTGACCAAGCAGCGACACTTAACGCGGTGGCAGGGTACGCTAAGGCTGACCCTTTTATCGTAAAAAATGGCAAGCTGGTATACCGCATACCGCGCATCGAGGACGTGACACTATGGCAGGTTATCGAGGCGAGAAGGAGCGAGACGGCAACGGAGAAGGTTACGAAGTGGTGTACGCCCAAAGAGCATGAGCCGAGCGAATATGCGCCGGACAACGTCTACCATTTGCTTTGTGCGACGAAGTACATCAAGGAGCAGATAGAAACGGCGGACGGACTAGAGAAACGCCTGTTCCCTTTCGATGCGGGGGGCACGCCGGAAGACGATCCAATCAAGGAGGCAAAGAACGTGCTAACGCTCGTGCAGGCTACGGCGGAATTGTTCGCATGTTCGTTCGAGGACGCGAAGCGGATAAACTACCTAGATGCGATGCTAGCGCTTTCAAAGCGGCACGAGGAGAACGAGAAACAGAAGGCAGAGATGAAGAAACATTATAAATCATAACGTTATGGGTTTAAAGAAGTATGAGATTATTACAGTAGGGAGCGACAAGAGAGTACGCGCCCTTCGTTCGTGGCAGGTGGGAGACCGATACGTCAATATTGGCGACGTGGGCGGCATCGTGTACGACGAGAAAACATTATCGCAGGACGGCGCATGCTGGCTGTTTAGGGGCAACTTCGGTTTTCCCGGTGCACGGATCGGAGGGGACTCGATCGTAGACGTGGGCGAATCGGCTCCGCCTGCAGGCGGCTCGCCCGCTGTAGACATTCTAGGGTCTAGTGTCGTGGCTGGGGCTAAGCTGATTTTCGAATCGGAAGTGACAGTGGCGGACGCCGTAGTACTGACAGCGGATGACTTCGAACAAGGCACATTTGCTAGTTACGTTAAAGGTCAGAAGCTGCGAACGGTTGATTCCGCAAATTATATCAGAACTAAGAACCCTATATTCTTGGGGGGTAAATCAATGATTGTTAAATGTGAAATTCCGGGATTTTTAGTTACGGGAGTTGTAACGGACGTGGACGGGTACGTATCCGACGATGAACGAACCGTGCAAACCAAGGAGAACGGTGCTTTAGCTTTACCCGCCGGGCAGTACTTTAATATTGTCATTACGAAAAACCCGGCAGCGGCAACAGTCCCGGCAGACGCAACGACCGCTCAAATCACGTTTACAGGCGCTTATGAAACTAAGCTCTCAATCATCGATTCACGTGTTGAGATCAACCCGGCGACTGGCACAGGGGTAACCGTATTACGACCCGGCGGGGTTTATACGATCGCATCGGGTGCGAAGTACCCGGATAGCGTGATTAGAAATTCCAAAGTAATTATAAACGGGCATGCGACAGCTAACCGGACGGTCCGTCTTATTTCCGAATTTGCCGGGTGTAATGTAGCCATTGACACGACTACGGGCAGTTCGCAGGGTGTAGGTATTCATAGCAGTGTTGAGAACTTGACGTTTACCAGGGTGGTCACTACCAACTGGAACGTAGCGGCGCGCTCTATTATACAGGCTAACGACTGCGATAACTTCGCCGTATCGCCTACAATCTTTCCTGGACTGGCTGCAGCGCAAACCGCTAACATGCCGTTTATCTTCCAGGGGTGTAATGTTCCGGGCGGCAAGTTCTACCACCACGCACAGATCGCAAACACTTACAAGAATATTGATTTCGCACTGGCTCAATCTGATTTGGGTAAATCTATCGCATCCGGTGAAGTACTTGCTAGTTCAGAGGTTGAAGGGATGTACAGGTTGTATTCTACAACCGGGACTGTTTTTGGCGCATTGGCAGAAGCGCATGATAGTGTCAAGTCTCTAAACATGACAGGAGGCGCAGCAGCATACGGCACAACCATATACGCCGACGCATATTTTAGTGGTCTGTTTGACATCGCAGGTACAAACGTGTTCGGTAACACCGTGAAGCACGATACGCAAGATGTAAGCGGTTGCAAGATCGTGAACACAGGAGAAACGGCGGTTAACATGAAAGGCAATATCCGCGTAGAGGGTAACGCTACGTTGACTAATTGTTCGATAATCGGTTCGGGCTACTTCGGCGGAAACTCTATCGCACAAGGTCTGACGGTCGAAGGGGCTGCGTATATGAAGGATAACGCAGTATTTGCGCCTACAATATCAGGGACACCAAAGGCTAACATTTTGCGAATGACGGATAACGCGTCGTTTACCGGTGGTTGGTCAGGGGCAGGGACGCGCCTCGTAATGTCCGATAACGCGCGATTCACTAGCGCGACTAATCACAATACACTTGGTTTTGTCGAAATGCATGATAATGCAAGCATTTCAGGATCGGGATCGGCAGCCGTGTCGGGTGTACTGGTTCTCCAGGACGACGCGAGTATTACTGCGGGCGCCGCTTCGATTTCCGGAAATATAACCCTTTGCGGATCGTACAACCAAACAGCCTCTAAAACGTGGACGGGTAAACGCGTAATTGATTCGCAGGATTCACCGTTATATGACGATAACGTAAAAACTCAATATGACTTTTAAAGGGATACTAGATCAGGTTGGAACATGGGGGGCGCAACACGCGCTTCCCGTATTCTTCGGGGATGAATCCACACGTAATCGACTGGCTAACGATATAACGGGTGATTTTATCTTTGTTGACGTTCCGGGCGGACGGCAGGACTATAACGACTACGCCGCCGAGGAGTTCTCGATCTCCGTGCTTATACAGGTATTAGGCACGTCGTTCTACGAGCGTGACGATATGGCGGAGATCGACGTACTGGATCGGACGTTTACGGTGATAACCGACATAGCGAACAAGGCGGTTTGCTTGTACGTGTCAGAGGGTGCGGCGGTGGTTAAACGCCAAAACATATATGACAGTCCCAAGTCAGGTTGGGAGATAACTCTTAATTTATCCGAGTGATGGCACGAAACGCAATGTTAGAAATTGAGGTCCTACTAACCAAGCTACGGGACGACATAGAAGCCTCTTACAAGGCTAAAGGTCTGATGGCATCCGGCAACTTTGCCAAGGAGCTTAAGTTAGTCGTAGGGGGTAATAACGCACGGATCACAGCGCCGCGGTATGTCGGAGCTATGGAGGGCGGACGCATTGCGGGAAAACGCCCTCCGCTTTGGATCATACGTAAATGGATCGAGGACAAGAACAAGCAAGGCGCGAACATTCCGTTAAGCGCGGCTTATCCGATCGCAAAACTAATCGGCGAAGAAGGGATCAAAGTGCCCAACAGCCACAACCCTGGCGGCGTAGTTTCGGACGTTCTCAACCCCGCAAGGGTGCTTAAGTTGCAAAACGAGATAGTAACTATAATTAGATACGCTATTATTGACACTTTAAATATTAAATAGATGAATGTACAAATACCGATAGCAGGTTTAACGCTTTCAGACGGTCAGACATACAACGGTCAGTTACCCGTGTGGGCTACGCGCCCTTTGATGGTGAAGGTGACGCCGGACTTCATAAGCGGGAACGAATACCCGGTTTATGTCCGTGTATCAAACGGCGGCGCGATCAAGAAGGAAATAACACTTCCGTATCAAGAAACGGTAAATCTAGATTTGTCGTTTGCCGCACCACTATTAAGGCGAGCAGACCGTAACAAATCCGAAGGCAACCCGGCGTTCCCGCAACAGGAGGTAGAAATATGGAGTTCGAACATCGTTAATAAAATCACGCTTCCCGTGTTCCATTGTGACGAAACGTACTGGGACACTCTAGGCGTTGATGGCGCGCTCCCTCAACCGCCTAAACCGCGCATACCTAATCAGACGCTAGACATCTACTTCCCCTATCGGATTCATCCGTTGGACGCTTTTCAAGTCGAGGTAGAACCCGTAACAGGCGCGCCGTCTGACGTGATCTTCCCCACTACCTATGTACTGGGAAATACGATCGACATAAAGTATATCAAGAAGCTGACAATTAAAAACGTTTGGGGGTCTGGACTGGATCAGGTGATTAACTACGAGGACAAGTTATACACCGACGTGATCTATGATGAGAGTATGCAATGCGCCCTTCGCGCTAGATGGAACATGCGCAACGGTCAGTGGTTTTGGGCGGCGTTCAAGGATTATTTTTGGGCTAACAAGTTCACGCCTATTAGAGGGCGTGGAGGCGTGACGGAACAAGCGGAGCTAACCATTAGCCTAGAGTACGGCGAAGAGTGGTACAACGTGTACCAGGAGTTGCTAGTTTCTTCAAACGTAGTGTTTGACTTGAACCTTCCCGGAATAAACCAATACCAGAACAAGCGGTTTAGAGCCGAGGTGATGGGCGACACTGGCGCACGGTGGTCTAACAGTACCAAGACGTACAGACAGCAGGTGAGATTCAAGACAACGGAACTACAAGACAATTACGTCTTCCCGCAACAACCGGATCAACCGCCTACACCGTCGATCGCGTTTAGTGCGCAGCACAACCCATGGTTGAACAATTCGGCTAGCTACATGGAGGGGATGTGGAACAACATTTATAGCAATACGGCATGGGAAGTACAGAGTACACCATCGTGGATGTCAGTGGATAATCTCACGGGGAACGCGGGTACGACTTATTTCACCGCGACGATAGCCGCCAACACTGGAGAAGCTAGAACGGGCAGCATAGTCCTGAAAAGTTTGGCGGGGTCGGCTACGTACAATATAGCCGTTACACAGGCAAAAGCTAGTATAGTATTTAACCCGGAGCCTACTATAGTTTCGGCAGGAGCGAATCCGTCGATTCTTTTAAGACAGTTGATTTCTAATACATCTTGGGAATGCGTGGAGTATCCTACATGGGCAGTTCCTATAAATTTAACGGGTGATGCCGGGTATGCCATTAACTGTAATTTTAATTTACAGGCAAATACGGGAGCGCCGAGATCGGCAAATATAACATACCGTAGCACTGTAAATCCGTCAGTTCAAAACAGTTTCAGCGTAACGCAGGCGGGCGCAACGGGCAATATATCCACTAGCCCTAGTACGTTTAACGTAAACTATCTAACGCATCCGGTAACCGTGGACGTTACATCGGTTGGCGCGTGGTCTGTGTCGCAGCGTGATACGTGGATCACTCCGAGCGTTACAACAGGTGCAAACGGAACAACCGTGGTAACGTTAACGATCGGTGACAACGCGAGTAATGCGGCTAGAACCGGAACAATTAAATTCCAAAACGATCTTACAGGCGAGATCACAACAGTTATGGTTAACCAAACGGGCAAACCTGCTTCAATCGGCATAACCCCGTCGCGTGTGTCAGGACCTAAAGCCGGTGGAAACTATATTGTGCCCGCGGCGGCAACATCTGGAAATAACTGGACTATGAGTAGCGCGCCTAGCTGGGCATCCGTTACGCCTACATCAGGAGAGGTCGGGCAAACTGCCATAGGGATTAAATATGATACACCGAACAACACGGGAGCAAAGCGCAGCGGGCAGTTGAGAATCGAGAATATGACTACGCATGAGATTGCAATTTGTCTAATTGAACAGGAGGGATAAAATGAAAATAGTATCATTAAGAGTTAACGGTTACGACATAGACGGACTAGATAACGCAACGGTAAAAATCACATTAAACAACATTTCCCCAATTACTATGACCGGGGATAGTGTTGCATTCAGCGCGACGGTTAAAGCTCCAAGAACGCCTGACAATGACCGGACGTTCATAGGGCTAAACAAAGGTTTGCTTAACTGTGAGTATTACGTAGCCGAGGTTCTAGTAGCGTCTATTCCGTTTAAATATTACGCTTATGTGTCTGACGAGCCTACACAGTTTTATGCTAAGGTGTCGGCGACTGAAACGGAGTACACGATCAACCTTATAGAGAGTACGGACAAATGGGCTGACGTTAGTTTACCTATATCTGCGCCGCCCGTTTACGGTACTGTTCAGGATGGAGCGTTACAGATTAGCGCGGCAAACCTCTCCGAGCTAGTGAGACGCTACGTCACGTTCCCGCAAATCGCGTTCCCGGCGATTCACCCGGAATACAACGCAGGTGTAGCCGTGCCGGACGCGTTATCGCAACAAGCATCTATTATCGTTAAACGGCGCGATCTTACATGGCAGGGGGACGTAGCTACGGGATCGACAAAGCTAGTACCGCAGAACTACACGAAAGGGCGCGGAGGGTACATATACCCCCAAAAAGCTACCATTGTTATGGATAACGCTAATATCTACGCAAACGCTAGTTTCTTCGGGGCTAGATCAGGCGGCTCGCCCGCGGGGTTCTTCATTGCGTCTGGGGAGGGTCAAGCGTTCTACTTGATCGTAGAATACACTGGCACAACTATCCCGAGCACTAAGCCCGGCACGATCCAGTTGCAGGGTAATGTATCGGCTATCGGTCGCTCTGTTTCATTCTACGGAACGTTGACGGATCGCATTTGGATTTACCGCTCGATTGATAATCAGCAAATGACGGTGTACCCCAAACAAGATTCATACATACAGTTAGTCGCTACTATTGGCGGTGTACTTAGAACCGACTGGTTTAAGTTCCCCGACGGTTACGCACCAGAAGAAGTGATTAAATGCGGAGAGGGTAAAATAGTTTATGATGCAGCGATCGCCCCCGCGTCTCAAACTGTTTATTCTCAACCCGCCGATTTTCCGTATACGGACGTGAAAAAATTAGTAGACGACATGTGTACCGCGTGGCATTGGAGGAAGATTTACCGAAACGGAACGTTACGTATAGAGCCGATAGTAGATGCCGACCTACGGGATGGCACGTCGGCGGCGTGGACACACGTACACGATTGGAGCGACAAACTACTAAGCGTTGAATCAGTAGACGTTCCTGATGAGTTCGCAGACCAATATGTGTGCACTTTGGACGCTTCGCAATTCAGTTACAGCAACGGTGCGGGAACGGTAACACCTGTTAAGGAGGCGTATAAGTCCGGCGTTAAGTTCACTTATGATCGGATGGTGTTTCCAAAGATGGGGCTTACTAGCGTTTTCAGTTTACCATCTCCAAGTATGCCCTTCGTTTATGTAGGTTCTATTTATTACCCGTATATAAACCGGCATTTCAAGATGTTTAAATCGCGGATACAGGTAAAAATCAAAGCGCAACTAGAATATGCGGACGTTGAAAACCTTCGGTTAGGGGATGCATACTATTTTTCACAGCTGAATAGCTGTTTCTACATTAAATCGTTAGGCGAATATGACGTAGCAACCGGGAATTGTAAGCTATCTTTGTACAAAATGGATTTAAAGTAAATTAATATGGCGGATCAAGTAACATTATTAGACCTTAATTTTGGCACGTCAGAAGCCGAGAAAGGGCTAGACGCGTTAATAGCCAAGAGTATAGCGCTTGCAAAAACTAAGAAGGATTTGCAAGCGGCATACGCCTCTGAAAAGAAGGAGCTAGAAACGCTAAATCAGAACTACGCGGACGGACTTGTACAGCAAGACAAGTACGACGCAACCGTTAAGAAGCTGAATAAGTCTCTGATTGAGACGCAAAAAGCGATCCTAGACAATACCGAGGCGAACAAACAGAATAACGCCGAGATCAAGTCTACAAAAACGCTCCTGGACAACGAGGCTACGAGCGTCAACGCTTTGCGCGCCCAACTGGCGCAAAACACCGTAGAGCTAAACAAGATGAGCGAGGCGCAACGGACTACTAGCAAAGAGGGACAAGACCTAACCGAGCAGACTAAAGCGTTATCGGACAAGCTTAAGGAGCTGGAGAAGTCCGTAGGCGACAACCGCCGTAACGTCGGTAACTACGCCGAGAGCGTTAAAGACGGAATACTCCAAACGCAGGGGCTAACCGGGGGCACTGGCGCGCTAGTGGGGCAGATGAAGAGCGGCATAGCAGGCGTTCAGGCGTTCAACGCGGCGTTAAAGGCGAACCCTATTATTTTTGTCGTTTCGCTTGTATTAACTCTTATCGGTATCATTGAGAAACTGATGAAACGTAACAGTGAGCTAGCGACTAGCTTACAAGCTGCATTTGCGCCTTTTAAAGTCGTTTTCGGGCGTTTACTGGACTGGATAACCGGATTGTTTGAAGGTGTAGCCTTTCTTCTTGAAAACCTTGCTAAAGGCGTTACATGGCTTCTAGACAAACTAGGGCTTATCAGCGAGGAGACGAAGAGGGCGGCGGCGGAGGGCGCACGGTTGGCAGGCGAGACGCAGCGCATCTACCAGGCTGAAACGGCGGCACTTGTTCCGATGGCGCAAATGCGGCGCGAGATGGAAGAACTTAAGACGCTGGCAGCAGACCAAAACAAGTCAGCCGCCGAGCGGTCTAAACTTCTGGAACAAGCTAGGGGCAAATTGCACGAGATCCGAGATATGGAGTTGTCCGTACTGGATGCGAAGTACAAGCAGATCAAAGCCGAGAACCAATTAGGATATACTAGCGACGAGGACGCCCGGAAAGAACAGGAAGCCCTTGCAGCACTAGAAGCGGCTAGAGCGAGCTATGCCACACAGGAGAAAGAAATGGCGGGTCAAGTGTCCGGGTTCATAAAGCAAGAACGGGACAAGCAAGCGCAATACGCGCAGGCAGCAGCAGCGAAGGCAGAAAAGGCGGCGCAGGACGCGGCGAAGAGGGAAGCCGAGGCGCAAAAGAAAGCACAGGACGCGATCAAAGCCGCGCAGGAAGCGCAACTTAAGAAATATTCGGAAGCAGTTACCGCGATGCAGCTTGACATAGCACAGCGCGAAATAGAAGGGGCTAAAATATCATTGCAAGAACTGCAAGCGGTGAACGATCAAAAGATAGAGATTGAGACGTACAGACGCGCACAGGGTCTTATAGGCGAGCAGGAATACATTAACAACGTTCGCCAACTCGAGTTAGAATACGCCGCGGAGGTTAAAGCCCGGAAGGACGAGGAAGATCAGCAGGAGCGAGACCGTCAAGCTCTCAACATGGAGAACGACCGCGCGTTAGCTGATATGAAAATGAACAACGATTTAGAAAGCCAACTTGCGAGACTGGACGCGCAGAAGGCTGCGGAGATAGCGAACGCGGAAGCCATTGGAGCGGAAACAACCGCGATAACCGAACGTTTCGAGATAATGAAGGACGAGCTTAAGCGGAAGTACTATAACGCGCAATTGGAGATGGCAGCGGGCACAGCCGGACAGCTCTCTAGCTTACTGGGGGAAGAGAGCGCGGCGGGGAAAGCATTTGCCACGGCGCAGGCACTTATTAACACGTATTTAGGTGCGTCTAAAGCAATCGCGCAGCTGGGAGCTTGGGGGATACCGCAGGCGGCTATGATTATTGCTTTTGGTATGAAACAGGTTATGAGCATTAACAAAACAAAAGAGCCAGACACCAAGATCAATACAAGCGTGAAGAAATACGCGAAGGGTGGACAAATATACGGTCCTAGCCATTCGGCGGGCGGAGTAACGTTCACCGGATCGAACGGACAACAGTTCGAAGCCGAGGGCGGAGAGAACATGTATATTTTGAACCGGAAGGCATCCGGAGCGATAAATGCACTAAGCGCGCTAAATATGGAGTACGGCGGGCGTTCTTTCGGCTCGTCTGGCGTGTATCGGTACGCCAACGGTGGCAAAATCGACGTAGGAGGCGGTGCAAGCATGCAGTTACCTAGTAATTTCAGCTTGTCGAATGACAGTTTGCGAAAATTAGCGGCGATCATGTACGATTCAGTGGCTAGCGTTCCGGCTCCACGAGTGGCGGTTACCGACATAGACGAGGGTCAACAGCAATATAATAGCGTACAAGTAGCGGCTAGCCTATAAATCGTAGGTAAAGCCGCGGCTTTGTGCCGTATAATAATATATCTTTGTACCAATAATAAAGTGATGAGATGAAAAAGTTTGAAAAATTACGTATTATAGAGGCGGGCGAAACCGCCAACTACTATGAAGAGGGGGGAAAGACTTATAAATTAGTCATCTCTGCGAGTGCTTTCCCGTCGCTTGTGGCGGTTGGCAATTCCCGCCCGATCCATGCGCGCCGGACACACAACGGCGCAGACTTGCTAGACGGTTACGTAGGCTATTTTACTAACTTCCAACACGACGAGACAGCCGTTTATGCTGATCTAGTCATGTCGGAAGCACTGGAAACGGCGTACCCTAGTGAGTTTAATTTTATGGTTGCCATGATCGAGAAAGAGCCGGAGCTATTGGGCGTGTCGGTTAATCAGACAGACGTTAAAGAGTTGGACGAAGAAGCGCAAACCGCAACCGTAATAGAAGTAAGAGAGTTATTTAGTGCCGATTTGGTGGGACTTCCCGCGGCTACTAGTTCTTTATTTAATAACAATTTAAACAAATTATCAATGAGTAAATTTTGGACAAAATTAGCCGAGCTGGTTAAATCAACTAAGCTGGCTAGGGAAACCGTCACAACCAAAGAGGGGAAAGAGCTTGTTATTATCGCACAAGGCGAGCAGGCGGCTCTAGGTGACGAGGTACAGGATGCCGAAGGCAAACCCGTAGAAGACGGTGATTATTACATTTCTATCGGTGAAGGCGAGGACATGATCATATCAGTCGTAGCCGGGAAGATTTCCGACGTTAAAGAGGTTGAAAGCGAAGCTAAACGCGAAGAAGAGGTACAAGAAGAATTCGCAACAGAGGAAGAGCCGAAAGAAGAAAAGAAAACGGCTACACCGGAAGAACTGGCAGCGATTCGCAAAGAAGTTACCGAACTAAAGGCAACCGTTTCAAGTCTCAAAACTCAACTAAGCAAACGTACCGGAACACCCGCGGCATCTAAGACCGAGGTAAAGACCGAGCAGAAAGGCGAAAGCAAGTTGAGCCGTGAGGAGGTTCAGAAAGCGGCGGCAGAAATGCGTAAAAAATTCAAATACTAATCTACTAAAACATTAAAATTATGGCATTTACTTTTAGCGATTTAAACAAATTGAATATCGACAGCCTAGCCGATGTTATTTCTTTGACACTTGGGCTGGAGGGCGAACTTTCCAACGGTGTAACCGTATTGGCGGGCATTGAAAAGGGCAAACCCATCTTGACATTCACAGCAACAGACAAGGCGGTTAGACGTTCCGCCGGCTGCGACAGCGAATACAAGTATAGCTCTCTTAACGACAAGGTTAAATACTACGATCACGCACAAATTGAGTTGCCTATCGTGGTTTGTCTGCAGGACTTGTGGGGCAAAATGGTTGCAAAAGGCGTTCACCTTTCAGCTGATTTCGACCAAACACAGTTGGCGGCTTTCATGCAGAACGAAATTTTGAAAGTATTGGAAGCTGATATGCTGCGTCTCGTATGGTTGGACGGTCTGAAAACAACCGATACAGCAGGTGAGTACACAGTTTTCAAAAACGGTGGTATTATCAAGCAAATGCAGGCTTCAACCGAAACTATTAAAGCCCTTGTTCCTTCAGGCGCAGGCGCAAACGTTTTGGAATGTCTGAAATGGTGTATCGACAACCAACGCCCAAATCAGCTGGACGAATCAGAATTCTATGTATCTAGTAACATTATGCGTGCTTACAAGGACTTGGTAGAAGCTAAGGACAACCATTTGGCACAGGCTAACATGGAGAACGGCAAACCCGCATATTACTTCGAAGGTCACAAGTTGAACGAGTTGAGACACGTGTCTAACAGCGCTAAGGGTGACGCTTTGACGGTTCAGTCTTTCATCGCATTCTCTCCGAAAACTAACATTCAGTTGGCACTGGAAGACGCAAGTCTGACTATTGATCCGTTCATCCGTGATGCTAAGGATCGTAAGTATTACAGTACAACTGTATTTGCGGCTGATGCAATGCTAGCAGTTCCACAGTATATGAAATTGTGCACCGCAGCAGGTGATTAACAACTAAAACAAAGTTTAAATGGCTTGTATAAAGACATTAAATAAAGCAATTACCTACGACTGCCAACCCGGTAGCGTAGGTATCGCTGAAATGTATCTGATTAACTATGACGACGTAACAGGCGGAACCGTAGACGGGGCAAATCACATGACCGCCATCACGCTTAAGTCTGGCGCAAAAACCGTTCCGGTAGAATGTTACAAGAATGGCGCGAAGTTGACGGAAGCTCTTAAGCTATCGGACGTTTCAGCAGGTTTGGATCAGTCGGTAATGTTCACGATATACGGTAAGTCAGTACCGGACATAGGTACGATCATGGCGGCATTACTATCGGGGCGTTTCATGGCGGCGATCAAATTGAACGATATTAACTCTACGCCGATAATGGCGGGGTACAAATGTGGGCTTGAGATTTCACAAGCTGATACGGATTCCAATGCAAACGGTGGTTTTACTACGATAACGATTAAAACGCCGGACGATGCTAGAGGAGAAAATAGAATAACAATCGCTTCGGCAACGTGGACAACGATCGCAGCCGCAAAACTTGTATAATATGGGATGTTTATCAAAACTAAATAAAGCGATCTTAGTTGATTGCGATGGAGGGGCGGCGGGCGTATCCGAGATGCTTCTTATCAATATGGCGGATATTGCTACAAAGAGCGTGGTTAACAGTGTTGCTGTTATCACACTAGCAAGCGGCGCAAAAGCCGTGCTGGTTGAAAGTAATAAGAAGGGTGTAAACGCTACGGAAGAGATCAAAGAGAACGACAACGCGCCAACGGCGTTGACACAGGCGGTTACGTTCACAGTGTACCGCGGAGGGACTGAAGGGGCACGACTAGTAAATCAGATTTTGAACGGGTCGTTCATTGCCCTTGTTAAAACTAAATCGGGTCAGTATAGGGCTTATGGCGTTAACTATGGATTGAACATGTCTGCATTTACAGAGGATCTGAACGCAAATGGCGGTTTTACAACTATCACGATATCAACGCCGGAAAACGTTATTGGGGAGTCAAGAATGGACTTTTCCGCGTCAAGTTATGCAACATTGAGAGCCGCGGCGATCGTAACAGAATCATAAAGGAGGATATTATATGGCATGTTTAAAAAAACTAGATCAGGATATAGCGTATGATTGCGCAAATCTGGGATTTCTGGGCGGAACGGGTGAAATAGATGAAGCGATCGTTATCAATTCATCTGACATCTCCACGATTTCGGAATCCGCTGGGGTGGGGACAATCACGATGATAACTGGGAAGAAGGGGTACGTAGTTAACTCCGTTAACAATTCCGTAATGTACCAGGAGGCAATTAAAGCAAACGATACAGTACCCGCAGCAGAGGATCAGAGCGTTATTATTAAGGTTATGTCCTCTATGGATAACACCGCGTACCGGATGGCATTAACGAACCTTCTGAAGGGCAATTTCAGAGTGGCTCTAAAATCTAAATCGGGTAACTATTATTTGGCAGGCGCGTTTTGCGGTTTGGAAGCTTCGGACTTCGCGACCGATTCCAGCACGGGCGGTATTTCAACGGTGACACTTAAAACACCGGAAGCGTCAACGGGTGATATGTTGGTAACGCTCACCAAAGCAGCGTACGACGGTCTAAAGATACCGAAAGTTTAATAAAATTAAAACAGTTTAAAAGATGGAAAAAATTACAGATATAGGGCAGATCGTGGCATTGTGCCAAACAATGACTAACCTAAAATTGGACATTGTGTGCGGTGCGGATCGCCTGTTTGCACAACGTTGGTATGAAGAACGTTATTTGACAGGACAGCACACCCGCTACGTAATGAAGCCGGGACTATTCATCAACTCGATTGAAGATGGAAGAGTGTACCGCGCTTTCAACACAAGTGACGAGAAGGCCGTGGAGTTCATGGAAGCCGCCGAGGAATACAAGGACTATTTTATAGACTTGCAAGCGGAAGCGGTTACAATTCCCGAAACAGGAGACGACCCGTTCGCACCGGAAGCGCCCGTAGAAGGTGAACCGGAGCTGACAGAAGAAGAGATCGCAGCAGCAAAACGCAGTGAAGCGGCTAAAAAGGCAGCAGCCACACGGGCAGCAAACAAGGCAGCGGCAGAAGCGGAAGCCGCCGAGGGTCTTAAGGAGTTCGAAGAATAATATTTAAAAAGCAAATCAATGATCGCAGCAAAGAAAATAGAGTTAATAGTACGTAGGGCACTAAATTTAGTGCCGCGTACTTCGGAAGGGGTAGTTAGCTATGACGTGGATAACTTGTACCCGCAACGTATCGCAAACCTTATCGACGCTAGCAAGACCGCTACGGCGTGTTGCGACAAGGCGAAGGAAAATATAATTTGCGAAGGGTTCGTTAACGAAGAATTTGCAGCGAGAACCAACGAGCACGGGCAGGACCTGAACGACGTTTTAGAGTTCGTAGCCGACGAGATACCGAGATACAGAGGTTACGCGTTAATAGTACAATACGGCGGCAATGGTCGCCCTTTGCACTGTTATCCCGTGCCGTTCGGTTACGTTCGTGCCGTTCTTAATGAGGACTACAAACGCGATTCGATCGTGAGAAAGTGGCGCGTATTCGATAACTGGGAGCGCGAGACGCTTAAGGACACGAACGTTAAAACGGGCGTAGTTTATCCGAACTTCAACCCGAAAAACTTTTGGAAGGAGTGCGAAGAGTACGGAGGTATTGAAAACCATCCGGGACAACTCTATTACGCTAACTTCTCAAACCGCCGCCCTTATCCGATCAGTCCGTTCCACGCGGTACAACCAGAAATGGGAGCGGAACATGGAAATGCCCTGTATGTCGAGAACGTGTTAGCGCGCGGTTTCCATGCCTGCAGTGTTGTATCGCATGGGATGTTCCAGAGCGATCAAGAACAGAACGAGTTCCGGGACGCAATTACCGAAATGATGGGAGTAGAAGGAACTGGCGCGGTTCTTACGGTACGCGACGAGAATGTAGGCATTACAGAAAAACCGTTTATCCGGGTGGATCAAATCGGTACGCCTATTGACTCCGATCTGTATAAATCGTATTGTGAACCATTGCGGAAAGACATTGCTATTTCTTGTTTTACAATTCCGATCCCGCTTATTGATTCTTCATTGATCAGCTTCTCGAATGCGTCGGGCGAGGTGGTTAAGGAGATGCAACGCGTTTACCGCCGTTCATTGTCACGTGTCCGTGATAAGATTTCCCGTGACCTGGCGTATATATTCGACATAGACCCGGAACTAACTAAGATTAAAAACGATTTGGAAGGCGATGCGGATACAGTTCCAGCTACACCCGCCGACCAAGTAATAACAGATTGATATGGCATACCCGATCCAATTACTACGAGAATTATTCACGATCGCGAAGGACGTTAAGGATAGCGACATCGAGAAGGCATTTTACGAAGCCGATATGCTCGACATGTCGCCACAACTTCACCGATCATACGAAGAGATACCGACGGAGTATTTAAGTGATACGCCGGCGCGTACTGGTGCTAATAAAGTATTGTGCTACTACGCCTTCGCGCGCTATTTGCAGACAAGCGAGCAGCAAAGCACGGCGAGCGGCTTAAAAATACAAAACTATAATGGCAGCTACGTTCTAGCCGGTGACAACAAAGCAAAGCGGTTTGAGGCGGAACGCGGCAAAGCCGATTTATTTATAGTCCCATTAATCAAGGCGTTTAAAGACGCTAAACTGATTGAGGATGAATGTTCACACAGGGTACAATCTAGGATATGTTTGATAAAATAATGGATGGAGTTTTCGATACGGCGCGCGTCGCGTCTATAGCTTTTCTGCTAACCGTTACCAATGATGTAATGACGCTCTTTGTCCTGATAGTATTATTTGGAACACTGAACTTTATAGTAGGACTTATTGCAGGTTTAAGGGCTGGCGAAAAGTACAGCCATAAAAAGGCGTTCCACGCGTTTTTTGAGTATGCGATCGCGGCGATCGTGATTCTATTCACAGCAGCAGGCGCACGGCTTATCGAACCGCACGGGAATTATACGGACTTATTGCGGTTACTTACAACGCTATTTGCGTTAGTGTATTCTAAAAATATTATCCGTAACTTCAAGAAGATCCAGCCGGATAACGAGTTTATTGCAGTACTGGATATAATTATTAATACGAAGTATTTAGACTTCATAAAACACTTGAAAAATGGTAAACTTCACAATTCAAGAACTAACCGCATCAACAACGGCGAGGGCGAAGAAGATCAACAACGACCCGACGCCGGAAGTATTGGAGAATCTGAAACAGCTAATCAATAACGTGTTAGACCCTCTTCGGGACGCGTATGGCAAACCAATCATTGTTACAAGCGGTTACAGATCGCCCGCACTAAACGCGGCGGTGAGAGGCTCTAAGACGTCCCAGCACATGAAGGGGCAAGCGGCGGACATTACAGGAGGCAGCAAACAGGAGAATAAGAAACTCTTCGAATTGGCGCAAAAACTAAATTTACCGTTTTGCCAACTTATCGATGAAAAGAATTTTTCATGGGTGCATATCTCATATGATAAGAACAACGTGAAACGCCAAATCTTACGCCTATGAAAATAACATTAGATAAGATATTGGTGTGTTTAGCGGTCCTTCTAGCTATTTTATTGTACGCATCGTATAAGACAGTACAGAGGCAGAGAAAAGAGCTAGAACGGCAGGAAAACAACCTCACCGCGCTTAACACCGAGGCTGTAGCGTTCAAGACTACGGCAGGCGATTATGCGGAACAGGCTAGGCAATTGAAATTAGAGCGCGACGAGCTAGAATTGTATAACGCTGATCTATATAATAAGGTACGCGAGGCAGGAATAAAGATAAGGGAGTTAAAGAATGCGACGCGCGCCGAGACAGTTACCAAGGTGGACACCGTGGTTAAGACAGAATACCGGGACGGGAACAAAGAAAACCGATTTGCGCACTATTTCGACGGATGGAATGATATACAAGTTGAATCCAAACCGGACACAACAATTATAAAATCTAGTAGTGTTGATACGTTGGACGTGATCGGATCAGTCAAGCAGAAGAAGTTCCTTTTCTTCAAAATTGGGAAGCCGGTCCAAAAAATCACAGTTTCGAATAAAAACCCAAAATCGACGATTCACGTTAATTTTTCGGCAGAATTCGACAAATAATGCCTTTCATCTTTTATAAACGCCCTTTCGTCTTTTACACTTGAAAACTTAAAACGCTGATTCATAACGAGTTGGCGTTTTTGCTTGTAAATTATTAAAATTTGTATCTTTTACGCTTAACTCACTAATAACTAGTACTTTATCATATAATATGTATCTAATGTAAAAGATGTAAAGATGATATATAGAGCTAAGAATGAAATAGTGATATAATATATAAAATATGTAAATATATGAATTAATATGTGAATGAATTTATAGAAATATTTAAATATAAACTAATAGGGAAACTATGCCTTACGTTTTACATTCCCACTGTTTTTGCCACTTATCTAACTGATACGCAATTAGTTAAGGGTGTAAAGATCCGCTTAAAAAGGGCTATCTGTCATTTACACCGTTATAAAACCTTCAAAACCGTTAATCAGAGTTAAATTACCAAAGTTTTTTGGGAAATAGTTTTGTAGTTCAAAATAAAGCCGTACCTTTGTCATATCGAAAGAGAAATGAGAGCGCCGCCAATCGTAACCAAAGGGCGTTAGAAGGGAAACACGGATGGTATCCCAATTCATTTGAAAAGACGGTGCGGTATCCGCTTAATTGAAGCTATAAAGCCGGAATCTCAATCGATAAAACAACTGAAAAGCCTACTAAATTTGTTGAACTATTCCGAGATCGGAGAATCGTTTTAAACATTACTAGATATGGCAGTAGACATTTATAAGTTAGAAGCGTTCTTTTACAAGATTATACGGGAGAGGATTACAGCGTGCAAAACGATAGGCGAGGCTACAATGCTATACGGCTATCCGGGCAACTCGAAAATGGTGTTCGATGATTTGCAACGAGAAGAAGAAGCCGGAAAAAAGTTTAGATATAAAATCCGCGGCTTTATAATTCCACACGCCAAACGTTACGAAACTATTTTCGAGCAAGCCCGCCGCGCCGCTTATTCCGATCACGTACAAACTTATCGAACGTCTGACAAACTGAGTTTTAAATTTAATGAAAAGATGAAATGGAAAAAGTAGAACTTATCACAGTGGCGGAAGCCGCCCGGATCGCCGAGGTTACGGAAAACGCGATACGCTATCAACTCAATTCGGGAAAGCTCACCCGATACGAGAATGGGACGGGCAAAATCAGAGTGAGCAAAAATGAACTGTTAGAAATAATTTTTAATTTTAAGAAAAAATGAAAGTAGTAATCGAATTAATCGGAAATGAGAGTAAACAAGATTTGTTGGCAACGTCTAACTATTTGCGCGAATTGGCAGGCGAAGCCATACCAGAAGTAACGGAACGTAAGACCGACCTCGATAAGTTGGCGGACGCAGTTGTAGAAGCGACAAAGACGAAGGACGAAGAGAAGCCCAAAACAGTGTCCGAGATGGTAGAATCAGAACGCGCAAAGACCCGTGCTAAACGCGCAGCGAAGCCCGCACCAGCAGAAGAGCCCGCACCAGCAGAAGAGCCCGCACCAGCAGAAGAGCCCGCACCAGTGGAAGAACCTGCAAAGGTAGAAGAACCTGCAAAGGTAGAAGAACCCGAAACGGATGCAGCATCTTATACTATTGACGATTGCAAATCGTGGGCTATGAAGGCACTAAACGCTAAGAAACGCCCGATTGTACAGGAAGCTTTTGAAAGCGTAGGCGCGTCCAGTTTCCCGACGTTGAAAGAAGAGATGTTTAATGATTTTGTTGCATACATTTCAAGCCGTCTATAATGGGACACGCGGAAAGAGATCACGCGATTTTATCGCCGAGTAGTGCGAAACGATGGATCAATTGTACACCGTCTGCACTACTTGCAGAAGAAGCCGGAAGCAAATCAAACATTTACGCCGAGGAAGGAACACTAGCACATGAGATCGCCGAATATGCATTGACTAAATATCTGGAAGGTGAATACGATCCGATCATAGACGAAGAGTTACCCGTCAACGATGAACACCTCAAAAACCCTCTATTTAGTATCGACATGGCGAATTATATCCGCGACTATTGCGATTATGTTATTGGCGAAGGGTACGAGATGCAAAAACAAGACGGATCAAATAAAATGTACCTAGAGCGTCGAGTAGACATTACAGATTTTGCGCCGGATTCGTTCGGATCGGTAGACGTAACACTAGTATCTGACAAGACGATCCATATTATTGATCTGAAGTACGGCGCGGGCGTGAAGGTGTACGCCGACATGAACGAGCAAATGTTAATGTACGCTCTTGGAACTTTGAAAAGCCTAGAAGCGGATCATATCGAGAAAATCCGTATGACGATCGCACAGGTCAGATTAGACCACTACGACACGTTCGAGATGTCTAAGAGTGAATTACTCGACTGGGCGGAGAAAGTCCTGAAACCAGCCGGAAAAGCGGCAATACAGGGCAAAGGGGAACAGGTTATAGGAAGTTGGTGCGGTTTTTGCCCGGTTAAAGCGCAATGCAGGGCGCAACGAGACGCGGTACTTGCAGACTTCGAAGAAAAGCCCGAACCACTGTTGTTGTCTGATGAAGAGATAGTAGACCTAATTGGCAAGATCGACACATACAAAAGCTGGATCGAATCAGTTAATAAATATGTTTACGATAGAGCGATACAGGGGCATAAATGGGAGGGCTACAAATTAGTAGCCGGACGGTCAAGCCGAGTTATCAAGGACGAGGCAAAGATACGCCAAGCACTCCTAAACGAGTTCTTGGAGGACGAGGTACTAAACATCAAGCTAAAGGGTATCGGAGATCTCGAGAAGCTGGTAGGCAAAAAAGTATTTAGCGCGAGGTTTGGAGACGCGATCGAATCGCGCCCTGGTGCGCCGAAACTAGTACCGGAATCCGCTAAGGGAGTAGAATACAGCCCGCTTTGCGACTTCGACATCGAAGGCTAACGGAAGTTAAAAAACAATTAAAGAATGTATAAACGGTTTGAAGTTTAAAATAAAGCAATATCTTTGAACCGTGAAACAAATTAAACTTAAAAATTATGAGTAGAAAATTGATCTTAAAAAACGTGCGTTTCTCTTATGTAAGAGTTTTTGAACCAGAACAATTCAACGGAGTAGGGGATTTTCATTACAGTGTCGTGCTTTTGGTCCCAAAAACGGACACCGCCCTAGTTAAACAAATTAATGATGCGGTAAAGGCAGAAGCACAGGACTATTTTTCAAGGGACCCAAAATTTAAGGGACGCGTACCGGAAAATTACAAAAGCCCGTTAAAGGATGGGGATGCGCCAGAGAAAGAAGGACAAGCCGGATTTGAAGGTATGTACTACATTACCGCGAAGCGCAAGGAGGAACACGGGCAACCGATCGTAATCGACAAGGGTAAACGCCCAATCACAGTGAAAGAGGATATGTATTCCGGCTCTTGGGGCGTGGCTTCCATCTCAATTTACGGTTACAACATGAGCGCCGACAACCGCGGTATCACAGCCGGATTGAACGGAATACAGAAAGTAACCGACGATGACAGACTGGACGGCGGATCAAGCGTCAACGACTTCGAAAACTTGGAGGACGAAAACGACGATCCATTTGGAATGAACGTTCCATTTTAAATTACAGTGAATTTTTAAATATAATTATTAATCAATCAAGTTTTTAAATTAACAGGTGTAAAATGATTTTCAAAAGCCGTGCCGAGTAGAAGCGGCGCGGCTTTAACTTTAAAAACCCCTAGAAGACATGAAACCAATTTATATAGATTTTGAAACTTATTCAAGCGAGGACATTAAAAGCGGCGGAGCGTATAGATACACGCAATCGCCTGACTTCGAAATACTCCTGATAGGCTACGCAGTCGGCGCAGGACCAGTTCATATCGTTGATATGACGCAACCAGTACAATGCGGGTACGAAGAGTTTTTAGACTTGATCCGTGATGAGCAATACACGATCGTAGCACACAACGCCCAATTTGAACGGTTGTGTTTGATGGCGTACGGCATCAACATTCCCGCGGAACGTTTCTTGTGTACCGCAACTATGGCATTATACGCCGGATTCCCCGAAAGCCTGGGAAACCTTTCTAAAGCACTGGACTTGAAAGAAGGGAAAAAGGGCACGGGTCTAGCCCTTATAAAATTCTTCTGCCAACCACAGAAGCCGACCAAAGCGAACCCGGAAGAATACCGCAATTTTCCGGAAGATAACACAGAAAAATGGGAAGAATTTATAGACTACCTACGTTATGATATCCTTTCAGAGCGTGAAGCCCTGACGCGCCTTGACTACTGTAATTTCCCGCAGTCGGAAATAGACCTGTATAGACTGGATCAGGACATTAACGACAACGGCATAGCCGTGGATATGGAACTAGCCGAACGGGCGGACGCTCTGAACGAAGAATTTTGCAACGAATTGAAAAACCGTATTAAAACTAAGTATGGTATATCCTCTCTAAAGTCCACTATGCAACTAAAAAACTTTGTGATGATCCAAACCGGAAAAAATTTCGATTCGTTCCGCAAAGAGGACATAGACACCATTATAGCCGAGTGCGACAATGAACGAGTAGACGAGGTTTTGAACGCCCGGAAGATCATAAACAAGACAAGCAACGCCAAGTATACCGCGATGCGCAATTGCGTGTGCTTCGACGGACGCGTACACGGTTTATATAGATTTTACGGCGCGGGACGTACTGGCAGATGGGCGGGGAGATTGGTTCAGATGCAAAATTTACCACGTAACTACATAGAGGACCTAGACGGCGCACGCGATAATGTTAAACACATGTGTTTGCGGGACTTCGAAACGTTTTGGGGAAATGTGCCTGACACATTATCGCAGCTTATCAGAACCACATTTGTAGCCCCAAAGGGCACTACATTCCATATCGCCGACTATTCCGCCATCGAAGCCCGCGTACTGGCGTGTCTATGCCGTGAAGACTGGCGTATTGAAGCGTTCCGCAATGGGAAAGATATATACGTAGTGTCTGCAAGTATGACATTCGGTTTGCCCGAAGATCAGTGCGGAAAAGGCACTCATTACAGACAGCAGGGGAAAGTAACCGAGCTTGCATTAGGTTATGGTGGTTGGGTAGGTGCTATGTCTACGATGGACTATGAAAAGGCAATTGACCCGGCGTTATACAAGGATATTATATTGAGATGGCGCGCCGCTTCTCCACGAATAGTTGAGTTTTGGGAGGCGCTGGACAGCCGTGCTAAACTCTGTATCCGTAACAAGAAAGACGTGGAGGTTATCCGGTACGGCGTACACGTTTGTACATTTCAATGGTTTAAAGAAAATAATTCTCTAGCAATTTTATTACCTTCGGGGCGCCGTTTGTTTTACCCGTTTTGCCGGATAGCTACGAAAAGCGTACACGGACGTGATAGAGAGGTGATTACGTACAAAGGTCAAGACCTTACCGGAAAATGGGCGGACTTAGATACATACGGCGGAAAGCTAACCGAGAATATAACGCAGGCAGTCAGCCGTGACCTATTGGCATACGGTATGCAAGAGATCGTAAAACGTTACCCGGATGTTAAGATCGTGGGACATATCCACGACGAGACGGTAAACGAGGTGCCCCTAGATGATTTTGGCGAGCCGACTGCAACGCTTAAGGAGATTTGCGAAGCCATGGCAGTTACGCCAAAATGGGCAGACGCTTTCGGTATTCCGTTGAAGGCAGAAGGATTCACTAGTAATTATTATAAGAAAGATTAATTAACATGGAAAAATACACCTTATCACTTGCAGGTTCTTCGGCGTCTCTGAAATGGAAGGCGGTGCGCCTCACATGGGACGATTTCGTTAAACGTTTGGGCACGCCCGTTATCACTAATGAAACGGTACGCGAGTTCGATAGACTGGACAAGCCCGCCAAATCGTCTTTGAAGGACGTAGGCGGATTCATGGCTGGCGAGCTTTCCGGTTCGCAAAGACTTAAGAAAGCGGTTATGTCCCGCTCTATGATTACGCTAGACGTAGACTTTGGCGATGATCTTTTCCCGTTCGATTTTGCGGATCGCTTTCCGGGCGTGGCGGCAGCTATTTATACCACTAGATCAGACCGTCCCGGATCGCGCCGTTACCGTCTTATCATGCCGTTTAAAGAAGAAGTTACAGACGTTACTATGTACGAAGCCGCGGCGCGTAAAGTAG
>CYGL01000162.1_pt1 | contig 35110 bp, 46 predicted proteins | sample 485531 | NCBI WGS metagenome assembly CYGL01 (sample SAMEA3497897, study PRJEB9818) | human gut metagenome | reverse complement strand
GCTGCTAGTGTATCTCTTCAGCCGTTCCGTTTCGTATCACTTATCTATCGTGTATATGTTGTATATCTTAAGTAGCTGTTGCGGTTGTTCAACGGTTAAGTATCATCTATCTATCCTGTATCGTTTATCCTTGTAGTTTACTTTGTATTGTTAGTATGCTTTAGCTATTGAGTAACCGTTATCCGTTGTGTATATTGTTTATTAAGTTTGTATGCAACATGTATGCCAGTTGCGGTTGGGTAATTCAAGTTTCAGTTTGTAACTCACGATACCCCATGCTAACTACAGGATAGATAGATGATACTTAACCGTTGAACAACCGCAACAGCTACTTAAGATATACAACATATACACGATAGATAAGTGATACGAAACGGAACGGCTGAAGAGATACACTAGCAGACTAGACTAAGATAAAATATAGATGATTAAGTTTGTTTGACTTTACTTTTCTCACTAACACATGAATTACTTAACTATTTTTCCTACTCACACACATATTTACAAACACTTTAAACGTGATTACACAACGGTTAATTGCGAAACTAAACATCAGAACACAAACTAATACAAAAATGACAGCTGATAACAGATAAACGCGCATACCCACGCGCTACAACTCAATGTATCTTTTTAATTTTACACAGTCAAGTAAAATCAAAAGCCTTACTTTAAAACTCTATACATATCAACAGCTTATAACGCTTTTTTCTATCTTGTATTAACCGAAATTCAAAAACACCATACAAATCAAACATTTATGTATATTCTACAGTTTTATATGTGAGATGTATCACATTCTTTTAAATAATCACACAAATTTTTTAAAAACTTAAAATAATTGTTGACTTAAGTTTAAATTCTTGAGATAATGACTTTAAAGATAAAGATTAACTTTTTATCAGCTTTTTAAGATTATAGATTTGTAGTCAAACACAAAAAACTTTTAAAAAGTTAAAAAAGTGCTTGCAAAATTCAAAAACAGGTCTATAATTAAGTTAAGAATAAAGAATAAAAAGGCGGTTACAAGCTAATCCCCTGTTGTTTAAAAATTTGCTAGTTAGAATGGAAAATTAAAAGTTATGAGATTTTAATTTTGTGACAACATTCTAATGACTGTGCGAACGGTGCAAATCACCGTCTAAAATATCGAAAAAAAATAAGGATACAGCAAACGTAAAGTCGTGTTAGTAAACCGAGATATGAACAGGATAAAACAAAATAAAAAAGCGTCTCTAAAATATGGCACGCTGTATAAATTTTCAAAAATCGTGCCATATTTGTCTAAAATTTCAGAATTTTTGAAAAAATAGAGTTCTGAAAATTTAGGCAATAAAACCCTTAGAAAACAGTAAATTTTTACTGGGAAATTGGGGCAAATTTGGAGTAAATAAAATGACTGACAAAGAATATTTAAACTATCTGAATGAACGTATTGATCAAGCTCTAAAAGAATGTGATCACTATGCTAAAGCGGGGGTGCTTACCCCAGAATGGGCTGTAGATGAGTTATTTCAACTCACCGATGAACGCAATGCACTTGTAAGAAAGCTAAAAACAAATGATGCACATATCATGTTAGTGCAATGCTAATAGTTCTAATGTCACGGCATTAGGTGCGCTAGTGTCGTGTGATTAGAGTTAATTTAACACGAGGTACTAAAAATGGCACATGATTATTTATTTGTTACTAATGCAATCAATTTTGCTCGTTATTCAACAGCTTTAAAAACTGGTTGTAATATGGAAATGCATATTACACGTGTTGAATATGATCGTTATGATGAGGTTAAAAAACTTGAACTCTCTACTGACTTGGTAAAAAAGGCTATTGTTATCAAGTTCGATTTTTTCAACAAAGTATTTAGTTTTGCTGTAAAACAAAATACCGCCTTTGACGATGAGTTTTGCAAGTGGTGTGATGCTTTTTATCAAGCTATAGAACTATTTGATAAGCACAATTAGGAAGATAGTTTTTAAGTTAGTGGATTGACAACAGTCCACTATGTTAAGAGTTATTTTTTTTAAAAGAGGTATTAAAAAATGATAAATAATTTAACGGATGTTTTGACGGGCAATGAGTTTAATCTAAAGCAACTGGTAAAAACTTTAGCCTTAAATAGGATTAAACCTAATGATAATGCTGATTGTATCCGTCTAAAAATAACTAATGACGGTGAAACAATCTTTGAAGGACTGTTGTCAGAACTCTTAGTAGAAAAATTATTAGAACATTACGGCGATGCTGAAATTTGGGATTTTTCATTAACCTTTAAAAACTCATTTGTAAAGACAGATATTTCTATTGAGTTGAGATAAAAAATATTTATGCAAGGGGATTGATTAGTCCCCTTTGATAAGTGTTTTAACTTAATCGAGGTAAAATAAAAATGGAATATGTAACTGATTTTGAACTAAGTCCACGTTATGCAAATGTAAAGTCTTTTTATGGCAAAGCCCATATAAAAGAATTCAATGACAGGGGAGTGGATACCTTTAAACTATATTCATACGGCACATTAGTATGTGTTATTAAAAAGGATACGGAAACAGGTAGCGACAAAATTTATAGGTTAGATGATGATGAATTATATACAGCAACTACTCTTAGACATTGTAAAGAGTTTTTAAGACAACTAGCAAACAGTAGAATATTATTTATCCCAGAACTACATAAAAAAGATATTTTAGATTTACCAGTATGGGAAGAATAAAAAAAACAAAAACTTAGTAAGGGTTGAAAGCTCTTACTAATTCAAGTGGAGTAAATAAAATGACTAAAGATGAATTAAGAAAACATGAAATTTATCTAACAAATTTACAACCTAATGAATTTGTTAGCAATAAATCATTCTATGGTAAAGCAAAAAGCGTAGGGATAAATGGTGTAGGAATGTTTTTAATTTCATATAGTACAATCGTGTGCTATATAGATGACAAAGGCTTACATCGTACATGGAACGATTGGAGTCTTACCACTAGCAGGCATATTACAACGTTTTTAACACGCTATGCACCTAGCAAATTTAAACGTGGATTAAGCAAAAAAGAATGGAAAAGTTTAGCCGTGGAAGAAAGCCCTGTTAATATAGATGATATATACGCTTTATGCGGTAATACTCATTACTCAATCTATTAGTTTGGAGTGATAAAAATGACACGTGAACAGGCTATCAAGCTAACAATTATGATTGTTACATCGAACGCAATAGTTACAACTCTATTGTTAATGTTAATTAAATAGGAGTATTAAAAATGTTAATAAATCTTATCAATGAGTTTGCGGACAGGGGATATAATTTAACTCAATTAGCTGAAGTTTTGGAACTACAAAAAAAGCAAAAATAGCAGTCTTGATTGTACTTATTTAAAAATTCTTAAAGATGACGAGGTAATTGCAGAAAGCTATTTAGATGATCTTTTAATTAAAAAGATATTAGATTATTACGGTGAGGACTACGTTCAAAACTTTTCCTTTACTTTTGACAATACAATTTTAGAAACCCATGTTTTTATTCAGTTAAGGTAAACAAAAATGGAAAAATTAGAAAAGAATACAAAAAAGACTGGTAATAACGATGTTATAACAATCGAAAATAAGACCAAAAACACATCAAACATGTTTGATTTGGTATGTGGAATTTGTGAACTAAGTGGAAACAAAGTTGTTTCAAAAGATGAAAACTCAATCACACTTAAGAGGTAAAAATATAATGATAACTTTAAGACAATTACTTTCCCGTGAGGCAAACGGGCGATTACAAGTAAATGTAAGATACAAAAACCGTGCATGGATGAATTATCCATGTGAAATTTTAGATATTCTTAAGGATAGAGAAATTATCAAAATTTATCCTAGTGAATTTAAAGACGGTCAAATACCAGTGCTTGATGTGGAGGTAGCATAGTATGACATTACGGATTTCTTAAAAGAGAAAATTATAGTATAAACAATATTGATATGACTCAATATTATATTGATGTCACATTGGAGTAATGTTATATGCATTGTGGAAAATTTGACGACATAAAATTTGCCTTGCATGACTGGGGTAAACAAGGATATTCATTTGATGATACCTTAGATGATAAGGATTTAGAGAAAGGTATCAAAACTACCTTGTACTTAGCTGGTAAGTTACCACTAAAAGAGGGAAACAATATTTTTATCCTTAATGAAAAGACAAAGACAATTACAAATAGGGAAATTTATTGTGACTGTTGGGGGTTGTTTATCCTTATCAGTAAAAAGAAAAGACTGTATGTAAGAGATGAATTTTTTAGAGATAGTGAGGTGTACTATGCAAGTTAAGGTAACAAGTTTAATGTTCGCTGGCGGTTATAACAGCGTATATGAACAGGCATGGAATGATAGTTTAGAAGATTTTATTGACTATTATAACGATGAATACGATATTGAAATTTCAGAGGATGATATAAAAGAAAAAGATTATCAAAGATATTTAGAAGATTGTGCAATTCAATGGCTTGATATATGTACAGATGAAAAGATAACCTTTGACGAGGTTAAGGTTATCAGACCAAAAGAATATAACTTTGAAACAGACAAAGTGGAATTTGATATGCCATTAACAGAACTTAACTTAATACGTGATGCAGTTAAGAAAAATCAAGCATTATTAGAACGCTTTAAAGAAATATGTGACGAACGTTTTAAGAAACATAGCGGTTACGTACCTTTTTATAAAGCTCCAAACTTAGATTATACCTGTTATTTATGGAACAAATATCAATTAGGTGCATTGTTTGATACATATTTCTATGATGCATTTGAGGAATACAGTGACAACTGTCAAGATTATGATGATGCTAAAAACATATTAAGTGATAATGATTATTGGACATGCACTAATAAAGAATATAACAACCTGTAATGAGGGATAAAAAATGACTGTTGGGGAATTTATAGAACATTTCGATATGTTTAATGACAAAGTTGGTTTTCAGATATTGCCTAGCACTAGAGCTAAATACAAGAAAGGCGATGAAATGTATTTTGCTACTGGTAATTATAAAGATTGCGAAATTAAATATTTAAGTGCTAAGAATGATGCGATTGTATTTGTTGTTACAAGAGCAGAAGCACTAAAGCACAACTTAATTCAAGAGGTTGAATATGAATAAGAAAGAATGTTTAGAAGAGCTGAAAAGATATGTAGCAAACAATGCTGAATGCGATTTACAACAGTATGAAAATACAGATAGCACCATTAAAAATTATCTTGATAGAATTGAAGATTATGTGGAAGCAATTAGAAGTAAAAGGGGATATTCAGTCGATTACATCAATTCTATTTTAGAATTGGCATCAAGACTAAGAGTTTTGACAGAGTTAAAAATGCAACTTAGCACTGAATTAAATAGACATACTTATATTGAAAAGGTATTGGAGAGCTTAAAATGATACTAAGTAAAGAGAATGCAAGATATGAGTTGCATGGGCATGATATTTATTGTGCTCTCACTTACTGGCGAAACAAAACAGGGCGTGAGAAAGACGAGTTCTACGACTTTGTGCTAGTCGATACTTTGAACCCTCATAGAGTAGTAGTAATTAGAGTTAGCTACGATTGGGATAAAAGCGTGGACTATGTTAAGACAATAGCTAAGTACAGGTTATTCTTTGCACAGATACATAGGGATAAAAAAGGAAAACTTTACTACAAAGGATTAGGCAATAAAATTTATTTCGATACGGAATTAACCTTACAATATAGAGACCTTTCGGATTTTTCTAAGAGCCTATTTGAAGATTAAGAATGTGGGGGTAAATAAAATGGAAAACGAAAAGCACACAGTTATTACAGTTCATACATCAGATACAAGTTATAGAGTAGCACCAAAATCAGAGAAAGTTTTTAGAAAAGAATTAGATGCTATACAGCAAAGATGTACAGTTAGAACTATTGATGCTGACGATCTCTTTAAAATGATCGTTGTCTATGAAAAAAGTTTAGCTCACTTTTTATCTTATAAAGATATGAAAGATGCAGCCGTAGAGATTGACTTGAACGCACAAGAATTTCCTAACGCATACAAGTATACACCATATTCAACGGTTGCAAAAGTTAAGTGTAGTGGTCCACGTTCATGGGTTATTCTATCTGTAAAGAGAGATATTACACAGTCAAGAATTTATGAGTGTAAAACCTTTACTGATTTACAAAAAATGAAAATATTAGAACAAGCAATCAAGTCGATTTAGTTGTATATAGAGGTAAATAAAATGAAAAGAATTTGTGAAGATTACATGGACTACGGCAGAGAAAAAGATATTACAGACTATATCTTAGATACTGAAAACAATACACTACTAATACATACATTGTGTATTATCAAAGGTGAAGGGAGCAGTCATACGAATGAACTATGCAAGCTCACAGCAGAACAGGCACAACTCTTAGACAATATGAGTGAGGAGGACTGTAAAGAATGGTGTCTTAAGTATCAATGGGAGTTACCAGTGATAATCAAAGAGCGAAAAGAAAGTAAATAGCATCACACATAACATCAAGTCAATTTAATTATATACAGGAGTAAACTAAAAGAAAATGTTATTAACAAATAATGAATTGCAAGCTATAAATAAAAACAGGGTTCAGCAATTAGAACAATGGAGAGCAAAGAATAAACTTGAATATCAGAGAGTAAGGATTGTTCAATCAAAAGAAAAAGAAAAATCTATAAAAGATTTTGTTTTAAAGAATGCAGATAAGATTGATGGTACAATGCCATTTGTGTTTTGGATTTACATTTTAATTGCACTAATTTATATTAGCACATGGTTCTTTAAATAGTATATAATTACATTTTAATTTACTCCAAAAAAAGTTCGCCTGTATCAAGTACCTTAACTGGTATTTTGGTACAGGCTTTTTTTATTACGCTTTCTTTATCTCATGTACTAAAGCAATACATTGCAAAGCACGTCTTAACTGGTGTACTTGGTCCATGGATAAACCCTCATCATCTTTGTGCTCATCATACAGAGAATGAATAGTAGCAAAAGACATCTTAAGAGAATGAGATAAACACTCCCTTAGTTCAGTCTCATTACATTCATACTCACTAATCTCTTTCATCATAGCTCGCCTCGCAGATAACTAAAAATTTTTTCTAAGTCATCTCTATCAAAGTTGTAGTTCAGATAGTCCACGTGAAATGTACCACCAAACTTATCAAGAGTCTTAACAAGATTAGTATGCAGTTGGTCGACATCGAACGTACCATTGTTTGACAGCATATCTAAAGGCTTTATCAACTGTTTAACTTTATCCTTTCCTTGCAGTAAAACAAAGTAAACCAGTGCTTGATTAAGCATTGAGCCTTTGTTTGCTAAGTCATTCTCACCCCATTTCATAAGGGCATTAGTAATATCTTCTGTTGTAACTTGCATACTAACCTCTTATCTTATGCGCCAGTAGTAGGGGTGGTGGTAGGAGCAACCCATGTGTTCTTAGCTGGCATAGGCTCTGGGCATACAGCGCCAATAGGAACAACAGTCTTAGTAATTGTACCTAAAGTATTGTTGATACCAGCGATTGCAGTATTAGTTGCCTGTGCTAGACATGATACTTGACCCTCTAACCCAGCAATTCTACGCTCATTATTTAATGACAAGGTAGCAAGATCACCAGCGACTTTGTTAATCTGATTGTTAAGTGCAATATAAGTTTCACCTAACTTGTCGTTGGTATATTTCTCTGCTCTTAACTGCCCAATTTCAGAGTCTTTCTCTGCCAGTGTTGCGACCATAGCATTACCAGCCATGGCATTTACAGCACAATTATTATTACAACCGAACAGACCACCAAGTCCATTACCATTTAATAAACCGAGTGCAGTACCAGCAATGCCTAGACCTAAGCCAGAGCCAGCTACACCTTTTGATGCATAATCACCCATGATTATATCTCCTATGTTAATTAGACAAACGCAATTTTTTATTGCTCTTTAAGAGTAACACTTTTCTTACGTTTCTTACAGTCTAAACTCAAGAATATTTATCAGTTATTTAGCAAACTTAATCCTTTCTTGATACTGTTCCGTCTTGATTTATTGCAAAGCCGTTATCAATAAGCAACTGTTTTACAGCGTTCTGTCTTGATGCGGGAATACTTGTAAGAGTTCTTTTGCCCATAATGATATAGCGATAATATAAAGTATTCATTTTAAACTCCTATTTTGATTTTAACTCTTTAAGTTCATTCTTTAAATTTTTAATTTCATCTTGTAAAGATGACACAATATCTGAAATTTCAATCAACCCGTCAGATAATTGTTGTGGATACATTAGTTTATTTTCGACTTTAGTCTTTATATCTTCAATGCTTTTCTGGTTTAAACTTGTATCAAAAAAATTATAAGGAGTAATTACTACTTGATAATTATTAACAGCTTGCTCTGTTGTTAAATTAGATATGTCAACGATAGCTTGCTGATGCTGTTGTTTTAAAAACTCTAGGTTGATTAAACTTTCTTTTACAATCTGATTTAATTGCTCTTTGTTTACCTCTTGTTCATCGCCATTGATGTCAGTGATTGTAACCTTATCTGAAACTGAATTTAATAAATCTCTGTAATAATCAATATGCTGTTGATCGCCAAACAAAAACAGTCCATAGCTACAAACAAAGTTGCAGTTAATATCATTGTAGTTTTCAAAATAGCACTGTGACTTTAAGTCGTATAGCTTTCTCTGTTTTAATCTGCTTAGAGCATTACCATCAAAGAGAGAATGAAATGTAGATAAGAGCGTATCTCTAACAGTTTCTTGATAAGCATTTAAAGATACTGTTAGTTCTTTATTAGTATTATCAAAGTATTTAAACTCTTTTGTTACATCACTATATTCAATTCTGTTGATACCTAGCTTTGTCAAATCTTCTCTTTGAGAGAACTCAAAATAAAAGATTTCATCTGTTTTTTCTACCCTGTTTTCTTTTAAAAAAAATGTATAAATCATTTTAGTTATTGCTCCTTGAATGCTGAATGTTGCTTTTTTAATTTTGCTTTCCAGCGTTCAATATTTTTATTGTCGTTGGAATGGTCGATAGTATCTTTCATATCTTGTACAAACATTAGATTTGAAACACTGTTATTAAAATTGTTTCCGTCTATATGTTTGATAAGATGAAAGTTGTTAGGGTTGTCAAGCCATGTGTCTGCTACAACCTGTGCTAGCAAATATCTTTTAATGCCTAACACATCAATCCAAACATAAACATGACCGCTAATCGTTTCAGTTTTACAAGGAATATTTCTTTTACAATCGTAAACTTTTCCCCTGTCAGACACCTTAACAATAGGTAAACATTTCCAAAACTTCCACTGTTCCATATTTAATTCAATCCGAACTCACCTTTATGAGTAACACTAAAAGCCTGTGATAAAGTTAATGTTTTATTGTAAGCAACTGTTCCTGTTAAAGTTTTCTGTATTAAACAGCTATCATTTTCAACGTTGTTTGTCGCTGTAACTTCACCACTATCAACTGTTAATACAGGTTCAGTAGGATAGGTTACACCATAATTAAAATTTCCTTGTGCAACAGCTGACTTTGTTTCGTCTGGATAGGTTGTAGTCGTTGTTGCAACATTACCTGTAACCGTTAATAGATAGGTTGTAATGCCAATATGAATATTGTTACCAGACGTTCCAGAATTTACACCAGTTGCCGATACTATTATCACACATGAACTTGTACCGGCGCTTACAAGCGTTCCGCCATAATTGATGTAAATTGCGGGTGTCTGTAAAAAAGTTACACCGTAATTAACAGTAACATTAGCATATACGGTGTGTACACCGGGATCAATAAACTGAGTGCCAAAATCATGTTTACCAAAAGGAGTAACAGTCTTACTTGTAGTCGTTGTAGTTGTTCCTGTTTTACCACTATGTGTGATAGTTGTTGAGATTGTATCAGATATAGTATTGATGTATCGTCTGCTTAAAGGTGCATAGTATTTTTGTTTATTATAATTTACAGATAAATCACCGCACTTATAAAACCAGTGCTGATCTAATGTTCCCTCTTTGTTTTCATCAATCACGAATAGCGGAGTATATCTTGTGGTTTTATTCTCATTAAAGATAAGACTAGGTGTTGTAACTCTATCGGTTGAGTTCCAACAGGTGTAAGTCTTATCGTCTAACGCATATTTAATGTGCAACATATTTAACCTATTGTTAGCTTTATTCCGTTAATGGTTATGCCGTTTGCAAAGTTATGATCTTCGTCAATAAAACCTGTATCGTTTTCAAGCTGGCTTAACTTAGTATATGTAACACTAGGACCTTGACTTGCTTGACTCGATTTTAGAATAAAAAATTTTTTTTCGCCATTGATAGTTTTTGAAAACAATCCCACTACAGGGATTGGATCATCATAAGAGCCTGTGTTTTTAGCCATTGTATTCACCTTTATTATGTATATTTTATTAAAGATAGTATAGCATTATTTTATACTACAAATCTTCTTTTGGATAAATCATTAAAACATTCTCTTCGGTAGCATCAACAGCTGGTTTGTTTTCAAAATATCTAATAAAACCTAAAGAGAGTTTATCGGTATTTGTTTTAATCTGAGCTTGCAAGTTGTTATCGGTACTAATACGCTCTGCTGTTTCAGCATCAATTTGTGCCTTTAAGATATAAGCTCCTTTAGGGGTTAGAGCAATATCTTCTCGCTCGCTCAAATCATTTGTAAGCAGAACTACACCACGCTTAGACAAGCTAGCTGTTGGTAAAACTACAGGCATATTCTGTTTTGAGTTTCCGCTAAGGACTTTAAAATATTTTTTCTGTCCGTTAGACTGAACTTCGCACCAAACTAAATCACAAGTAATAGCATTCTCAATGCTATCACCTTTACCATCATAATTATCGTTACAATGACACCAGCCGTCTTGAACGTTCGGAGGGCATTGACAACAACATTCCCCAGTATCGTTAATGATAGCTGGTATCATTTTTATCTTCATCTTAAATTAAGTCCTCGCTAGGGTACATTACAAGAGTATTCTCTTCAATGTTTTCTGTGCTTGGTTTGGTTTCTGAATACTTAATAAAACTTGAGGCTAAAGTTTTAACAGCCTTTGCACTTGGTACTTGATTATCAGCTAAAGAGTTTAGTTCTGTTGTTGGCACTAGGGGACTTGATGTAAAGTTCTTTACTCCCGCAACATCTTCGTTGCCTGTCTTATGAACATAGGTACTGTCTTTTGCATCAGCTAAGTTATCAACATAAGCCTTTGTAGTAGCATGGTCTGCACCTGTAGGAGTTGCAACTGTTACAGGTTTAGCGAATGTATTGGAACCTGTGAATGAGTTATCACCACCTAACTGTGCTAATCCATCAATACTTGTATGTGTATCTTGTACACCTAAATTACTGACCTTGCCGTCTGCGCCTGTTGACTTGTATATAATTGCAAAATGATCGACTGTCTTTGTAGTGTCGGTTGGTTTACCTGTTACTTTGTCAAAAGCTACGAACTGATTATCAGCTGTCATAGGAACAAGGAAGTACACACCTGTAGGCATATCAGTTTGGTTGTCTGCTACAGTATAATCAACGTAAGCTAACTCACGTTGTCCCACATTGGTGCTTTTTAACTCAGTCTTGATTTGAGAAATATCTGATAAAGCAGTTTTAATTTTAGCAATGTCATTGTCAGTCCAACCACGAACACGAACGACATTACCAGCTTGGTCTTTGCCAACAAAAGAACCGCTTTCAATAGTTACAGCCATTTATATTCTCCTTTAATATTTAAAGTAAATCTTCTTGCTTAAAGAATTTAGCCTCTCTTTGAGCTAGCTCTTCAACTTGAGTATCATCTTCTGCTACATTGATTTGTTCAATCTCACCCTCGATATTCATCAAAGTCCTTTCGGGACTTGGAGTTGCCCATATTCTGCGGTGCTCCAAAAAATCTTCGGTGATTGCACGGTTAGTATATCTGATACGATAAAGAGTTAAGTCGGTTGTGTTAATCAAACCGTCTTTACCTCTAAATCTAAAACCAATTATTTCATAGTTACCGTCATTAAATTCTGAGCGAACCTTGATATACAAAACACCTTGAGCTGTGTTGCTAGGATATTCACGAACGACCTGTATCATATCCCATGTCAACTGTTCTGCTTTATCAGCTAATGTAGCTCTGTCTGCATGGTCGGCTTGCGGAGTGTGTTCTGCCTCTGTCGCTAAATCTGCATGGTCGGCTTGCGGAGTGTGTCCACTTTCGTATGCGTACTCTGCTGTGTTAGCCATATCAGCATGAGAACTATGTGAACTAAACTCTGTCTTACCAGCGAAGTCAGCACTGCCAGCATGTAATGCAGTTAGAACTTGTAAGACTAATTGCGCATCACCAGCATTTAACTTTACTTGTCCTGTTGCATCACCTGTAACAGATAAAGTATAGTCATACTCTAACTGTTTAGCTGTAGTTGCATTGCCAATTAAAACCCCTCGAAACTCACCTGTATAAACAGGGTTGTCGGGGGAAGTATAATAGCTAAGGGTATTCTTATCCTTACCCTTAGCTTGCAACTTTTCGTATGTTTCTTTGTCTGTCGTTGCCATTACTTTTTAGCTCTCTGTTTATCTGATTGATAACCTGTGATTAACATACGTATGAAGTCATAGGTCGTTGTGTCTCTTGAAGTTGATGCTTGCCATACTCTCTTAACAACAGGGTTTACAGCACCTAACCCCATAACATCATCCATAATATATATTATATCACGACCATTTCTACTGTTAAAATCTCCTGTCATTAAAGCCTGTACACCATCAATGGCATTACTGATAGCACTCATTGTTGGTGAAGATATACCACTACCAACTTTACGATAACTCTTTTTATTCTGTCCGCCTAAGCTATCAATAGTTGTATCAAACATTCCACCAACAACAGGGATAAAACCATGCAACAAAGTCTTTGCCGACTCTTTACCTGTCATGGTTAATAGCTCACTAAAGTCTGTCAAATCTTCAGTATCACCATGGGCGGTACGACTGATTATACCTGTTAAGAATGATGGTATAACAATTAGCATTGTTGTTGCATAAGCAGTACGTAACAACCTTTCTTTATTACTTGCGTTCATTGCTTTACATCTTTTGTTTTCAGCTAATACAGTTTGTGCTACGTTAAAGAAATAGTTTTGGAACTGCATAAACATTTTAACAAAAGCGTTTGCATTTTCGATACCCGCTTTATCTAAACGATTGCTTGATGACTGAGTAAATCTAACAATCTGCTCTGCCTTTTGTAGAGCTTTACTAATAGCCTGTTCGTTACGCATGTTGGCTGGGACCTTTTCTAACTCTTGCAGATAAGCACCATAAGCAGTAGCAACATCAACTCTATCCTGTACTGCCTTTAGAAAAGCGTATGCAAACTTTTCAGATAACCAGCCTGTAACTCTGCGATGACCTAAAGCCAACTGATTGTAAAAACCTTTGCCATGAGTTGTAACAAGTAAAGACTTAACAGACTCATTAAGATGTGACTGATTTATCTTTAACCTTTCAGCAAAGAAAGGATCGTGTGTCGTTAAGAAGTCAACCATATCTTTGTAAGATTTACCCCACAAACGCAACCCTCTAATTAAATACTTTGGCTTAACATACATCATTGCTGGTACTAAACCTACAACCTGTGTAACAGCAACACCGATATTCATTGACATTAGAGATTGACCGACTGAACTAATCAACCCATTGATAAAGCCGATGTTTAAAGGGTCGCCCTTAATTCTATTGATGTTAGAATTGCAAGCCTCCAATAACGCACGTTGCATATAAGCGTGGTAATTGTCGGGGTCAGTTGTTTCAAAAGCCTGTTTAATCTTAGGGTGCTCAACAACCAGTCTTAGATTATGAACGGTTGGTGCAAGCTCTGAATAAGTTGCAACCATGACAGCTCGATTACTTAACTCAGCAATATCAAAACTTACCGCTGGCTGATTGGCTAAGTTTTCCACACGTGACTTAGCCCAGCCGTCAGCTAAACTAGGGTGACTATCAGTAAATAACTTTCCGTATTCATCTAAGTTATTTAACTGTGTTGCACTTAACATTTTATTTCTATCAACACTAATAGATTTGTTTACAATGATAGGAGCATAACCACCAGTCAAAGTAAACTGTGAGCCATCTCTCATTCTTACAATAAAAGGTCTGGCCTCAAGTTCTTTAGGATGAATACCTTTAACTTTATAATAAGCCTTGTCACCTAGCACAAAAGCATCATGGTAGATTGCCCATAACTCATTAACACCCTCAAGCATTTCTTTAGTGATGATACCTTTGTCAATGCCATTCTGAATAAAGTCTTTTACTTGTTGAGGTGTCCAACCGTAACCGTCACACAGTTTAGAAAAGTTAGAGTCATTACCACAATGAAGCAGTAAACCCATAATCTCTGCTTGACCGCAACCGTATGCGTTTGATGAACCAGCACCAAAAGTAATAGTCTTGCCTTGGTCTCGAACGTCAGGTAAACCGCTATCAATCATTCCATAACTGTAGCTCTTTTGAACTTTACTTAGTACATTTTGTATTCTTGTTTTAAACTCATCAGCTCTAACAGCAGAGCGTGACAAAGCTCTACGTAATGGAGTAAAAAATAATGTATGTAGTACACCTCCAAGCTCACCGTCAATAGTGTATATCCACTGCTCAATCTTGCCGATGTTAGCTTTACAGTAATAACTTATCTTATCAATTCCTTTGGTAACAGTGTGCTTATTTAAAGCGTTAGTCTTGTCGTTTAATTCTCTTCCCTCACGTACTTGTTTTTTAACTACAGGTAAACCTTTCTCGTCAGTAACAAGTACAACTTTACCATCAACAACCTTATGCTCATACTGGATTTGATTGTAGATTTTATCAATAACTTCTTCTCGCTTATATGTCTTACCATCAAGCTCAATCTCTCTTGCTTGTTTAGCTAAGGTGATAAGATTTAAAAGAATGTTATGCACTTTTTCAACCTCAGCGGTTGTCATGTCAGCAAAGTTTTTATTTACTGAAACAAATTCATTCTTATAAATATTATATGCAATCTCTAATATAGGATCATCTTTTGCTCTCTCTGCAATCTTTGATGTGTCAATAGCAACCTTTGAGCCTAAGCCTGTTCGGTCTAAGATAACTCTAACAATATCAAGTGTATTGTTATCATAACCTTTCTTAAACAAATCAGACCTACCACGCTTGATTAACTTGTTAATCTTATCTGTAACTTTAGCCAAACGTAAGCGTGTACTTGTGACCTGTAGAGCTATCTCCGCTGTAATGCGTGATGCTCTGTAGTATTCATTAGCACCTTTGAGGTCGCCTTTCTTTAAACAAGCCTGTGCTTTTAATCTCAAACGTGATGACTGTGCTAAATAATATCTATCTGAATGTTTATAAATTTTACTATCTTGTAATGCTCGATAAGCTAAATGCTTGATGATAGATGTCTTGTCTAATTCACCAAGTAACTTTTGTACTAATGTGTGTTCTAAACGCAGAACATTTCCAAAAGTAGAAAAGAACTTTTTATTTACAGTCTTATCATCTAAACGACTGAGACTTGCTTTACGCATTTTATTTAAAGCGTTAGTATAAGCTGTATCTTTTACGTAGGCTTGAGGGTTCTCGTAACTTAAAGCATGTTTCAGCATTGAGCGTTTACTCATACCAGCATACATACCCGTTTTAGTTTCAAGCATCTCACCGTCTTTAGCAATATAACCGTTGTTATGCAAGCGTTCATATTCTTTCTCTGTCAACATCTTATTGTCAACTAGCATCTTCATTTCACTTTCGTTAAGAGGTGCTTTCTTTAAATCACTTAAGAACTTATAAGCATTAGTTTCTTTTAACTCAACCTTTGCTTTCTTTATTTCACCCGCTAAAGTTTTCTTAAATTCATCGGACTGGTTCTTTACAAACTCTTTTGCTTTCTTATGAGATTTAAGAATGGAGTCAAAGTGACTCTTCAACTTGTCTGAAAAAGCAAGCATAGCAACAGATGCTTTACTTCTAAATGATGTAAGCCAATCAGTAAAGCCAGCTTTCTCTTCCTTAATCTTATCCACAATTTCAGCACCTAGCTTGCGAGGTGTACCGTCAGCGTTCTTGCCTACTTCAATGTCAGCAATATTGATCTTGTTTCCCTTACTGTCAGTCAATGTATCAACAGTATCGCTTAGATATAATCCGATATACTCTTCAGACTCTTTTCGTGCCTCGAATAAATCTTTTGCAAACTGGTTAAATAAAGGATCACCATCTGTCAAAGGCTCATGTATAGCTGTACTATATTCATCTTTAACTTGATTGACCGCATCATCAATCTTTTGCTTTGGAGCTTTTTTAGCGTTACGTTCTTTTGTTCTCATTCTTAACGCATAACCGTCAGCTATCATAGATTTTAATTTAGGAGTAAAGTCTTTTAATCCCTCTGCATCTTCGTGGCCTGTTAGAATGTCAAGCAGTGAACGAGAAACAAAAGACTCTTGTCCTTTTCTCCACTCGTTACTACCATAAACAACAGTTTCAAAATCTTGTCCGTAAATTTCGTCAAGCAAACTTTTTAATTGTTGATAATTTTTCTCAAGTTGAACCTTTTGTTCACCCTTTGAACTTTCAATTTTTTCTTTAATAAGTTTTGTTGTTGACTCCATAGCTGATAAAGAGTAGTGCATTACCTCATGTAGAGCTGTAACACTATCTCCTTTATCCGTAACATCTACTGTTTTAGTTTGTTCGTTGAACTTACCACGAAAATTCGGAGTTGAACCATCTGTAGTTCGAGGTGTCATTTCTCGATTAAAAGTTGCTTTCTTTACTTTATCGTAAAGAGCATCTGCTTTTTCGTTTGCAAGTTTACCTAAGAAATCAAAAACAGTTGCAACATAAGAACCTATCGCACGAGCCTGTTCACTGTTAGAATTAGGCACAGTATTACGTACACTATCCATAACATCGGCAATAATAGGTTCACGCACATCAACATCTTCTTTGTTCTCTTCTGCTAACTTCTTTAAATAATCTTGATAATCATTCTCAAGTTCTGTCTTTTGTTCGGGGGTAAAGACGGCTTGACTTTCTTTCTCAGATGCTCCCTCGTCACTATCATGTTTTATGCTTTCATATAAATTAAAGTCATGGTCGTCTGCATGAGATAAGTATTCAGTCATAGGGACTGCAACAGTTTCACCATCAGCAGTATTATCCATGCGTTCTTTAATCCATGACTGCTCTAAATCAACACCTTGCTCCTGTGCCATTTGCTGTAAATCTGCTTTGTCGAAATATACTTCGTGCAAATCCATCTCATTCAAAGTATGGTTTTTAGAGACGGCATTCATTGCTTGAGTAGTTTCATTTAACTTAGTTTGAGCAACTTTATTATTTAAACGCTCACCCTCTTTAGCGTATGCACCAGCAATCTTTGCGTAAGTAAATGGAAACTTAACTGTCAGACCAAAAGCTGATAGTCCTGTAAACTCTGCACCCATTGCTAAACCATTCTTTAGTGCATCTCGCATATTAGTATTTAATGGTTTCTCTGCTAAAGAATTGATAGCACCTTGCTGAGTCATTGTTGCAGTAAGTGCCATGCCTGTATTCTCTAAATAGTTTTTACTTAAATCTTTTAAAATGTTTTGAGACTCTAAAGCAAGTGCCTCAGACTTTGTTTTAGGTGCACTAACAATAGGTGATAGAGCTTTCTTTGCCTTACCCTCATTTGCAATAAAAGCAGATAAAGGTTTTTGCACAGTCTTACCTACCAACTTACCTAGCATAGAGAGCGATGCAACATCAAGTAAACCCATAGCAACACCAGCTGTATTCGACTGCCATGAATTTAATGCTTGTTCTTGAGTTAAATCTTTCTTCGCTAACTGAGCATTTAATGCAACATTTTGCTTAGTGTAGTTAAAATCTCTTATAGACTGGATAGCACCTACACCCACACCTAAGCTAGCACCGTTAGTAAATGGGGCAGTTACAGCAGATAGAACACCTATACCGAACGTTGCAACTGGGTTATATTTAAAACCCTCCCACATCTGAGCAGTGAAGTTAGCAACACCATGCACGATACCGTCATTAGGTGAGCCATACAGTAACTCATTCTTTTTATTTAACTCATTAGCCTGTTGAGCTGTGAGCTTGTAATTACCATACTCCTCGTTAATATCACTATCGTTACTTGCTTGTGAGTATGCACTGCTCCATGTACCAAACCCCTCATAATCTCTTTTACCTATTAAGTTCAACGAATTAGCAATACCGCTCATCGTTGCGACTGAGACGTTAGGATCATAAACAAGTGCATCTAATTTCTTTTTATCTAAAGTTGGTATAGCACCAATAGCCATAACGTTTTCAGTTGCTTTGTGATAAACGGTATAGGCGGTGGCTGGTACTTGCTCCTTACTGATTACACCTTGTGCCTGTAAGGTCTTTGCATAATCAAGTGCTTTTTTCTTTTCTGCATCAGTTTCAATAGAACCGATACTTGCTTTCATTAGCGCATGATCTTCAGCAGTTAAATTGTTGTAATCATCTTCGGTAAAGTTTTCTATACCTTTCTCTTTAGCATAAGAAACTAAACGAGACAAAGCAGATGGAGTGGCAAGGCTTTGTAAATAGTCTGCTGTTACAGGGTTATATACAGATTGAACATCTTGCTTTTGAGTTTTTTGTTCTTGAGCAAAGGCTGAGAATAAATCTTGTGTTTGCTCTGTTGTCATGCCTAACGCATTTGTAGTTGTTTCTCCTAAATTATTAGGTAGAACAGGATTAACATTTACATTCTCATTCTGCTGTGTATCAATAGTTTGACCTAAAGTATTAGTTAAATCTGTATTCATTTATCAACCTATTCTTTGTTGTACTGCTTATACAATCTATTAGCCTCTTCATAATCTTTTTGGCTTTCGATTGTTTTATCAAAATTCTCGCTATACCAATTATCTAACAACTGAGTTTTACAATAAAATTGTTCAGTCATATCACTATTCATTTTTACTATATCATAATTATTATTAACAAAATCAACAATACGTGCTGATACTGCAATCTCACGCTCTTTCTTTTTACCGTTACTGTCGGTATATCTGTAAGTATAATTGCTTAAGCTGTCGATTGCGTTTGACATATCAAGTATAGCATTTGTATCTTGACTCTTAAAGTGAGCATCTAAATATTCTTTTTGCTCCTCTGTTGCACTTTCAACTGTCTCTCTTGCTGATTGCAAGTTTTCTAGTAAAGTTTTTTGATCGTCTTTTGAAATTTGCTGTTGTGGAGCAGACAAAGCGTATTGAGCTTGAGTTTTAACCCAGCCTATATTTGTAGATAAATCAAAATTATTTTTATTAGCAATGTCATAAAACTTAACAGCTCGCTCGTCTGCCATTGCATTTACTCTTAATTGCTGTGTCGCATCTAAATCTTTGTACTCGCTATCATACTCTTCCTTTGCAATCTGATTTAAGAATATGCGTTTAGCATCGTCAACACTTTGAGCTACAGCGTTACGCTTTGTCATGTTATAGAATGTCAAAGTAGATTTCATTTGATTAGGACTAAAGTGCATCTCTTGCATATACATCATTAAATCATCTTCGGTTTTAAAATTCTTAACAATGTTTTTATCTTTTTGCAAAGAATTAAAACTTTCAGTGTTACCTAAATTTTTATTGTCAATGTTAGCCTTTAGATAATCACCGACTTTCTCTTGTATATTTTTTGGTGAATTTGAAAAATTACTCCATAGCTCGGGATATAAACGAGAAATATTTTCTTGAAATTCTTGTGTGCTTGTAGCTTGTGAGAATAAATTGTTCCCTCGCTCATCTTCTAACTTTAAAGCTTGCTGAATAAAAGAATTAACTTGTTGCCCCTCAAAGGTTGCAGACTGATACTCTAATTTGCTTGCAGTATCTGCTGATTTTTGCGCATCAATATCAGCTTGTTTGCTTGCTTGTTGCTCTAAAACTTTTGCCTCTTCATCAGTTGGTGGGCGATGATAATTATTCTGAAACTCAGTCTTAAGCTGTTTTAGATTATCATCAAAATGTCGGCTATAAGTATCTTGATAAATATCTAATTTTTGAGCATCGCTAAGGCCTCCGTCTTTTAAGATTTGGGCACTACGTTTTTGTTCTCCCTCTTTGTAACGAGCCATAACAACAGCTGATGGTGTTTTAATTATCACTCTGAGTTTAGAGGCAACCTCTCTAAAAGCAACAGCATTACCTCTATCGCCTGTACTATCTAAAGTTAGAGCTTGCTTGTCTAATTGTTCCGCAATCTGTTCATATTTTTCAGCAGTCTTTTTATCTGCTATAAATTCAGAGATACCTAAATCTTTTAAAGATTGATTTGCTGTTTGTAAAAGATTGCTTGCATCTTCAATTTTTCCTTGATTAGCAAGATTAGAGGCAGACTCTAAATCCTTATATATGCCGTCAGCAATAATGTTTGTAGCGGTGCCTTGAATTGTAGATACAGGTACACCATTTTTAATGGCATACTCAACACCACTTTGAATTGTTTTTTGAGCCAAACCTGTCGCACCAGCTTGATTGTATTCAGTTGCTTGCTTTTTGTTTGTATCAAAATCTTTCTTTGCTCCTTTCTCTGCATGAGAAAACAGTATATCTTGAGTAAGACCTAAAGCTGAACCGTAGCGCACAACTTCTTTAAGTTCTGATTGTGCGTGTTCTCTGTCTCCTAATTCAGAAAAGTTATTAAAAGCGTTTAAATGCTGAGTAAACATAAAGCGGGCATTTTCTCTTTGCTCTCTTCTTGCTTGCTCTGCATCTTGAATTTGAGATGCTTTAATTTTATTTAACAGCTGAATACGAACAATACCGTCAATATCAGTTTGTCTGTCATTAAGTACCTGTAACGCTCTACCATAATTTTTGTTCTCAATATCGCCAGTTACAACAGCTTGCATTAACTTTGTTGTCGCATCACGTTGAGCGTTTAAAACTTTGTCTTTATCTATATAGCCCCTCGTCTGCATATTGGACTGAACAAGTTGCTTTAACTCATCAACCTTGCTGTTCCATAAAGGACTACCGTAAAATAAAGCTGTGTCATTTATCTTGTTCTTTTCAGCCTCTGCCATTGCGTCAAGTCTATCTTTCATAGCTTTTTGAGCTTGAATAGAATTTGCTCTCAGCAATACACCTTGCTCCATTTCTTTAGTTTTCTGCTTAAAAAGAAACTCTTGACGTTTATTTAAGTTCTGCTGAGTAAAATGTTCTCTTGACTCTGCAAGTTGGTCGGGTAACTGCTCAAAAGCTATTTGAGCTTTCTCGCCCTCTAAGTTACTTGCATCATCAAGTTTCTTTGACATGTCAAGCTGAAATGAATTGGCAAGAGTGCTTGCTTGTGCATCATCTTGAATATCAATAGTGGTAGCACGTGCCTTAGCGAATGCCTGTAAAAAATCCTGTGTTGGTTTCATTACAGCATCTGCAATGGTTTGACCTTGAACAGGTTGTAACTGAGTGTCTAAAGGTGTTGCTTGTTGCTGTAAGTTTAAATTAACATGTGATAAATCTAATATTGGCATAGTAATTCCTTAACGAGAAATAGCATCTTTAGCAGAATAAAGACCTTTATTATACATATTAGCACCGAGATATGCTTGAGCAATCCCAGAGCCTACTGTCATAAATCCGCTTATAAAAGGCGACCATGAGCTTGACATAATGTTTTGTGCCTCTGCATTACCTTTAGCCATTAAGGCTTGATTTCGCAAAGATACAGCTTGCATTCTGTAATTGCGAGCCTGTGCCTCGATATTATCTTCAAGTGCCTTTTGGTTCTGCGCATGAATAAGTTTTTGAGATGTCACAAGTTCTTTTTTACTTGTACTTGACATCTTCACTCCACTGCTAGCAGTTGATGTTTTAATGTCTGCAATCTTCTGAGCATCTTTTAGACCCATATCTAATGCTTGCCATTCGCCTTGTCTGTACGCTCTGTACATATTCTGCATGGCAACGTTTGCTTGAAAATTTAGATTATCAGCTTGCGCCTCATAGTTTGCAACATTCAATTTAGACTGAATGTTTTGTTTGTAACTTTCGCCAAAAGCTCCAAAGCCTTGTACAATGGCATTACCAACACCTAAAGAAAAGATGTCAGATGCGTTTTGGTCCCAACCGTCATTGCTTACTCCCTTTGCGTTTGTCAATTCTTTTCCAATCATTAGTAAGTCCTTGTATTCTCAATGTTTAAATTGTATGTAATAGCTTGAATTTCCAGTGGTAAACAATCACGATGTTCGATTACTAATTGTGAGTCATACTCCCAATTACCATCGACTGTAAGTTGTACCGTTTTTGCTTTGTCTGCTGTTGGTTGTGTGTATTTGTCTCCACGTTTAATAGTATATAATTTTTTTGCACTTGTGAGATTAGCATACATATCACCATCATACATTACTTTTAAGAACACCTCACTAACATTCTTAACAGTGCCTTGTAGTTGTGATGCTGTTTGAGCCGTCAAAGGTAAAGACTCAAACTTGCATAAATAAGGCAAGCCAACTGCAACGTTGTACCCCGCCTTATCTAAAGATATTCTACCATTAGAAACAATCTTGTTTGTCTGAGGAACACCATCAACAAAGACCGCAACCTCTTGACCCTCAAGATGTTCTAATCCGCTAATATTTGCTGTTGGTGTACTGAACTTTGCGTCTAAGTAACTATCCATATATCTTAAATTTGTTTTATTTGAACTTACAACAAAGTTGCTCATGCGCTCTACATAACGTTTGCCATTACGATTTACAATAACATATAAATGATCTTCATCTCCCTCAGTGACAACAGTACAATGTTCAAATTTGCCGTTGGTTACAATACGACTCCATGCACAAATCTTTTGGTCGGTATAAAAAGTACAAGCTAACAAATCACCGTTTGAAGATACACACCAAACTATCTGAACAGGTGCTTTAGACAAAGCAATATCTTTGATGGTGTAACCGTCAAACAGATGTGTAGCTCTGATAGAAATATCGCTTGACAGATAACCGTCAGCAGAATATGTGTACACCATACCATACACGTGTCCGCCTCGATTACCAGCAAACACAACAGTAGAATTAACAACAACAGGCTGTACATCGTTTGAACCGATATAACTCTGCACTTTAATTGCGATTGACTCTGATGTCAGCTTGTCTGAGTTTTGAGTATAAACTCTCAACTCTGCTGAACCTGTCATCAACAATAAAGACTGTAAAGCTATTACATGCTTAATTCTATCAGCATCAGTAGTTACAGCCTCAACTTCAATACGATCATCAGACAAGCTAGGGATGTGATAATTCATTAGAGATTGTTTACCAGCATTAGTAAGCCATACTTTTAGTGGGTGTTCATTACTACCAGCAAATACTCTGCGTTGGTCGTATTGCGTTGAACAACTAGGATTATCACCATTCTTTGTAGTTATCTTCTTCTCAACAGCAAAGGTTGCTCCTTTACCATTAGCATTGATTACATAAATGGTATCGCCTAAAGTTCCTAAATCAACGTAACTCTTAGTATCTACACATTGACCGTTTACAGCAATCGCAACAACATCAGCCTCTTTACCGTCACTAACAACGTGCAAAGGGATTTCAGTTTCACAATCAGTTTGAGGAGTATTGTTAATAAGTGTAATTAAGTTTACACCATTACCATATAGCCCCTGTAAAGATGTATCTTTATATACTGTCTGTTGATATGTAAATTCATCGTTTACAGTTGTTGATAAATCTAAAACAGCAACTTCTGAATGGTTAGCAATGCTTATTGTTTCATCTGAAAGATTTGGAGCTGTATTTAAAGACAACTCAATCTTAGCTGAAAGTGAACTGTCTTTATAACTTGCTCCACTTAAATTGATAAGAATATCTTTATTAGCTGTTAAAGCATAACGATTAACAATACGAGGATAATAATTATCACCATCTTGTTTCCATGATGTAGTTTTACTATCAATTAGCGTTACTGTGTAACTATTTAAAGGAACTAACGTTAAACGTGAACCTTTTGAATTTAATAATACACAGTTTGCTGTAACGTATAAATTTGCTGTCTTATCATCAAAATCATTGCTTGTTGGTTCATGTGGTAAAACATTATTCAAATCAACAGTTTGAGTAACAATAATAGGTGGTAAGGTTTTTAATCTTAAAGAATGAGGGGAGTATAACAAACCCGCCTTATTATAACCATAAGTATAACCTGTACCTTGTGATGTAATACTGATGACAGTCTCTGTTACTTCTACTGAACCTGTTGATGATGAAGCAAAAGGTGATTTATAACGAGGCGGTGTTATTGAGGCATCGGGGGTTGGTCCGTCATCATCTAGTGTAGTACCTGTTGTCTCGCCAATATAGCAGTAAACACCAGCTACAGCACGATAAACACGATAACGTGTTGCGCCTTTGACAGCATTCCAACGTAATCTAATCTTAACACCTGTATAGTTATAGTTACCTTGCGCCTCACAAGATGGTGATGATGAGCTTTCATTGCCATCATCATCTAAAGCTGTAACTACATACCAATGTGTACCTTGGTTCATTTCAGCTATTTGAGACAAAATATTTCCACCTGGGTTAAACATTGATGGTGTAACAAGTGAGTCTTGCCATAAACCACTAGGAGCTGACAGTGTTGCTCCTGTGTTAATGTAGTTCCATCTCCAATCAGTGGTGTTGTAACGCTTGATTTCAATAGGAGGTATCGTTGGTGATGTTATAGTAATTACATCGGCATTTTGCGAATAATGCAAATCAGATAAAGTTTGTTCTGTAACAGGTGGTATAGACATCTTGTATGGCTGTCCATTACTTATAGCAACCATTCCTTTAGATACTACAGACATATACCCGACACCGAAGATCAATACCAAAGTTTGGTCTGATGAAAATCTAAAAGGGATTAAACGAACATTAGAACTGTTATCTGCTAAAGCACAAACAAATTCAAAGCCACTACGAGACCTAATTGAGCCTTGAGGATTGACGATGAAGTTCTGTAAGCAACTAGCTCCTGTTTTATATCCAGCATCGTCACTTCTGCCGTATAAGCTAGGTGAAACCTCTCCACCTAAAAATGAATTAAAAGTAATTTTAGTACCCATAATCACCTCTAAAGCCACGAGCGTTTAAAAATGTCATATTACGTTGTTCTTTTGGCTCTTCAGTCCACTCTACTCCAATATAAGTATCATTATCATGTGCAATCTTTAGAGCTTGATATGCTAACTGGATTAACTTGATAGATTGATTTTCAGCCATAACACCCTTTTGTAAATCAGAAATTAAATAACCAGCCATCAAATACTCAACAGCCTCTAAAAAGCTAGCTGAGAACAAAGTTAAATCTTTAACGTTTGCTTGATATTGCAGAATAAAAGGTGCTTGTTGATTAGTACAAATAACAATCTTGTTATTGTAATTGTATAATCTATATGGGATATGCTCTTTAGGTGTAACTTTACGTGCATAACCGTTATCATCGCCAACAGCGTGTAATTCGTTTACTCGCCTAAAATCACTAGGCAAAGAATAGGTATATGCAAACGGAGGGTTTACTGCATCAGATAAATAAAATGAAGATGTGATAACCTCATTCTTTAACGCAAAAGACCAATCGTATTTGTCTAAACATCTTTCAATACAAGGTCCAATTAAACGATTACAGCTATCAGCCTCTTTTGTATTTTCATTTAAACTCTCAATGTGTAGGCCTTGACCTACAAGGTTTAGAGCATTGTTGCATATATCAATCTTTTCCATATTACACCTAATAAAAAAGGGACTATTTCTAGTCCCTTATTCTAACATTTATGCTTTATAGATTAAAGACCAGCTGTGTCTTTATCCTCATTTACATACTTGTACTGTACCTGTGTTGGTGCAACTAAAGCTAAATGAGCTGATAAGCCATTAGCTAATTCAGCTGGAACATCACCAACTTTTGGTGGTGGTGCTAATGGAGTGCAATCACAAGCAGAAGAACCTGTTGGCACTGCGTTAGGGTCCTCTGCCGTTCCCTCTGCTGACGGAATGTATCTAGCGCACATATAACGATACTTCTTGTCAGTCTGTACTAACTGAACTGAAATTAACTTACCAGCGGTTAGTTCCTCTTTCTTGTAAAGACCACTGTCACCTAACACAACAGGATTAGTAAAGTCTTTACTATCAGAGCCAATTAACTGGCAACGTAAATTTTTAGCAAAAGCACCATGAATAGTAACCTCTAACCAAATAGGTTTACCTACACCGTAATCCGCACTCTCACCCCAGTCAAAACCGTGCTGAGAATAAGTTACATCGGTTACTACCTGTCTATAAGATAGGATAGTTTGTGAGTCAACAATAGCCATTCTTATCCTCCTTTTACTTTACTAAGGTTTCAGTGTTGATGATTTCGTCACACTGCTTTAATGGAACGCCCATGAATGAAGTCCATGCGTTCTGTACACCAAACTCATTAGACTTAGTGTCATACTTAATTACAGGTGAGTTCATACGCTCGGCTAAAATATTTAAACCGTTAAAGACGTCAGAGTTCATGTAGATAGCTACATTAGCCTTTCCTGTCTTAGGGATTTTTGTTAAAGCCATCTTTAACTGTAGAATTAAGTTCATAGTATCAGCCTGTTGAATGTTACCAGCACCAATGCCCTTACCAGCGATTAACTGATCAACATCAATGTTGCACAGACGAACAGCATATCGCCAATCACGTACCATTAGACCTACATTCCAGTTGTACATATTAACGTAAGCTAAATACTTGTTGCCGTACTCGTCATCTACTAACTGCTCACCTAAGTCTTTAGACTCTAAACCAACAGTTGAACCTTTTGGATATGGGCAGTAGATGTTATCACCCCAGCCTACAATGTAGATAGATGAACGTTTCTTTGAGCTTGCAGTTGCACCACAGTTAATAACATTCTTTGCAGACTTATCAACAGCGGTATTTAAAGAACTATAACGTACTGCAAGTCCACTAAAGCCCTCTTGAGCGTTCTTACGATCACCGTAAAATAACTCTTTAGCAAATGCCTGTCCCATTGCCTCGATAAATGGTTTCTCTTCTGATGCTCTAAACTGAGCTGTTAAACCATTTAACTTTGCTGTCTCAACATCTAAGCGAGACTGGGCAGACATCATAGCACAAGTTTCGGTTACGTGTGCTACTTCTGATTTAGAAATAGGAACACCACGACCTAACTGTCTCCAATAAACTTCGGGTAAACCGATACGCACGGTTTGCTGGTCGCCTGTTGGTAAATTACCCTCTTTAAAAACTACATCTGAAACAACCTCATTAGTCTCGTTTAAGACTTCTGCGATGTCAGCCAAGTTTCCTTGAGGGTCTAAGCGTTTAATGAGATCAGCCTGTGACAACATTAAACCACCTGTAATGGCTGGCTTTGCGATAGCTGGCATTATTTATTTCTCCATATAAATCAATAAATTGCTTGCTACCTTAAACCAAAATATTATGCGTTAGGATCGCCCCATAGTTCGGGTGACTTAGGATAACGCTTTTTGTTATGCTCAAACTGGCTTTCAGTATGAACATTAGAACCATTTATGAAACGGTCATCTGATAACATCTTACCTGTTCGTGCCAATAATTTAAACAGACTTGGGCGAAAACCAAAGCCCTCTTTAACAAAAGACTTTAAGTCGTCATCACCAAAAGTATTCAAAGCACGTGCAACATAAACCTTTGACTGCTCAAGATTTGCTCCGCCAAACTCCTTATCGGAAATAACCTCAGCTTTCCAGCTCTTAGCCATATCAGACCATGCTTGGTCGGCTTTTAACTGAGCCTGTTTATTATACTCTTCAACAACATTTTTAATGCTTGAATTGTACTGCTCTCTTAAGATGTTTGCTTGTCGCTGAGTAAGGTTTGCTTTCTGAAAAGGCTCTTGAAAGGATTTAGCCTCTTCGGCTGGTACCTCCTTTCCGTTCTCATCGACAAATTTATACTCACCATTTAAAGGCACTTGGTCTAAAGGGTCGGGATTTTGCTGAGACTCTGCATTGTTCTGCTCCTGTTGATTAGGGCTTTGCTGTTCTTTAGAGTCAAAAAACTCATTAGCTCCTAAGTCATCACTAGGCTGTTGAACTTGCTGTGTCTGCTGTTCTGTTGACTGGGCTGGTTGCTCTGTCTGCTGAACTTCTGCTACATTTTCCATAAATTAAATTACCTCGTCTTGAATTTTACGGATAGTTTCTTTATCTAAATTTCTTAGTAAAGAATATATTTCTATTGTAACACTTCGTCTGCCCTCATTAAAAGACATCTGTAATGGGTCAAAGTTAGCGTTTAGGTTATCAATAGGGGCTATCATTAGTATTCTTTTTAATACTTTTCTCCCCTCTGATGACTTTACAATATTCTGTAAAGCAACATCAAATCTTATCTGTTGATCTTTTTCAGCCTGTTGTAATTCTGATTGATAACGCTTAAGTTCAATGTCACGTTCAAAACTTGTCTGCATATTAAGCTCCTAAACTATCCTGTGCTGATTGTAATTCTTGATTAGCTAACGATGCCTCAACACCACTCTTTTGAGCTTGTGCTAACTGTTGAGCTGTCAATGATTGCTGTTGAGCTTGGTTTAATTGAGCTTGTTGTTGCTGTGCCTGTGCTTGCTGTTGTCTAATCTCTTCAGCCTCTTGACGACTTCTTAAGATTTGAGGATCAACACCAATACGCTGTGCATAAGCATCAACCAAACCATCGGTATCAATTCGATGTAGCACATCGGGTGTTACAGATGCTAAATTCATCATAGTTGACATAAATCTATCTACAGAATTTAAGTCAATAGCTTTTTGAGCTTGGGCTAAAACAGACTGGAACTCAACCTGTAAAGACACATTTTCAATCGCACGTGGGGCTGGTGGCAATACACCACTTTCAGCTAAACGGGCTAATGTGATATTAACATAAGGCTTTAAGCACTCATTGTTAATACGCTCTGCAACAGAACCAAGTGCTAACATCTTTTCCTCTTTTAACGCATACACTTCAACCGTTGTCTTACGGTTATTCATTGCATCTTCAAGTAACAAGAACTGCTTAACAAACAATCCCTCTTTGATTACGTTCTGTAGATTTGCAATATCACCAACAAGAACATCAGCATTTGCTGAGTTTTGTAATAATGGCTTAATAGCTCCACTTGCATCATTAGTAGATGTGTAATTTAATGCACCAGCTTTTAAGCTAATCTGCTCATTTCTTGCAGACTGAGGAACAATCAAAGGTGGGTGTGACATTTGGTCGATAAGCTCTAACTTACGGTAACACTCCTGTTGAATTTGCTTTACATCGGGCAAAATCTTAATACATGGTGATGTTCCATAAGGGTCGTTACCTAGTACCTCCCATCGAGGAACAACACAAGGAAACTGATTATAACCACTTTCTGAAACAATAGATGATTTCTCATCTGAAAGTTCTACGTAATAAGATGCGTAAGGCTTATCAGTAGAAAACTTAGATGTAATATCTCTATCTTCACGAGGTTCTATCGCATGAACAAATCGCCAATAAGTAGTTAAATCTCCATGGTCGTAGGCTTGTTGTATAGCTCTTGAAACTTTATCGTAACCAAACTGCTTAACAGCTTGTACCGTAGTCAGTTCAAATTCACGATACAAAGTATTGACATTGCCTGCACTATCACTAGCAACGCAAAACTCACCAGCTGTCAATAAATGGTTTTCAATTAGAGTTGAGCTATTTTCGGTAATTACATTTGCACTAATGCCAAATAAAGCTAACTCTTTGTACATCTGCTGTAATACAGTATAAGTATTACTAATCTCAAAAGTTCTCTGTAACGCACTTTCGCATTGAGATAACCACAGAGAGACCTCCTTGTCTTTTTGCAAGTCGGGGTCTGTAGTTACTAAACTGAACCATGAACGGCTAGGTGAAGATGCACTTGACATCATTCCGCTTGATAGAATATCAAGTGAACGCTCTGCTGTACTATCTAAGATAAGATCAAAAGAACGCCCACTACCATGATTATGAATATCAAAACGACCACTAAAAGGCGAAATGTATCTTGTAACATCTCTCCACATCTGTTGATGTGCGTTACGTTGAACTTTCATCTGTTCGTAACGTTGCAACAAATAGTTTCGTCTTTCAGTGGGTGTTGCTTTTGAAAAACTTTCCATTAGTTAGTCACCAAACCAGTCATCACTTGAGTTTAAAGAATTTGTTTTTCCTAAAGATGAGTTACCGTTAATACCGCCAGTTCCACCAGCATTAAAGATTGAACTATCAGTTGACTCATTATCATCAATCAATTTAACTTGTTCTGCATTACGAGCATTTTCTCGTGCATTTTCCTGTTGTTGAGCTAACATCTGATTTGCATTAGCCTCACGTTGTACTGCTCGTTGCTTTTTAGATGCTTGATTTTGCATAACTGCTGAGGCTGTTGCTGTAGCACCCGCAATCGCAGAACCAATCAACATTGCTGTGCCCGCTTCAATTCCCATATAAATCTCCTTACAATGAACACTTATACACACAAGATATTTTTGTGAATATCTTATTATATAATTTTTCTGCTCTAGTTCCTACCATTGCAGTAAAAAGTATATCAGTCACATCTTTTGTTTTTAACACTGATTTTATTTCATTTAATAAAGCAATTCCAGCACCTTTCTTTCTAAAATCTCTTTCAACAAACAAATCAGAAATACTACAAATTTTAGTATTAGTGTGAGCAAACCATGCAATACTCATAATTGCTACACCTTGAATACAGCCGTCATGCTCCACAATACAAGCAAAAGCCCCTTTACTTTCCACATTAACAAAATACCGTTTATAATAGTCTAAATTATCAACGGCATTTTTATTTAACTTTGCATAATTTTTTATTAACTTGCCTAATCCTTTGTAGTTAGACAAATCTGTCGGCTTGATCCAACGCAGTGAAAACGCTTGAGAAATCATTTTTACGCTCCTTTTCAAAAACAGTGAATGGGTTTACATCGTCAATCACAGTTGGCTTTTTAAACTGTTTAAACGGATTATTCTGTTGTAACATATTCTTATCAAAATTTACAAAGAATGTCAATGCAAGCGCATCAGCGTAGTCTGGACTCTTGCCGTGTAAACGCTTTTTAATTTTGTCTTTACTCTCTAATTTATACTTAGAGTCGGCTGTAACTTCATACAGAGGCATTGCCAATTCCTGTACTAAGTTCTCGTCTTTTGGGATAGAGCCTCCTTGCTTTAACCATTCCTGTAATTTAAACCACAACTGTGCTCTAGTATTAAAATACAATGGGTCTGAAGATACACCACTAAAATTTACATCAAAAATATTACACATACCAAAAGCCTTTAAAAAGTCGGGTAATCCACAGCCCATACCTGTACCATCAACAAAAATTGCTCTTGGCTGACGTTCGTCACATATTTCTTTTATTCTAATGGCTTGTTGATAGAAATCCATATTTTTAAAAAAGATAGGCTGATACGCTTGCATACCTTTTCTGAAAAATAAAACAGTCTTATCTTTACCGTATCGAGCCACATCAATTCCTAATACAAGATTAGTGTACTTCTGCCACTGCTCATTGACTTCACGATTAACAGCATCTTTTGCTTGTTGTAAAGAAATAACTTGATCGTCACCACTAGCTGTGAAATCGCACATCATTTCACGTCTAAACACTTCATCTGTAGTAGTAGCCTTGTACTCTTCAATTTCAGATAAAGGTAAAGCCTGTGTCTGATAGCAGTCAAATTTTAAACTCTTCCACTCTGTAGGATTACGTTGTTCTTGATTGTAAAGCTCAGAAAATAAGTTGATGCCTTTAGGAGTTCCGATGAACAAAGCCCAGCCGTGACTGTCCATCAGAGCTGGTCTAATAATTTCCGACCACATCTCTGCTGGCATCTGAGCCACCTCATCCATAACAACACCAGCCAACTTAACACCACGTGCTCGGTCTGGCTTATCTGCACCAAAAAGCTGAATAGAACTGTGAGTCTTATTAACTGTAATTTTTAGTTCTGACTCCATAATCGTTACAACATCTTCAAAGTTCTTATCAAACTTTTTAATCTCATTTTGTTTTTTAATGATAGGTTCAAAGATGCTTTTTAAACAGTCCCATGCAATAATCTTGGCTTGAGTACGCTCAGGTGCAATATACGCAAACAGAGCGTTCTGAGACTCAAAAACTGCCTTAGCTAACATATTACAAGCCAAGACAGTTTTTCCACCACGTCTATGAACAGCAACAACAATAAATCTTTTAGGGGGTATTTCTACTTTTTTGCCGTCTTTTGTAACCCCTTTATATCCGTACTTTTCTCTTAATACTACCTTTTGCCATTTACGAGGATTAAAACCTAAACTAGCCTCTTCATTCATTAGTCTAAATTGATACCTGTGTTAATTGTTAAAGATATTCCGCTACCATTACCATTACTGCTACCTCCACCATATTCGGGGTTCATTGCTTTTGCCATTGCAAGATTATAGTTAGCTTTTAATTTGCAAGCATTGACAAATACAGGGTTAATATCTTCACCAGCTATACAACGATTGTATGGCTCACTGGCTACATGATACCCCTCAACCGCAAGCATCTCACCTCGCTTTAACTTAGCAGACTGATAAATTTCTTTATATCTATCAGACTTGCACAACTTTGCTAATGTTGTATCTGAAACGTGAAGAGTCTCTGCGATTGTATATAAATCAACGTCAATTCGTGTACCATACTTTTCAAACATAGTCTCAACGTCAACAGGGTCTAAATTCTCAATGGCTCTGTTGCTATCTGCTTGAATGACTGGCATACTTCTCGTTCAATTCTTTGACTTCGGCATCTGTTGTTTCAACGTGCCATTTCTTTTTAACGACTTGTCGTTTAGGTTGGTTCAACCTCTTCTACATCAAAGTTATCTGACATTGTTGGTATAACTCCAATAACTTTGTTGTAGTAAGTTGCCTGTAATATCGCAATCTCTAGCCGATAGTTTAATTGCTGTTCATAAAGTTACTTCGAAGTTTTCTTTTTGTTTGTTTTCTAACGCATTGTACATTTCTTTTCTTGCTGTAGTTCTTTCGGTAGTTGAGGTTTGGGTTGACAGTAGTTTGTTCCCACTGGGAGTTGTCTGACTGCAAGCGTTCAATGTTAAGCTGAGAAAGATTATAGAACTGATTGTTAATCTGTTGAGTTTCATTGTTTAGTTCTCCTAATGTAACCACTAACTGTTCTGTATCTTTAACTTGTTTCTCGATACTTTTATTATGATTTTTTTGTTTCTGTTCTTTAATTTCTAAAATCATAATATTCATTTCTTTTTCAAAATAATTTGATGTCAACTTCCAGCCAACAAACAAACCTAATAATAAAGAAATAAAAACAGCTAGTGATAAATTTTTCATTACATAGCTCCTAATACAAATAGCTCACGCTCTGCATTACGTCTGCGGGTAAGGCCTAAAACAGGTTTACCTTTAACTTTATTCCATCTTAAAAATTCATTAGATGCTTTTAACTTGTCACCATTTTCTAAATAATCAAACAAGGTTGAATTAACAAAAGCGTTAAAGCCTACGTTGTAGGCAAAACATACAACAGCATCAAATTCATGCTGATTTAATAAAATGTGATTTTCTTCGCAAGAATAAGAAATATTACGTGAAAATTCTTTTAAATCCTCACTTAATAAATGGTCTGCCTGTTGTTGCGAAATTTTATCACCACGTTTCACATCTTTAGTATGGCCATAGCCAATAGTCCAACACCCAGCTGGGCATGGGTAAGCCTCTAACTTGCACCCCTCAAACCTCTTAATAAGCTCAATTCCGTCTTTACTTATTAACATTTAGTTTATCCTTGATAACGTTCTTTACTAACCCAGATATGCAACCTGTACCAATATAGCCAATAGCAGTTCCTAATGGTAAAAGAACTTCTACAGACAGGTTAAAGTAGTTCATAATAAACAAGCCACTTGTCGCTGAGATCATTGAACACATAAAACATTCAGTAATACGTGTTGATAAATCTTTTCTTGTAAAACCTCCTGTTCTCAGAAAAGCCATAACAAAAGCACATAAGCCACTTGCCAAACTATATACTACCTCTCCGTTCTCCTTTAATAGTTCGTAAATTTTATCCATCAGAAAACTCCATAACTATAATGTAATAATTATACTCGTTCTCTTACTGCAAGTTCAATAGACTCTTCAACAGAATATTTTTGTAAGTGATGATAAAATTTCATATAAGGAACATTCCAGTATCGGCACATTTCCGCAAAAGAATTAAACTCATTGCCCTCATGGTCTCGTGCTTTAATCTTATAGCCTTTTGTCGGTTTGTTATGGGCATAGTCAATAGTACAAGCCGTTCCTGTTTTAAAAGCTCTCTTAAAATAGGAACGGCTCATACCAAACTCAGCACAGGCTTGAGTAATTGTTCTTTCAACACCATCGGAAAACTTTAATCTTTTTGCTTGCAATTCCTTGTCTCCTAAAATATTTAACCTTATGTAATATTTCAGTTTTGGCTAATATTATAGCATCACTAAAACTTAAATTAGGTTCTACGTCTTTATACATTTTGGCAAGTTAAGGAGATTTCTTTCTATGACTCTGTGACGGCTGTCATTACTAAGATTGACTCTAAAGGCAACTTAGGACAGGTTGAGGGTACAGCATACTTTGATGAAGAGTTTAATGGCCGTTCCAGCTCATGGCTAAAGATGCCTAAACGTATGCTTAGAAAACAGAGCTATGTGTATTGCTTGTGCTAATGCTTTTGGCTGGGGTGCATACTCTGATGATGAAGTAAGAGAAATTGCAACAAACTATAACGCATCTGTTGATACACCGCATGAGGTTGTGACAGGAGCATCAAGAGCACAGACAGCAGTCGAGGCACAAGTAAAGCAGTTAGAGGCGGTTGCTGAGGCTGAAGTTCTACCTCCTATTGACTTA